>FWWL01006840.1_pt1 | contig 16106 bp, 17 predicted proteins | sample 2228331 | NCBI WGS metagenome assembly FWWL01 (sample SAMEA103939775, study PRJEB20133) | metagenome
CCTATGAACGGCTCTGCGTTTGCCACCACCCCCTACTTGGGCAGGAAGTCGTTGGTGAAGGCTTTGCTGGCGTCTATGTTGCGGGGCAGGACCCCCTTCTCGTACATCCAGTCGGCGTAGCGCTTCCAGACCTCCAGGCTCTGCTCGCCCCAGCGGGGCGCATCGGACTGGTACTCCTTGCTGAGCCAGGCCTGGCTGCGGCGGATCAGTTCCGGGTCGCTCTCCGGGGCGTGCTTGATGAGGATCTCCGCCGCCTCGCCCGGATGCTCTATGGCGAACTGGTACCCCCGTGCCGTGGCCCGCATGAAGCGCCGCACCACGTCTGGCTTCTCCTGGATCTCCTTCTCGCTGGTGGCGATGACCGGCGTGTAGTAGTCCGGCACGCAGTGGGCCCAGTCCCGCAACATGACGATGTTCAGGGGCTTCCCGCGCAGTTCCGCCTCAATCCCCGTCCAGCCGTAGAAGACCCAGGCGAAGTCCACATCCCGTTCGGTGACGACGAAGTAGTCGGCCCAGCCCACGTTGACGAACTCCACCTTGTCCACGTCGCCTCCATCACAAGCCATGAGGACCTCCAGCATGGCCCGCTCAACGGGCGAGCCCCAGGCCCCGTACCGCTTCCCCTCAAAGTCCTTGGGGCGGGTGATCCCCTTCTCCTTGGGCGAGGCGAAGCCCGAGGTGTTGTGCTGGATGATGGCCGCCAACGAGACCACGGGGATATCCTCAGCGCGGGCGTGGGTCATCTCCTCCTGGTAGGAGATGACGAAGTCGGCCTTGCCCGCCGCCACCACCTGGACCGGCGTGCTCCCCTCGGCTGGCTGGACGATTTCCACCTTGAGGCCCTCCTCGTCGTACCAGCCCTTCTCCAGGGCGACGAAGAGGCCCGTGTGGTTGGTGTTGGGCACCCAGTCCAGCATCAGGGTGACTGGGGTGGGGCCGGCCGGCTTGGCCGCGCAGCCAGCCAAGAGGGCCGCGCCCAAGAGCACCACGAGCCCCCATCCCACTGCCTGGCAAGCCTTTCTGCGAGTGCATGTGAGCATGTGCATTCACCTCCTAACGAGATTTCTCTTACCGAACTTCTTCCCACTGTTCCTGCCGCGCCGCGGTGTAGTACCAGCGTAGCGCTGCCCGTTCAATCCCCACCACCAGCAGGAACATGGCAATGCTGAGGAGCGAGGTCACGGCGATGGCGGCGAAGACCCGGTCCGTCAAGAACGAGTTGGAGGCCCGCAGCATGAAGATGCCCAGCCCGCGGCTCGCGCCCACCCACTCGCCGATGATGGCCCCCACCACGCTGTAGGTGACGGCGATCTTGAGCCCGGTGAAGAAGGCCGGCATGGCCCCGGGCAGGCGCACCCGGGTGAAGATCTGCCAGCGGGTGGCCCCCATGCTCCGCAGAAGGGCCAGCATCTCCGGGTCGGCGCTGGCCAGGCCGTCGGCTGTGTTGATAGCGATGGGGAAAAAGCAGACCAGGAAGACCACCACCACTTTGGGCACGATGCCGTAGCCGAACCAGATGATGAGCAAGGGAGCGAGAGCCATGATGGGGATGGTCTGCGAGGCCACCAGGAGCGGATACAGCGCTCTGCGCAACACCGATGAGAGGTCAATGGCCAGGGCCAGCAGCAGGCCGCCGGCCAGGGCCAGGGCCATCCCCAGCCACGTCTCCAACAAGGTCTGCCAGACGTGCGGGGCCATGAGCGGCGCGGCCTCCATCCCGGCCCGGACGATGTCCGAGGGGCTGGGGAGGATCCAGCGAGGGGTGCCGCCCCAGAGGACGAACAGTTCCCAAAAGGCCAGGACCCCCAGGAGCAACAGGAGGGCGGGGACGCGCTCCCGCAGCCTGCGGTCGAGCCAGCCCCGCCAGCCAGCCTTCGCCTCCCACCAGCGGACTTCAGCGGTCTCCATGTCGGAACTTCTCCACTTTCTCCCGGATGGTGGAGCCGTGGACGCTTTCCACGATCTTGACCACCGTCACCACGTGGGCGACCCCGGCCTCAAAACAGGCCCGGTGCCCCGCTTTGACGATCTCCAGCAACTGGTCCAGGTCCCCTTCCATGGTGGTCTCGTGGGGCCCCACTTCGTAGGGAACGCCGGACTGCTGCACCACGGCGATGGCCCGGTCCACCACGGGGTACGGGTCCTCGCACAAGGGGATGACCTCAAAACTGACTGTCACAGGGTTGGCCATCTTGCACACCTCCCAATTTCTCGTCGGAGCGGGTTTCACCCCCACACGGCGAAGGTCGGCCACTCGGTCCGCACCTGTTGGGCGCGGTGCACCGCCAGGAGCATCCCCTGGCCGACGCGGACGCGCGCCCGAGGCGCGGTGAAGACGTTGGAGATGCCCCTGGCCCGCGCCAGGTAGAGAGAGCCCCCTGCCAGGGGATACTCCAGGCCCTCGGTCCAGATGTCGTGGCAGTCCCCGCCGATGGGGATGAGGGAGAGGAGGTCCCCCGGCTCGCCAGCCACCTCTACCCCGCTGCGGATGAGGAACACAGCCTCCTCCCCCTCCACAATGCTGCACCGTCGCCTCTCCAGTTCGGGCAGGGCCAGCAGGAGGACGTTGGCCAGGGTCTGGTCGGTGCGGCCACCCAGGGCGGCACAGAGGACGATCTCGTCCGCCCCGCGCGCGGCGGCCTGCCGGAGGGCCAGTTCCAGGTCGGTTTCGTCCTTGGCCGGGGGATACCGGAGGAGGATGACCCCGTCGGCCTCCAGAGCGCGCTGCGTTCCCAGGGGGAGGGAGTCCAGGTCGCCCACCACCAAGTGGGGACGTAGGTTCAGGGCCAGGGCGTGCTGGCACCCGCCGTCGGCAGCGACCAGAAGGTCCGCCACCCGGGCCAGGGCGCGGACCTGGTCTGGGTAGGCCAGAAGTCCATTGGCCAGGATCAGGGCTTTCACGGTGCTCCTCCCTCGGCAGCGGATGGGGTTGCCTGGTCGGTCCAGCGGGGAGGTTGGGCACGCGAAAAGGCCACCGCCTGGATGGTGGCCGGTGTCCTTGCGCTTCCTGCATAACCCCACGCTTCCCTACGCCGGCATTACCCAGGTCAGGTTCAAGGGGTCGGGACGGTGCCGCGGGATCCGCGGCGCGGTCCACCTCTCAGCCCGGCTCCCCGAGCTCCCCCAGCGTGTATTCCCTTGTCAGGACTTATATATAACACAAGGCAACGGGCTTGTCAAATCGCGGAGGTCACTCTTCCTCAAACGCCTCCAACTTGCGGCCGCGCACCTGTGCCCACACGCTGCTCACGATAGCGAAGACGGCCATGAGCATCAGGACAGCCGAGATGGGCCGGGTGAAGAAGATGAGCGGCGAGCCGTGGGAGAGCACCAGTGCTTGCCGACAGGAGGTCTCCATCATCCGCGCCAGCACCGAGGCCAGCACCATCGGCGCCAAAGGGAACCCCAGTTTGCGCATCCCATAGCCGATGAGCCCGAAGAACAGGGCCACCCAGACGTCAAACATGAGGTACCGCACAGCGTAGGCCCCGATGACGGAACAGATGAGGATCAGCGGCCCGAGGATAGGGAAGGGCAGAAGGGCGATGCGCGCCCACATCCCCACCAGGGGCAGGTTGAGGATGAGGAGCATGACGTTGCCGATGTACATGCTAGCGATGATGGTCCAGACCAGGTCGGGCTTCTCCTTGAAAAGCATCGGTCCCGGCTGGAGGCCATACATCATCAGCCCGCCCAGGAGCACGGCCAGGGCCGGCCCCGAGGGGATGCCGAAGGCGAAGAGAGGCACGAAGCCCCCGCTACAGGTGGCGTTGTTGGCCCCCTCTGCCGCGGCCACAGCATCAATCGCGCCGCGGCCGAAGCGCTCCGGGTGCTTGGAGAAGCGCCGCTCCAAGTCGTAGGCTACGAAGGTGGTCACCGCTGGGCTGCAGCCCGGCAGCAGGCCCAGGAAGAAGCCGCTGAAGGCCGAGCGGATCATGGCACCGAAGCTGTCCTTGATGTCCTGCCAGGTGGGAAGCCAGCCCAGTTTCTCTGCCTTGTAGATATGGCTGATGCGTTTCTCCGCGTTGACCAGCACCTCCCCAATGGCGAAGAGGCCGATGATGATGCTGATGAAATCCACGCCAGCCATGAGGTGCCGGGAGCCAAAGGTCAGACGGGCGGAGCCTGTGAGCGGGTCCAGGCCAATCATCATCACGAGAAGGCCCAGGATGGCCGCCGCCACGCCCTTGAGCAGAGCACGCCCAGAAAGGCTGACCACCAGGCTCAGGCCCAGGAACATAAGGGCGAAGTACTCCGGAGGCCCGAAGGCCAGGGCCACGCTCGCCAGAGCCGGGGCGAAGAAGGTCAGGCCCACCAGGCCCAGGGTGCCGGCCACCCACGACGAGATGGCCGAGATGCCCAGGGCAGGTCCTGCCCGTCCCTGCTTGGCCAGTTCGTAGCCGTCAATGGCTGTGGGAACCGAAGATGCCTCACCCGGGATGTTCACCACGACGGCTGTGGTGGACCCACCGTACATGGCCCCGTAGTAGATGGCTGCCATCATGATCAACGCCGAGTCCGGCGGCAGCACCAACGTCAGCGGCAGCAGGATGGCGATCCCCGACGTGGGACCGATGCCCGGCAGCACGCCGATGAGGGTCCCGATAAGGCAGCCAAGAAGGGCGTAGAATAGGTTCCCCAACGAGAGAGCCTGAGCGAACCCCTGCAGCAGGTACTCCCATGAGAAGAACATGGCAGCAGGCCCTCCTCAGCGAGGCAAGATCCCCAAGGGGAAGGGGAGATCTAACAAGCGGTGGAAGAGCAGCCACATGGCAAGCCCGGAACCGACTCCCAAAGCCAAAGAGACCAGGGGCCGGTAGCCACCGAGGTACCACACGGAGAACGAGACGAAGAGCACCGACGACAGAGGCAGCCCCAGCGGCTCAAACAGGAGGAGGAACACAATCAGGCTGGCTAGGGTCACGCCCACGCGGGCCCATCCCTCGCGATCGGGCCAGGGCACCCGTTCCTCAGAGTCCGTCGCCCGCCAAGCCGCCAGCACCATCCCCAGGGACACAAGGAGGAGGGCACTGCTCAGCATCAGGGGAAAGGTGCGGGAGTGGAGCCCTGTGCCCCCCATGCCCTTGATCTGCAAGGACACGAAGATCATGACCAGGCTCAGCACCCCAAGGGCAAGGCCTACCCGCATCTGTGCGCCACGTTGCGTCTTCATGGCACCCCTCTAGGTCAAGCCAAGGGACAGGCAAGGACCCTGCCTGTCCCTTGGCGGCCGCGCTGTTCGCGCTACTTGACCTGAGCAGCCAGGTCTTTGTAGACGCCGGTCATCTTCTCAATGTAGGCCTTGGACTCCTCATGGCCCATGGCCAGCGGCTCAAAGCCGTCCTTCCTCATCTGGGCCTGCACGTCGGCGTTCTTGTGGATCTCCAGGAAGGCGGACTCCAGTTTCTTGATCACATAGTCGGGCGTCCCCGAGGGGACGGCAGCCCCACGCTCAATACCGATGACCATGTCCACGCCCTGGGACTTGAAGGTAGGCACACCCGGCAGGGCCTCAAAGGGGCTCTCGGTGCCGATGGCCAGGACCCGGATCTGGTCGGCGTACTTCACCAGGTCATCCGAGTTGGCGATGACGGCGTCCACATGCCCGCCCAGGAAGGCGGTCATCTGGGGGGCTGCACCGGTGAAGGGCACGTAGTTGAACTGGGCGCCGGTCAGTTTCTGGAGCCACAGCGTGGCCATGTGGTGGCCGGAGAAGGTGCCAGAGCCACCGATGCTGATCTGGCCAGGTTTGGCCTTGGCCGCATCCAGGAATTCCTGAAGGGTCTTGTAAGGGCTGGTGTTCAGGACAGCCAAGCCCAAGGGGGTACGCTCAAAGAAGGCGACGGGGACAAGTTGCTCGGTCTTGTAACCGACATCCTGCTGCAAGGGCTGCAGGATGATGTGGGGGACGTTAATGCCGCACATGGTGTAGCCATCGGGCTTGGCACGGACGCACTCGGCCCACCCCACAGCACCACCGCCACCGACCTTGTAGTCAATGAGGATCTTCTGTCCCAGGATGCGCTCCAGTTCCGGCTGCTGCATGCGGGCACGCCGGTCCGACTGGCCTCCGGGGTCAAAGACGATGAGGTAGGTGATAGGGCCCGTGGGGTACTGAGGCTCCTTGGTCCCCGCCGCGCACCCCGCCAGGGTGCTGGCAAGAACCAGCAGCACCATAGCCGCGAACAACGCCTTGGTCCGCATATGCACCCTCCTTGAGTTAAAATGTTGTTAAGACTCCCGCATCCTTGCGGAGTCTGTATTACGCGCGCATGATAAATCATTTTGCCCCAATGTGCAAGTTTGCATTCCCCCGCTGGGAAACGTGGTGCCTTTGCTTCAGGGGTGGGGATGGGACCGCCAATTCCAACCGGGTCTCAATGGAATGCCGGCTACGGGCCGAGGTCGGACGAGCAACCAGGTCGCCCGAACGGCCAACAGAAGGCGCAAAGAACCCGTACCGTGCAGTGCTAAAAGTGTGGGAGCACACCTCGCATCCCCGCCACCCGCACCGGAAGGTCCGGCAGGTCCAGGAGGTCCGCCAGGGTGAGGAGGGGGTCATCCCCCTCGGACCGGCGGGAGAAGAGGGGCGTGCGGTAGTAGTTGAGGGGCCGCATCCCCTCCCCCTGGGCGAGGACCCAGGCGTACCCCGACGGGAGGCCTGCCGCCAGGGAGGCCAAGGCCTGTGCTGCGCGCTGCCGCGTCCCCTCCGGGTCCGAGGTAAGAGGTGCGGCCTCCCAGGCCAGGACCTGCTGGGCAATGTGCGCCTCCACCTCACGGTAGAGGGGGAAGGGCAGCCGGTTGCCCCGGGCCACCCGCTGCATGGCGTGCACAAGTTCGTGGGCGACGAGGAGCACGTGCTCCAGGCGCGCCAGTTCCGAGGGCTCGCGGAAGGCCTTGGGGAGGACCAGCCATGTCCCCCACGGGTTGCTGGCCCAGCCGCCGGTGTCCAGAAGGCCCCAGCCGAAGAGGACGCGCACGCGGCCTGCGGCCGCGAACGCCGCGATAGGCCGTCCCGTGGGAAGCGTCTCCAGCACCGGGAAGACCGGGGCCAAGGGGTGAAGGGCTCCGGGCACCGCGTCTTCCCTCCCTGAAGCCACCCGGAAGAATGGAACTCTACCGCGTCACCGTGACCTTGCGCAGGCCCCGCGGCCGATCCGGGTCCAGCCCCTTGGCCAGGGCCAAGCAGGCGGCAAAGACCTGCCCCGGCACCACCGCCAGGACCGGCGAGAGCCACTCCGGGATGCCCTGGGGCAGCGGGAGCCGCAGGTCGCCCAGGGCCAGGGTGGCAGGGTCGTCGGAGAGGACGACCAGGTGGGCGCGCCGTTCCCGCAGGTCCAGGGCCAGGGCATAGAGGTCCGGCAGCACCACCCCCGAGGGCGCGATGAGAAGGATGGGGAAGCCTTCGTCCACCATGGCGATGGGGCCGTGGCGGAAGTCGGCCGAGGAGTAGGGCTCGGCGGTGATGTAGGTCAGTTCCTTGAGTTTCAGGGCCACCTCAAAGGCGGTGGCGTAGTTGTAGCCCCGCCCGATGACCGCGCACCGTTCCACCGTTGCGTAGGCGTCCACCCCAGGGGCGCAGGCCTCGGCCGCCTGCACCGTCTGGGCCATCTGGTCAGGGAGGGCCAGGAGCGCGTCGCGCAGCGCCTCCTCGCCGAGGAACGCGGCGACAAGCCACGCCAGCGCATACAGTTGCGAGGTGTAGGTCTTGGTGGCAGCGATACTCTGCAACAAGCAGGCCCGGCAGAAGAGGACGTGTTCGGCCTCCCGGGCCAGGGTGGAACCGGGCACGTTGGTGATCGCCAAGGTCACCGCCCCCTGCCGGCGGGCCTCTACAATGACCTCCGTCACGTCAGCCGCCTCGCCGGACTGCGAGATGCCGAGGACCAGCGCGTGCTGGAGGCGCGGCGGCCTTCGGTACAGCGTATAAAGGGAAGGCGCGGCCAGGGAGACTGGCCACCCCAGGAACGACTCTATCAGATAGCGGCCATAGGTGGCGGCGTTGTCGGAGGTGCCCCGTGCCGCGAGGACCACGTGCGTGATATGGGCCTCCCGCAGGGCGCGGGCCAAGGCCTCCACCCGCGGCACCTCCTCGGCGGCGAACCGCCGCAGCACCTGAGGTTGCTCCCGAATCTCCCCCCAGAGGACCGCGCCTCGGATCTCCGCGTCGTGGGTCACCGTTCCACTGCCTCCCGTGCTGCGTAGAGGTTGGAGGTAGGCGAAGCGACAAAGGCCACGCACCCCGTCCCCAGGATGAACCGCCGGCCTCCCGTCTGGGCAATGGCGTCAGCGGCCTCCCGGCGCACGTCGTCCGGGGTACCCCGCAGTACCGTCTCCACCTGCCGCAGGCCACCGATGAGAGCGCGAGGTGTGCGGGTTAGGGCCTGGGCCAGTGTGGGAGGCGTCTCTCGGTCGTGCCAGTTGATGGCCCCCACGGGGTAATCGGCCACCAGGTCAAACATCACGTTGGACCCGTGCAGGTGCAACACGTTGCACCACATCCCCTGGGCCGCCTGGAGGACGCGCAGGTCGTAGGTCCGGCCAAGATGGGCGTACTCCTCGGCGCACAGAAGGTGGTAGTTGGCGTGGCGCACGGCGAAGAAGATGCCGGACGCGCCGGCCCGCTCCACCTCTTGGACAAAGCAGATCAGGGTCTCCGTGATGGTCTCCAGTCCTGCCCGCAGCGCCTCGGGGTGCTGGCGCAAGTGGGCCAGGAGCACCTCGTCCCCCGCCAGGTACCCGGCCACGGCCAGGGGGCTGAAGACGGTCTGGAGGAAGGGGACTTCGCCGCCCAGGGCCTCCCGCAGGAATTCCAGGCAGCGCAACTGGCGTCCCAGCGCGCCCTGGCGCGGGTCCAGGGGCGGCAGGCGGCCCCAGTCTTCAGGAGCGCGCACCACACGGCGGACGTACTCCCGCGTCCCCTCTACGTTGCCGGTCCACCGGGCCTCCACGCCCCAGTCCTCCACACAGAAACTGCTGGCTGGGGTGACCTTGAGGAAGTCAAAGTCGTATTGGCGCTGAAAGGCCAAATGGGCGCGAGCCAGGTCCTCGGCCCGTTGGTCATCGCCGGGCCAGTGCCGCCAGAGGGCGACGGGAACCCGGTCCACCTCCTCGCCGCGGAAGGCAGCCAGGAGCCGTTCGCGCTTGGTCATGGGGGACATGGCGGTTGCCTCCTCAAGATATTAGGAAACTCTGGTGCGTCGCTATCGGCCCCGGGGTCTGGTGGCAGCGCCGAGCGGAAGACAGCCAGCCATCGGTATCCCCGGCTCCCCAGAGGGCGCTACCGCAAGGCCAGCCGCATGATGGGCCGCGTCTCCGAGCGGCGGGCTACCTCCACGAAGCCGGCCTTTCGGAAGGCCGAGGCCAGCCCGTGGTAGGCGAAGGCCGGCGGGAGGTAGCCCTCCTCGGGCTCCACCGGGTAGCCTTCCACGATGCCCCCGCCCTGCTGCCGCACGTACTCTGCGGCCGCCCGTAGCAGCGCCTCGTGCACCCCCTGTCCTCGGTGCTCCTTGGCCACGAAGAAGCACACCACGGACCAGACCGGAGCCTCGTCCACCGGCCGGAGGATGCGGGAGCGGGCCAGGCGCGGAAAGCGCTCCCGCGGGGCCACGGCGCACCAGCCCACAGGCTGGCCTCCCCGGTAGGCGAGGATCCCCGGCACCTCCCCCGCCTGGACGAGGGCCCGCAGGGCCTGGCGGTTGCCCTCCCCTTTCTGGGCCTCAAACTCCCTGTGGGAAAGCCGCCACCACATGCACCAGCAGCCGCCGCAGGCGCCCCGCTCCCCGAAGAGGCGCTCCAGGTCCATCCAACGGTCCGGCGTCAGCGGATGGAACTCCAGTCCCTCGGTCATGCTCCTCCCTCGGAAGTCAAGAAGGCGTGGGCCTCCTCCAGAAGGTCCGGGACGGCGAGGTGCTGGGGGCATTTCTCCTCGCACTCGCCGCAGGCAATGCACTGATCGGCCCGCTCGTCGGGGCGGAGCCAGGTGTAGAAGGCCCGCGCCCGGTCCGGGTAATTGTACATGAAGGCATCGTTGTAGATTTCAAAGATGCGGGGGATGCTGACCCCCTGTGGACAGGGCTGACAGTAGCCGCAGTCGGTGCAGGGCACGGGCCGCAGGCCCAGGTAGGCTTCCCGCACCCGGGCGATGAGGGCCAGTTCCTCCTCCGTCAGCGTGCCAGGGCCGGAGCGGTCCGCGCTGGCCACGTTCTCCACCACGTGGCGCATAGTGCTCATGCCGCTCAGAGCCACCGACACTTCCGGGTGGTTCCACACCCACAAGAGGGCCCATTCGGCTGGGCTGCGCCGAACCGGGGCCTCGTCCCAACCGGCCTGTACTTGCGGCGGGATGTTGCGGGCAAGGCTCCCCCCGCGGATGGGCTCCATCACCACCACGGCCAGGCCCTTGCCCGCCGCGTATTCCAGCCCCCGGCGGCCGGCCTGGTTGTGCTCGTCCATGTAGTTGTACTGGACCTGGCACAGGGTCCAGAGGTCCGTGGCATCCACAATCTCCCGGAAGACCTCGTACCGGTCGTGGAACGAGAAGCCGAAGTGCCGAAAGCGCCCGCTGGCCATGGCCCGCTCGGCCCAGCGCAGCACCCCCAGGTCCCGCAGTTTGGCCCACACCTTGGCGTTCAGGTTGTGCAGGAGGTAGAAGTCCACGAAGTCTGTCTGCAGGCGCTCCAGTTGCTCGTCCAGATAGCGGTCAAAGTCTTCCGCCTTCTCCACCTGCCAGGAGGGGAGCTTGGTAGCCAGGCGCACCCGCTCCCGGTAGCCGCCCTGGAGGGCCCGGCCGAGGAAGGGCTCGCTCGTGCCGCCGTGGTAGGCGTAGGCCGTGTCCACGTAGTTCACGCCGTGGTCAATGGCGTAGTGGAGCATGGCCGTGGCCTCCGGCTCGTGGATGCGGCTCGGGTCCCGGTCCACCACCGGCAGGCGCATGGCCCCGAAGCCCAAGGCCGAGACGTACCAGTCCAGCGGGCCGAACTTGCGGTACCGCACGGCAACCCCCTCCCTACTCGCGGAAGAACTCCACCAGTTCTGCACCTTCCTCCGCGCTGGGGAAGACCTCTATAAAGGTGATGCGGGTCCAGGGGAAGATGACCTTGACCGCTTGAGGGTCCAGATACTGGACCTGCTTGCCATCGCGCCGCCGTGGGTTGGTGACCGTGACGTTGGTATCCTGAGGTTTGGGCAGTTCGTCCACCTCAGCCAGGATGGGGTCCTCGTTATGCAGATGGATGAGCACCGTGTAGGCCATGTCCTTCCTCCCCTCTTCAGCGCAAGAGCAGGATGAGGGGCAACGTCCCCAGCCGGATTTCGTCGCCGTGGTCCACCGGGTGCGCCTGGAACGGCTCCAGACGCTGCCCATTCACGAAGGTCCCGTTGCGGCTGGAGAGATCTTCCACGTAGAACTGGCTGCCGGACTGATAGAGGACGGCATGTTGCCGCGAGACGCCCCGCTCGTAGGCCTGGTGCGCGGCCAGGTCTATGTCTGGGCTCTTCTTGCGCCCCGGGTCAAAGCGCCCCAGGACCACCTTGCGGGTGAGGGGCAAAGGGAGTTCCATCTCTTCGTGGCCCAGGGCCAGGACCAAACGGGTGGGGGTTTCGGGGCGCTCCGAGGGCGACACCGGTGTTTGCGGCTTGGTATGGGTGTTGCCGATCTCCTCCGTGCCGGCCAGGGACCCCGAACCTCCGAGGCGCGCCCCACACTGGTCGCAGAAGAGAGTGTTGTAGGGATGGGAAGCCCCACAGGAAGGGCAACGGATCACGGTTTTCCTCCTCCTCCCGGTGGCAGGGCGCGGAGCATGCGCGTGCCGTAGTGGACCCGTTTCTGGCCCTCGGGGGTCATCTTGCCCGTGGCGGCAACCTGGTCCGCCTCCAAGAGCACGGTGCGGGCCAGTTCTGGTTCGCCCAACTCCAGCATCTGCGTGGCCATGGCCCGCAACTTCTGGGAGGCGTGCTCGTGCCACCCCCGCTCCACGTCCTGGCGGGCCTGCTCCTCCAGTTTCAGCAAGGTGGCCTTGCGCGCCGCCCAGACCACCTTGGGAGGCACAGGAGGGGACGAGAAGGGAAGTTCCTGAAAGGTCACCCGCACCGGTTGCCGCACCATCGCAGGAAGCCCATCCCGGCTCTCCACGAAGGTGCCCTTCACTTGGAGGGTGCCCATCCGCCGGGGGCCCGGGGGGCACGGGGAGACCAGGCACTCCAAGAGGAACGCCGTGGGCGCGTGGAGGCCCAGCCCGCCCAGCCTCAGGGAAGGAGTGGGCCCTTCCGGGCTCAGGCGAGCCGTCTGGGGGACCAGCAGGAAGGCCCCCACCAGGGAAATTTCGGGTTCCAGGAAGCACTGGGCCGTCATCTGCGGGCAGACCAACGTGGAAAGGCGGCGCACCTGCTCGGTGAGGACCGCGCCGATCTCAGAGGGCCGCTCCACATAAGACGACAGTCCACCGCTCAGGAGGGCGATCCGGTCCAGGAGGTCCTCGTTCCAGGCCGCGCCCATGCCGATGGTGGAGATGGCCACACCCTGGCGGTGGGCCTCCTCGGCCAGACGCAGGCACCGTGCTTCGTCGCCATAGGTGTAGCCGTCGGTCAGGAGGAAGAGGTGGCTGGAGGCTCCCGGGCTCCAGGACTTGGCCAGAAGGCCCAGCGCCGCCGCGAGCCCCTCCCCGATCTCGGTCCCGCCACCCGGCACAAGGCTCCGGAGCCGCGCCGCGGGGAAGGTGGTCTCCCCGCCGCTCTGGGGCGGGACAAGGACCTCAGCCCGGTCGCTGAAGGCCACAATGGAGACCGTGTCCTGGGGGGAAAGTTGCGCGAGGATGCTGAGGGCCGCGGCGATGGCCTGTTCTATCCGCTCGCCGGCCATGGAGTTGCTCTTGTCCACCAGGAGGCAGAGGTTGAGACTGGACTGAGGCGCCTTCACGCCCTCGCGGGCGCTCACCTCGCCGAGGACATAGAGCATCTGCGGCTCCCGGCGGCAGGGCAGGAGAGCCTGGCTGAGGGTGACCTCCAAGGTGAAGGGCGCATCCCTCCGGAGGGCTCGCACCTTGGCATCGTACTCTGCCCGAGCCGCTGGATCGCGCAGGGTCTCGTAAGCCTCCTGAACCTGGCGGAAGAGAGCCGCCGTCCCGGCCTGGGGGTTGGCGTCGGGGTGGTTCCTCCGCACCAGGCGGCGGTAGGCCCGCTTGACCTCCTCCGGCGTGGCGGATTCATCCAGTTCCAAGATCTCGTAGAAATCGGCCTGGGGCTCTTCCGAACGGTTCACGGCCTCTCCTCCACCTGCGGGAGCAAAGACCTCACCACCACGAGGGACACGTTGTCATCGGCCCCTCGCCGCCTGGCCTCGGAGACGAGGGCACAGCAGGCCGCCTGGGCCGAGGGCGCAGCCTCCACCTGGGCAGCCAGTTCCGCGTCGGAGAAGAGGCTCCACAGCCCATCGGTGCAGAGGAGAAGCGCACTCCCCTCCTCCAAGGAACGGGAGAGGAAATCCACCTCCAGCCGGCTGGCCTGGCCCAGGGCCCGGTAGAGAAGGCTTCGCTGGGGGTGGGTCCTGGCCTGCTCCGGGCTCAGTTCGCCCAATTCCACCAGCCTCCCCACCAGGGAATGGTCGTGGGTCAGTTGTTCCGCCACCCCTCCCCGGATGAGGTACGCCCGCGAGTCGCCCACATGGGCCAGGTAGACCTGCGCCCCCGCCAACAGGGCGAGGAGCAGTGTGGTGCCTCCCTGGGGAGCCCGCTCCCGGACCGCTCGGTCCGCCCGATGGACCGCCTCTTCCAGGAGGTCGCGCAGCGCGCCGCCCGCGCCTTCGCCCAGGACGGCGGGCAGCGCCAAAGGGACCAAGGCCGAGGACGCGAGCGCGGTAAGGGCCGCGGCCACAGCCACCCGGCTGGCCACCTCCCCGTGGGCATGGCCTCCCATGCCGTCGGCCAGGGCGAGGAGGAAAAGTTCCTGTTCCCGCTCCTGCGCCACCCGCAGGCTCAGAAGGGCCACGCAGTCCTCGTTGAGAGAGCGGACGGTGCCGGGGTCGGAGGCCATCCCCACCTCCAGGTGCGGCTGGGATGGCCTTCCTCCCTCCCGAGCCCTCTGTGCCCCCTCATCCTCTGCGGGAGAGCCCCGCCATCGGCGGAGCCACTGCCAGAACCCCGAAGCGGTCACGAGCGCCTTCCCTCCTCAATCTCCTCAAAGGGGCAGCGCGTACAGTTTGTGGTCGGTGGAGCCGATGTAGACGAGACTGTTGGCGATGGTGGGCGAGGCAACGACCGCCCCTCCCGTCTGGAACCGCCACCGCATCTTGCCCGTCTTGGCATCCACACTGTAGACCGCGCCGTCCACCGAGCCGAAGTAGATGGCTCCCTCTGCCACCCGGGGGGACGAGGTGACCTGCCCCTCCGTAGCGAACTTCCAGAGGAAACGGCCGCTTTCGGCATCCAGAGCGTACAGGTTTCCGTCAGCGCAGCCGATGAAGGCCCGCCCCTCCCATACGCAGGGCGAGGAGACGATGTGGTGGCGGGCCCGGTACCGCCACACCGCCCACCCCGACCGGCGGTGCAGGGCGTAGATGTGGTGGTCCTTGGAGCCCACGAGGATGAGGTCCCCGCACTGAGCCGGCGATGAGGTGACTCCGAGGCCCGTGTGGAAGCGCCACCGGGTCTCCCCCGTACGCACGTCCAGGGCGTAGACGGTGCCGTCTTCCGAGCCGAAGAAGACCGTGTCCTCCACGACCAAGGGGGTGGAACGGATGGGCCCGACGGCGCGGGCCTTCCATGCCAGGCGACCCGTGAGCGCGTTGAGGACGTAGAGATAGCCGTCGTCCGAGCCGATGAAGACGTGCTCGTAGGCCAGCCGGGGCGAAGAACGGACCCGCCCCTCCGTGCGGAAGGCCCAGAGGAGGGTGCCTCGGCTAGCGTGGATCGCGTAGAGAGATCCGTCCTCCGAGCCCACGAAGACCGCATCCTTCCACCGACAGGGGGATGAGGGCACGCCTCCCTCGGTAGCGTACTTCCACAGGAACTGGCCCGTACGGGCGTCCAGGGCGTAGAGGTTGTGGTCATAGCACCCCACGTAGAGGGCCTGGCCCTCCACCCAGGCCGTGGAACGGATTTCGTCCTCGCACAGGAACTCCCAGACGGCCATGATCCCCGATGTGGCGCGCACCGCCGGCGCGGAGGGCGCCGAAGGGGTCGTGGGGCGTCGCAGCGCAGCCAACAGGGCCCGCTTCATCTCCTCGGCCGTTTGGTACCGGGCGTCTGCCTCGTACTCCAGGGCCTTCATGATGGCCTGTTCCAGTTCCTCCGACACGCCAGGGTGCGCCGCGCGGATGGGCCGCTCGTGGAAGGAGAAAGGGGGCTCCTGACGGGGGTCCTGGCGCGTGAGGAGGTGGTGCAGTGTCGCACCCAAGGCGTAGATGTCACCGCGGGCATCCACTGCGCCGCGGTACTGTTCCGGGGGCGCGTATCCCTCAGTCCCCACCATGGTCCCCTTCTGCCCCACCTGGAACACCTTGGCAATGCCGAAGTCAATGAGCATGATGTGCTGGTGCTGATCCAACATGATGTTGGAAGGCTTCAGGTCGCGGAAGATAACCGGGTGGGGCTTGACGCCGTGGAGGTAGGTCAGGACGTCGCACACCTGGACCGCCCAGTCCACCACCAGTTCCACGGGCAGGGGCTCTGGGGACTCCCGGAGGATGGTCTCCAGGTCTTTGCCGTGGATGAGTTCCAGGACCAGGTAACTGCGTTCCCCTTCGGAGAAGTAGTCGTAGATCTTGGGGATGGAGGGATGGCTCAGGCTGGCCAGGATCTGCGCCTCCCGTCGGAAGGCCTGGAGGGCGGTCTGGCGGATCCGCGGGTCCGGGAGGAAGTTGTTCATCTCCTTGACCGCGCAGAGGCGCTCCACCTCCCGGAAGCGGAGGTCGCGCGCCACATACACTGCGCTCATGCCCCCCACGCCCAGGAGGCGCACGATCTCGTACCGCCCCTGGAGGCAGTAGCCGGGCGGCAGGGTATCCTCTCGGGGAGGGACCTCCTGACCCCAGTGGACCTCTTGGGTTTCTGCCTTGCCCATGCATTCCCTCCCTAGCCATCCCCAGCAAGGGATATTATAGTCGCGTTATC
>FWWL01006854.1_pt1 | contig 16092 bp, 15 predicted proteins | sample 2228331 | NCBI WGS metagenome assembly FWWL01 (sample SAMEA103939775, study PRJEB20133) | metagenome
CCAGCCCGACAGCGCGCATCGCGCCATGTTGCTCTGTGCCCAGCAGGTTGCCTGCCCCACGAATCTCCAGGTCGCGCATCGCCAGCGCAAAGCCTGAGCCTAAATGCGAGAACTCCTTGAGTGCGGACAAGCGTTCCTCTGCCTTTTCGCCCAGCTTGCCCGCTTTGAACATGAAGTAGGCATATGCCTGTCGGTCGGAACGCCCCACGCGCCCCCGCAACTGATAGAGCTGACCTAAGCCGAATCGCTCTGCGTTCTCCACGATGAGCGTGTTCACATTCGGCATGTCCAGCCCGTTCTCAATAATCGTGGTGCAGACGAGAATATCGTAGGCGCGCTGGTAGAAGTCCAGCACAATCGCCTCCACATGGCTGGGTGGCATCTGTCCGTGTGCGACTGCAACGCGGGCGTGGGGTACCAGCTTCTTCAGCCGTTCTGCCACATGCTCGATTCCCTGCACTCGCGGAACCACATAGAACACCTGCCCCTCCCGCTGAATCTCGCGCAGAATGGCTTCGCGCACTGCCCACTCGGTGTAGGGCATCACATAGGTTCGGATGGGCAGACGACCCGGAGGCGGGTCGGAAATCAGGCTCATATCCCGAATCTCGGTGAGTGCCATATAGAGCGTGCGCGGAATGGGCGTTGCACTCATCGATAGCACATCGACCGTGCCCCGCATCTGCTTGAACTTCTCCTTCTGCATCACCCCGAAACGTTGCTCCTCGTCGATAATCACCAGCCCAAGATTGTGGAACTGCACATCGTTCGAGAGCAGGCGATGTGTACCGATGACCATATCGATGGCTCCCGTCTTGAGACCGTGCAGGATGCGCTTCTGCTCGGCAGGTGGGATGAGCCTGCTGAGGAGCGCAACCTGCACCCCAAACGGCTCGAACCGCTCGGTGAAGGTCTGCCAGTGCTGGTAGGCAAGCACGGTGGTGGGGCACAAAAGTGCCACCTGACGCCCCGCCATGATTACCTTGAATGCGGCGCGAATGGCGACCTCCGTCTTACCAAAGCCCACATCCCCGATGAGCACACGGTCCATCGGATGGGGCGATTCGAGGTCGCGCTTCACCTCCTCTATCGCCTTGAGCTGTCCGGGCGTCTCAATATAGGGAAACGCCGATTCCATCTCCTGTTGCCAAGGGGTGTCTTCACCTGTTGGAGGGCGCGTGGCTTTCTCACGCAGGGCATAGATACGAATCAGCTCCTGCGCAACCTCTTTTGCTTTTTGGCGTGCCCGCGCTACCGATTTGACCCAGAGCGTGCTGTTGAGCCGTCGGATTTCGGGCGGTTTATCGTCGGGCGCAAGGTACTTCTGCAGGCGGTCCAGCTGTTCAACAGGCACATAGATGCGGTCGGGGTGCGCATACTCAATCAGCAGATACTCCTTGACCGTGCCTTCCCGCTCCAGCGTCGTCAACCCCCGAAAAATGCCGATTCCGTGATGGATATGCACCACATAGTCGCCGGGCTTGAGGTCCATAATGGAGGTGAGGGGGATGCCTTCGTTGAAGCGTCGGGGCGGGAGGCGCAAGCGTGAGCGTTCAAATAGCTCGGCATCGGTAATCAGCGCAAACTTCTGCGCATCCCATACGAAGCCCCCACCCATATTGCCCCGAAAGAGAAGCAGGGGATAGTTCTCACTCTCAGCCCCTCCTTGAGCAGGAGGGGGGTGCGAGGCACCTCCTTCTTCCTGTAAGGCATTCGAGGGATGAGAGCCTCCCTCGCTTGCCTGCTCATAAGGTAATCCTACTTCGCTCAGCGCTCGCGCCACCTGATTGGGACGGTCGGTCGCCACCACAATCCGATAACCTGCCTGCCACCAGCGTTGAACAGTGTTCCAAAGGCCGGGTAAACGCCCGCGCGTGGTCTCCAGCGAACGCACATACAACTCATATAAAAGGGGAGTGGGGAGTGGGGAATGGGGAGTGGAAGGGTCCCCGATCGGCATCGCTTCGAGGCTCAAGGTGGTGGGAATGGGCTGGTCTTTACCCGTCTGCAGAAGGCGAGCGAAAGGCTCCAGATAGTCGCTTGCCGAGAGGGGGATAATATCTCCCCGTTCGGCTCGCGAGTGGAGTGCCTGTTGCACCTCGTCGCAGAGCCGTTCATATGTCGATTTCAGCAATAACGGCTCATCCAGCACGAGTAAGCCTTCTTGAGGAAGGTAGTCCAGCAGACAGGCGTGCTCCTGCAGGAGCCACGGCAAGTAGAGCTCCAGTCGGTCGAAGGGCGCACCCTGTTGCAGGGGGCGCAGGTCGTCTTCCAGATTCTGGCGCAGGGAAGGTTGAAGGGTAGCAGGTCGCTGGGCAATCACCTGCTCCCAATCTTGGCGGATACGCTCAGCAATCTCAAGAGTACCCATCGGCACTTCTCGCGCAGGAGGGATATGGATGCTCGGTATGGTCTTGATTGAGCGCTGGGTGGACGGCTCGAACAGGCGTAGGCTGGTAATCTCATCACCCCAGAACTCAATACGGATGGGCAAGGTGGCGCCCATGGGGAAGATATCTACAATCCCGCCACGCCGTGCGAAATGCCCAGGTAGGCGCACTGGCTCTTGATACTCGTAGCCGTCCTCAGCGAGACGATGGAGCAGGGCTTCCAGTTCCATCTGCGTCGGCTGAGGGGTATCGGCTATGGAGAGGTGAAGGCATTCCGCTTGAAACAGCGAGGGTGGCATCGTGCGCTGAAGCAGAGACCCTATGGGCGCAATCACAATCTTTGGCTCGCCTGAACAAAGCCAACTGAGCGCACGGACGCGGTCGTGAAGCACTTCTGGTTCCACGCCCGTCGGCTCCATGATGGGGGTAAGGCTCGGAGGCACCCGTACAACCTGCTCCTCTGAAAAGCCCAACCGCAGCAGAATCGCCAGCCACTGTTCGGCTCGTTCTAGGGTGGGCACGCAAATCAGCGTGGGCGACCGCCTCTGGGGGAGGAGGGTCGCCAGCAAAACGGGTTTCGACTCGGAGCACACCTCAACCCAGCGTTGGAAAACGCCTTCGTGAACTGGGGGGAGGGCGCCCCGGAGCGCACGGATGCCCTCCGGGTGCATCAGGAAGATTATACCCCTGCCCTACTCCTGGTCGCAGAAAGGAGAGTAGATGCGCCCTTCGGGGAAGGGAATTTTAGGGCAGAAGAGATGAGGGGGCACAGTTCCTGTGCACTCATTGATACGCGGATATTTGTTCGCCTTATACCACTTGCTGTGTCCATCGAAGAACAGGAGAGTGGTACCCCCGTTATGCGCAATCGTGGGGCAGTCGATAGCGCGCCCTCCTCCGAATGCAAAGAAGTAGCCATCGTTGAGGGTCTGCTGTTCATCCACCAGCATCACAAACTGACTGGCGCGTTCCACAGCCGATTCAGGAATGTAGCCAGCGATAGCATTCATCGAGTAGCTAATGCCTTTCTCCTCACCTCGCTTATCGGATGAGCAGATATAGATTTCACGATTCTTCACATAGGTGAAGAGGACCCCGCGATGCACCCCGCCCAGCAATCGCCAAGCAGGGTTGATAGGTGAGTTCTCAGGGTCGCCCACCCGCGAGACTACATAATAACAGTGAATCCACTGAGCCTCAAAGGTGGAACGGAACCCTGTCATCCACCAGGGCCAGCCATCCTCTTGACGCCAAATGCCAGGGCAGTGTCCGCCATCGGCAGGTCCGGGGTTTCGCCCCTCCCAATCGGTGCGATAGGCAACAAAGGCTAATCCCAGTTGGCGCAGGTTGCTGAGGCATTTCGTTTGGCGTGCTTTTTCGCGCGCTTGTGCAAACACAGGGAACAGGATCGCCGCTAAGATGGCGATAATCGCTATTACAACCAATAGCTCGATAAGCGTGAATGCCCTTTGTCTGCTCATCGTCTCATCTCCATCATTATTATAACCCAACTTTCCTGTTGCCCCTCTCCGTCATTCTGATTGCCCCTTCTTTCGTCATTCTGAGCCGAAGGCGAAGAATCGCAGCCCTCACCCCCAGCCCCTCTCCCACAAGGAGAGGGGAGCAGACCCTTCCCCTTCGCTCCGCTCAGGGTCAGGGTGACGGGGGAGCCAGTTCGTCTTAGTACACCTTCCCTCTGTGACACTCTCATCGGTACCGGCAGGAAAGTTGGGTAATTATACTTTAGCTCGAGGTCATTTTCTGCCTTAGCGCTCGACCGTTAGCACCTGAATCATATTGGTGTTGCCGGGCACATTCACGGGCACGCCAGCGGTCAGCACCACGCGGTCGCCTCCTTTCACTAAGCGGGTTTGGCGCACAGCGATAAGGGCTTGGGTGGTCATTTCGTCGGTCGTGCTCACAGGGGGGATGCGCAGAGGTACGACACCCCATAAGAGGCTCAGCCGTCGCCATATCTGTTCCGAATCGGTGAGAGCGAACACGGGGTGTGGGGGGCGAAAATGAGAGACCCAGCGCGGTGTGCCCCCCGATGTGGTGGGGGTGAGGATGGCGCGCGCCCCCACCATCTGCGCTACGACGCATGCGGCGCGCGCTACCGCCTCTGTGGTACTTCCTGTTCCTGACGGACGCTCAGAATCCAAGCGGAAAAACTCCAGCATCTCTTCTGCGCGCTCGGCAATCCGTGCCATCCAGCGCACCGCCTGTATCGGAAACGCCCCAACCGCTGTCTCCCCAGAGAGCATCAGCGCGTCTGCACCATCCAGTACCGCGTTCGCTACATCGGTCACCTCCGCACGCGTCGGACGACCCTCGTGAATCATGCTCTCCAACATCTGAGTGGCGGTAATCACAGGCTTTGCATGCTGATTGCAAAGCCGAATGATGCGCTTCTGAATGCCCGGCACCTCTGCTAAGTCCACCTGCACGCCCAAGTCGCCCCGAGCGACCATGATGCCATCCGCTACCTCCACAATCGCCTCGAGGTCGTCCAGCGCAGAGCGTTGCTCTATTTTAGCAATTACAGGGATGTTCGCCCCGTACTCGCGAATGAGCGCTTGAAGGTTCATCACATCGGTCACCGAGCGCACGAACGAGAGCGCAATCCAGTCTACCCCTGCATGGACGCCCTGCAGGAGGTCTTCGCGATCTTTAGGGGTCATCGAAGGCAAGGCGAGGGGGCGATTAGGGAGGGTAATCCCCCGATTTGAGCGCAGTTCGCCCCCCTCGATGACAGAGACCTCCATTTCGCTCGGCTCCACGCGGTGAATAAGCAGTTCGATGCTCCCATCATCCACCAGCAGACGGTCGTTGGGGCGTGCAGAGCGAAACACTTCCGCAACGGGAAGCGGGATGAATGTTCCATCGGACTGCTCGGCTAAGCGAATGAGAAAATGCTCGCCCGCGCTAAGGTGAAGGGGTTGTTTCAGCGTGCCGATGCGCACTTTGGGTCCTGCCAAGTCCAGCAGAACGCCAATCGGCACTTTGTAGAGGGATTCTGCCTCCCGCACCCATTGAATCCACTGCTTGCGGGTTTCCCAATCGCCATGAGCGGTGTTGAGGCGGACGAGGTTCGCTCCCGCTTCGATGAGTTCGTGAACCCGCTCACGCGAGTTGACGGCAGGTCCCAAAGTGGCGATGATTTTGGTGCGTCTCATGCTAATCCGAACGCCTCTTTGCCAGCGTAGACAGCGGTCTCGTCCAGTTCCTCCTCGAGGCGCAGGAGCTGGTTATACTTGGCGGTGCGGTCGGTACGGGCAGGAGCGCCCGTCTTGATTTGCCCCGCGTTCACCGCCACGGCGAGGTCGGCAATCGTCGTGTCCTCCGTTTCGCCCGAACGGTGGGAGATAACCGTGCTATAGCCGTTGCGCAGGGCATACCGAATGGTGTCCAGCGTTTCGGTGAGCGTGCCGATCTGGTTCAGCTTGATGAGGATGCTGTTGGCACACCCGCGCTGGATACCTTCGCTGAGCCGTTTCGGGTTCGTGACGAACAGGTCGTCGCCTACCAGTTGAATTTTCGAACCGATGGCTTGGGTGAGCGCCAACCAGCCCTCCCAGTCGTCCTCTGCCAAGCCGTCCTCGATGGAGACAATTGGGAACTCTCGGCACAGGTCTTCTAAGAGGCGTACCATCTGGTCGCGGTCTAAGGTACGGTCTTCGCGGTGGAGAATGTAGTAGCCCCCTCGGTAGAGTTCGGTGGCGGCGACATCGAGGGCTAAGCCGATCTCATCGCCCGGTCGGTAGCCTGCTTTCTCGATAGCTGACATCAGCAGTTCGAGTGCTTCGCGCGCAGATGAGACCGCTGGGGCAAACCCACCCTCATCGCCCACATGGGTGCTATACCGTCGCTCGTGCAGGACTTTCTTCAGGTGGTGATAAACCTCCACACCCCAGCGCAATGCTTCGTGAAAGCTGGCTGCGCCATACGGCACAATCATAAACTCTTGGAAATCCGCCCCACCGAGTGCATGCTTGCCCCCGTTCAGGACATTCATCAAGGGCACGGGCAACACATGCGCATCGGTTCCTCCGATATAGCGATAGAGGGGCAGTTCGCAATAGTTCGCCCCTGCGTGCGCCACCGCCAGCGAAACTGCCAAGATGGCATTCGCTCCCAGCTCCGATTTGTCGTCAGTGCCGTCCAGATTGATGAGAGCCTCGTCGATCGCGCGCTGGTTGAGGGCGTCCATGCCCACCAGTTCAGGAGCGATACGCATATGAATGTTCTCTATGGCGTTCTGCACGCCTTTGCCGAGGTAGCGTGTGGGGTCTTCGTCGCGCAGTTCGTGTGCCTCATATGCGCCTGTGGAAGCTCCTGAGGGCACGCTGGCACGCCCGAAAGTGCCATCCTCCAAGATTACCTCCGCCTCAACCGTTGGATTCCCGCGAGAATCCAGTATCTCTCGTGCCCGAATGGACTCTATGATCGCCATCGGTTTCTCTCCTTGCTTTAGGATTATACCGAAAATGCGGGAAACGCAACCCTCTAACCCAACTTGGCTCTTGCATCCCAACTTTTCGCCATTCTGGCTACATCCCTACTTTTGGTCATTCTGACTGCATCCCTACTTTTCGTCATTATGGTTGCATCCCTACTTTTCGTCATTCTGAGCGAAGCGAAGAATCTCCCTATTAGGATACCCCGCACTCCGAACCTCGTTTTTTCGAACAGCCTCTTCGAAGGTTGCCACAAGAATCATGTGATGGGTACAATCTTAGGAGTGCTGTTCACCTATAGTTGAGGAAGTGGTGAATGACGATACTGCAGGAAATACTTCGTACGAAACATCAGGAGGTGGAGGCACGTAAAGCAAGCACGCCTCTACCTGAACTTCAGGCGCAACTGCAAGACCTCCCCCCTACGCGAGGATTCGTGCGTGCCCTCCGCTCCACAACCAATCCGATTGCGCTAATTGCAGAGGTCAAACGCGCTTCACCCAGCAAAGGAGTGATTCAGCCGAACTTTGACCCCCTCCAGATTGCTGAACGATATCAGATTGCAGGCGCCGACGCCCTCAGCGTACTCACCGACGAACCCTACTTCGGGGGCAAACTGGACTATCTTGCGCAAATTCGTCAGCGAGTCGCTCTCCCCCTCTTGCGCAAGGATTTCATTATAGACCCCTATCAAATCTATGAAAGCCGTGTGGCAGGAGCAGACGCCATCTTGCTGATTGTGTCGGCACTCCCGCAAGTCTCGATTCTGCGGGAATGGCGTGAGCTTGCCGAGTCGATAGGGTTAGATGCCCTTGTGGAGGTACATGACGAGTCGGAATTAGAAATTGCGCTTCAGTCAGGGGCGACGCTAATAGGGGTCAATAACCGCGATCTGCATACATTCCACACGACACTTGAGACCACCTTTCGCCTGCTTCCCAAGTTTCCGAAAGGGGTCTTTTGCGTCAGTGAGAGTGGGATAGAGACCTCCGAGCAGGTGCGCGGCCTCTGGCAAGCAGGGGTGAACGGTTTGCTGGTGGGCGAGACGCTGATGCGCGCCGATGACCCCGTCCCCATCGTGCAAGAATGGATGAGTGCCTGCCGATGAGAATCTGCATCCTGCACACGAACGATGTTCACAACCGCTGGAATGCTGAGTTCGTGGAGCGACTGCGCACACACAAAACGCATCATCAGGCGCTTCTGCTCGATGCGGGCGATTGTATCCGCTCAGGGAATCTTGGCATCCCACTGGCTCCAGAATCGGCTTGGGAGTGGATGCGTCAGGCAGGCTACGATGCGATTGCGCTTGGCAATCGTGAGTTCCACATTACCCCTGCGGGCTTCTTAGCCAAGTTGCGGGGCGCGCCGTGCCCCGTGCTCTGCGCCAATATCGCTCCTAAAGACCCTGATACCCTCCTCCCTGTCCAGCCCTTTTGGTATACCGAGCATCAGGGCGTGCGAGTGGGAGTGGTTGGGCTGACCGTGCCGATGGTCACAGCGCGCATGAAAAGTGCGTTCCTCTCAGCCTATCTTTTCAGCCCTCCTGTAGAGACGGCGCGCCGATGGGTACAAGAACTGCGACCAAAGGTAGACCTGCTAATTGCGCTCACCCATATTGGGCTTGTGCAGGATAGGCTCTTAGCCTCAGAGTACCCTGAAATCGATATCATTTTGGGTGGGCACTCCCATACGCCATGCTTTCCGCCTGAGCGTGTGGAGGGCGTGTGGGTAGCGCAGGCATATCCCTACGCTAAAGGAGCAGGTTTGCTAACGCTGGTGCGCGAAGGAACACGATGGCAGGTAGGGCAGGCAAGCCTGATATAAAAAAGATGTGGGACTCTTTCGAGTCCCACGATTAGGGAGGTTGGGTTAACAAGGCTGTGCGGTCTGCTCATGCCACTTGCGCAGTGGCATGAGCATTATAATTCATCTGCTGGCTGGTTGGGGCTGTTAAAAATGCCAGTTTTACTGTGAGAATTCTCCTTTTGACCCACTCCCCATTCCCCACTCCCTACTCCCCTTTTATAAGGGTATAATCAAGGCACGACGAGAGCGCCCTATGGACGGAATTCGAACGGACTTGGTGGTATGGATATTGTTATTGCCCCTACTCGGCTCGGTGTTCCACGCGCTCTTTGGCGGGGCACTGGTACGCACATTAGGTGAACGCACAGGGAAGTGGCTTGTAGGGGCAGTTGGCACTGGCGTTGTGCTGGGAGCCTTTGCGCTGGGTTGGCAGGTGTTCGCTACCCTCCGAACCCTGCCTGAAGACCAGCGTACCGTCAACTTCCTGTTGATGGAATGGCTTCAGGTGGGCAATCTGAGCGTGCCCTTCGAGTTTCTAATTGACTCCCTCTCGGTGCTGATGGTGTTGATTGTCACGGGCATCGGGGGGTTGATTCACCTCTACGCCACGGGCTACATGGCAGACGATTCGGACTATCCGCGCTTTTTCACCTACTTCAATCTGTTCATCTTTTTCATGCTCTTGCTGGTGTTGGCGGGCAATTTCTTGGTGATGTTCATAGGTTGGGAAGGCGTGGGACTCTGTAGTTATCTGTTGATTGGCTTTTTCTACCGCAACGCTGAGTGGAAATACAACACCGATTCGGCGAACAAGGCGTTTATTGTGAACCGAATAGGTGATGCTGGCTACCTAATGGCGATGTTTCTGATGGTTGCGCTGTTTGGGTCGCTCTCGTTTGTGGATGTCAACGCCCGCGCTGAGACCGTGCTGGGGGCAGGCTCAGCGATGGCGATGGTGATTGTACTCCTGCTGTTCCTGGCTGCGACGGGCAAGTCGGCTCAGTTGCCCCTCTATTTCTGGCTTCCTGATGCGATGGCAGGTCCCACTCCTGTTTCCGCACTCATCCATGCTGCGACGATGGTCACGGCAGGTGTGTATCTGATGGTGCGCGTGCATCCCTTACTGGAGTTGGCGCCCCAAGCGATGGGGGTGATCGCAGGGGTGGGAGCGATTACCGCCCTCTTTGCGGGCACGATTGCGCTCGCCCAAACGGACATCAAGCGCGTGCTTGCCTTTTCTACTGTGAGTCAGTTGGGCTATATGTTCCTTGCGGTGGGTGTGGGGGCGTTTTGGGTTGGGATGTTCCATGTGGCGACGCATGCCTTCTTCAAGGCGCTCCTTTTCTTGGGGGCAGGCTCGGTGCTGATAGCACTTCACCATCGTGGGGATATTCGCACGATGGGCGGGTTGGCTCGCGCCCTCCCACTTACTGCGGGCACGATGTTGGTTGGGTGGTGGGCGATCGCAGGTCTGCCTCCGTTTTCAGGCTTCTGGTCAAAGGAGGCGATATTGCTGAGTGCCCATGCGCTGGCACCAGTTTGGTTCTGGGTGGGGATAGCGACCGCGTTGCTCACAGCAGGCTACATGACGCGCCTCGTGTGGCTCGTGTTCTTTGCTCCCCCTGCGCCTTCGGTGAGCGACTCCGAATCGCATGGCAGTCATGAAGAGACCCCTCGTGAAAGGTATGTGGTGGTGCTGGGAGTACTGGTGTTGCTGGCGATAGGCTCGATTGTGTTCGGGTGGCTCTTGCCGAATGAGAAGGCGTTCCACGAGTTTTTGAAACCTGTTGCGGATGTCTCGGCATCCTTAGCGGGTACAGAACTGGAGCAAGCGAAAGGGTTTGTGTTTACAGTGGCGATACTTGCGACGCTCTTGGGGATTGGATTTGCTGTTGCGCGCTATCGGCGCGGTATGCCCAAGCGCGAGGCGCAACTAACGGGCATCTGGGGTGTTATGCATCGTCAGTGGGGCTACGATAATGCGATGGTCTGGCTGGGCGTGCGCATAGGCGATAGCATAGGGCAGATAGCGTACTTTCTCATCGAGAACCTCATCGATGGGATTGTGTCGCTGATGGGGCTATTGGTGCGAGGGATAGGCTCTCTCTTACGCCCTCTGCAAAGTGGCTATGTGCGCTCGTATGCGTTCATAATGATGTTGGGTGCCTTACTGGTGTTGGTCGTTGCGTTTGTGTACGGCTTGCGATAGGGATTAATCCAGATGGAATCGGTGTGGTTGATTATTTCGGGTCTCGTCCTGCTCTTAGCAGGTGGGGAATGGCTGGTGCGCGGGGCATCGCGGTTGGCGTCGGCATTAGGGGTGCCTCCGATAGTCATAGGCTTGAGTGTGGTGGCGTTCGGTACGAGCGCTCCTGAGTTGGCGGTGTCCATCCTCTCGGCATATCGTGGTCAGCCGGATATAGCGGTGGGGAATGTGGTCGGCTCCAACATCGTAAACATCTTGCTGATTTTAGGCTTATCTGCAGTAGTGGCACCCCTCATGGTCGGAGTACGGGTCATCAAGATAGAAGTACCGATTATGGTGGGCACGGCGGCGCTGTTCATCCTTCTCGGCTACGACGGCAACCTTTCGCGCTGGGATGGGGTGATTTTGGTTGCTCTCTTTTTCGCATATGTAGCATGGATGGTGCGTTCAGCACGAAGCGAACCCGAGCTGGCAGAGGAACTGAGCGAGGAAGTGGAGCAGATTGCCAAGCCGATTACTACGCGCTGGGAGTACCTGAAACTGGTGGCGTTTATTGTAGCGGGGATTGGGGGGCTGACACTCGGTTCGGACTGGCTCATCAAGGGTTCTGTGGCGGTGGCGCGCTCTATAGGGGTGAGCGAATTGATTATCGGGTTAACGATTGTAGCAATCGGCACCTCCTTGCCAGAGCTTGCCACCTCCGTGATTGCCAGCCTACGGGGGGAACGCGACATCTCGGTGGGCAATGTGGTCGGCTCCAACATCTTCAATATTCTTTCGGTGCTGGGCTTTAGCAGTCTGTTGGCACCTGCTGGCATTAAGGTTGCCCATAGCGTTCTACTTTTTGACGCGCCCGTGATGATTGCGGTGTCTGTTGCTTGCTTCCCCATCTTCTTCAACGGCTTCCAGATAAAGCGATGGGAGGGAGCGGTGTTCGTGGGCTACTATGTGGCTTACACGGTCTATCTTATCCTACAGGCGAGCCATCACGATATGCTGGATGAGTACCGCTTTGTGATGGGCTGGTTCGTCGTGCCCCTGACTGTGCTTACACTTGTGGTGACCACTATCTTCGCATGGCAACGGTATCGGGGCAAGCCAGTTCGAATAGGAATCAGACGGTTTCTCCCTAAATGATGGGTATACTGTTGCTTGCGAGTGGCTTGGGTGTCTCGCCCATTTGGCTTGTGGGCAGGATGCCCGTTCCTTCGCTCCGCTCAGGCTGACAAGTGGCTTGGGCATCTTGCCCATCTTGCTTGTGGGCAGGATGCCCGTGCTACGATGTGGCTTGGGCGTCTCGCCCAAGCAGGGCACAGGCGGGGCACTCGCGCATCGATGATGGAGGAAAAGCACTATGCCGAAGGTAGAAAAGAGCATCGAGGTCAATGCGCCACCGGAAAAGGTGTTCGAGGCGCTACAGCAGGTTGAGCAGTTTCCACAGTTCTTGCCGTATGTGAAGAGCGTGTCGGTCGTAGAGCGAACCGACCCCGATATTGTGCTGGACTGGGCAGTGACGGCACCAGGCGTGGGCATGGAGGTGCGCTGGCGTTCGCGCCACACCCTGCACCCCGAGAGCCATACCGTAACGGTGAAGCCCGAGGGCGATTCCATCGTGAGCCTTTCGGGCGAGTGGCGTGCCCAATCGAGCGGTGCAGGCAGTATACTTATTGCCTCGCTGGAATATGAAGCGAAAGTGCCCCCGATGTTCGCCGGGATTGCCCAAAAGGCGGTCGACGAGATTATCTCTGGCTGGCTTCAGGGTTTCAAAAAGCAAGCGGAAGGGTAGCCCTATGGCGCAGGTGCATTTAGAACTCGTCATCCGCGCCCCTGTGGAACGGGTGTACGCCATCGCCAAAGATGTGGAGGCGTTCCCCGACTTCATGCCCGATGTGAAATCGGTGAAGGTGCTGGAACGCTCGGAGGACGGCAACCGAACCCTCACCGAGTGGGTCGCCTATGCCTCTCAACTCAAACTGCAGGTGAAATGGGTTGAGGAAGACATCTGGAACGATACCGAGCGCACCTGCTACTTCCGTCAAGTGAAGGGCGACTACGACCAGATGCAGGGCGTCTGGCGGTTCGAACCCCACCCTGAGGGCACTCTGTTTGTCTGCACCCTCGATTATGAACTGCGAGTGCCCCTGCTGGGCGCAGTGGTACAGAAAGTCGTCCACTACCTCGTCCAGCAGAATCTGAAGGGCATCATGGAGGGCATCAAACAGCGGGCGGAGGCGATGACCGAGTGACCCCCGACCGCGTTCGAGCTATCCTTCAAGCGGTAGCGGAGGGACGCATGTCGCCCGAAACCGCGCTCGAACACCTCCGCTACCTGCCTTATGAATCGCTGGAGTTTGCGCGGATAGACCACCATCGTGCGCTTCGGAAGGGCTTTCCCGAAGTGGTGTTTTGCACGGGCAAATCGCCCGAACAGGTTGCCGAGATAGTGGCTCGATTGGCGCGTCATGGCTTGGTGCTTGCCACGCGCGCCACTCCAGAGCAGTATGAAGCGGTGCGCCAGCAGGTGTCTGAGGCGGTCTACCACTCTACTGCGCGTGCCATCACGGTAGGGGAGCCTCCCCCTGCACCTGAAGAGCCATATGGAGTAGTGGTCTCAGCAGGCACTGCCGATATTCCCGTAGCAGAGGAGGCACTCCTCACCGCTCGGATGATGGGTGTTCGGGTAGAACCCCTGTACGATGTGGGTGTAGCCGGTATCCATCGCTTGCTCCAGCACTACGAGTTGCTGATGGGGGCAGGGGCAATTGTGGTCGTGGCAGGGATGGAGGGCGCGCTTCCCAGCGTGGTGGGGGGGTTAGTACCATGTCCTGTGATTGCCGTGCCGACCAGTGTGGGATACGGCGCGCACTTTGGGGGATTAGCCCCCCTGCTCACCATGCTCAACACCTGCGCACCAGGCGTGAGTGTGGTGAACATCGACAACGGCTTCGGTGCAGGCTACTGCTTAGCGCTGATTCTAAGAACGCCTTTGCTCTCATCCTATCACTTATCTCACTAAAAGTGTACCTCTTTAGTGCCTTTTCAAGGACAGAGAACCAAGCCAATAAGCGAATCGAAACTCGCAAAGGCAGTTCACAGAATCGTCACACGCCCTCCTATGAAGAACACAGCGCCCCAGCTGAAGTCGAAGTTGCCCCAGTTCGGCTGGGGATAGCCTTTTTCCTGTGCTGTTTGCTTGAACTTAGGATAGAGCTTACCTAAAAGGTAAAAGAGCTGATTAGGGTAGAGCATACCTAAGATAAAAAGGAGTTGATACAAAAGAACACCTGCAAAGCGGACTATCAAGCCTATGCTATCTTCTAACCCGAGTGTGGTTAGAAACCGTGTCAAGCTGGCTAATAGGTAGGCAAACCAAGGATTGACCCACCAGAAGTCGTTATTGCATTTTTTGAATTGGAGAAACACAAAAAAGCAAATAAGTAAGATTATAGAGTGGGATGCAATGCTTATATTGTATAGTAAAGGTTCATATGAACTATCGCGAACATAGAGCATCATCCAGGGAAGCCTTATGGCAACTCCTAAAACTCCCAAACCTAATGCAAGGAAAAAGAAACGATCACTGTAATGTTCCAGAGACATAGCCAGCCTCCAAAGTTATTATTGGTCTGTTACGACCCACTCCAAAAATAATATAGCCATCGTAGCAAACATTAGTTCGCCATATGCCTTATAGAATTCTTTTACTTGACCTTGAAGAGTTAGGTTTCTGAGGGCTGCACCATACATCTCTGTAGCTACATGATCCGCTGCTAAATATCCATACAGTGCGCCACCAGCTATCCAAGGAGCTTCATACACAATCAGACCTACAAAATCTCCTCCAGCAAAGTAAGCAATGCTTCCTATAAATAAACCAACTAGCATAGAGCTTGCCCAAGCTATAAGCAATGCTCTTACCATAGGGTTGAACAACGCTGTGAAAACAACTGGATAAAGTAGTGACACAACAGTCAGTGTAGCAGCAATCACTGATTCAGCATTTTCTCCATTCTCGTCCACCTTCCCCACGGGATTCCCGTCGGCATAGAGATACCAGTTCACCCCGTCTCGTGCAGGGTCTTCACTGATAAATCGCCCTGTTGCTGGCTCGTAATAACGCGCCCGCATATAGACCAAGCCCGTCTCGTCCTCAGGATGACCTAAGTTCGCACAGTAGCCACGACCAGCACCCAGCGTGCCTTGCACCTCGCCCCATACCCCACGAAACTGCCAATCAGACAGCGTGTAATCTGGCGCCATCGTCCGCACCAAGTTGCCGTGTCCATCGTACAGCAACCAGCTCAGCGTTGCCCGATTGCCCCGTGTATGGTCTATCGCCACCACCGCCTCTATCCCTCTACCTCCTAACAAGTTTACCCACAACCTATAGCAACTCTAAAAACTCCTCTACACTCAAGCCCGCCTGCTTGAGAATGTGCGACACAGTGGAACGCTTCACTGGACGATGGGCGGGCACGGTCAAACGCAGAACCTCCTCCCCCACCTGAATATGACTGCCTCGCTGACGCACCACCCGCCATCCTGCGCGTTCCAACGCCTTCACAATCTCGGTGTAGGGCAGACTCGGCACTTTACTCATACCGCCACTTCCAGCACCAGCTGCCCCGACTGAGGTTCAGGTTCGGGAATGGGTTCCAGGTAGAGTTGGATCGCTTCGCGGATGTTCCGCAGGGCTTCTTCAAGGGTGTCCCCCTCGCTGATACAGCCGGGCAGGGCGGGTACATAGACCGTGTAGCCGCCCTCCTCGCTCGGTTCCAACACCACTTTGAAGGTCATCGATACCGCCTCCAGAGAAGGTTATACCTGAAAAAGGATGCCGTCTTCATCGGGAGTTCTCCATCGTTGCTGGGCACGCTCCTCTACCATCTGCCGAAGGGTCTGGACAAGGTCGGGCTGGTTAGCGAGCAGTCCCCAGAAGGGGTTCTGGGCTTGCGAAGCCACTGCGAGTTCCACCTCGACGGTTGTGCCGTCGGGCAGGTGGGGGTCTTCTTCCAGCTCAATCGTGCGCCCGTGAACCACACCGCGCAAACTCATCCTATCACTCACCTCACAAAGAGTGTACCTAAAACTTGCCTTCCATACCTACAGGCTACTTAAGCAACTCTTTGAACGCCTCCGCCGTCAAGCCCGCATCCCGAATAATCCCGCCCATCGTGTACGCATTAATTGGGTTCGCACGCGGAATCGTCACAATCCGTACCCCATCCGT
>FWWL01006855.1_pt1 | contig 16091 bp, 17 predicted proteins | sample 2228331 | NCBI WGS metagenome assembly FWWL01 (sample SAMEA103939775, study PRJEB20133) | metagenome
CAGATAGTGCCATTCCGACCATGTACCGCTGCTGTCTCGGTGCCGGATTGCCATCGTGGTCGGCACACTCGCGGTCGAGTCGCGGATGGCAATTTGGGCGCTCTGTGCGTTTTGCACACGGCTGATGTGAATTGTGTGGGCCGGTCCCCCGAGCACAGGCACAGTCGTCGACCGGAAAATCCGCGTCGCGAGGTCAGACGCGTCGGGATTAACGTCCGGGCAAGCAAATGTCCCAAGCCCGAAATCGCCGACACGGGTCACACGGCCTGCGGTGGTGTCGTTCGCGCTTGTGGTCACGTCCGCCGTGGCTGCCGTGCCAAGGCCAAGGTTGGTGCGAGCAGCTGCGGCGGTGGTGGCCCCGGTGCCACCCGAGGTGATCGCAAGTGGTGTGCTCAGCGTCACCGCGCCGGTGTTGCGATCCGCCGTCAATACGTCATACCATGTCGTGCCATCGGGGCTCACCTTGACAGACCAATCGTCTGTGCCCGCAAGGCCGAATTCGGCTCGGCCCGAGAAGCCGGTCTGAAACAGGACGCTGGCGGTGTCGGTGATGGTGGCCTTATTGATCTTGAGCTGGTGCCCAGCGCCGTTGTGTGTGAACAGCACAGCTGGCGACGAGACCACAAGCCGATTGGTCGTGTCGGCCGAGGTGTTGATCCCGACTAAGGGCAAGTTCTGGAGCTCGTGGAAGCTTGGTGCGACCCACGCTGATCCGGACCAGACACGGATCTCGGTGCCGAGGGTCGCGCGCCAGCCGGCGTGGGGGGTTACAAAAATCCACCCCCCGTTGTAGTAAGCCGCGAGTTTGTTGCCCTGCCCAGCCCAAGCACCGGTCGGCGATGCACCAAGCGCCCAAACCTGGCCCTCACTCGGGCTCGTCGGGGGTGTTGTTGCATCAAACGCTTGTACGGTGAGCTGAACCACCGCATCGAGGATTTCGAGTGCCTCGTTATGTGTGACGTGCTTCTGCGCCTGCGCCGCCGCAAGAAGCGGGAGAGTGAGATTTGGCGTGCTCATCGCGGAACCTCGTCCCAGCGGCCCCAAGGGCGGGCCGTGCTGGAAGCGGGTTCTCGCCTGGCAAAGTTGATCTTGCGGTAATATTGAGCGCGCATTTCTCCATGTTAGGCAACACTTTGCCCTCGCGCTCGAGAGGGTCACGGAAGCTTCACTGCCGGCTTTGGCCGCCCGATCGTGATCTCATTAGCGGCAAAAACACATCACTCAGGGGCGAGCGAGCAAGCGCTTTAGCATCGAGTCCCTCACGGGCGGACGTCATAAAAGAGCGTCGAGAAGCTTTTGCCCCCAAGGCTCGGCACCACGTATGGGGGTAGGAAAGTTTATCCCATGTAACCTGTCTCCGTTGGGGCGAAAGCTCGCACCAAGGCCAGCTCCCCAGAAGGCGATCCAGGGCTCCCGTCGGCAGCGACGACGGCACCATCGGGGTTAAGGCCTTCGGGGGCGACGTAAAGAAACATCTGCGGCTCCCCCAAAGCCCAGCCTTCAGCGTCAAGCGAGACCACGCGCACCTTCCGGGGTGGCGTGTCAGTAACATAGGCGCACCGGCCGTCGGCAGAAAAGACGTTTGCTTTGGGAATGGCGAGCGAGGCGAAAAGGCGCCTCAGCGCACCGCGCTAAGAGCGCCAGATGGCGACGGTGCCTGGCTCGGCCTCCTTTCCCATGGTGCCGATCGAGAAGCCCCCACGCGGATCGGCCCGCCGTCGTTCGACCGCGTTGCGTGGATTGTTGGCCTCTAGCGGACAGACAAGCGCCCGGTTGCCGGTTTCGATTTCAACGCGCCACAGCCGCAACTCGACAAGCGTCACGGTCGATCCAGGCGGCAGCTGAATGCATGGTGGAAAAACGCCACTCCTGCACGCTCTGGGCTTCACGGGCAAAAAGCCGCCGCCCTGCATGTCGAAGCAGAAAACATCTCGCGCACGGGAGGCCAGAGCGGCCTTCGGCAAGCATGCAGGGCCGGTCGCCGAAGAAGGCGGGCTTCATGGAAAAACCTTCCTAACATCAACCACCAAGATTTTTCCGCTCATCATACGGCTTGCGCTTGCGACAAGAAAATACACCCCACCCACGCTCTCCTCCGACACAAGCGGCTCTTTTAAACATTGGCGAGAGAGATGTTCGGCAAGCGCCTCCGGCCCACCCCAGCGCCGCCTTTGCCGTTTGGTCACTCCCTATCCTGGCGTCAAGGCGTTGACCCGAATTCGGTCAGGGCCAAAATTGCGGGCAAGCGCGCGGGGCGGGCCGATGATTCCGGCTTAGCGGTTGCGTAGATGGGTTAGCCGGCATTAACCATCATGAAGCCGATTGAGCTTATGTTGATAATCGCCTCGCCCTTTGCCTGGCGCATCCCCGGAACGAGAGCGTTTGCCGCAAAGAAATAGGCGCTCAGAGTAACGTCGATCAGCCTTTGCCACAGCAAAGGGTCGACGGGAAGGGAATCATCGCGCTCGTCATTCCGAGGCCGCATCAAAAATTTATCCCGTTTTGCAGGATGCATCGCCCAGGGGCAGCAAGACGCTGTGCAAGGTCCGAAAAAGCGCTCCACGGGCTCGCGCGAAACACAGATGCGGCACTAAGAAGCATCAGATCGGCCAAAGCATTTAGATTTGGCGGGCGGAGCGGTCAAAATCGGCTCGCGGCGCAAAGACAATCCACTGCCCGTAGCGCTCTTCGAGGCGCGTGTAAGTTTTAGGCAGATCAGCGGCCACAAAAATTCGCCGTGCACCCTTGGCAAGGAATTGGTCAGGCACCAGCACGAAACGCTCGACATTCCTTTGGGCGCACCCGTGGAGTGGGTCAGCACATGGTGGCGGTGCTCTGGCCAAGTGCAGGGCGACCCGTGCGGTCGATGATCAACGCCTGGGCCCGTTACCATGCGAACATGGGCCGCAATGGCAAAGGGAGGGGCTAGGCGCGCAAGAAGCGCTCGCCTTGCGCGCGACGGCCTCAGCGCACGCAAGAACTGCTGCCCAGCGGCATAATCCGCACAGGGCCCTTCACTGCATAAGAACTTGGCATATTGATATCACCGCCCGGATCGCCTGTCGCCACAATCGGTTTATTGAAGCAAGCACCGGGCTCGATTTCCGCTTGGCGTAAAAGTGCAGCCTCCGGGGGGTTTTCGACCACCCGCCCCGGATAATCGATGAGATCATGAATCCGCGCCCCGCGATCAACATCTGGGCACCAGACGACAACCAGATTTCGGTTTGGCGACATTTCGGTCTTTCGACCTGGCCATCGCGGCAGCCGAGGCCAGCGCCCTCAGCCGATTTGCAAGCCCGTGCTCAACATCGATGATGAGATGCGCTTACGTCATTTTCCGGGACGGCCAATATGTCAAGCCGTGGTGGCAAGACAATCCCTTCGCTTGGCCGCGCCCAAGCAGGCCGCAAATCCATCAGAGAAACCGAAAGATCCTCGTCTGGCAACGGCATGACGAGAGTGTGAAAAGTGTGAAAACCCTCGCCTCCCGCTAAAGGATCAATCACGCGAATGGGGTGCAAAAGAACGTGTGGCAAGGCTTCGGGCTGAGGCGCGATCCAATCGGAGAGGATCGTGTCAACGCTTTGCCCGCGCGCGCAGTCCGCATGAACGGATGAAGTCTCGTGTTCCGTCAACCCCTGCAATCCGCGCCAAAATCACAAGCGCAAGCACCGCGCCCGCGGCGAAGGCCCCGTTGCCAAGCAGGAGGTTCGGCGAAAACCACCGCGGCTGATCGGTGATGCGCTGGCGCCATGCCGAAAGCCGCTCATCAGAGCCCTCAAGCGCAAGCTCGACCGCGCCTTTTGTGCTGTCCCATGCAAGAAAAAGCCCGAGGCAAAAGGCGCGTCGCTTTCAACCAGAGCGGGCAAGGCTTGCGCGGGCTGTTGCGCGAACGCGTGTTCGACGGCGTCGATGCCGGGATGTGTCATGATGCGTCATGATCCGGCCTCCGTGGCAAGATAGGCGCGTGTCGTGGCCATCGCGGCAACAAGCAACGCCTGCGCAGCTCTAAGGGTTTCCGCCTCGACATAGAGCCTGAGCTCCGGCGCATTCCCCGAGGGGCGAAGGTGCAGGATCCGGCCCGAGGGGAGAATGAGGCGCAGGCCATCGGTCTCGTCGCGCGAAACAGGCGCGCCCTCTCCGCAGGCAGCGAGAAAGTTGGCGAGCGTCTCGGGGGCGCCCGCAAGGCGCGCAATCAGCGCCTGGGCCAGCACCTGCGACACCGCGGTCAGCCGATCGGCGGCGGTAAAGCGCTGGGGCTCCGCCGCCACCCGCGCCGAAACCCCGCCCGCGCGTTTGGCCTCAACAAGCACAGAGAGAAGTGGCAGAAAACTGTCGCGAGTCAGAAGCGGGGCAAGCGGCCCGGCTGGTCCCGCGGCCGTAAAGCCCAAGAGAAACCCGCCGTTTGCTTCGTAACCCACCACGCGAGCCGAAGGCGTTTCGGCCAGAACCGCCTCGATCGCGGCAATCACATAAGGCGAGCCGATCCGCGTGCGGATCACCCGCGGGACCATGCGCTCAACCCCGGTGTTGGCCGAAACCGGTGTGACCACAACCGCGGCGCCAAGAAACCGCGCCGTGATCTGGCCGAGGAGGTCGCCCGGCACGAGCGCGCCCGTTTCATCGGCAAGAAGCGGGCGGTCGGCGTCGCCATCGGTCGAGACGATGGCGAAAAGCCCATGCCGCGCGGCCATGCGGGCCAAGAGCGCACGCGCCTCTTCATCAACCGCCTCGGTATCAACCGGCACAAAGGCCCCACTGCGGCCAAAAGGAATCACCTCGGCCCCAAGTGCCTCGAGTGTGCCACAAAGAAGCTCGCGCGCGACCGAGGAATGCTCCCAAACGCCAAGCCTGAGCCCAGACAGCGCTCCTGCCCCAAAGGCCCGAAGAAGGCGCACCATAAAGCCCGGGTTCGGATCGCGCTCGTCGAGTGGGGCGGTCTTGCCGGCGGCAGGACGGCCAAGCGCGGCCGTGATCGCTGCCTCGTCGGCCTTAGTGATCTCGCCGCGGGGGGTGTAAAATTTGAGCCCGTTCCGATCGGCCGAGATGTGGCTGCCGGTGACCATCACGGCGCCTGCCCCGGCCGCACCGGCCGCTTGGGCAAGAACTGGCGTGGCAACGCGCCCACAGTCCACCACCGCCAGGCCTTGGTCTCGCGCTGCCGCGATCACCGCCGCCGCAAGCCGGGGCGAACTCTCGCGCAAATCACGGCCCACCCAGAGCCCCGTGCCCACGGGGCAGACCGCGAGAAAGGCGCGGACGTAATCGGCCACCAACGCATCGGTCAGATGCACCGCCTTTCCCCTCAAGCCTGAGGTGCCAAAGCGCGGACGATCGTCGGCGGCGAAAGCGGTTGTCTCGAGCCCGTTCATCCCCGCGCTCCCTCCCCGCGGGCATAGACATCCTCGTAGCGTACGATGTCATCCTCGCCAAGATAGGCGCCCGTCTGCACCTCAATCAGCACGAGCGGAATTTTCCCGGGGTTCTCTAGCCTGTGCACCACGCCGAGCGGCACGAAGACAGATTCGTTCTCGCTCAGAAGCCGGACCGTGTCGCCAATTGTCACCCGCGCTGTACCTTCAACCACAATCCAGTGTTCGGCGCGGTGGTGGTGGCTCTGCAGGCTGAGCTTACCCCCAGGCTTGACGACAATGCGCTTGACCTGAAAGCGGGGGCCCGCGACCAGCCTTTCAAACATGCCCCAGGGGCGGAAGTCATGCGGGAATTCGGTGGCCTGCGTGCGCCCCTCAGCTTCGAGCCTGGCCACCACATCTTTGACGCGCTGCGCTCTGCGCCGGTCGGCAACCAGAACGGCATCCTTCGTTGCCACCGCCACGATATCGGAGAGCCCGAGCCCCACCAGGAGAACGCGCGGATCCTCGGAAAAGAGGAGGGTGTTCATGCACTCAAGGGCAAGGGTCAGTCCATGCGTTGCGTTTCCGGCCGCATCCTGCGGGGCAACCTCGTGCACCGCATCCCAGGCACCCAAGTCTGACCAAGCCCCGCGATAAGGCATGACGGCAAGATTCTCGGTGCGCTCCATAATTGCATAATCGATCGAGATTGCCTGCGCCCTGGCCCAGGGCTCGGGGGCAAGGCGCAGGAAGTCGAGGTCGCGCTTGGCGCCGGCCACTGCGCCCTCGACCGCCGCCAGAATATCGGGCGCATGCCTGCGAAAGGCGGCGATGATCGCCGCGGCGGTAAACAGGAAGATCCCTGCATTCCAGAGATGTCGTCCTGACATGGCCATTCGCGCCGCCTCCTCGGCCGGGGGTTTTTCGACAAAGCGGGCCAAGGGCTGCGGGCTCTCGGCGGTGCTGTCCGCCCCCTCCGCCAGTTCGAGATACCCATAGCCCGTTTCAGCGCGCGTCGGCACGATGCCGAAGGTGACGAGAGCGCCAGAGCGGGCTTGCGGGGCGGCTTTCGCAACCGCGGCGCGAAAGGCCCCGGGATCGGCAATCAGATGATCCGAGGGGGCAACAAGCAACAGCGCTTCTGGATCATCCTCAGCGAGCATCAGCGCCGCGGCAAGGATCGCAGGCGCGGTGTTGCGGGGAGAAGGCTCAACGATCAGCGCCCGCGGGGTGAGGTCAAGCGCGGCAAGCTGCTCGGCCGCGGCAAAGCGGAAATCATGCGCCGTGACCACAACCGGCGCGGAAAACCCCGGTGCTCGGAAACGCGCCGCAGCCTCCTGAAACAGGCTGCGCGGGCCGAAGAAAGGCACGAATTGCTTTGGATACGCCCGCCGCGACACCGGCCAAAGCCGCGTCCCCGAGCCGCCGCAAAGAAGAACCGGAATGATCATGACACAACCAAAGACGCGATCCGGCCGAGCCGGGCATAAGCGCACTTATCATTTGGAAATTTTTGGGAGAAGGGATCAATTTCGGACACGCGCTCAAACCTCGTCGTAAACTTTGCGTTCCGCCCCAGGGTTGCACAGGCGCAGCGACTGCCCGCTCGTGCGTTGGCGCGGCGGGCAGCGCTTGGGTGAACCTATTGGGTGACTCTAAATGTTTCGACGTTCGCGCTGAAGAAATGTTTCGACGTTCGCGCTGAAGAACAACTTGGGGGAAGACAAGGCCGGGTGTGAGCAAACCCTTACTCTGCGGCTGACGAGTGACAGGCCGGCTCCCCTTATGCCGCGCGCCTGCGGCGCCCCTGAGCGATTTGCGGCGGGGCAGGGCGCGGGTGATGATTCCATTAGACATTTGCAGGGGGCATTCTCCGTGGCACGGGTGCGGCCGGCGCCATCTGGGGAGCTTTGTGTAGAAGCAAGGATTGCACGCTCTTGGTGTTGTCGCCCCGCGGCCGGGCCTATCCGCGTCGCTCTCGGCCAGTCATGCAGACGCGTCACCGTCAACGCAGCCGCGGCTTGACTGATGCGGGTTGGTGCGCCCCGGGTCGCGTAAACCCGCGCCTCAGGGGCTTGATCTTGAGACGAGGCATTGTCCGTTGCTTTCGTGGGCTTTGTTCTCTCGATCCGCGGTCTGGCTTGCGAACGCCTTGACAAACGATGAAAACGGTTTCACCGTAGCAAAAAGTTTTTATCGTTGTGTGCTTTCGCGCAAGAATGGCTGCGCCCTGCCGTCCGAGACCACGCGCGTCAGGGTGCGCAAACAAGGGAGGAAAACGTGGCTAATCTTGAGGAAAGGATCGCTCGAATGCACAGGCGCGACATTCGCGTGGCGTGGGCATTCGTCATCGGATTGTGGTTTGCCATCGTCTTCGTGGCCATCTCAACATGGAGCCTTGCTCCAAACGCACTCGCCCGGGCCGTGCTGCTCGTTGGCGGGCTTATTGTGCTGGTCCTCAATACGGCAGCAATTGTGGCGATGCTCCAACATTATGCGGAGGATCGCGAGTTTATCTACACGCTTGATCTCAAATTCCTCGATGAAGCGCGTGCGCGGAGGGCATGACCATGGCCAAATATATTCCTCCAAAACAGGGTCGTCTCGGCCAAATCATTGATGTCTTGTTTTTGATTGTCCTGACGGTGGTGGCTTTGTTCCTTCCTTTGTGGCTCAAAATGGCAGGAGCCGCGAAAACGGTCAGCACACAGATTGAAAACCCAACTTGGGAGGCCCTTGGCCAGAATGCCGTACAGGCCGCGCGTTACGAAGCGCTCGGGTATACGCCCGAAACCGCGCACGATCTGATCTTGGCGCGCTTCGACTATTCCTTTTCGATTGCCGCGCTTGTGACAATGATTGTGGTGGTGGTGGGCTATTTCGTGCTGCTCCTGCGCTTCTCCGAAGTCGAATATCGCGAGGTCATCCGAGAAAAATTTGAGGAGTGAGCCGAAATGCACTTGTGGACCCTCATCGAATTTGCCGCATGGGCGGTTTCGGCCGTTCTTGCGCTGTATCTCGTTTTCGATTGGCTGAAAACAGACGCAAGCTATCCAGAAGAGTTGCTAACCTCGTCCCGAGAAGGGGAAGTCGAGCTTATGGCCGAGCAGCATAAGCTGAGGGAGGAACGCCGTGGCTGAGTTTAACATCACATCGCAGCGGATCGATGGCATTGGTCCGCACGGCACAAGGATCGGACTCTTGCGCGTGCTCGGACCGGCGCATGTCTGGGCGCTGGGGGTTGGTATTGTGCTTGTCGGCGAATATATGGGTTGGAATTTCGCCGTCGGCAAAGGCGGTGCTTATGCGGCACTCATTGCGTGCTGGTTTGCCGGCATTCTGTACACCTGCGTTGCAATGATCGACAGTGAGGTGACGTCAACCGTTGCCTCGGCCGGAGGACAATATACCCAGGCCAAACATATCATTGGGCCGTTGATGGCTTTCAATGTGGGTTTGTATCTGGTTTTTGCCTATACGATGCTTGAGGCCGCCAACGCCATTACCGCCGGTTATCTCATTTCAGTGGTCGCCGAGATGACCGGGCATCCAACAGAGCTCGACCAACGGCCGTTTATTATTCTGATCATTCTGTTTTTGGCCTGGCTAAATTATCGTGGCGTCTTGGCGACTCTGACCTTCAGTCTGGTGATTACCGCGTTTGCTTTTTTGGCGATCATCCTTTTGTTCCTTGCCACCTCCGGGATTTTTGGCGGGGGATTGATGGAACATGCCGCGCTGTTTGAGGGGCACGAATTGCCGTACGGATGGTTGGGGGTGCTCGCTGCGTTGCATTTCGGTCTGTGGTATTATCTTGGAATTGAAGGAACAACCCAGGCCGCCGAAGAGGTTCGCTCACCACCGCGGTCACTGCCGTTTGGAACGCTTGCAGGAATCATGACGCTCGTGATCGCCGCGACCCTCACATGGTATGTCTGTTCGGGGCTTTTGCCGTGGGAATACCTCGGTGATGGAGTTGACGGCGCCGTTGCGCCGCTGTTCGATGCAGCGCGTCTGGCCGGATCGCCAGTGCTGATCTGGATCCTTGGGCTTGGGACGTTGTTTGCGACCTTGGCCAGTGCCAATGGCTGCATCAACGATGCGAGCCGGGCCTGGTTTGCCATGGGCCGCGATAAATATTTGCCGGCGTGGTTTGGGGCAGTTCACCCGCGCTTTCGCACACCGTATCGAGCGATCATCTTCTTAGTTCCGATTGCCTTGATCTTTGCGCTCGGCGCGCCGCTCGATCAAGTCATTACCTTTTCAATTTTGTCGGGCCTTTTGGAATATACGTTCATGCCAATTAACATGATCCTCTTTCGGCGGAAATGGCCGCTCGGCAGCATTCATCGCGGCTATGTCCATCCGTTTCACCCCATTCCAGCAATTTTCCAACTTCTGCTGTGTGCGGCGACGTTCTTTGCGGTGTTTCTCGGCTACGGGACCCAGCTCGTAGCGATGCTTGGCTTTTATATCGTCGTCTCGCTCTGGTTCCATTTCCACCGGTATCGTTTTGTCAATCGCGGGGCGCAGTTTACGATGCCCTGGCCAAAACCCGTAGGCTACTAATCGCCGCAACAACCCCATGACCGCGACGGGTGTGTTGCCCGTGATCCTTTCAGCGATGGGTGCAGCGCTTTGGCTTTGGCTGGCGCTGCGCCTTTTTTATGCGAGCCGCCGCCGCGAAGCGTCCCGGGCGGGGTATTTCAATGAAATCGCCGCTTTGTTTGACGCGCATGAGATTGTCTTGCTGCCAACGGGCTTTCCGCGCCTCAAGGGGTGGCGGAACGGCAAGCCCTTGATCCTCACCGTTTTGCCTGATCCGTTAAGTTTTCGAAAGCTGCCCGCACTTTGGGTTGTGGCGAGCCTGCCAACGCCGCTTCCCGTTCGTGCGTCGCTCGATTTCATGGCGCGCCCGACCGGGACGGAAACATTCAGCCGCTTTTCCGAACTGCCCCATGCGCTGCCGACCCCCGCATGGCTGCCGCCGTGGGTAGCAATCCGCAGCGACGATGCCACAAAGGTTCCACCCGAATCGTTTCTTCGTGATCACGTCGATCTCTTTGCCAATCCGGCTGTCAAAGAGCTTGTGATTTCGCCAAACGGATTGCGCCTCGTCTTTCTCGCCGAAGAAGCCGATCGGAACAGATATCTCTTGTTCCGCGATTCCGAATTGGGCAACGCGCCCTTGTCCCCGCGCATCCTGATGCCGCTCTTGGATAAACTCAGCGCCATTGCATCTGCTCTAAAACCGTGCGCCATGTCCAAATGAAGCGCCCCCTCAACCCCTATCTTGTTCTCGCAATCGCCTTTCTCCTGCCGGGCGCAGGGCAAGTGCTCAATCGCCAACCGGTGCGCGGTTTGATCTTCGTGCTCTTTGCGGTTTTGCTCGGGGCCTTTACGCTCAAAACCGCTCCGCCCCAAGCCTCGTTCGTTGGTCAAATTGCGGGAACGCTCTTCGTTTGGGCGGTGGCAGCCTTAGATGCCTATAAGGTGGCCCGCCTCCGAATGGAACTTTGGCGCCAGCGGCAGGAAAACGCAGCGCGGGAGGACAAAAATTCATAGTGCCGCGCCTTCTTTTTAGAGAAAACCAGCGCATCGCAGTAAAGCCGGTGCGCCGCGTCTTTTGGCTTGTTTCTTCAAAAGACTTGGCTTCTTTTTTCAAAAGCAAGCGACACCGTCGGGGCAGGGCTTGTGCGCACCGCGCCGGCGGCGCAACCATGAGCGCACGGAGCATAAAACGCGGGCGCAGCCGCTTTGCGCTGCAAAAGGCTCTCTCACATTTGCTTCTCGACGCGCTTTCACCTCGGGCCGGCAATAAAACCGCCCTTTACCGCAGGTTGCCCCTCGGTGTGGATTTTTTCGGGATCAGGCGAAATTGTGAGACAAGCGCAAGCGGAAAGTCAGGCGCACAAAACGAGCTGTTCTGTCCTCGACGCTGGAATAGGCAATGCGTGGACAATAAGCTCTAGGGGCTGACGAAAAGGCCGATGCTGATCTGGCACCTTCTCCTGAAGCGCACGGAATGTTTCATGCAAAAAGGGCGCATCACGCTGCGCCCTTTGTTCAATACGTGATTAATTATTTTACACTGACCGTTTCGTTAGAAGCTCACATTGACCGAAGCAACCACGCGGTTGCTTTGCCCTGGCGCTTCTGTTGCGTGGTATTCGAGGGCAAAGCCAACGTTGTCATTCAGCTGATAGCCAACGCTTGCAATGCCGTAATTATGGCTCGACGGAACACGCCCCACTTTCAAACCGGCTGACCAATTTGAAGCAATGGCAAAATCAAGACCCGCGTGGATGTCTGTGACATCCCAGCTTGATTCGGGATCAGAATAAATGCCAGCCGAAAGGGTCAGCGGTGATGCATCATAGGAGGCCAAGAGATAGACTTCGCCACAGCAATTCCCGGTATCATCGTAAAAATAACGGGCGTAGCCGATATCAAGCGAGAGCGCTTGCAGCGAAAACCGATACCCACCATAAAGGTCGATTTCCAATTGATCCGTGCCAAGATCAACATTGGATCCAAAAATCCCGGCATAGAAGCCCGAGGCTTCAACCTCGCCATAAAATTGCAAAGCGGGGCCGTCGTCGCTTTGTGTCACACCGCGCGACATATAATTCGACGTGATTGTCACCCCAGCCGAAAACGTTTGCGCAAAGGCGGGCAATGCCGCGCCCAAAGCAAGCGCCGCCGCTGTCGTGATCGCGATCTTGTTCATGATCTTTATCCCTTCCTTCGAAAAACGTCCTGCTGTTGCACAGCGTTGCAATCTATATAAGTCAGCTCACAAGCGCCCCAAAGTGCTGTGGTCGGTTGGGGGCGTGTGCTTTATCAAACTGTTGCAAAATTGCACACCGCCGGTGCGACGAGCCGCCGAGATCCGAGGTGAAACCACAGCTCCACGACCGCAAAGCACAAATGACGCCCTGCTGTCGTGGCGCAGAGTTCCGAAGCGTGTCCAGTGAGCGCAGGGGCGCAGGCGAACCCCCGCGGTGGTGCGGCGCGCGTATCATGGGCCTTGACGCCTCGCCTTTCTCTGCGCGTGGCTCATCCCTCGGCGATCCGCCAAAGCCTACACGCGAAAAGCGCTCTGAGCTCACAGCACAAAGCCACCGTCGCTGTCGTCGCCCGCGGCCTCGAGCAGCCGATCGAAGCGTGGGATCAACACCTTGCGCGCACTCAAAAGCGTGAGCACGCCGTCTTTCCGTAAGGCCGAGATCTGCCGGCTAACCGTTTCAAGCGTGAGCCCAAGGTAATCAGCCATCGTCTCGCGCGAGAGTGGAAGGTCGATTACGAGCTCTTGCGCAACCTTGGCGCGTTGACGCTTTGCTTCGCGGCGGGCAAAGATAACGAAAAGGCTTGCAATTTTTTCCCGTGCGGTCTTGCGGCCCAGAACCAGCATCCATTCGCGCGCTGCATCGAGTTCGTCGAGCGTCATCTCGAGCAGGCGGTGGGCGATTTCTGGCTTGCGCTGGAGAAGCGCCTCAAAGGCCCGCGGGCGAAAGCAGCACAAAAGAACATCGGTTGCAGCCGTCACATCGTAGCGGGCAATAGCCTGCCCGGGGCGCCCCACAAAATCTGACGGCAAGAGTAACCCCACCATTTGCCGGCGGCCATCTTCTAACGTTTGGGTGATCGTCGCAACGCCCGAAACAAGCGAGCCGACAAACTCGACTGGCTCTTGCGCCCAAAGGATCGCTTCTCCGGCGCTGAAGCTGCGATAAAATTTGATCCGCTCAAGCTCGGCCAATTCGCTTGCCTCGCAGCGCGCGCAGACTGCGTGCAAGCGGATCGGACACTCAGAGCAGTCTGACAGCGCGGCTGCCGCGGGTCGCGCAAGCGTATTTGGCATCTGGTTGATCTGCATCAAGGTGAAGCTGCCCGCTTAACTCCACTATATAAATATGATGTTCGATCCGCAACTCGCAGCACTTGGTCTTTTCACCGCGCGCGTCCCTCGATACACAAGCTATCCAACCGCGGCGCATTTCTCAAGCGCAATCGGCGAGGACGCTTTTCGCGACTGGCTTGCTGCGCTCGCTCCAAAGAGCAAGATTTCCCTTTACATCCACGTCCCGTTTTGTCGCAGGCTCTGTTGGTTTTGCGCTTGCCGCACGCAGGGGACGTCGACCGACACACCCCTTTGGTCTTATCTCGAGACGCTCGAGGCGCAGATCTGCATGCTCAAAAGCCTTTTGCCGGCGGGTCTTGAGGTTTCGCGTTTGCATTGGGGAGGCGGGACGCCCACGCTTCTTCCACCAGACGCTGTGCGGCGTCTTGCTGCGGCCATCGCCTCTGTGTTGCCCTTAGCGAAGGATGCAGAATTTTCCGTCGAAATTGACCCCGATCAGGTTGATGAGGCGCGCCTTGACGCCTTGATTGAGGTTGGAATGACTCGCGCCTCACTTGGTGTGCAGGATTTTGACCCAGAGATTCAAGCTGCAATTGGCCGCATTCAGCCGTTCGCTCTCACCCAAACGGTCGTCGAGCAGATCCGAGCACGCGGGATCAAAAGCCTGAACATCGATCTTGTCTATGGCTTGCCGTGTCAAACGCGCGCGCGCATGGTTGAGACGGTGCAAAAGGTTTTGAGCCTCCGCCCCGAACGTCTTGCGCTTTATGGCTATGCGCATGTGCCATGGATGGCGCGGCGCCAGCAGCTGATCCCGACCGAAAACTTGCCGAGCCCAGAAGAGCGCCTGGCCTTGTTCGAAACGGCGCGCCGCCTTTTGGTGTGGGAAGGGTATCGGGAAATTGGCATCGACCATTTTGCGCTTGCTGATGATGGCTTGGCGCGTGCGGCCGCAGAGGGCCGGCTGCACCGCAATTTTCAGGGTTACACCGATGACGCGGCGCCCGTGCTCCTTGGGCTTGGTGCTTCAGCGATCTCACGGCTTCCACAAGGCTATGCGCAAATGGATCCATCAACCGGCTCATTCAGCCGCGCCGTCAGGGCAGGGCGGGTGCCCATTGTGCGCGGCCACGCCTTTCGCGGTGAGGATCTGTTACGCGGGCAGATCATCGAGGCGTTGATGTGCGACTTTTCCGTGCGCTTTGAAGACCTTTCGCGCCGCTTTGGGTTGACACCCGCCCGTTGGGGCGCCCTGATGCGCCCCGTGGCAGAGCGCTTTGGCGCTTTTGTCAAATTCGGCCCGGAGGCGCTTGTAATCACGCCAGAAGGGCGGCCGCTGACGCGAATGATTGCCGCCTGCTTTGACGAATATCTTTCCGACGCAAAAGCGTTTTCGCTGGCGATCTGAAAGGACCTGGCACCTTCGCGGAAAAGCAAGACCGGCGTCTTCCTGAACGCTCTGCTGCTTTTGTGTGTGCAGCCCGGGGCGCGGCGTGGCGGTGGGCGCGGCAAGTGTCGGTGCACGCGCCAAAGTGCTTGAGAAAGCTGCGGCGCGCTCAGCCCCTGTGCAAGGGCCGAGCGCAGCGGTGGGGCGCGCGGCGAAGGATTGGCGCGCGCTCGTTCGGTTTGGACCGGTTCTGGTGATTCGGGCCTCTCGTGGGGTGTGACGCATCGCCAGGCAACGGCCGCCTTGGGTCCTTATGCCGCATGCTGTGGGCTTTTGCGGTGGCCCGTGCCAATTTGCACATCCCGGATGCGACGGTCCGAATTGTCTTGTTTCTATTTTGCAAACAGTTTCTGGAAAAGCTTCGCTAAACATGAGGTTTGTTTCCCGGCCAGGATTTTTCCCTTCTCGATCGTTTTTTCGGAACTCAAACCTCGTCTTCACGCGGGCGGGATTTGGGCGCGTGCGGCGGGTCAATTTTAAGCAATTTTTCGAATAATCTTGCTTTCCGGTCTGCTTAAGATAATATTCAGATGCTGGAGTGTGGGGGACTCCAGCGCGAACTTACAACAGCGTGCTTCTTTGAGCGGCCAGAAAGCCGATCGCTCATGGTGTTTTTGGGCATTGCTAAAGCCGAGGCGGGGCGGTGCTCCACAACCGGCGAGCAAAGCCCTCGCGCGCTACTCGTGATGCGTTGAAACGGAAAGAGGAGAACCGACCCATGCCTCCAACTCCCGAACCCCTTGCGCCAAGCGGTGACCTCCTTCTCGGCGGTGATGACAATGACACGCTGGTGGGTGGCGCGGGCGACGACACGCTAATTGGCGGCGGTGGGACCAACGAGTTGATCGGCGGCCCCGGAGACGACACCTTCATGGCCGGAACTGGTTCCGATTGGATGTATGGTGGCCCAGGCGACGACACTTTCGTCATCTCCGATGGGTTTGGGATTCATGTCATCGACGGCGGTTCCGAGGATGAAGGTCTCGGCGACCTCATCGACGCCTCGGGGATGACGGAACGGATCGCGCTCGTCCTTACCGGTCCTGGGGAAGGAACGCTTGCGCGCCCTGGGCAAACGCTTCACTTCGCTGGGATCGAGCGCATTGTTCTCGGCTCTGGTGACGATTATATCCGCCTTGAGGTTCCCGCCGGTGGTCATATCGAGGGCGGTGCGGGAGACGATATCCTGCAGCTGCCGGATCCCGCCCCGGGTGAAGCGCCCCCACGGGTCGAGATCACTGAACGCGTGGTGCACCCTGACGGCGGCGAAACGGTCTCGGGCCGGGTGATCTTTGCCGACGGAACAGTCCTCACCTTCAGCAATTTTGAAAATGTCGTCTGCTTCACGCCTGGTACGATGATTGACACGGATCGTGGGCCTGTGCCGGTGGAGGCTTTGCGGGTGGGGGATCTTGTGCTGACG
>FWWL01002953.1_pt1 | contig 16090 bp, 15 predicted proteins | sample 2228331 | NCBI WGS metagenome assembly FWWL01 (sample SAMEA103939775, study PRJEB20133) | metagenome
GCGGGCCTACGCCGCCCTCGGCCCGACCCACCGGTCGGCCGGCGAGGGGGTGCTCGGCCTGGCCGAAAGCCTGGTCCGGGGCCGCTGGTCGGCCGACGGGCCACCCCCAAACGTCTTCGACGCCGTGGCCGACCGGCTCTACCCCGGCCTCGACGGCTTCAGGGCCCGGTTTCTCCGGGCCGGGGCCCGCTGGGTCACCCTGGCCGGGGCCGGACCGGCCATCTTCACCGTCGAGCCGGACCCCGACCGGGCCCGGGCGATCGCCCGGGCGTTGCGGCGGGACGGCGTGCGGGTCTTTTTCTGCCGGTTCACGCCGCGGCTGCGGAGGCTATGACGTCGGCAGTTATCCTCGGGGCGGCCCTGGGCATGCTGGTTAACAGCCTCTTTGTCGGCTGGGTGGCCGTCAGCCAGAAGGGCCTTACGCCCGACCTGGAGGCCCTGCGGCGCCGGTTCTTCCCGGGGGCGACCCTGACCGCCCTGATGCTCGGCATTACCGGGGCGAGCCTCCTTTTCTGGCCACTGGTTGGGGCGGTCTACGGCCTGATTTACGGCCTGTGGCGGTCCGCCGGACCCCAGTTCGGCCTGGGAAGTCCCCTCTGGCCCTACAGTCTGCTGGTGGCAGCCTCGGCCCTGGGCCTCTTCGGCCGGTTCCTGCGGCGGCCCGAGACCCGGCTAACAACCGCCGTCTGGGTTAGCCTTTACGCCGCAATTTTCGGCTGGCTACTTCCCTGGTTTGTCGAATGACCGTCAGGTGTTATCCTGCTGGCAAACGGCAAAGGGCCCGGAGTTCCGGCCGGTTTTCGTCCCCAGGTCCCGGTCCGGATGCCCCGGGACCTCACTGACCTTAATAAGGAGGCATTGTGCTTCCCCCGGCGTTCCTCGTCCTGATTCTCGTCACCCTTACCGCCTGCCGCTCGCCCGCCGGGTCCATTGCCGCCCGCCGGGTCCATTGCCGCCGTGCCGGCGACAGCCCGGGGTCCGGCCGCCTCCACCGACGGGGCCGGGGTGACCCCGACGGCCACGGTCCTCCCCACCGGCACCCCGACATCGGTACCGGCCCCCACGAATACTCCGGCACCGGCTCCGACGAGTACCCCGGCCCCGGTTCCGACGGACACGCCGGCGCCGACCGCGACCGGCACCCCGGCCGCAAGCCCAACACCGGCCCCGGCGGCTAGTCCCGGCGCGACGCCCCCCTCGGCCGGCAACGTCGACTTCGCCCTCCAGAAAACGGCCCAGTGCACCCCGGCCACCGGCAGCTGCACCTTCGCCGTGACGGTCGTCAGCAACGGCCCCGGCCAGTATTACGGGGCCATCCCCGTTCAGGATTTCATCACCCCAACCGTTCCCTTCACGATTGCCGCCCTCGGCGGCGACGGCGGCACCGTCTGCTACACCAGCGGCTCAACCTTAAACTGCAGCCCCCATTATCCCCTCACTCTGCCGCCCGGGGGCGCCTACCATCTGACGGTGAAGGTGCAGCTCGGAACAACGGGCACCTTCCAGAACTGCGCCGTCCTTCAGCTCGCCGACACCAACCCGGCCAACAACCAGGCCTGCGTAAGCTTCTCGGTCTCGGGTACGGGCCCGGCCGGCAGCCCGGACCTTGCGGTTCAGAAGAGCGGCCAGTGCAGCTGGCCCTATACCTGTCAGTTCACCATCACGGTGACCAACGTCGGCTCGGCCCCGTACGTCGGCCCGCTGCCGGTCGCCGACCAGACCAGCCCGCCCTGGTCCACCCTGCTGGCCGACGGAGGCTACGCCATGGGGCCTTCGTGCTCGTTCTCGGGGTCGGCCGTGGCCTGTCGGGCCGGGAACGTTAACCTGGCCCCGGGCCAGAGCCAGGCTTTTACTTTCAACGTGTATTTCGGGCCGACGGGTTACAAGCAGCCGTTCCAGAACTGCGCCAGCATCCCGCCGGGGACGGACGGCAACCCGGCCAATAACCAGGGCTGCCTCAACCTCCAGCCGCCGACACCGACGGCGACCCAGCCGTAAACCGGCGGCGGCCCAACCGCGGCCTTGCTATACTCTGGGTAGAGGTCGCGCAAGGCGCCTGGAGGCCGAAATGAACGCCGACGAGTACTTGGTCGATAGTCCGAAGGTCAGGCAGTTCGTCGAGGAGGTGAAGGCCATTCTGGCCACAAGCCCGGCCCCGGCCGAGGCCCTGCGGCGTATCCGGGAACCGTTCGGCCGGCTCCTGGCCGACCCCGACTGGCTCCCCCAGGCCTACCAGGAGCCCTGCCCGACCGGCGGCATGGGTTCAAACATCGGCAACTGGCTCCTTTACCGTTCGGCCGACGGGTCGCTCTCCCTCTTCAGCCTGGTGGTGCCGCCGGGGGCCGCCACCCCGGTCCACGACCACCTGGCCTGGGGGCTGGTCGGCCTCTACGCCGGCGAGCAGGAGGAGCTGGTCTACCGGGTTGTCGAGACGGTCGGCGAAGGCCGGGTCAGGCTCGAGCTGGCCCAGGTGAACCGGCTTAAACCGGGGGACTTCTACGAGCTGGTGCCGCCGGATAACGACATCCACACCGTCCGGACGGTCTCGGCCGGGCCGTCGGTTTCGATTCACCTGCTCACGAAGGATATCGGCTGCATCTGGCGGCACGCCTACGAGCCGGAAACCGGTGAGGTCAAACCCTTCCGTTCCGGCTACACGAACGCCGTCTGCGAGGCGGAGGGTTAGGGATGCAGGCAACGGGTGGGGTTGCGGTCCGCCGGCGTCCCCTTTCGGAAGCCCTCTTTGACCGGGGCGGGCTCATCATTGCCGGCCTGGTCCTGGCCGGGGCGATGCGGCTGGCCGGGGTCTACTGGGACATCGCCTGGCACATCGACCTGACCCGGGACACCTTCTTCTCGCCCCCCCACCTGCTCATCTACTCGGGCGTCCTGCTCACCCTCACCATCTTTACCTACCCGGTGCTGCGGGCCTGGCTGCGGGGGGCGGCCCTTGACCTGCCCCTTGGCTGGCGGTTGCTCGGCCTCGGGGCGGCCACGATAATCCTGGCGGCCCCCTTCGACGAGCTCTGGCACCGGCTTTACGGCATCGACGTAACCATCTGGAGCCCGCCCCACCTGACCGGCATCCTGGCCGGTCTGCTGGCCCTGCTGGGACTGGTGACGTTTACGGCCGAATGGGCCGGGGCGAGGCTTTCGGCCCGGCCCCGCTGGCTCGACCTGCTCTATGTCCACTACGGCGGGGCCGCCCTTGCCGGGGTCACGGTCATCCTCGCCGAATTCGAGTTCCGGGCCACCTTCGAGGGCACCCGAATCTACGCCGCCGCCTTCCACGGCTTCGAGCCGCTGCTCTACCCGGCGATTTTCGGCGGCCTGGGGGTCCTCACCCTGGTGGCCGTCGCCCGGCTGGTCGATTTCCCGGGTGGGGCGACGGCCGCGGCGGTCTGGTTCACCGTTTTGCGGCTCCTGGTCTGGGCCGAGCTTTCGGCCCTGGGCCGGACGGTGCCCGACCTGCCGCTGATTGTCCCGGCGGGGCTGGCCCTGGACGCCGTCCTCCGCTTTACCGGCGGCCGCCTTTTCGGGGCGCTGGCCGCCGGGGCCGCGGCCGGGGCCGTTCTGGGCTACTTTGTGCGGCCGCCCTACGGCGACGTGGCCGCCATTTCGTCGGTGCTGGCCGCGGCCGCGGCCGGGGTTTTCGGGGCCCTGGTCGGGGACGCCCTGGGCCGCTCGATTCGGGGCCTTTCGGAGCGGAAGGTGGGCTAGGGTGCCGAACCGGCTCGCCAACGAGACCAGCCCCTACCTGCGCCAGCACGCCGATAACCCGGTCGACTGGTACCCCTGGTGCGACGAGGCCTTTGAGCGGGCGAAACGGGAAGATAAGCCCATCCTCCTCTCCATCGGGTATGCGGCCTGCCACTGGTGCCACGTCATGGAGCGGGAGTCCTTCGAAGACGAAGAGACCGCCCGCATCATGAACGAGCACTTTATCAACATCAAGGTCGACCGGGAGGAGCGGCCGGATATCGACCAGATTTACATGACCGCCGTCCAGGCGATGACCGGCCACGGCGGCTGGCCCCTTACGGTGTTCCTGACCCCGGACGGGGTGCCGTTTTACGGCGGGACCTACTTTCCGAAGGAGCGCCGCCCCGGGCTGCCGGCATTTAAGGATGTCCTGCTCGCCGTGGCCGAGGCCTGGCAGAACCGCCGCCAGGAGATCGTGACCGGAACCGCCCGGGTCCGGGAGTTCCTCGCCCAGCAGGCGCGGGCGGTCGCCCCCCGGGACCAGCTCGACCCGGAGATCCTGCGGCGGGCCGCCCGGACGCTCCTCCAGAGTTACGACCCGGTCAACGGCGGGTTCGGTCAGGCCCCGAAGTTTCCCCAGCCGCTCAACCTGGAGTTCCTGCTTCGGGCCCACCGCCGTTACGGAACGGCCGAGGCCCTCATCGCCGTCGAGCATAGCCTCAAAGCCATGGCCCGGGGCGGCATCTACGACCAGATTGGGGGCGGCTTCCACCGCTACGCGACCGACGACCGGTGGCTGGTCCCCCATTTCGAGAAGATGCTGTATGACCAGGCCCTGCTGGTCCGGGTCTACCTGGCCGCCTACCAGATTACCGGCGAGCCCCTCTTCCGCCGGATTGTGGCGGAGACCCTGGCGTTTGCGTTCCGGGAGCTTTACGACCCGGCCGGGGCGTTCTACTCGTCCCTGGATGCCGACAGCGAGGGGGAGGAGGGCAAGTACTACGTCTGGACGGCCGCCGAAATCGAGAGCCTGCTTCCCCCCGACGAGGCCGAGCTGGTCAAGCAGTACTACGGGCTCGTTTACGGCCCGAACTTTGAGGGCAAGAACATCCTCTTCGTCCGAACGACCCTGGAAAAGCTGGCCGGGCAGCTGGGCCGGCCGGTGGCCGAGCTGGAAGAACTGCTGGCCCGGGCGAGGGCCCGGCTCCTGGCCGCCCGAAGCGGGCGGGTCCCGCCGGCCCGGGACGATAAGATTCTCACCTCCTGGAACGGGCTGATGCTGCGGGCGCTGGCCGAGGCCGGGGCGGGACTCGGCCGGGCGGACTACCTTCGGGCGGCCGAAACGCTGGCCGAATTCATCGAGGCCCACCTGACCGGGCCGGACGGGTCCCTCCGGCACTCCTTTAAGGACGGCGTGGCCCGGGTCGAGGGGCTTTTGGAAGACTACGCCTTCTACGCCGACGGCCTGCTCAGCCTCTACCAGGTCACCGGCCAGGTCCGGTGGTTCCGCCGCACGCGCGACCTTGCCCGCCGGATTATCGACCTCTTCTGGGACCCGACCGTGCCGGGCTTTTTCGACACAACGGCATCGCCCGATAATTTGCCGGTCCGGCCCCGGAGCTTTATCGACAATGCCATCCCGTCGGGGAGTTCGGTGGCCACCGAGCTCCTGCTCCGGCTGGCGGCCCTCACCGGCGAGGCCGCCTACCGGGAGGTTGCCGAGGCGAACCTTAAGGCCCTGGCCGATTTTATGGCCAGGGCCCCGGCCGCGGCGGGGCGGCTCCTTTCCGCCCTGGACTTCTACGTCGGCCCGGTCAAAGAGGTTGCCCTGGTCGGCCCGGCCGACGACCCGGCCTGGGCCGAAATGTACCGGGAGATTTTTGGTCGCTACCTGCCCAACAAGGTTGTCGCCCTGGGACCCGGGGCACTGCCCGAAATCCCGCTGCTGGCCGGGCGGGACCCCATGGACGGGCGGCCGACGGCCTACGTTTGCGAAAACTTCGTCTGCCGGATACCGGCCCGGAGCGTCGAGGAGCTCAGGGCCCAGCTTGCGGGGGGCTGACCCTGGTGCAGGTTCCGGTTCCGACCGAAATCCGGGTTGACCACGCCCGGCGGCGGCTGGAGGTCAAGTGGTCGGACGGGACGGTCGGCTACTGCACCTTCGACGACCTGCGCTGGAACTGTCCGTGCGCCGTCTGCCAGGGCGAGATGGGCCAGCCGGGCCTGCTGAGCCAGACCACCGAGCTTACGCCGGAGCAGACCGAGCTTGAAAATATCTGGCAGGTCGGCTACTATGCGATCGGCCTGGCCTGGAAGGACGGCCACGACACGGGGATCTACCCGTTTGAACTCTTGCGCCGTCTCTGCCGGCCCCAGTAGCCGCTGACCTTCGATGTCCGGACCCGATATCATCCTCGACCGCGTCGCGGGCCTGATTCTCTACCGGGGGGTGCTGGCCGACGAGGCCGGCAGCACCTACCTGGAGCTGGTCCGGGCCGCGGTGTTCAACCCGCTGGACCGGCTGACGCTCACCGACCTCTTCAGCCGGCTCGTACGCCGGCTCCTCACCGCTTACCAGCTTCCGGCCGGGGTCGACCCCTGGGCCTACCACCTGGCCGACCGGGTTCTTTACGACGAGAATCCCTTCAGCCTGGCCGCCGAGCGCCGGCCCTGGGACACCATCGCCCCGGCCCTGCGCCGGCAGGCCGAGGTTGAGCTCGGGGCCCTGGGCCAGATCGCCGGGTTCGGCCTCGGTCAGCTCGCCGGCCTGCTCGGGGTGGGCTTCGCCCTGGCCGAGGGGCTCGGCGGCCGGCAGCCGGACGGCGATGACCTGCGGACCCGGCTGGCCGCCGCCTCCGACTGGGTCGGCCTCATCGGCCAGGTGGCCGACCATTACCGGCAGCACGGGGTGGGCATCTTCGGCCGGTACCGGGCGTTCCGCTGGCAGCGGGCCGACGGCCGGGGCCGGCTGGTGCCGGTGGCCCACCCGGACCCGGTCCGGCTTTCGGACCTGGTCGGTTACGAGGCCCAGAAGGCGGCCGTCCTGGCCAACACCGAGCGGCTCCTGGCCGGCCTGCCGGCCCAGAACGTCCTCCTTTACGGCGACCGGGGGACCGGCAAGTCGTCGCTGGTGAAGGCCCTGGTCAACGAGTTTGCCGGCCGCGGCCTGCGGCTGATTGAGCTGGGGCGGTCGGACCTGCGGGACTACCCGGAAATTCTGGTGGCGGTTCGGGGCCGGCCCCAGAAGTTTATCCTGATGGTCGACGACCTCTCGTTTGAGGAGGCCGAGACGGAATATAAAAGTCTAAAGTCGCTGCTGGAAGGCACCCTGGAGGCCCGCCCGCCGAACCTGGCCGTCTACGCCACCTCGAACCGACGCCACCTGGTCCGGGAGTTTTTCGGCGACCGGCCCCCGCCCGGGGACGAAATCCACCCGGCCGACACCCAGCAGGAGAAGCTCTCCCTGGTGGACCGGTTCGGCCTGCGGGTCCGGTTCCTGGCGCCGGACCGGGACGGCTACCTGGAAATCGTCCGGACGCTGGCGGCCGGCCGCAGGCTCGCCCTCGACGGCCGCGACCTGGAGGCCGAAGCCCTGCGCTGGGCCCTCAGCAACGGCGGCTGGTCGGGCCGCGCCGCCCGCCAGTTTATCGACAGCATAACCCTGAGCCAGCCAAGCTGACCCTAGAGCCAGCGCTGCTGCCGGCAAAAGCCGGTCACCACCGGCACGTCGAAATATTTGCCCTGGTAGGCGAGGATGGCGTAGTAGATAAAAAGCACGACCGCGATTAACCCGGCAATCGGAAACAGGCAGGCCAGGAGCAGACCGCCCAATCCGAACGTTACGGCCGAAACGAAAGCTACAAAGATGTTCAGGACGACAAAAATGATAAACCAGGCGATGTCCAGGGCCAGGGCCTGAACCGCGTGGTAACGTTGAAACGGCCGATTCTTGCCCTCGGTCAGCAGGATGACCAGGGGGACAATGAAGGCGATGATGTAAGCCAGCAACGCCATTAATCGGTCGCTATCGGTCACCTCGTCTCCCGCCGGCCGGATATCGCTTGCCATCCTGCATCCTCCGCGGTCTAGAATCACCCCAATTTTAGCACACGTGCGAGCTGTCGGGTTGAACCAAGGAATCGAGCCGCACCGGCCCGGTTGACGGTGTGCCGGCCCAGGGTCCGGCCGCGCAGGCGGCTCAGACGCCGATCTGGCCACCGACTCGAAACCCGGCACCTGGCATGGGGTGCCGGTCGGCCCACCGTGGAAATCAAGGGCCCGGGAGCCACTGGAAATGGCGGCCCCGGGGGGCGTATACTTCCGCCCGAAGCCTGTATTCGGGAGATGGCAATGCGGTTTGCCGTAACTGCGGCCCTCCTGCTTGGGGTCCTGGCCGGCCAGCTCGCCGGCGCCGGGCCGCTACGGGCCCAGGAACCCCTGGATTTTCCCCTCACCGACAGCTCCGGCCGGGTTGTCGGCCACTTTTACAAGCAGGCGAACGGTCAGGGCGGGGTTGGTGACCTGGGCTTCGCGGTCACCGACGCCGAGGGGGTCCCGTTCTGGTCCGCCTTCACGGCCCTGGGCGGACCCGACGCCGTCGGCTACCCGATTTCCGGCCGGTTTCTCTGGGACGGGATGGTAACCCAGGCCTTCCAGAAGCTCATTTTCCAGTGGAATAATAACCAGGTCGCCATCGTCAACGTCATCGACCTCTTCACCCGTTACGGCCGGGACGACTGGCTCCAGGTTCAAAAACAGGTGCCGCCGGTGGCGGACTGGTCGGCGGACCGGGGCCGGGCCTGGGCCGAAATCGTCGCCGCCCACCAGGCCCTCCTGGACCAGTTTCCGGCCATCAAAGAGGCGTATTTCCGGGCGGCCGACCCCATCGCCCTCTACGGCCTGCCCCAGGCGGCGGCCGATTACCCGACCGTGGCCGTAATTCGGGCCCAGCGGGCCGTCCTCCAGCAGTGGAAGGTCGATACCCCCTGGGCCGCCGCCGGCCAGGTCACCATTGCCAACGGGGCCGACATCGCCAAGGAGGCCGGCATCCTGGCCACCGTGGCCGGCGAGGCCCTGCGGCCGGTGCGGGCGTCGGCCCCGGCGGCCACCCAGCCTCCCGCCGGCCTCGCGATCCCGCCGGCTACGGCCGGCCCGCTGGTGCTCAGGCTTACGGTTTCGGACCCGAATCCGCCGGCCGGCGGTAGCCTCACCATTCAGGCCGAGCTAACGGATACGAGCGGCCGGCCCCAGGCCGACGCCATTGTCGTCCTCATCGGCCGGTTCTCCGCCGACGCCCCCGAGCTGGCCCTCTTTTTGCCCAACACCGACGCCCGGGGCCGGACGTCCCAGGCGGTCAACCTGCCGTCGGTGCCGTCCGGAACAACCGCTCAGTTCGAGGTTCAGGCGGTCATCGGCACCGGCGACAGCGTCGGAACTTCGTTTTCCATCACCCTCCGGTAACGGAGCTCCGGGCTGCCTGGCTGCCTGGCCAAGCGTTTGCGGGCGGGACGGCTTGGGTGTTAGACTCTAGCCGTGGGACGCTATGCCGTCCCCGCCGCACAGGGAGACCGGGTTATGGGGCTCGAGTTGGACCGGATTCAGGTCGAAAAGGCGGTTATCGACCAGGAGCCGTACTACCTGCCCGTCGGGAACGAGGTCGAGGTCTTTACCGCCGCCTATAAAAACCGGCTGCCGGTAATGCTCAAGGGACCCACCGGCTGCGGCAAGACCCGTTTCGTCCAGCACATGGCCTACCGGCTCGGCCGCCCCCTAATTACCGTCGCCTGCCACGACGACCTGACGGCGTCCGACCTGGTCGGCCGGTATCTGATCCGGGGCGGCGATACGGTCTGGGTTGACGGTCCCCTCACCGAAGCCGTCAAGCTCGGGGCGATCTGCTACCTGGACGAGATCGTCGAGGCCAGGAAGGACACCACCGTCGTCATCCACCCGCTTACCGACGACCGGCGCATCCTGCCCATCGAGAAGCTCGGCCGGGTGCTCAAGGCCCCGCCCGAGTTCATGCTGGTCATCAGCTACAACCCCGGCTACCAGAGCCTGCTGAAAAACCTCAAGCACAGCACCCGCCAGCGGTTCGTCGCCATCGAGTTCACGTTCCCGCCCCGGCGGCTTGAGGTGGAAATCGTCGCCCACGAAAGCGGCGTCGACCGGGCCACCGCCGAGGCCCTGGTCACCCTCGGCGAGCAGATCCGGAACCTGAAGGACCGCGGCCTCGAGGAGCCGGCCAGCACCCGGCTGCTGGTCTACGCCGGTCAGCTCATCAAGACCGGGGTCGAGCCCCGGCTCGCCTGCGAGGTTGCCCTCTGCGGCCCCATCGCCGATGAGCCCGAGATCCAGCGGGCCATCCGGGAGCTCATTTCGACCGTATTTTAAGCCCATGGCGGTCTGGCGACGGCTCGCCGGCAGGGTCGGCCTGGCCATCGGGTCGGCGGCCCGCCAAATCCGTCACCCCACCCTTCCCCTCCGCCAGGTCGACAAGGTTCTGACCCTGTTTGCCGCCGGTTTTTCCGGCCTTGACCTGGCCATCAAGCCGTTCCGGCCGAAGCCCGGGCCGAGCGCCTACACCGACACCGCCACCATCTACCTTCCGGAGGCGGTGGCCGAGTTTCCGGACCAGGAGCTCAACTTCGGCCTTTACAAGCTGATGGTCACCTACCAGTGCGCCCAGCTCCGGTACGGCACCCTGGAGTTCGACGGCTTCTTTGACCAGTTCGAAGACCCGGACCTTGCCGTCGACCTCTACACCCTCCTGGAGCACCAGCGGGTCGAAGCCCGGCTCCTGCGGGATTACCGCGGCCTGCGGCCGCTGATTGAGGTCTGCCGGGCAGATGCCGCCCGGAAGCGCCCGGGCCTCGGCAAGCTCAGCCCGAAACAGCAGGTGGTCGAGGCCCTGGTGCTGGCGGCCCTGAACCTGGAAGCCGGCGGCCTGAGCCGGCCGGCGGCGGCCGTCTGGGACCGCGCCCGCCGGGTCCTTTCCCAGGCCGCCGACCCCGACGCCCTGGCGGTCCATACCCAGGGCCTGACCCGCCTGCTCTACGGCGAAATCGCCGGCCTGCCCGGCCGTTACGAGCGGGTCCGGCCCGTCCATTACCGGGGTGAGATCCGGCCGGACCGGGTCGCGGACATCCGGCGGTCCCGCCGGGAAGCCGTCCAGCCGGCGACCGTCCACCTTGCCCCGGACCTCACCGAATTTGAGGTCAAGACCCCCTTCCACCGGACCCGGCCGGTCGACCATCTGGTCGTGCGGCCCGAGCGGGTGCTGGTCCGGCCGGACCGCCGGGAACGGGGCGCCCTGGCCCCCGACGCCTCCGACCACGTCGTTGTCGCCGACCTGGCCATTCCCGAGCAGACCGGCCAGGTGACCCTGACCGAAGCCGACCGGCACGGCGCGATTCTCTATCCGGAGTGGAATTACCAGCTGCAGGCGTACCTGCCCGAATGGTGCGCCCTGCGGGACCGCCCCCTGCCGAAGGGCCGGCCCCAGTACGTCGACGAGGTTCTGGCCCGGTACCACGGGCTGGCGGTCACCCTCCGCCGCCAGTTCGAGGCTCTGCGCCAGGACCCGAAGAAGCTGCGTCGCCAACCCGAAGGCGAGGAGGTTGATGTGGACGCCGTGGTTGAAGCCCTGGCGGACCTGCGGGCCGGGCTGAGTCCCCGGGAAAACTGGTACGCAACGAAACGGGCCCGCCGGCGTGACATCGCGGTGGCGTTTCTGGTGGACCTGAGCGGGTCGACCGGCGGGTGGCTGGCCAACGGCCGACGGGTTATTGACGTCGAGAAGGAGGCGCTTATCCTCCTCTGCGAGGCGCTGCAGGTCCTGGACGACCGCTACGCGATCTTCGGGTTTACCAGCTCCACCCGCCGCCAGTGCGACTTTTTCACGGTGAAGGGCTTTGACGAAAGCTACGATGAGACGGTCAAGGCCCGGCTGGCCGGCCTGGATACCTTCAGCTACACCCGCATGGGCCCGGCGATCCGGCATACCACCCGCCTCCTGGCCGCCCTCGACGCCAAGGTCCGGTTGCTCCTCCTGATAACCGACGGGAAGCCGAATGACTTCGACGGCTACACCGGCGCCTACGCCGTCGAGGACACCCGCCAGGCCCTCCTGGAAGCCGCCCAGGCGCAGGTGCGGACCTTCTGCCTGACCATCGACACCCAGGCCCGGCAGTACATGCCCTGGATGTTCGGGGAAGGCAACTACACGGTCGTGGACAACGTGGCCAGCCTGCCGGTCCGGCTCCCGAACCTCTACCGCGCCCTCACCGCCATTTAGCCCGGGCGCACCGTCACCACTCGGTGATGACCGTGAAGCCGGTCGTCCCGAACTCGGTCATGGCCTGGAGCACGGAAGTCACGTCGTCGACCCGGACGGTCCGGGTTACGAGCCGCTTCGGGTCAAGCTTTCCGGCCGCCACCAGGCTGAGCAGCCCGGCATAACTGGTCACCGGGCAGCCAAAGCTCGGGATAAAGCTTACCTCCTGGAAGACCATCGCATCGGCCGGGACCGGGATCATCCCCTTCTCCTGCTGGCCGGTGAGGCCGACCTGGATGTGCCGGCCGCCCTTGCGGACCGAAAGCACCGACGGCAGGGCCGTGTTCACCGAACCGAGGGCGTCCACGCTCACGTGGGCCCCGCCGTTCGTGATCTGTTTGATCCGCTTTACCACGTCGCCGGCGGCGGCGTTCACGGTCTCAACCGCCCCTTCCGCCCGGGCAACCCGGAGCTTTTCGTCGCTGATGTCGACGGCGACGACCCGGGCGCCCAGGCAACTGGCGATCTGGACGGCCGACAGCCCAACGCCCCCGGTCCCGAAAACCGCGACCCACTCCCCGGGCCGCAGGGCCGCCCGGTCGGCAAGGGCGTGGTAGGCCGTCATGTACCGGCAACCGAGGGCTGCGGCCGCGGCGAAATCGACGCCGTCCGGCAGCCTGACCAGATTCACGTCCGCATTGGGCACCATCACGAGCCGGCCGTAGCCGCCGTCGAGGTGAAAGCCGATGGCCCCGTAGGCCAGGCAGATGTTGGAGCGGCCGCTGTAACAGTACTCGCACCGGCCGCAGGCCAGGTGGAACGGCACCGTCACCCGGTCGCCCGGCTTGAAGCCCCGAACCTGCTCCCCAACCGCCTCGACGACCCCCGCAAGCTCGTGGCCCAGGACCCGGGGCAGGTTTAGCTGGACCCCCGCCCAGGTCCAGTCGCCCTGCCAGGCGTGCCAGTCGCTCCGGCAGATGCCGCAGGCCTCAACCCGGATTACGGCATCTGCCGGGCCCGGCGTCGGGTCGGGGAGCTCCCGGACTTCGAGGGGTTCCCGAAACTGGACCAGCACCGCAGCCTTCACCGGAGACCTCCTGCGCGGATTTTCCAGGCAATCATACCACCGCCGACGGGCGGGGAACAATGCGTGGGCGGAAAATTTGGGGAAAAAGGGCCGCAAAGGTAGATGAGTACCTGGCGATTTCAGTCCGACGGAGCCTATAATTCACCGACATGGGCCGCCTGGGCATGCTGGTAACCCTTCTCGGGCTTGTCATTCTGGCCGGCGGCTGCCTCCAGTTCGTTGCGGTCGAACCGGTGCCGGGGCCTGCGCCCGGGCTGACACCGCTGGTGGTTGTCCCAAGCCCGACCCCGACACCGGGGATTCCGACCCCGACGCCGACGGTTTTCGTCCCGCCCCTGCCGAGCCCGACCCCGACGCCGGTGCCGACGGAGACGCCGACCCCGCCGCCCCCGCCTCCCGCGCCGGTGCCGCCGGTTCCGACCGCCCCCCTTCCCCCAACCCCGGTTCCGGTGGAGACCCCGACGCCGGAGGCGCCGACGCCGACACCGGTGCCGACCTTCACCCCGAGCCCAACCCCGACTTTCACACCGACGCCGACGGCCACACCGCCTGGGTGCGCCGGCGATGAGACGTTCGCCATCACCCCCCTGGCGCCCCGGGCCGGCGACACCATAACCGTAACGGTGACGTCGTCCCGGGCCCACGTGAACGTGGCCCTCCAGAGCGAGGTCCAGCTCCAGTTCCTGGGGGCCGAATCGACGGGCACCGGCTACCGGTGGCGGTGGAGCGGGACGGTTGCCCAGTCCGGCCGGTATAACTTTACATTTTATGTCAATTTCAACCAGCCGTGTCTGACGGCGACGGTGGATGTCCAGCCGGCCGCCACCCCGACGCCGTCGCCAACGGCGACCCCCTTGCCGGCCGGCCAGCCGGGCATCCCGGCGCCGATTATCCGCAGCGTTCAGGTTATAACCGACAGCGCGGGAACCAGGGCCGTCCTAGCCGGGTCGAACTTCGGCAATTCCCGGGGCGGCTCCTACGTAACCTTTGGGGGCGTTCCGGCGGCCGGCTACCTGAGCTGGTCGGACACCTCGATTACCGCCACCGTTCCCGGCGGTGTGAGGGGCCTGGTGGAGGTAGTCGTCTGGGTCAGGAAAGATGGTCAGCTCTTAAAGAGCAATGCGGTCTATGCTCGTATCCCGTGACCGCGGGGGAGGCACACCCAATGGCCAGGTACATTGAAATTCTCCGGTCCGTAAACATCTTCGGCAGCCTTTCGGACGACGAGCTCGAACAGGTCGGGGAATATATCACCGAGCGGGAGCTGCCGAAGGGCGCGGTGCTTTTCGAGCAGGGCGAGCCGGGGGACGCCCTCTACATTGTGCGGGCCGGCCGGCTGAAAGCCACCGTCCAGGACGCGACCGGCCGGGAACGGGTTCTGGCCCTCTACGGGCCGGGCGATTTCTTCGGGGAGCTGGCCCTGGTGAGCGCCCAGCCCCGTACCGCCACCGTGACGGCGGTGACCGACTGCAGCCTGCTCGTGCTGCGGCGGGAGGACTTCGAAAAGTTCCTGGCGAATAACCTCCAGGCGATGCGCCGGATCATCGGCATAATCACCGAGCGCCAGGCGATGACCCAGACGGTGGCCCTGCGCCAGACGGAGGGGCAGCGGCCGGTGACGCTCGGAAAGGTGCTGGCCGTCTTCAGCCCCAAGGGCGGGGTCGGCCGGACCACCATCGCCGTCAACCTCGCCCTGGCGGCCGCCCAGCTTAGCGACCGCAAGGTCGTCCTGGTGGATGGCGACCTGACGTTCGGCGACGTGGCGGTGATGCTGAACCTGCCCCCAACGCGGACAATCTCCGACCTTATCCCATACACAAACCAGCTTGACGAAGAACTGCTCGACACGGTCCTGGCCACCCACCCCAGCGGGTTGCGGGTGCTGCTGGCCCCCCCGAAGCCCGAGCTGGCCGACCTGGTTACGCCGGAGCACATGAGCCTGATCCTGGCCCGGCTTCGGGAGCTTTTCGACTACGTTATCGTCGACACGATGGTCACCCCGAACGACCTGACCCTGGCCATCCTGGACGCCGCCGACAAGGTGCTCGTTGTCACCACCCCGGAGATACCGGCCATAAAGAACGTCCGGGCGTTTCTGGACACGGCGGCGGCCCTGGGCTACCCGCCGGAGAAAATTGAGCTTATCCTGAACCGGGCGGACGCCTCGCCCGGCCTGAACATCTCCGAGATTGAAGCCACCCTTGGCCGGCGGTTCACCGCCCAGGTGAGCAGCGGGGGCCTGGCGGTCGTGGAAGCCGCCAATCGGGGCAATCCGGTCGTCCTGTCCGACCCCGGAAGCGAAGTTGCGCAGAGCATCTTTAGCCTGACCAAGACCCTCATCCCCGAGGCCACCGGCACCCCGCCGCGTCCGAGTGGACCGCGTCTCCGCCGGGCCCCGGCGCCGCCCTCAGCCGCCCCCGTACCGGATGCCGACGACCTGCTTTACGGCTGGGGGCTCACAACTGTAACCACGGTAATGCCCGCCTTCATCGCGGCGGTCCTGGGGCTGATGCTCACGGCGGTCCGGGCAGTGACCCCCGAGTCGGGCTTCAGTAACACCCTGGTGAATATCGGCATCTGGGTGGGCATCGTCGCCGGCGCCTTTTTACTGGTGATGGCGCGGGGGCCGGAAAATATCAACCTGCTGGCGGGCGCGCTCCTCGGGCTGGGGTACGGCGCCCTGGTCGGGATGGCGATCCTGGCGGTGCGAATCGCCGCCGGGGTCACGGTGGCAAACTACCCGCTGGCCCTGGCGCCGGCGGCCGTCCTTTACGCCGTCCTCGGTGTGGTCGGGGTGACCCTGGGCTGGCTGGCCCGAGGCCGGCGGCCGGAGCTTCGCCTCCGCCGGCTACCGTCGGGACCGACCGTTCCCCAGAACCAGGTCGGGTCCGGGGCCGCCGGGGGGTAAAAACGTGGCCCCGGGAGGTTTCCCGGGGCCACGCTGGGCCCGTTTTTCGAGGAGTCTGAGTTACCCGGCCCCTTCTTTCGGCTCAGCGGCCGAACCCGCCTGGGCGCTGGCCCCCGCG
>FWWL01006857.1_pt1 | contig 16087 bp, 12 predicted proteins | sample 2228331 | NCBI WGS metagenome assembly FWWL01 (sample SAMEA103939775, study PRJEB20133) | metagenome
AGCATATTCTACGGCTGCGTGCTCTTGCAGGACCAGATGGAAAACCAGAAACAAGGGCTTACGACGACCTTAACCTCATGCCGAATACTAAACAACCAACTGATGAAGCTGTATGGCATAAGAGAATTTAGCACTGACATTGCTCAATGTTGGTTTTTGTGTTAAGATGTTCATTGCATGAAAGTATCTCAAAACTTTTTCACAATTTTTCAAAGATAAGACAAAATAATTTATGAATGCAACAGCCAATCCCTCAATCACTCAAACGCCGCCACAATATTTCCTCCCTCCCGCGTCAAAACTCTTCGCGTGGGCTCTTTCTTATTACCGATCGCACTTCTCCCTGATTTTTGGAGTTTCAATAATCCCATTTCTTTTGGATGCAGTTCAAGTATTTGTTAGTAAAAACGCGCCTCTATTACTAATACCCCTTGCAATAATCGCTTCTATTGTTGCTTTCATCTCTCGTCTGGCACTTTTTGGCGCAGTAGTAGAAGAAGGACAAACAGTTAATGGCGCATACAAGAAAGGAATAGATCTACTCATTCCTTCCATTTGGATAAGCGCGCTTTTTACTTTGACAACACTCGGTGGCACGTTTTTACTTCTTATTCCCGGATTATTACTTTCAATCTGGCTAAGTTTTTCACTTTATATCCTCTTTGCTGAAAACCGTAGAGGAATTTCTGCCATGGCACGAAGCTGGTATTACGTTAAGGGATATTGGCTTTCGGTATTTTGGCGTTTTCTCTTTCTAGGTATTATTCTGTTAATTGTTAGCTTGACAATTGCATTCGCAACGATTGGAACAACTTTTTTTTCTGCAATCAAAAGTGGCGCCACAAAAGAGCTACAATTACCGTTATCCACTCAACTCATTGATCTCTTTTTCACTAATTTAATAGCAATACCGTTTAGTATAATTTACTCATTTGGAATCTATAGCGCATTGAGACAGATTAAGAAAGAAGTTCCTGCCGAGGCTGACGAGCAAAAACTTCAAAAAAATATCTCCATTTTTATGGTAGTTGGTATCATCGGTTTGATTGCAATCATAGTATTTGCTGGCTTCTTGCTCGTAAAATTCTATCTACGGTCTTCTCCTTTGCCGCTTAATATTCCCATATCCTTACGGATTCTGGTTTCCTCCATGCTGGCTTCAATGACTTTCTCGCCATTTCTAGATTTTCTGGCTTTTGTTAGATAAATTCTTTGATCTCTTTCAAGAATCCTTTCATATTTTTGGACCAACTACCCCCTGTAACAAAAAGAATCGAAAGAAGTGTAAAAAGGGTGATATGAGAGTAGACGGCTTCGTGGAAATAAAAGAAGGAAAGAGTTAATACTAAAAAAGCGATGGCTGAAACTAATCTAGTTTGAAATCCAACGAAAAGCAAAAAACCCATAAGGAATTCAATAAGACCGGCAGAAAATACCCACATCTCTGTGCTCACTGGAATAATAGAAGTAAGGCGATACCTTTCAACAACCAATTGAGAAAGATGGGGGTTGAGAAACTTTTCATAAACCGCTAGAAACATCATCGCGCTGCCAATACCAATTCGTAATATTAAAGGTATATATTTTTTGAGATTTTTGAGGGGAGATAAAAATGGAAATCTGAATAAATCATCAACTCCGGGTTTTGGCTCGGCGATGATAAAAAGTGCCACGGCAAGCGCTAAAAAGTCTATGTTGCCTAGGAGATAAAAGTTTTTGGTCAGAGCAAATAAGAATAGAAGAATAACGCCAAGAATTGCTGGAGCTAAAAGAAAACCAGAAAGAAGCAAAAAACCTAAAAGAATTTGGATAAAAGAAAATTGCGAAAATCCGGAGAGTATTGGGGATATTAAAACATTTCCGCTTCCTGCCCCGATTAAGGCGATACCGAGTCCTAGACGTATCATCCAGGGAATCAGCTCTAGGTAAGATTCTGCTCTACTTTCTATGAGAGCAGCGTATTTTGCGACAAAGACACTTTTTCTGAGCAAGAAATAAAGTGCACTAATTATTGCAATAGTAGTCAAAACAAGAAGAATATTCGCTGGGTTAGAAAAAGCGCGGTAAAGAAAAGAAAAATCAGTTCCAGAATGTTCGATTCTCTCGCTTTCATTTAAAACATAGCCAACATGTGCCAGCAGTGCCGTAGGAAAAGTTAGAAGCCCAACAGAGAATTGAATAATATACAAAAATAGCTTAGATACTTTATTCATAATTCATGGCAAATCGTATGCTATCGCTATTGGGCGTTTCCTTATTATTAACTTATTCCCTTTCGGGTTTAAAACATAAGAGACGGTACCTGATCAAATCAGAATAAGACCAAAAGCAAAATTATATAACAACAAATTATACCATAGAAAACATAGGCAAGAATAACAAAGGTTAGACTAACTGTGGAATATAAGATTGACTCTTTATTTTCAGGGATTTTCGGTAAAATAAGTTCGAGCTTGGTTGTATATATAAATACTTACCAAGAAACTTGCACCATGGTCAAAAATATGCTAAATTTAGATCGATGCCCAATGCTATAATTTCTGAATTTATACATTCATCAGAAGAAGATTTTGTTAAAAATTATCGTTTTCGGCTTGGAAGGACAATAGCTAGTGCGCTTGCTGGGTTTGTGGCAGGAGCTGTAGGAACAACTTTTTATTTCTGGTATGTGTTCAAAAATATTTTTTCCGCATATTGCCAGTAGTTTAATGTAATAAAGTGCCCGGGTGGCGGAATTGGCAGACGCGACGGACTTAAGATCCGTTGCCCCTTGGGGCGTGTGAGTTCAACTCTCACCCCGGGCACCATTTCTTTTATGCAAACTGAAGCATTTGTTTTGGATTCGCAACCATCTAAAGAGTACGATCGTTCCTATACTCTTCTTACAAAAGAACTTGGAATAATTGATGCATTTGCAAAAAGCATAGGAAAACCAGGTGCAAAACTTGCTGGTCATCTTGAGCCTCCACATTTTTCTTGGGTAGAGCTTATTGAGTCAAATCGGGGATGGCAAATTACATCAGCGCTTGAAAAGGAATCATACCGCGAAATTCTTACTACTCCTTCAGCGCTTCGTATAATGCTTCAAGCTGGATGGATATTACGCACTCTGATTCCTGTCTCTACACAAGATGAAATAGTTTGGAAGCTATGGCAAGAATTTAGCGCTGAATTAACTCGACATATCAAATCAGCAGCAATGGTGCAGAAAGGGATACTAATGCAATTTTTGGCAAAACTTCTTTTTCATCTTGGTTTTTTTCCTGCACCAGAAGATGTTGCTCCGCCAGGCCAACTAAGAGAAAATTTATATCGGCTACTTTCGGGAGAATGGCTTGAAGAAAAACAAGGTAAAGATCCTAAATTATGGGAAATAGTAAGTACTGCAGTAAGAAATGCTCAACGCCTGATGATATAATTTTCGTGCTATAATTTCTATAAAAAATGACTCTGGAGAAACGAGAAGAAGAACTTTATCGTAGAGATGGACTACAAATTGAAAAGCCCACATCTGGAATTGCTAGAAAAATTCCTGTTGAAAAACAGGAACCAGGCAAAGAATGGGGGACTGTTGAAGCTTTCTCTGGGGTGCCGGAGTTTCCTAAAAAAGGAGTGTTTCAGAAATATTACAACTATTCCAGAAAGATTTTCCGTTCAATCCTTTGGACTGCAATTATAATTTCATTCATTTTAGGTGGCGGATATCTTTTTTTTAGATGGTGGTCGAAACCAAGTGTCACCTTAACAATTCAGGGCCCAACAGAAGTAAGGGCAGGAGAATTAGCATCCTATGAGATTTTAATTCAGAATTCTGCCAAAAGTTCGCTTGAAAAAACTTCGCTTACAATTCGTGCTGGATCCGGAGTTCTTTTCCCAGATACATCAGAAAGAATCAAAAGGGAAGAATTGCAAGAAACATTTTTGCCATCAACTTCAAGGAAAGAAAAATTTGCAGTTTATTTTTTGGGAAAAGAAGGGAATGAGAGAGAAGTTGAGGTTACTTTTAGATATCGTATTTCAAATATCGCAAGTGAATTTGCGAAAACAGAAAAAATTAAAGTGAAAATAGCTGCTCCTGCGCTCTTGGTCAATTTCAATCTTCCAAAACAAGCCCTTAGCGCAGTAAATTTCCCATTTGGTTTAGAAGTAAAAAATATTTCTGAGTTATCTCTTAAATATCTTTATGCAGAAATTATCTACCCAGAAGATTTTACATTCTTGAGTTCAACTCCGGTATTGGAAGAAGGAAAGCGCTGGGAATTACCAGAGCTACCCAAAAATAGTAACTTAAATTTATCTGTTAGCGGAAGAATTAATGCAGACGTAGGCCAGGTCAGAAGTTTTGGAGTAAAATTTTTCACAAAAATTAGGAATGAAGATATTTTGCTTTCTGAAGTTTTCTCAGAAATATCAATTATAGAGAATCCCTTGGTTATAGCAATGTCAGTAAACGGCTCTACTAATTATATAGCTTCTGTTGGAGAATTCCTGGAATACCGCATTACATTTAAAAATAACTTTTCTGAAACTTTGCGTGATATAGTAGTTATTGTAAAACTTAATGGAAAAATGTTTGATCTAAAGACATTAGATAGTGACGGAGCTTTTGATTCCAGAACTAGAACAATAACTTTCCATGGAGGAAATAGTCCGCAGCTTTTGTTTCTTAATGCCCAAGAATCTGGCAGCGTAGGATTTCGCATCAAAGTTCTGGATGAAATACCTGCCGGAGAAAAAAATAACATCATTTCAGCATCAGCAGAAATGACAAGCGCCACACAACCCAAGTATCTGGGCATTGAGGGACCTGTTAGAGCTGCTACATCCATTGATACTAAAATAAATGGAATAATCAATCTTAGCTCTAGGGTATTTTTGCGTGATGTAAGTCGCGGATTTACAGTCAATGGCCCTTGGCCGTTAAGAGCAAATCAAACTACAGAAATGACTGTTCGATGGCAAGTTAGCGCATTAGGCAATGATTTTTCCGATATCATTGTATCCTCTATTCTTCCTGCTGGAGTAAGTTATCTTGGAGATGCAAGAGGCAATATTGCCGGAACTCAAGTTACCGCAAATCCAAGAACAGCAACAATAGAATGGAAAATCTCAACTCTTGGCGCAAATCAGAGCAAGGAACTTATTTTCCAAATTGGAATAACTCCCTCAGTAGCAGATATCGGAAATCCAAAGATTATTTTAAATCCCGTATCGCTTAGTGCCACAGATAACTTTACAGGAAAAAGAATGGAAATTTCAACTAAAGAAATACGCTCAGATGATCTTGGAGATCCTAGCACAAAACCTGAAGAAGGAATAGTAAGAGAATGATTGAAATGGAAAAAATTGTTTCTTTAGCAAAAAGAAGGGGATTTATCTTCCCCGGTTCTGAAATTTATGGAGGATTGGGGGGAATATGGGACTATGGGCCGTTGGGAGTAGCTCTAAAACAAAATATCAAAAAAGAATGGTGGAAAATGTTTGTTGAAAGCCGCGAAGATATCTATGGAATAGATACAGCAATTTTAATGAACGCAAAAGTCTGGGAGGCATCAGGACATGTAAAAAACTTTGTAGATCCGATGATAGATTGTAGAAAATGCAAGATGCGCTTTAGAGCTGACAAATTAGATCCCGCAAGAGGATGTCCAAATTGCGGTGCAAATGATTTCACAAAGTCCAGACCTTTTAATATGATGTTTAAAACTTATGTCGGCCCAGTAGAAGATGCAGCAACTCTTACTTATCTTAGACCAGAGACTGCTCAAGGAATGTTTGTTAATTTTAAGAATGTTTTGGATTCAATGCATCCTAAACTTCCTTTCGGAATTGCCCAAATCGGCAAAGCATTTCGCAACGAGGTAACACCAGGAAACTTTATTTTTAGAATAAGAGAATTCGAACAGATGGAGATAGAATATTTTATAAAACCGGATCAATGGCAAGAGAGCTTTGAATATTGGCTTTCTGAAATAAGGCGATGGCTTGATTATCTTGGAATAAAAAAAGGAGTACACGAAAGAGAGGTTCCTAGAGAAGAAAGGGCGCACTATTCTATGAGAACGGTTGATATTGAATTTGATTTTCCATTTGGCAGAGAAGAACTTTATGGCATTGCTTATCGCACAGATTTTGATCTAAAAAATCATTCCAAGTTTTCAGGAGTTGATCTTTCATATACAGACGAGGAATCTAAAACTAAATTTATTCCCCATGTGATTGAACCAACTTTCGGAGTGGACAGAACTTTTTTAGCGCTTTTAGTCTCTTCATATCGGCAAGAGAAAGATAGGATAGTGCTTTCACTACCGGCAAAATTTTCTCCAATTAAAGTTGCGGTCTTTCCTTTGCTTGCAAATAAACCCGCTCTTGTAGAAAAAGCTCGATCTGTTTATTCTATGCTTCGTAATTCTTATTCCAAGATGAGCGCAGCTGTTTTTTGGGATGATCGCGGAAACATTGGTAAAAGATACTATTCACAGGATGAAATAGGCACACCCTGGTGCATAACAATTGATTTTCAGACTCTAGATGACGATACCGTAACAATTAGAGATCGGGACACAACCGGACAGCAGCGGATAAAAATTGAAAAAATTATTGACTGGATTTCTGAAAAGCTAAATCGATAAATCTTATGAAAATTTATATCGGAACTTCGGGCTGGCAATATTATCATTGGTATGGAAAATTCTATCCGGAGAATTTAAGACCAAAAGTTTTTTTAGAATTTTATTCAAAAAATTTTAATACAGTTGAAATAAATACTAGCTTTTATCACTTCACCAAAGAAAAAACTTTAAAAAAATGGGTAGAAATTGTCAAAGATAAAAAAGATTTTTTATTTTCCATTAAACTTAATCGGCTTTTTACTCATTTTAGAAGATTAAAATTAAATAAAGAGGATCAAAAAAACTTAAAAGAAACAATAAAGATTTATAAAGCTTTGGAAAGAAATTTGGGAGTTATCCTGATTCAATTGCCGCCAGGACTCAAAAAAGACCTGGAAAGACTAAAAGAATTTGTCAGACGCTTGAAAAATTTTAAAAAGATAAAATTTGCTATTGAATTTAGACACCACAGTTGGTTGGAAAAAGAAGTTTATCAAATTTTAGGCAAAAATAAAATTGCGTTTGTCATTTCGGACTCTGCATACTGGCAGACAGAATTTATAAAAACTTCAGATTTTATTTATATAAGATTCCACGGAAAACCAAAATTGTTTGCATCTAAATATTCAGAAGATGAACTTAAAAATTATGCAAAAAAGATCAAAAAATTAAAGCCAAAAACGCTTTTTGCTTATTTTAATAACGATTTTGAGGGCTATGCTATTGAGAATGCTTTATTTTTTAAAAGTTTATTTTAAAATGAAAGCTATATTGATATAATATTTTAAAATGTTCCAGAAATTTACACTAAAAAATGGATTAAGAGTCTTATTGCTACGGCAAAAAGCTGCCAGAACTGTAACTTTATTAGTATTAGTTGAAGCTGGATCAAAATACGAAAACAAAGAGAAAAATGGAATTTCTCATTTTCTGGAACATATGATGTTTAAGGGAACAAAAAAACGCCCAACCCCTCTTGCTATTGCAACAGAGTTAGACCGAATAGGAGGACAATCAAATGCTTTTACCTCTCACGAATATACCGGCTATTGGATAAAAGCTGACGCTAAGCACTTTGAGTTAGTTTTAGATATTATTTCTGATATCTATCTTAATTCTATCTTTGATGAAAAAGAGATAGAAAAAGAAAAAGGTGTGGTGATAGAGGAAATGAATATGTATTTTGATACACCGCAGCGCCATATTTGGGATCTATGGATGGAACTTTTATATGGAGACCAGCCTGCCGGCTGGCCAATTGTTGGAAACAGAGAAACTATTCTTCAACTTACCCGTTCTGATATTATAGAGTATGTTAAGAGCCATTATTTAGCTCCACACAGTGTAGTAGTAGTAAGCGGAGATTTTGCACAGGATGTAGTTGAAAAAATTGAGGGCTATTTTGGAAATATTCCAAGCGGAAGCGGTAATCCTAAACCTAAAGTATATGAGACACAGAATCAGCCGGCAATAAAGCTTTATAGCAAAAAAACAGATCAGGCACATCTTATTTTAGGAGTTAGAGCTTTTTCTCTTTTTGATGATAGAAGATATGCACTTGCACTACTGTCAACTATTTTGGGAGGGGGTATGTCTTCTCGGCTTTTCCAACGCTTAAGAGAAGAGCTTGGAATGGCATACTATGTAGGAGCTGTTGCTGACCTTTTTACAGATCATGGATATTTTGCAGCTTATGCAGGAGTAGATATTAAAAGGACCGAAGAGGCAGTCCGCGTAATTCTTGAAGAATTCCAAAAAATGATAAATGATAAGGTGCCGGAAGAAGAAATACAGAAAGCAAAAGATCATATCAGGGGGTCCCTTATCCTAAATATTGAGACAACGGATGAATTAGCTGCATTCTTTGGACCACAGGAAATTCTCCGAAAACCCATTCAGACACCGGAAGAATATCTAGCAAAAATTGAAAATATAGACTGCTCAGAAATTTTAGCTGTTGCCAAAGACATATTTTTGACCCAAAACCTTAACCTTGCCTTGATTTCTCCACACGAAAACTCTGAAAATTTTCTAAAAATTTTAACTTCTTTTAAATTTTAATTTAATTATGGAAAAAAATTTGCTTGATATTAGCTGGGGAAGCGTTATCAGATTCTTTATAGTTGGAATTTTAGTTGCCGCCATCTATGCTTTTAGAACATATCTTGCTGTCTTCATTTCTGCAGCAATTATTGCTGCTGCTATTGAAGCTCCTGCGTCAATTCTGATAAGATATCGCTTGCCTCGTTTTGCTTCTGTTACTCTTGTATACCTTATTGGTCTTGCAATACTTCTTTCTATTTTTTATTTTGCACTACCAATATTAATCAACCAGCTAGAAAATACTTTAAGGTTATTTTTAGGGATGCTCAAACACTTACGTCTTCCTATTTTGCCGTCAATACCGGATATTATTTTCCAAAATATTCCTGCAACGCTTTCTTCAATAGGACAAAATGCAGGAAGTGCCTTCTTATTTTTTACAAATATACTTGGGGGACTCTTTAATTCAATTTTGGTACTGGTAATATCTTATTATCTTGCGCTCCAGGAGGGATGGGTTGAAAAAACAATCCGCCTGCTTTCACCAAGCCGCTACGAAGAATATTTAATTTCTCTTTGGAAGAGGTCGGAACAAAAAATAGGTAAATGGTTTTATGCGCAAATTATTCTTTCAGTAGTAGTTGCGACCCCTGTATTTTTAGGATTAACATTTCTAAATGTGCCTTATGCGTTAATTCTTTCATTAATTGCAGGAGCTTTAGAAATAGTTCCTATGGCAGGTCCAATTATATCTGGGATAATTGCATTTCTTGTCGCAATACAACAGGACTTAGAGTTGGGAATTTATACAATAATATTATTTGCCTTGGTGCAGCAAATAGAAAACCATGTATTTGTTCCTCTTCTGATGAGAAGATCTATTGGTTTAAATCCGGTAGCAGTTATACTTTCCCTCCTTGCTGGAGGAACATTTGCGGGTTTTTGGGGGGTTCTGGTTGCTGTGCCTCTTTTGGCAGCAGCATCAGAAATTTACCACGATATAGAATCACAGCGTCTTAAAATAAAATCATAACCTAATTTGCTACCATATTTAAAGCTTTATTGCGGAATTAAATTCTGAAAATTTATCGCATGCCAAAATTCTATATCACAACAGCAATTCCCTATGTCAATGCTCCACCGCATATAGGTCATGCGCTTGAACTCATACAGGCTGATGTTATTGCACGAAGAGAACGCCTTAAAAATAAAGAGGTTTTCTTTCTAACTGGCACTGATGAGCATGGGCTTAAAAATTGGAGAACTTCGCTCAGTCTAGGAGAGCCAGTTTATGATTTTGTTACTTCCAATGCGAATCTTTTCAAAGAACTTCTGAAAAGACTTAATATTTCAAATGATTTTTTTATCCGAACTACAGATAGAACCATTCATTGGCCAACAGCTGAAAAGCTATGGCAAGCACTGGTCAAAGAAGGAGATATTTATAAAAAAATCTATCGCGGACTTTACTGTCTAGGACATGAATCATTCCATACCGAGTCAGAGATTGTCTCTGGCGAGTGTCCTGACTATCCAGGAAAGGCATTGGAGCTGGTAGAAGAAGAAAACTATTTTTTCCGCCTTTCAAAATATTCTGACGCCCTAAAAAAAATTATTGGACAGGATGAAATTAAAATCATACCCCAGACAAGAAAAAATGAAGTTTTAGCATTCATTGAGCGCGGACTTGAAGATATAAGTTTTTCTCGGCCAAGAGAAAAACTTCCTTGGGGCATACCGGTTCCTGATGATCAAGAACAGATAATGTATGTTTGGTGCGATGCACTCTCAAATTATCTTTCCGGAGTGGGTTACAAGGAGGCAGGAGCAAAATTTCAAAAATTTTGGCCTCCTGATTTACAAGTCATTGGGAAGGATATTTTAAGATTCCATGCAATAATTTGGCCAGCAATGCTTTTATCTGCCAAACTTCCTTTACCAAAAGTTCTTCTGGTGCACGGTTTCATTACTTCCGGAGGACAAAAAATGTCAAAAACATTGGGAAATGTTATTGATCCTTTTGAGATGCAAGAGCGGTATTCTTCAGAAGCAGTCCGCTACTTTCTTTTGAGAGAAATTCCAACTACAGAAGATGGAGATTTCACTGAAGAAAAATTAAAAGAGCGCTATAATTCTGATCTTGCAAATGGACTTGGAAATCTTTTGGCTAGAGTTGTTAGTCTTGGAGAAAAATATGGAAAATCAATAGAGCTTTCCCAGGATGATCTTTATGAAGAGACAAAACTTGTTTGGCAAAAATATGAAAATGCATTTTCAGAATATAGATTACATGAAGCATTAGAAGCAATCTGGAATCTTATTGCTTCGCTTGATCGTTATCTAAATCAGAGACAGCCCTGGAAATTACTTCAAATAAAGGAGGAAATTTCTTCCATTCTCTCATCAGCTGTTATTGTTCTTGCAAATATTTCCTGGATGCTTAAACCTTTTTTGCCGGAAACATCTGATAAAATTTTTGAAGCACTTAATATCAATTATGAGAAAAACATTCCTTGGAATAAGCAAGAAGTAATACTAAAGAAACAATCTATACTGTTTCCCAGAAAGCTATAGATATGAATTTATACTTCGATTCTCACTGCCATCCTCAATTCCCTGAATATAATAAAGATCGTACGCTTGTTATTCAACGCGCAATTGAAGCAGGAGTTCTAATGCTTGCCGTTGGTACATCATATGAAACATCTTTGAACGCAGTTGATCTTTCAAAAGAATATCCTAATAAAATCTGGGCGGCAGTAGGAATTCATCCCCTAGAGTCTGATAATAAAGAAGAAATTAAAAAACTAGAGGAGATTGCAAAATTAAACGAGGTGGTAGCAATCGGAGAATGCGGCCTAGATTATTTTAAACTTGATCCTGGAAAATTTTCAGAAAAAAAGAAGCTTCAGGAAAACTACTTTCTTTATCAAATTAGTATTGCAAATAGAGTCAAAAAACCTCTTATTATTCATGGCAGAGCTGCCTATGATGATATCTATCAAATTTTAAAATCAGAGAAATTTAGCTATGGATTTTCAATGCATTTTTTTCAAGGAGACTCTGCAACTGCCAGAAAATTTCTAGATTTGGGTGGATATATATCATTTGCAGGTCCGATAACTTTTGCTGTGGAATATGATGAAGTGATTAAAATAGTACCAATTGATAGAATTCTTATAGAGACAGATTCTCCTTATGCTTCTCCTGAACCGTGGCGAGGAAAAAGGAATGAACCTGCATATGTTATAAAGGTTGCAGAAAAAATTGCTAAAGTTAAGAATTTAACATTAGAAGAAGTTGCAGAAATTACTACTAAAAATGCAAAAAAACTTTTCAAAATTTAATCGCTCTAAAATTTTTGAGCAAATTCTTAAGGAAATAAAAGAAGCAAGATCAATCATTATTGCTGCCCATCAAAATCCAGACCCGGATGCTATTGGTTCTACAGTAGGACTTTGGGAAATACTAAAGGATAAATTTCCACAAAAAAATTTATGGCCTTACAATCCAACCCCGCTTCAGAAAAGATATTGGGTCCTAGAAGGAGCAAAAAGAATCAAAAATAAACCTCCGAGAAAAAAATTTGATCTTCTAATTGTTCTTGATGCCGGTAACCTAGATAGGATTCAGTTAAGAAACTATATTCTTCGCTACAAACCTAAAATAATTTATATTGACCATCATGAAAATTCAAATGCAAAAGCAAATATAGTCTGGATTGAAAAGGATAGTCCATCAACATCAGAACTTATATATGAGCTTGCAAAAAATTTAAAATGGCCAATATCAAAGGATGCTAGCCAAGCATTGCTAATAGGAATTGCCGGAGATACTCTTAATTTCTCAATTGCGCCTCAAAAAACATTCGCAATTGCAGCCCAGCTGATGAAAAAACGCCCAAACTTTTCAGAAGCAATACGTCATATTTTCGGCTGGCCAAGTTTAAATATGATGTATCTTTTTGGGAAAGCATTACTTCGTGCAAAATTTTTAAGAAAAAAGCGCTTGATTTGGTCCTATATTAGCCAAAACGAAATAAGAAAATATCATGCCAAAGCAGGCGAGCTTGCTTATATTGCTAATTCTCTGCGAAATTTTAGTGAAGCAGAAGTATCTTTATTCCTCCGACCTCAAGAAGATGGAATATGGGAAGGAAGTTTGAGATCTGCATTGGACCATCCTACTAATTTGGCAGAACTTGCAGAAAAATTTAATGGAGGGGGTCATTTTCATGCTGCAGGATTTAAAACTGCTCTGCCATTAGATAAAATTTTAAAAGAAATAATCTCTATGCTTCCTGAAAGAAAATAATAATTATATGCCCTATAATCACCAAAAAATAGAAAAAAAATGGCAGAAAATTTGGGCAAAATCAAATTTTTCAGCCTGGCATGCAACGGATTTAGAAAAGAGAAGAAAATTCTATGTATTAGATATGTTTCCTTATCCTTCTGGAGATGGGCTTCACGTTGGACATGTTGAGGGATATACCGCAACTGACATTTACTCCAGGTGGCTTAGGCGTCAGGGGTACAATGTTTTGCATCCTATGGGCTGGGATGCATTTGGTTTACCTGCTGAAAATTATGCAATCAAAACAAAAACTCATCCTGCAATTGTAGTTTCAAAAAATATTGCCCGATTCAAGAGGCAACTTCAGAGCATGGGGTTTTCTTATGACTGGAGAAGAGAAATCAATACTACGGATCCTAATTATTACAGATGGACCCAATGGATCTTTCTTCAACTTTTTAAGCATGGACTTGCTTATTATAAAGAAGCGCCAATTAATTGGTGTCCATCTTGCAAAACAGGTCTTGCAAATGAAGAGGTAAGTAATGGAGAATGTGAGCGCTGTAGTGCGAAAGTTGAAAAAAAATTACTTCCGCAATGGATGCTGAAAATTACTGCTTATGCAGATCGTCTGCTAAAGGATTTAGATGAGCTTGATTGGCCGGAGAATATCAAGGAAATGCAAAGAAACTGGATTGGTAGATCAGAAGGATATGAAATTTCATTCAAGGTTGTAGGTTCTGAGCACAGGATTGCAGTTTTTACAACTAGAATTGACACAATTTTCGGTGCTACATTTCTTGTGCTTGCTCCAGAGCATCAGCTTGTTAAAGAAATTTCAACTTTTTCGCAACGACGTAAAGTAGAAGAATATTGCCATCAAGTTTTGCAGAAATCGGATCTTGAAAGGGAGCAATTGCCAGGAGCCAAAACAGGAGTATTTACGGGAAGCTATGCAATAAATCCAGCTACTAGGGAGAAAATCCCAATTTGGGTTTCCGATTATGTCTTGGCAGGATATGGAACAGGTGCTATAATGGCTGTTCCTGCTCATGATAAAAGGGATTTTGACTTTGCTAGAACTTTTAATCTACCAATTAAAGAAGTAATTACAGCTGATGGAAAGCCCCATGATGAAATAATAGAAGCGTATGAAGGAGATGGAATCTTAATTAATTCTGGACCATTTGACAGACTTTATTCTCAGCAAGCCAAAGAAAAAATTGCTTCCTATGTTGCTGCCAAACCAACAATACGATACAAACTCAGAGATTGGGTTTTTTCAAGACAAAGATACTGGGGAGAACCGATACCATTGGTATTTTGTCAAAACTGCAAAGCCCAAAAAGAAAATTCTGGATTGAGCGAGGGTGAAAAATTGAATCCTGGCTGGATCCCAATCCCAGAAAAAAATTTGCCCTTACGCCTTCCTGCGGTCAAGTTTTATGAACCAACTGGCACAGGGGAATCTCCTCTTGCTGCAATTTCTTTCTGGGTAAATACAAAATGTCCGCGCTGCGCCGGACCAGCAAAGCGTGAAACCAATACTATGCCACAATGGGCAGGATCTTGCTGGTACTATCTCGCTTATGTCTTAAGTTCAAAAATTAAAAGCAAAAGTCCAAAATCCTTTTGGGATCAAAAAATTTTGAAATATTGGCTGCCAGTAGATCTATATGTTGGGGGAGCAGAACATGCAGTTTTGCATTTACTTTATGCTAGATTCTGGCATAAGTTTTTATGGGATATTGGAGTTGTGCCAACCAAAGAGCCTTTTCAGAGACTATTCAATCAGGGATTAATTCTTGGTCCTGACGGAGAGAAAATGTCTAAATCCAGAGGAAATGTAATCAATCCGGATGAAATGATAAAACTTTATGGAGCAGACTCTTTGAGGCTTTATGAAATGTTTATGGGACCATTAGAACAAGTAAAGCCATGGGATCCTCAAGGAATTGTTGGGATGCACCGTTTCTTAAATAGAATCTGGGACTTAGTAGTAGAAAAATCAAAAATAAAAAATAAAAAGACAAAAATAAGCAGAGAAGCGCGAAATGCTGCAGAAAACGAAATAAGGAGAGTGATGCATAAAACTATCAAAAAAGTAACTGATGATATAGCCTCTCTTCGCTTTAATACCGCAATTGCTTCTTTAATGGAATTCCAAAATGCGCTTTCATTCCAGATTCATCTTCTAGATCAAAAATTAAAAGATACTGCACTTTCTGTTTTAGTTTCTCTTCTGGCGCCATTTGCTCCTCATATTAGCGAAGAGCTCTGGAAAGCATTAAAAAAATCAAAATCAGTCCACCAATCTCCTTGGCCAAAGTATAATCCTAATTTTCTAAAAGAAAAGGCCATAACTTATGCAATTCAGGTAAATGGCAAACTAAGAGACACTATCGATGTTAAAGCAGGAATTACTGAACAAGAAATAATAGAACTTGCGAAAAAGAAGCAAAAAATCGTTAAATGGCTCTCTGGAAAAAGGATAAAAAGAACAGTCTTTGTCAAAGATAAACTTATCAATTTTGTTCTGGAATAATTAGCAATCTATCGCCAATGGAATATTATGAAAAGATCGGGGATCAATTTCTAAATCTTCAAAGGTTTTCCCAGCAACCCTTAATTATTTGTTAATGAACCTCAAAAGTGTACGCAATATCATGAACGAGCACATAAAGTTGAGTTTAAAATAATAATTATTATAATATACTTGAATATATGAGCGCGAATATAATAGAAGAAACAAAAAATTTTACCTTTTTTATAACTGTTGCAAGCACATTCCTTTTTTTTGCTGCTTATGAATTCGGATTATTGTTTTAAAGCTGGTGGGCGTAGCTCAACTGGCAGAGCGCTAGGCTGTGGCCCTAGTGGTTGGGGGTTCGAATCCCCTCGCTCACCCACAATAGCGAAGTTGCTGGCATAAAGAAATATTGCGTCTTCCGCCCAGCAAACTCCACATAATCTTGACATAAATGAATTAACCTGATACTTTGCCAGGGAAATTAAGTTAATACTTTTTTAATTAAGAAATTAATAACAAGATATATGCTCTCTATATTTCTCAATACATCACCTCAACCAAAAAGACGATTTCTTAAATTAGCAGCAATTCTTTCAGCAATTCTTAT
>FWWL01006859.1_pt1 | contig 16083 bp, 13 predicted proteins | sample 2228331 | NCBI WGS metagenome assembly FWWL01 (sample SAMEA103939775, study PRJEB20133) | metagenome
CCACCTCCAGGGCCACGCTCGCCCCACCCATCGCCCGTCCCAGAGCGGCGGCCACCGCCGCCAGGCCCTCCCCCTCCGCCTCCGGCCAGAACCAGACCTCGTTTCCCACCGCCATAGCAATCCCAGGACAAACGCGCCTCCCTTGCACGTCAAGAAGACTTTGCCCCTCCTTATGGAAGGAATTGCCCCACGATAAGGGTAGGGCTAGGCCTGATTGACCCGCACGTCAAGGTAGCCTAATGTGGGGCTGACCTGGGGGGAGGCCTTGACGCAGCTACGCCGTCTGTTCAGCCCCTTGCGCATCGGCGAGGTGGAGGTGCCCAACCGCATCCTGCAGACGGCCCATGCCAAGTCCTTTGAGGACTACGTCATGGCCGGGCCAGAGGAGGGCTCCTATGCCCTGCCTGGGGAGCGCAACCTCTATTACCACGCCGAGAGGGCCAAGGGCGGGGCCGGCCTGCTAGTGATGGAGTATCAGATGGTGCACCCCACCTCCACTGGAGGCATACACTATCTGGCCCATGCCTATCGGGAGGAGATCGTGCCCCGCTACCGGGCCATCGCCCAGGCCGTGCACGGCCAGGGCACGGGCACCAAGATCTTCGCCCAGATCTGCCACGTGGGCATGCACACCCGGGGCGATCAGATCGACTACTACCATCAGGTGTGGGCCCCCTCCGCCCTCCCCGGGTTGGGGGAGTACGGGCTCTTCCACCTCCTCCCCAAGGAGATGGAGCCCGAGGACATCCAAGCGGTCATCGAGGGCTTTGTGCGCTCGGCCCGCCACGTCAAGGCCGGGGGCTTGGACGGGGTGGAGATCCATGCCGCCCACAGCTACCTCTTGGGCCAGTTCATGAGCCCCATCAGCAACAAGCGCACCGATGCCTACGGGGGCAGCCTGGAGAACCGCTGTCGCCTGACCCTGGAGGTCATCGATGCCGTGCGGGCGGAGGTGGGGCCCCACTTCCCGGTGGGGGTGCGCATAAGCGGCGACGAGTTCGCCCCCGGTGGCCTGACCATGTCCGAGACGGTGGAGATCGCCAAGCTCCTGGCGGCCACCGGCAAAGTGGACTGGATCAGCGTCAGCGCCGGCGCCTACTGGAGCGTGGCCCCTGTTATCGTCGGCTCCATGGCCTTCCCGCCGGGGTTCATCGTCCACTTAGCGGCGGCGGTCAAACAGGTGGTGGATGTGCCCGTGTTCTGCGTGGGCCGCATCACCGACCCAGTAATGGCCGAGCGCATTCTGGAGCAGGGGCAGGCGGACATGGTGGGCATGACCAGGGCCCTCCTGGCCGATCCCGAGCTGCCCAATAAAGCCAAGGAAGGGCGCCTGGACGACATACGCCGCTGCATCGGTTGCCTCTTCTGCGTTCAAAGGCTGTGGCACAACCTGCCCCTGGCCTGCAGCATCAACCCCGCCGCCGGTAGGGAGAAGTACTTGGGCATCGGGACCCTCAGGCCGGCGCCCAGCCCCAAGCGGGTGATGGTGGTAGGAGGAGGCCCGGCCGGGCTGAAAGTGGCGGAGGTGGCCGCCCGCCGCGGCCACCGTGTCGCCCTCTTTGAGCGGGAGGAGGCCCTGGGGGGGCAGGTGCGCCTGGCCGCCCGCCAGCCTACGCGCGCCGATATGGAGGATGCTGTGCACCACCTGGAGGGGCAGGTGCGCAAGCTGGGGGTGCAGGTGGTCACCGGCCACGAGGTGACCGCCCAGGAGATCCTCTCCCAGGCCCAGGTCTGGGACGTGGTGGTGGTAGCCACCGGCTGTCGGCCGGAGCCTACCTTCTTCTCCCCTACCCGCCTGGAGCAGTACCGCATCCCAGGCGCCGACCAGCCCCACGTCCTCTCGGCCTGGGACGTCCTGTCGGGCAGGGCCCCGCCAGGGCCGCGGGTGGTGGTTATCGACCAGGATGGGCACTGGCGGGCGGTCGGCACCGCCGAGTACCTGGCCGACCGCCACTACCAGGTGACCATCGTCACCTCCCTGCCCAGTGTGGGCCATCACCTGATGCCCATGGAGCTCCAGCTCCTTATCCCTCGCCTCCTCCTCAAAGGGGTACGCATCCTCACCTCCCAGGAGGTGGTGGCCATCGATGGGGCCACGGTACAGGTCCGCCATGCCTGGACCGGTCAAGCCCAGCCCTTGGAGGCCGACGGGGTGGTGGTGGTCACCGGCCGCCGCCCCAACGACGAGCTCTACTTTGCCCTGAAGGGGAGGGTGCGGGAGCTGTACCGTATTGGCGATTGCCTCTCCCCCCGCACCCTGGAGTACGCCATCTGGGAGGGGGAGATGGTGGGGAGGACCATATGAGGCTGGAGGCGGGCCTGGGCCTCTGGGGCATGCAGGCGTTCATCCTCCACCCCCGCCACCACGTCAAGCTCTACCAGGAGATGGTGGAGGAGGCCCGCTGGGCGGAGGAGCTGGGATTCGATGTCCTCTGGCTCACCGAGCATCACGTTTGGTTCGACGGCTACGTGCCTCAGCTTCTGACGGCAGCAGGGGCGGTAGCCGCCGTCACCTCCCGCATCCGTATCGGCACTTCCTGTCTCCTCCTGCCGATGCACGACCCCTTGCGGGTGGCGGAGGCGGCGGCCATGGCCGACATCGTCTCCGGCGGCCGCCTGGAGCTGGGGGTGGCCGTGGGCTATCGGGACATAGAGTTCGACACCTTTGGGGTGGCCCGTGCCCAGCGGGCGGCCCGCATAGAGGAGGCCCTGGAGGTCCTCCACCTGGCCTGGACACAGGACCGCTTTTCCTACCAAGGGCGTTTCTTCCGTTACCGCCAGGTGAAAGTCACCCCCAAGCCCATCCAACGCCCTATCCCCGTGTGGATGGGGGGATGGGCCCCATCAGTGCTCCAGCGGGCCGGGCGCCGCCGCCTCCATCTCATGGGGGGCCGGCCCGAAGACTGGCACCACTATCAGGAGGGGGCCAGACAGGCCGGCCACGACCCCACGGGAGTCAAGATGACCATTGGCGGCGACGTGTGGGTGGGCGACGACGAGGAGGAGGCCAAGGCTTTCCTCCGGCCCATCGCCCAATACCTCTATTATGACCAGATCGGGGGCTGGGGCTTCTTCACCGACCCCACCTCCGGGCGCCAGGTCTTCTTCGACCAGCCCCAAATCCTCCAGTTCATCGCCGATGCCATGACCCAGCAAGCTATCGCCGGGCGGCCGGAGACAGTGACCGAGCGCCTGTGGGAGCGCCTGCGCCGTTGCCCCCCACAGGTCATCCCCCACCTCTTCCTGCGGGTGCGCTTCGACACCGCCCCCAGGGACAAGATGCGCCGCTGTCTAGAGCTCTTGGCCCGGGAGGTGATCCCCGCCCTGCGGGAGCGTTGGGAGGCGAGAGGGTGAAGTTCGGCCTCGGCCCCTACTGGCTGGACGGCCCTGACCCTCCCCGGCACTACCGGGAGATGGTCCAGCAGGCCCTCCTGGCCCAAGAGTGCGCCTTCGATTCTGTGTGGGTAGGGGAGGCCCACTTCACCAGCCAGGGCCATTGCCCCCATCCCTTCGTCCCCGCGGCCGCCTTGGCCGTGCGGGCCGACGCCCTGCGCATCGGCGTCCTGTGCCAGTTGGGCCTCTCCCACCCGGCCTATGTGGCTGAGGACGCTGTCACCCTGGACAATATCTCCGGCGGGCGCCTCGTCTTGGCCGTGACCCCTCCTTGGCGTCCCCAGGAAGCCGCGGGCTACAGCCTGGACGCGGACCAGAGCGGGGGCCGCTTCGCCGAGTCCCTGCAGGTGCTCCGGCTGGCCTGGGCCCCCCAGCCCTTCTCTTTCCAGGGCCGCTACTACCGCATACCGGCGAGGCTTCCGGCCAACGTCTTCACCGGGGGGCAGGCCCAGGTCTCCCTCACCCCCAAGCCGGCCCAGCTTACCATACCCCTGTGGGTGGCCGCCCACCCAGAGACGGTGGAGGAGGCGGCCCGCCACCGCCTGCCCCTTCTGGGCCTCCCCTGGCAGGGGTGGCAAGAGCTGGGCTCCCTTTTCCGTGCCTACCGGGAGGCCCTGGGAGAGGCCCCGCCAGGCCATGTCAGCGCCCTGGCCCGCATCGCCTGGGTGGACCGGTCGGGGGAGGCGGCCCGAGCCGCCCTAGAGGCCGCCTTGCCCGCCCTGGCCCAGTCCTGGGGCGAGATGCTAGGTGGCAACGGGCCTTCCTTGGAGGCCCTGTGGGAGGCGGCCATCTGCGGCGACCCCGAGGAGTGCATCGCCCAAGTGCGGCGCTGCCGAGAGGAGCTGGGGGTCAATTACCTCCTTTGTTACATGGCCTTGCCCCGCCTCTCCCATCCCCAGGTCCTGCGGGCCATCGAGCTGTGGGGCAAGGTGGTCATCTCTGAATTCCGGATGGTCAACTTCCCACCCCAGATCCGCCAACGGTTCCTGGAAGACGTCTACGGCTGGAAAAGGGAGCTCTGGCCCCGCTTCGAGGAGGTGTAAGGGCCATGGACTGGCAGGAGCGCTATGCGGACAAAGTGTGCACGGCCCAGGAGGCAGTGGAGCTAGTGCGGGATGGCGATTTCGTGGTCTTCGCCCTAGGGGCTGGGGGAGAACCCCTGAACCTGGGGTTTGCCTTGGCCCAACGCATGGAAAAGCTACGGGACGTCACCATCTTCCATGCCGTTCCCAATGCCCCTTATCCCTGGTTGCGGGGCGGGCCGTGGGAGGTGCGGTGTAGCTACGTGGGCCCCTTTGACCGCCCTATGGCCCAGGAGCGCAGGGTGGACCTGGTGCCCTGGTCTTACGGCACCCAACAGCGCCAAGAGGAAGACGAGCGATGGGGGGCCTACACCCGCCCCGACGTCTTCCTGGTGAAGGTCTCCCCTCCGGACGAGGAGGGGTGGTGCAGCTTCGGGCATAGCGTCTGGTACTCCCCCACCTGCGCCCGCAATGCCCGCACGGTCATCGCCGAGGTGGATCCCTCCTTTATCCGCACCTATGGCGACAACCGGGTGCACGTCTCCCGCATCGACCGGCTGGTGCCTGTGGAGCCCTTGGACCTGAGCCGCGTCCAGTTCCCCCCTGTGCCCGAAGAGGAGGCGCGGGCGGCGGAGGTTATCGGGGCCTATACGGCGGAGCTGGTGCGGGACGGGGACACCATCCAGGTGGGGGTAGGGCTGGCCTCCCAGGCCGTGCTGGAGTTCCTGGAGGGCAAGCACGACCTAGGGGTGCACAGCGAGCTCATCTTCACCCAAATGGTGGAGCTGGTCCAGAAAGGGGTGATCACCGGCCGCCGCAAGGCCCTACACCCGGGCAAGGTAGTGGGCACCTGCTTCGTCCTCTGGCCGGGGACAGAGCGTCAGCGCCTGGCGGCGGCCTTCATCAACGAGAACCCCACCTTTGAGCTCTACGACATCGGCTACATCGCTCACCTCAAGACCATCCTGGCCCACGACCACTTCGTGGCCATCAACAGCGCCCTGGCCATTGACCTCACTGGCCAGGTATGCATTGACTACCTGGGGGCCCAGCCCTACAGCGGCACCGGCGGGGCCCTGGATTTCTGCGTGGGGGCCAATTTCTGCCGCGGCGGCCGTAGCATCCACTGCCTCCTCTCCACCGCCCAAGGGGGGAAGGTCTCCCGCATCGTCCCCCGCCTGGAGGAGGGAGCGGTGGTGGGCATCCCCCGCAACTATGTGGACATCGTGGTCACCGAATACGGGGTGGCCCGGCTCCAGGGCAAGAGCCTGCGCCAGCGGGCCCAGGAGCTTATCGCTATCGCCCACCCCGATTTCCGAGGGGAGTTGCAGAAGGCCGCCCAGAAGCTCTTCTGGCCATGAGGAGGCGAGAGATGAAGGCCATAGACGTCCACCTGCATATCGGAGCGCGGGGTCAGACGGTGGAGGCGGAGTGGGAGACGGCGGAGCTCTACCGCCGCAACGACGTCCTGGCCCTGCCCATCGGCTGGGACGAGGAGAGCCGCACCGGCCACCGCCCCATCTCCAACGATTTCGTGGCCCAGGTGGTGCGGGCCTACAACGACGTCTTCCCCACCGGCTGGGCCTGCGTCGACCCCTGGAAGGGGAAGGCCGCCCTGCGGGAGATCGAGCGGGCGGTGAAGGAGCTGGGGCTCATTGGGGTCAAGTTCCAGGCCGCGGCCCAGCAATTCTTCGCCAACGACCGCCGCTTCTACCCCATGTGGGACCTGTGCCAGAGCCTTGGCTGTCCTGTCCTCTTCCACACCGGCACCACCGCCTACGGCGCCGGCGCCCCAGGCGGCGGGGGGATCAAGCTCAAGTACACCCGCCCCATCCCCTACCTGGACGACGTGGCCGCCGACTTCCCTCGCCTGACCATCATCGCCGCCCACCCCTCCTGGCCCTGGCAGGAGGAGATGCTGGCCATCGCCCTGCACAAGCCCAACGTCTACCTGGAGATCTCCGGCTGGTCGCCCAAGTACTTCCCTGACTCCCTCAAGCGAGAGATCAGGGGCCGCCTACAGGACCGGGTCATGTTCGGCTCCGACCACCCCTTCATCCCCCTGGAGCGGTGGCTACGGGACTTTGAGCAGGAGGGCTACCCGCCGGAGGTGATGGAGAAGGTTCTTTACAAGAACGCCCTGCGCATCCTCAAGCTCCCCATTAAGGAGGGGGGAGGGACATGAGCGAGGAGCTGTTGGAGGAGCGGCATGGCCGGGTGGCCGTCCTGACCCTCAATCGGCCCCAACGCCTCAACGCCCTAAGCCCAGAGGTCCTCATCGCCCTGGGGGACAGGCTCCGCCAGTGGGCCCAGGACGGCCAGGTGCGGGCGGTGGTCATCAAGGGGGCGGGGGAGAAGGCCTTCTCTGCCGGCTACGACATCGGGCGCATCAGCCAGACCCGTGGCGACCCCCTGCGCTATGGGCTGGAGGCGGTGATGGACTTCCCCTACGCGGTGATCGCCGCCATGCGAGGGTTCGCCATTGGGGCTGGCCTGCATCTGGCCATGGCCTGCGACCTGCGCATCGCCTCCCCCAGCGCCCGCCTGAGCATGCCCCCCGTGCGACTGGGCCTCATCTACCCCATCGAGGGCTATGAGCTCTTCGTGCGCACGGTGGGGCCGGCAGCGGCCAAGGCCCTCTTCCTCACCGGGCGCCAGTTCACGGCCCAAGAGGCCCTGCAGATGGGCCTTGTCCACCGCCTGGAACCTGAGGAGACCCTGGAAGAATATGTCATGGCCCTGGCCCAGGAGCTGGCCGAGGAGTGTGCCCCCCTGGCGGTGCAGGGGACCAAGTTCATCATTAACCGCCTGGCCCGCGGCCCCCTTTCCCAGGAGGACGCCGCCCGCGCTCGGGAGATGATGGCGCGGGCCTTTCAGAGCGAGGACGCCCGCGAGGCCCAAGTTGCCTTCGCCGAGAAGCGCAAGCCCCAGTTCAGGGGGAGGTAGTAGCCATGGAAGAGGCCCTTGTAGGCGTGCGCGTCCTGGACCTCACCCACGCCCTGGCCGGCCCCTACGCCACCATGCTCCTGGCCGACCTGGGTGCGGAGGTCATCAAGATCGAGCGCCCCGGTTCCCGCCGCCAGATCCCCGGCCCCTTCTCCTATCGGGGCATGGACGCCTATTTCATCGGGGTCAACCGCAACAAGAAGAGCGTGGCCCTGGACCTCCAACATCCCCAGGGGCGGGAGGTGTTCTATGAGCTAGTGCGGGTAAGCGATGTGGTCATCGACAATTTCCGCCCCGGCACCACCAAGAAGCTGGGTGTGGACTACGAGACCCTTTCGGCCATCAACCCCCGCATCATCTGCACCTCCATCACCGGCTACGGCAATGTGGGCCCTTACCGCCACCAGCCGGCTTACGACCTGGTGGTGCAGGCCATAAGCGGGGCCATCTCCATCACTGGCCACCCCGGCCAGCCCCCGGCCCGTAACGGGGTGGCGGTGGCCGACCAAGGGGCAGGGTTGGTAGCCGCCGCTGCCACCATCGCCGCCCTCTACCGCCGCCACCTGACGGGCAAAGGCCAGCGGGTGGAGACCAGCCTCCTGGAGGCCATGATGTACCAGCTGGCCTATGAGGTGGCCCTATACACCATCTCCGGCATCATGCCCGAGCCCATTGGCTGCAAGCATCAGCTGGTGGTCCCCTACAACGCCTACCAGGGCTCCGATGGCCGCTACTTCGCCATCGCCGCCCCCTTCCTCTTCCGCCAGATGTGCCAGGCCATCGGCCGCCCGGAGCTGGCGGAGGACGAGCGCTTCAACCGCCCTGACCGCCTCCTCCAACACCGCCAGGAGCTGGAGGAGGAGCTGGCGGCCACCTTCCGCACCCGCCCGGCCCACGAATGGATACACATTCTGCAGGAGGCGGACATCCCCTGTGGGCCGGTCAACAACCTGCAGGAGGCCATGGACGACCTTCAGGTGCAGGCCACGAACATGGTGGTCTCCGTGCCCCACGTCTTGGGCGGGGAGGTCAAGCTGGTGGGGGTGCCGGTGCAGATGTCCGACACCCCGCCTCAGAAGCGGCACCAGTTCACATCTCCCCCCCTCCTGGGCCAACACACCGAGGAGGTCCTGACCCAGATCCTGGGCTACTCCCAGGAGCGGATCCAGCAACTGCGGGAGCAAGGGGTCATCGGATGACGGCGGAGGGAGACTACGTCTTCCGCTACCCTCTGGATGGCGAGGGGGGCGAGCCCCTGTATCACGACCCCCTCCTGGAGATGGTGCGCGTGCTCCTGGAGTCCCTCCTGGACGTGGTGGTCCTCACCCAGCAGGGGGAGGAGGTGAAGGTGGACGGCTTCCGCCTCCTCTCGCGCCCCCAGGAGGAGCACCGCATCTTTGGGCCCCGCCGCCCCTTGGCCCAGGAGGAGCGTCCGGGCTTCCAGAGCGTGCGCAACGCCGCCCTCTATGAGCCCCGTATCCTCCTCCTCAAGCGGGCCCTAGAAGCCCTCCTCTCGGTGGTGGAGCTGGAGGGGGAGGAGGGGCCCTTGGCAGTACGCAGCTTCCGTCTGCGCGACCTCCGCCACTGGCTGGTCCCCTCCGCCGGCGACCCCGCGGAGGTCTTTGGCTATGCCGCCACCCGTTGCAACGTGGACTGCTCCTTCTGCTACCTGAAGGGCGACCCTCCGGAGGTGGCCCTGGTCAGCCCCAGACGCCGGGCCAGCGAGGAGCTGGCAGAGATGCTGACCCGCCTCCGCTACTTCCACCCCCAGGCTGGACGGGCCCTCTTCCCCGCTTGGGGGGAGATAAGGGAGGCCCTGGTCCACCCTCATATCCTCCCCCTGCTGCAGGCCCTGCGGGAGAAGACCGACCGCCCCTTCCGCATCTACACCGCTGGGAGGACCCTCACCAGGGAGGTGGTGACCCAGCTGGCCTCCCTCCGCCCTGTGTACGTCTATCTCTCCCTCCACTCCGCCTCGCCGGAGAGGCTTTCGCGTCTGGTGCGGGGGGCCCAGCCCCATGTCCAGCTCCAGGCTCCCCGCTTGCTACAAGCGCACGGCATCCCCTATGCCCTAGCCATCGTCCCCTGGCCCATAGACGGCCTGGAGCCCATGCTCCACGACCTGCGGGAGACCATCGCCCATTTCGACCGCTTTCGGCCCCATCTGTTCCAGGTGCACCTGCCGGGCTACACCCGCTTCTTCTCCCCCGTCCCCCTCTTCGACCATGAGGAGGTCTGGCAGGCCATTGTGGCCACGGTGCGAGAGATGCGGGAGGAGGTGCGCTCGCCCATCATAGCCATGCCCACTATGTATGAGGAGACGCGGTTCGAGTCGGCCCGCAACCAGGCCCGCATCGTGGGCCTGGTGCCCAACTCCCCTGCCCAGCGGGCCGGCCTGCGCCGGGGCGACCTCCTCCTGCAGGTGGGGGCGGTGGCCGTGCACAACCGCCCCCAGGCCCGGGACCTGCTGGCCCTGGCGCGGGCCCACGCCCGCCCCGTGCCCGTCAGTGTGGCCCGGGGAGAGAAGACCCTCACCCTCACCATCGACCCCCAGGACTACGACTATCCCTACGATCCGGCCACCGACCACCACCTGGGCGTGGTCACCCTGGGAGCGGGCTTCCGCACAGGCTACATAGAGGCCCTGCGCGACCTCATCCAGAGCCGCGGCGCCCGCCACGTCCTCTTCCTCTCCTCCCAGCTGGTGCGCCCCTACTTTGAGGACGCCCTGCGGGAGACGGGCCTCATCGATCCGGCGCAGGTGCGCCTGGACATCGAGGTGCCCGAGAACCGTTACTTCGGGGGCAATATCATCTTGGGCGACCTATTAGTGGTGCAGGACTTTATCGACCACCTCCGCGACTACCTGGCCCGGGGGAACCCGCGCCCCGACCTGGTGGTCATCCCCTCCACCCCCTTCGCCTTGGGGGCCTGGCGACGGGACCTCACTGGCCGCCCCTACCTGGACATCGAGCGGGAGGTGGGCATCCCGGTGGCCCTGCTAGAATGCGAACGGATCTACGAATGAAGGGGTGATGCCATATGTCTCAGCACCGGCCCATCCGCGTCCTCATCGCCAAGCCCGGGCTCGACGGCCACGACCGGGGGGCCAAGGTGGTGGCCCTGGGCCTGCGCGACGCTGGGTTCGAGGTCATCTACTCCGGCATCCGCCGCTCCCCAGAGGAGATCGCCGAGGAGGCCCTGCAGGAAGACGTGGACGTGGTGGGCCTCTCCTGCCTCTCGGGGGCTCACAAGACCCTCTTCCCCCGGGTGGTGGAGGAGCTGCGCAAGCGGGGCCTGCACCACATCTTGGTCATCGGCGGCGGCCTCATCCCCAAGGAGGACATCCCCTACCTTAAGGAGAGGGGCATCGCCGAAATCTTCCTGCCCGGCACCCTCATCAGCCAGATCGCCAATTACATCCAAAAGCATGTGGGGCAGGCCGCCCCTTCCCAAGGGCAATGACCGGCCTATAATTGGAGTGAACCTGAACGTAAAGGAGAGGAGGGCACAGAAGGATGAGTGAGTGGGACGAGAGGGAGGAGCTGGAGAGGGAGCGTCGTCGGTGGGAGGAGACGACCCTCAAGCGCAATCTGGAGCGCCTGGGGCTTAAGGAGTCGCCGGTGCGCCTGTATACCCCCCTGGACGTGAAGCCCAGGCGGTACATGGAGCGCCTGGGCTTCCCTGGGGAGTACCCCTTCACCAGGGGCACCTACGCCATCCCCCTGGCCGCCACCGCATATGGGGGAGAGACCATGGGCGTGCGCCCCGCGGCCGGCGTCTATGCCGGCTACGGCACGGCCGAGGACACCCGCGACCTGTGGCGGCAGGAGCGGCGGCGGGGGGCCAACGTGGCCTTCGACCTCCCCACCCAGTGCGGCTACGACTCCGACCACCCCATGGCCGAGGGGGAGGTGGGGCGAGTAGGGGTGGCCATCGACACCTTGGCCGACTTCGAGACCCTATATGAGGCCTTCGATGGCATCACCACCCTGGACCGCATGGCCTCCAACTTCACCATCAACGCCCCCTGCAACATCATCCTGGCCATGTACTTCGCCCTGGCCGAGAAGAAGGGGGTGCCCTGGCACAAGCTACGGGGCACGCCCCAGAACGACATCCTCAAGGAGTTCGCCGCCCGCGGCACTTACATCTTCCCGCCTCGCCCCTCCATGCGCATGATCCGGGACACCATCACCTTCTGCCATAAGTACGCCCCGGAGATGAACGTCATCAGCATCTGCGGCTACCACATGCGGGAGGCGGGGGCCACTGAGGTGCAAGCCTCAGGTTTCACCTTCGCCCACGCCATCGCCTACGTCCAGCTGGGGGTGGACGCCGGCCTAGAGGTGGACGAGTTCATCCCTCGCTTCACCTTCCTGGACTTCGGTGGGGGCATGGACTTCTGGCGGGAGATCGCCCGTGCCCGTGCCAACCGCCGCATCTGGGCCCGCATCATGAAGGAGCGATTTGGGGCCAAGAACCCCCGCTCCTGGATCATGCGCGGCGGGGACTCCATCTTCGTGGGCCCCAGCTGCTATACCCTGCAACGGCCCCTCAACAACCTCATCCGGGGGGTCATTGGAGGCATTGCCAGCTATCTGGCCACCGGCTTCGGCACTGGAGGCATACCTTGGGACGAGCCCCTGGGCCTGGGCCACAGCTATGAGGCCCGCCAACTCTCCTCGGATGCCACCCGCATCATGCAGTTCGAGGCCAAGCTGGGCCAGGTCATCGACCCCCTGGCCGGCTCCTACTTCGTGGAAGCCCTCACCGACCAGGTGGAGGAGGAGATCTGGGAGGTTATCCGCAAGGTGGACGAGATTGGGGGGGCGGTGGAGGCCATCGAGACCGGCTACACCATGCGGGAGATCGCCCGCAGCGCCTACGAGCAACAGCGTCAGCTAGAGACCGGCGAGCGGGTCATTGTGGGGGTCAACAGGTTCACCGGGGAGAACGAGATCGAGGTCATACCCCCGCGCCTCATCCCCCACCCTTATGACCCCCAGCGCCTGGAGACGGCCGAAGAGCGCCAGAAGGCCAAGCTGAAGAAGATAAAGGCCCAGCGGGATCAGGCCCAGGTGAACATGGCCCTCAAGGCCATCCGCGAGGCGGCCAAGAACGAGAATGAGAACCTCATCCCTTACTTCATCGACGCCGTCAAGGCTTACTGTACCATCGGCGAGATCTGCGATGTGCTGCGGGACGTGTTCGGCGTCTGGGAGCCCAAGGGGGTGATCTGATGGACTTCCGCGACTCGCCCGAGGATGCCGCCTTCCGACAGGAGGTGCGGGCGTTCCTGGCCCGGGAGCTGCCCAAGGGCTTCGGCCGCCCCGGCCAGGAGGCCGAGCTCTGGGACGGCATCGACCGCTACGGCTTCTACCGGGAGTGGACCAAGAAGCTGGCCCAGAAGGGATGGATCGCCCCCCACTGGCCCAAGGAATACGGAGGGGCTGGCCTCTCAGTGATGCAACAGTTCATCCTCAATGAAGAGTTCGCCCGGGCCCGCGCCCCTAGGCCGGGCGGGGTAGGCGTCAACTATGCTGGCCCCACCATCATCCTCTTCGGCTCCGAGGACCAGAAGAGGGAGCACCTGCCGGGCATCCTTGCGGGTGAGGTCATCTGGTGCCAGGGCTTCTCCGAGCCGGAGGCCGGCTCCGACCTGGCCAGCCTCAAGACCCGCGCCGAGCGCCACGGCGACTACTATGTCATCAACGGCCAGAAGATATGGACCTCCGGCGCCCAGTTCGCCCACCGCATGATCCTCCTGGCCCGCACCGACCCCGACGCCCCCAAGCACAAGGGCATCTCTTACTTCCTCCTGGACATGAAGTCCCCAGGGATCACCGTGCGTCCTCTTTACAACATGGCCGGCGTCCCCGGCTTCAACCAGGTCTTTTTCGACAACGTCCTGGTGCCCAAGAAAGACCTGCTGGGCCAGGAGAACATGGGCTGGTACTACGCCACCAAGACCCTGGACTTTGAGCGCTCGTCCATCGGGGCGGCCATGGCCCAGCAGAACATGCTGGAGGACATCCTGGAGCTGGTGCGGGAGCGCAAGGGGCCCCTTGGGGAGGTGCCGGAGCCGGTGCGCTGGGAGCTGACCGACCGGGCCATCGAGACGGAGACGGCCCGCCTCCTCTCTTACCGGGTGGTGACCCTACAGGCCCGGGGCCTGGTCCCCAACTACGAGGCGTCCACCGCCAAGCTGTACGCCTCTGAGCTGGCCCAGAGGGTGGCCCGCACCGGCCTGAAGGTCCTGGGCCTCTATGGGCTCCTGGACCGCGACCGCAAGGCTAGCCCCGATGCAGCCGCCAACCGTTGGGCCCCCCTGCGAGGGCGCCTCATGCGCAACTACTTGTGGTCGGTGGCTGCCACCATCGCCGGGGGCACTTCCGAGATCCAACGCAACATCATCGCCATGAGAGGCTTGGGCCTCCCCAGGGGGTAAGAGCATGGGCCTGAGTGAAGGACTGGCCCGGTTCGTGGCCGAGACGGGGTTCCAGGACCTGCCCCCACAAGCTATCTTCCAGGCCAAGCGGGCCATCCTGGACACCCTGGGGGTGGCCCTGGCTGGCTGCCGTGAGGAGGGGCCCACTATCGTGGCCCGCCTGGCCCAGGAGCACTCAGCCCCTGGGCGGGCCGCGGTGCTGGGCTGGCCCTTGTGCCTGGCCCCCCAACAGGCGGCCCTGGTCAACGGCACTGCCGCCCACGCCCTGGACTACGACGACGTGAGCATATCTATGCGGGGGCACCCCAGCGCCCCCGTCCTCCCCGCTGCCCTGGCCCTGGCCCAGGAGACGGGCCAGGGGGGGCGGGCCCTCATCCTGGCCTTTGTCCTGGGGGTAGAGGTGGAGGCCAAGCTGGGGGCGGTCATGGGCGGCCGCCACTACGCCCTGGGCTGGCATCCCACTTCCACCCTGGGCACCTTGGGGGCGGCAGCCGCCGCGGCCAAGCTTCTGGGCCTGGACACCCGGAGGACGCAGATGGCCTTGGGCATCGCCGCCTCCATGGCCTGCGGCGTGCGGGCTAACTTCGGCACCATGACCAAGCCCTTACATGTGGGCCTGGCCGCCCGCCACGGGGTGGAGGCTGCCCTGCTGGCCGCCCAAGGCTTCACCGCCTCCCAAGAGGCCCTAGAGTCCCCAGAGGGGTTCCTGAACGCCTTCTTGGGCGGGCAGGCCCGGGAGGCCCATCTCCCATCCCTGGGCCAGCCCTACGACATCGTCCAGCCCGGCCTGGGCCAGAAGCGCTATCCCTGTTGCTATGCCACTCACCGGGCTCTGGACGCCGCTCTCGACCTGGCACCCCAGGTGAAGCCAGAAGGCATCGCCCGCGTGCAGGTGCGGGTGAGCCGGGGCACCCTCATGCCCTTGCGGCGAGAACTGCCCCGCACCGGCCTGGAGGGCAAGTTCAGCATGGAATACTGCGTGGCCGCCGCCCTCCTGGACGGCCGCGTGGGCATGGCCACCTTCACCGATCAGGCCGTGGCCCGGCCCCAAGTGGCCCGTCTCATGGCCTCGGTCCAGGTGGAGGAGGACGATGCCCCAGGTGCCGATGTCCTGGCCATGTGGGCGGAGGTCATCGTCCACACCAGCGACGGCAGCCAGCGTTCGGCGCGGGTGGAGATCCCCAAGGGCGATCCGCGGCGCCCTCTGTCCTGGGAAGAGCTGGCCCTTAAGTTCCGGGACTGTGCCTCCCTGCACCTGCCCCCAACACGAGTGGAAGAGGCCCTGGCCCTTATCTCTCACCTGGAGGAGGTGGATAACGTTAGCGCCTTGGCCCAGACGCTCCAGCCCTAAGGGGGAAAGGTGAGAGAGCAACGCCGCAAGACGGCCCCCATCCCCATGCCTGAGGCCCGCCCCTTCTGGGAAGGGTGCAAACGCCACCAGCTCCTCCTCCCTTACTGCCCCCGCTGTCAGGATTACTTCTGGTACCCCCGCCCCTTCTGCCCCCGCTGCTTCACCTGGCACGTGGAGTGGCGCCCGTCCTGCGGCCGCGGCACCCTCTATACCTACGCCATCCAGTACCGCCCCCTCAATCCCGAGTGGGCCGACGACGTGCCTTACGTCACCGCCGTGGTGGAGCTAGAGGAGGGGGTACGCCTCTTCACCCTGCTGGTGGAGTGCGAGCCCGACCCCCAGAAGCTACGCATCGGCATGCCGGTGGAGGTGGTGTTCGAAGAGCTGAACGAGGAGGTGACCATCCCCAGGTTCCGACCGGTAAAGGAGGAGGGCCCATGACCCTATACAAGAAGGCCGCCATCGTGGGCGTGGCTGAGTCCGACCAGATCGGGGTGGTGCCCGACAAGTCCGCCCTTCAGCTCCATGCCGAGGCCGCTCGCAATGCCTTGGAGGACGCCGGCATCGACAAGTCGGAGGTGGACGCCATCTTCACCGCCGGGGTGGGCGTCTTGGACACCGTCCTCATCGCCGAGTACTTGGGCATCACCCCTCGCTACAGCGATTCCACCCAGGTGGGAGGGGCCTCGTTCGAGTTCCACGTCCAGCACGCGGCGGCGGCCATCGCCGCCGGCATCTGTAACGTGGCCCTCATCACCCACGGCCAGGTGACTCGCTCCGACCGTCAGCGCCCCTGGCGGCGAGCCCGCCGCTGGACCTATGCCGACCCGTGGCTCCCAGCCTCCCAGTTCGAGGGGCCCCATGGGGCGGGCACCGCCCCCAGCGTCTACGCCATGGCCGCCATGCGCCATATGTACCAG
>FWWL01006105.1_pt1 | contig 16074 bp, 13 predicted proteins | sample 2228331 | NCBI WGS metagenome assembly FWWL01 (sample SAMEA103939775, study PRJEB20133) | metagenome
CTCTTCTCCAGCGGCCCCTTGGGCGAGGGGGACCCGGTCCAGCTCATGAAGGGCTGGCGCTTCCCCGAGGACCTGCAGCCCATCGCCGACCGCATCGGCCCACGCGGGATCGCCTTCTTCCACGGCGCGCTGGACATGGAAAAACTCAGCCTGGGGGAAAAGCTCCTCCTGCGCGCCATGAAAGCGCCCACCGGCGACTACCGGGATTGGGAAGCCATCGCCGCCTGGGCCGCGGCCATCGCCGAGGACCTGAAGGCGGAGCATCTGTGAAGGCCCCAGGGGCCGCTGCTGCCCGCCAAGCCCCCGATCCGCCGTCCCCGCGGGGGCGGTGGAAACAATCCAGGGGAGAGGGTCTCCCATGCTGCGCCAGAAGACCGTCGCGGTTGCCCTCATCGCCCTCTGGGCCTTCGGCCTGGCCCTGAGCCCCAGACAGACCCGAGCCGGTGCCCAACTCCTCCAGAACCCAGGCTTTGAGCAGGGAACGGTGGCCTGGTCTTACCGGCCCTCCGAGGCGGTTTTCTCGGTGGTCTCCTCCCCTGTGCACAGCGGAGCGCGCGCAGCCATGCTCAACCTTCGTCGCCCCGGCCAAGCCCACATCTACCAGGACGTGGCCGTTTCCCCGGGGAACACCTACATTCTGAGCGGCTGGGGCCGCCTGGATGACCCGAAAGTGCTCTACCTGCGCCTGCAAGTGGAGTGGCGCGACGCCAGTGGCCAGGTCCTGCGCACCGACCAGACGACCCTCACCCACAGGAGCGCGTCCTACCAATTCCTGACCCTGGGCCGGCAGGTGGCCCCCTCTGGTGCGGCAACGGCCCAGGTCCAGGCCTTCGCCTACTTTGCCGAGGCCGACCCAGCGAACCCGCCCCTCTTTGACGACCTCTCGTTCACCCTGGAGCCCCCGCCCACGCCCACCCGCACCTCCACGCCGCTGGCCAACACGGTCCGTCTGAACGAGTTCCTGCCCGCACCACAGGCCGTGGACTGGAACGGCGACGGACGGACGAACGCGGACGACGAATGGATGGAACTCTACAACCTGGGGAGCCAGACGGTGGACCTGGGCCAGTGGATGCTGGACGATGTGGCGGACGGCGGAACCAGTCCCTACCGCATCCCCTCAGGGGTGTTCCTGGGACCAGGGCAGTATCTGGTCTTTTTCCGGTCCACCACCGGCATCGCCCTCAACGACACCGGGGGCGACGCTGCCCGCCTCCTCTGGCCCGACGGCCGGGAGGTGGACGCGTACACCTACACCCGCGCCTCCCCGGACGCCTCCTTCAGCCGCGAGGAGGACGGCACCGGGGCCTGGACCGACGCCTATCCTCCTTCGCCAGGCGGCCCCAACCTCCCGGCCACCCCCACCCCGACGCCCACCGATACCCCCACACCTACCGAGACGCCCACTCCCACGGCGACACCTACTCCCACCGAGACCGCGACGCCCCTGGGCACCCCTACGTCGACGGATCCGGCAACCGCCACCCCCTCGGTGACCCCCACGCCCACCGCCACCCCGTCGCCCACGTTGCCTCCTTCCCGGCCCCTTCTCATCAGCGAGGTCCTCTACGATGGCACCGAACCGGGGGAAGGGGACGAATTTGTGGAGATCTGGAACCCGCTGGACGAAGCGGTGGACCTCTCTGGGTACAAGATAGGGGATGAAGAACAGCGCGCCCCCTGGATAGCCCAGGGGGGCGAGGGGATGTACGCCTTCCCCGAAGGCTTCGTCCTCGGTCCGGGGCAGGTGGCCATCGTGGCGCGGGATGCAGCGGTGTTCCGAACGCGCTTCGGGCGGTGGCCGGATTTCCAACTCCTGGGGACCGCGCGGGAGGTGCCGCGCCTGGCGCGCTACACCGCCTGGAGCACCGGCTCCTGGGCCCTGACCAACGAGGGCGATGAAGTCCTCCTCCTGGGCCCAGCGGACGACGTGGTGGATGCCGTGGCCTACCGCGATGGGGATCTGGGCTCGCTGGGCCTGGTGGGGTTCATGGCCGCCCCCGCGCCCCGGTCCATGCAGCGGGTGGGGCAGGCCGACTCCGGCGACCTCTGTGACGACTTCGTGGCGCGGAACCCCGACCCGGGCGAGGTGACCTTCCCCCCTGAGCCGCCTCCCACGCCCCCACCCGCGGTGCGCGTCGCCGGCCAGTACTACGCCTTCGTGGGCGACCTGCACGGATATTCAGCCTTCTCCGGAGGAGCGGGGCCGCCGGCCTACGCCTTCGCCCAGGCCCGCGCCAACGGTCTGCACTTCCTCGTCCTGGCGGACCATGCCCACGACCTGACGCCGAGCCGGTGGGCTTCCTTGGGCAAGGCTGCCCACCAGGCCACCGAAGATGGGGCCTTCGTGGCCCTGCGCGGCTTTGAACTGGCCCACGCTCTGGGGTCCTTCACCGTCCTGGGCACGCCCGACTACGTGGCGGAGGGAGATCTTCCTGCGACCACTTTGGTCCCCTTCTACACGTGGCTCGCGGCCCGGGGTGGGGCCGTGGCCCAGTTCGTCCGGCCGACTTCCGGGGGCTTCGGTGCTTTCGCCTACCACGCCGCGGGGGATAGCCGGGTCCAGGTCTTGGAGGTGGGGAGCGGCGTGGGCAGCGGCTACCGCACCGCGGAGAGGGCCTACCGGGAGGCCCTGGCCGCGGGCTGGCACGTGGGCCCGGCCAACAACAGCCACACTCTTTCCGCGGCTTGGGGTGCCGATACACGCCACCGCACCGGCATCGTGACGACGGAACTGAAGGCCAACGCCCTCCTGCGGGCTCTGCGCCGGCGCCGGACCTTCGCCACGGAGGACGCAGGCCTCGTCCTGGCTCTGCGGTGCAACGGCCGCTGGATGGGCTCCAACGTGGCGGCCGTGGGCGAGTTGCGCTTCGTCGTCACCTTCCACGACCCCGATGCCGAGGTGATGGACCTCTTCCTCTACCGGGACGAGGGGACTTCGCCCGTGGCCCAGAAGCGCTTCGCCAGCCAGGTGGAGGGGGCCTGGCGGGTGCACCTGCCGGCGGAACCGGGCCACGTCTATTGGGTGAAGGCGGTGCAGTTGGATGGTGACACCGCCTACACGAGCCCCATCTGGACGAGGTGAGGAGGGGCTTGTGTTGGATTTGGGGAAGTACCTGGTAGTCCTCAAGGGAGGAGGAGACCTGGGCACAGGGGTGGCCTACCGCCTCTTTCGGGCCGGCTTCGCCGTCGCCGTCCTGGAGCGGGCCCAGCCCCTGGCCATCCGCCGGCGGGTGGCCTTCGCCCAGGCCATCTACGACGGCGCCATCACGGTGGAGGGTGTCACGGCGCGCCGGGTGGCGACGGTGGAAGAGGCCCGGTCCCTCCTCGCGCGCCGCGAGGTCCCCGTCCTGGTGGACGAGCGGGGGGAAAGCCTCCCGGCCCTCCGCCCCACCGCGCTGGTGGATGCCACCCTCTGCAAACGCGATCCTTCCACCCGCATCGGCGACGCGCCTTTCGTCGTGGGACTGGGGCCGGGCTTCCAGGTGGGCGTGCACGCCCACGCCGTAGTGGAGACCCAGCGGGGCCACAACCTGGGCCGCGTCCTGTGGGAGGGCCAGGCCGCGCCCGACACCGGCGAGCCGGGCGAGGTCGGAGGGGAGACGGCACGGCGCGTCCTGCGGGCCCCGACCGCGGGCCGCTTCCGGGCTTGCCGGGAGATCGGAGCGCGGGTGCGGGAGGGGGAGGTCGTGGCCTACGTGGACGATCACCCCATCCGCGCCCCCTTTGACGGCGTCCTGCGGGGCCTCCTCGCCGACGGCCTTGTGGTCCCCGAGGGGATGAAGGTGGGCGACGTGGACCCCCGGGGGGCCGTGGAGCACTGTTTCACTATCTCGGACAAGGCCCTGGCTGTGGGAGGGGGTGTCCTAGAGGCCCTCTGCGCCTACCTTTCTGGCCAGGCTGGAGGTCCCCGTGGGTGAGCCGGCCCTCGCCGCGGCCCTCTACCTCCACATCCCCTTCTGCCGGGCCAAGTGCCGCTACTGCGACTTCTTCTCCCTGGCCGTGGACCCTTCCTGGTTCGCCCCCTACGTGCAGGCCGTGGAGGCCCAGTTGGCCTGGGCGGCGCGCCAGGCGGAGATCGCCCCCCAAACCCTCTACGTGGGGGGCGGGACGCCCACCGTCCTGCCCCTGGACCTCCTGCTGCACCTGCTTCGGACGTGCACCGCGCTCTGGGGCCCGCCAGCCCTGGGAGAGGTCACCGTGGAGGCCAACCCCGGCACCCTCTCTCGCGGCGACCTGCGCCGCCTGGCTGAGGCCGGCGTGACGCGCCTCAGCCTGGGTGTCCAGAGCACGGAGGACCGCACCCTGCGCCTCCTGGGGCGCATCCACTCCGCTGCAGAGGCCCTCCGGGCCCTGGAGGAGGCCAAGGGGGCCGGGTTCCGTTCCGTGGGCGTGGACCTCATCTTCGGCCTGCCCGGCCAGACGCTGCGGGACTGGGAGCGGACGCTGCGGACCGTGCTCGCCTTCGCCCCGGACCACCTCTCCGCCTACGCCCTCACCCTGGAACCCGGCACACCCCTCCACGAGGATGTCCTGGCCGGCCGCTTGCCCTCGCCCGACGAGGACTTGGCTGCCGACCAGTACCTCCTGGCGGAGGAAATGCTGGAGGCGGCTGGCTACCAGCACTACGAGATCTCCAACTGGGCCCGCCGCGACCCCGTCTGGGACCACCGCTCCCGGCACAACCTGGCCTACTGGCGGAACGAGGTGTGGCTTGGCTTTGGCGCGGGGGCCCACTCCCACGCCTTCGGGCGGCGCTGGCACGAAGTGGAGGACCTGCCGCGCTTCCTCCGCGCCTGGACCCCGGACAGAGCCCCGGGGCATGGCGAGGGCCCGGTGCCCCTCTACGCCTCCCCCACCGCCTGCGAGGTGGAGCCTGTCTCCCGCGAGCAGGCGATGGCGGAGACCATGTTCCTCGGCCTGCGCCTGGTGGAGGAAGGGGTGCCGCGGGGGCGGTTCTACGAGCGGTTTGGGGTGCCCGTGGAGGCCGTGTACGGCTCAGTCCTGGAGGAACTGGAGGCCCAGGGTCTCCTGCAAGCGGATGCGGAGCGGGTCCGCCTCACGCCGCGGGGGCGGCTCCTGGCGAACCGGGTCTTCCTGCGCTTCTTGCCCTAGCGGACTCGGTGCACGAGGCGCGAGGCCAGGTGGTGGAGGCCCGGGGCCCGTTCCGCATCCAGGCCCACCCCTTGCAAGTGCTCCAGGGCCATGCGGTAGTACCCCTCGGCCGCCTCTTCCGCCTGCTGGCGGGCGCCGATGGCCTCCAAGAGGGCGAGGACCTCCTCCACTTCTGCCTCGGAGAGGGGGCGGCTGTAGAGGTCCCGCAGACGGCGGCAGGGCTCCGCCTCGGGGGAGTCGGGGGAGCGGGCCAGGAGGTCCAGAGCAAGGGCGACGGGGTAGGTCTTCTTCCGGTCGCGCACGTCGCTGTAGGAGGACTTGCCCGTGACCGCCTCGTCGCCCCAGGTCCCCAGGAGGTCGTCCACGATCTGGAAAGCCATCCCCAGGTTCTCCCCGAAGCGCTGGCAGGCGGCCACCACCTCGTCCGGGGCTCCGGCCAGGAGGGCCCCCAGCCCGGCCGAGGTCCCCAGAAGGACCGCTGTCTTGTTGCGGATCATCCAGAGGTACTGGTCCAGGTCCACATCCAGCCGGTCCTCCATGTCCATATCCAGGAACTGCCCTTCGGTGAGGGCCACGCAGGTCTGGCTGAACATGCGGCTGGCCTGGAGGACCTGGCGGGCTGGGATGCCGCGGACCAGGAGGTCCTGCACCGTGAGGTGGGCCAGGGAGAACATCCCGTCGCCCACGTTCACTGCCTGGGGGATGCCCCAGATCTTCCACACGGTGGGCCGGCCTCGGCGCAGGTCGCTGCGGTCCTCAATGTCGTCGTGGATGAGGGAGAAGTTGTGGAGGAGTTCCAGGGCGACGGCTGCGGGGAGGGCGCGCTCCCACTCCCCGCCGAGGGAGGCGCAGGTCTCCAGGCACAGGAGGGGCCGCAGGCGCTTCCCGGCGTCGCCCTGGGCTGGTTGCAGGTGTTCATCCACCCAGCCCAGGTGGTAGTGCATCATCCCGTAATGCCGGGAGAGCCCCTGGTGGGGCACCTCCAGGACGCGGCGCAGTTCCTCCTCTACCGCCGCCAGGAAGCGCGCCTGTCGCGCCGCCCAGTCTTCGGGCTCTCGCTCTGTGCTGGTCATGGTCCTCTCCTCAGGGGGTTCCGTCCACCCGCCGCAGGTGAGGCGTCTTCTGGAGGGCAGCGATGTCCGGCGTGCCCAGGCACAGCATCACCACCCGCAGGGTCTGGGTCAGTTCGTCCACCAGTTCCACGGCCGCTTCGGCCGAGGTCTGCGCCGCCTGGAGGAAGGGTCTCGCCATCCCCACCAGCGATGCGCCGAGGGCCAGGGCCTTGGCCGCGGTGATGCCGTCGTAGATGCCGCCGCTGGCGATGATGGGCAGATGGGGTGCGGCTTCTTTCACCATCTGCAGGGACTCCGCCGTGGGGATGCCCCATTCGGCGAAAGCCGCCGCCAGGCGGCGGTCCATTTCCTTCGTCGCCCGGTGCATCTCCACCAGAGCCCAGGCGGTCCCGCCGGCCCCGGCCACGTCAATGGCAGCCACGCCAGCCTGGGCCAACTGCGCCGCCACCTCGCCCGAAATGCCCCACCCCACCTCCTTGACCAGGACAGGCACCTCCAGTTTCCGGCAGACGGCCTCAATCTTGCGGAGGAGGCCGGCCCAGTTGCGGTTGCCCCCCTCCTGCAGGGCTTCCTGCAGCGGGTTGAGGTGCAGGCACAGGGCGTCCGCCTCGGTGAGGTCTACGGCGCGGCGGCACTCGTCCAGGCCGTAGCCGTAGTTGAGTTGCACCGCTCCTAGGTTGGCCACGAGGAAGACGTCCGGGGCGACGTCCCGCACCTGGTAGGTGTAGGCCAGGGAGGGGTCCTCCAGGGCGGCGCGCACGGAGCCCAGGCTCATCCCGATGCGGCGGGCCTGAGCGGCCTCGGCCAGCCGCCGGTTGATGGCCTCCGCCTGGGGCGTCCCGCCGGTCATGGGCGAGATGAGCAGAGGGGCGGCCAGGCGGTGCCCCAGGAACTCCACGGAGAGGTCAATGGCCTCCCAGTCCAGTTCCGGCAGGGCCTGGTGGACGAAGCGATACCGCTCAAACCCGGAGGTCGGGTTGCGGAACCCGACGTCCTCCTCCAGGCTGATCCGCAAGTGTTCGCGCTTTCGCCGATCGTGCATGGACCTCACCCGTAACCTTCGCCCGCTCCCGGTGTTGAAATGCTTGGGTAGCGGGGGCTCGCGTATCGCCGTATCTTACCAAGCGGGTGGGGCCTTGTCAAACCGGCCCTGGGGCAGGGCTCTCACCACGAAGGCGCGAAGGACACGGAGGGATCTGGGCATTTAGCCGCAGAGGAACCCTTCGCGTCCTTCGCGGTGAAATCCATGGTTGACGCTTGGCCGAAAGGCTGCTACAATACGACCGTTATCTCCTCGGCAGAGAAGGTTCGCAAAACCGAAACCACGCAGAAGGGGGTGCCAAAGTGTCCGACGTCTCCGAGATCTTTGAGAGAGTGAAAGCCATCATCGTGGAAGAGATGGGCATCTCGCCGGACAAGGTCACCATGGACGCCGACTTCCGCGAGGACCTGGAGGCCGACTCCCTGGACCTCATCGCGCTGGTCTCCGCCTTTGAGGAGGCGTTCGGTGGCCAGATCCCTGACGAGGACATCGCCACCATCAAGACCGTTGGGGACGCCGTGCGCTACATTGCAGCCCGTCTGGGGTAGCCTCCTTGGCTCTTCAGTCGGATAGAAGGGCGGCGCGAGGGGTGTCTGGCGAGGTGCAGACACCCCTTTTGGCGTGTGCAGCGCGTGGGACCTTCTGCCGCGCGGGAAAGGGGCCATCATGATCACCTTGAACGAGTCGGCCTGCTGCTACTGCGGCGGCTGCGTGAGCACCTGCCCCGTGGACGCCCTCTTCCTGGACGAAACCCGCCTCCGCGTTTCTGAGGACTGTACCGAATGCGGCCTGTGCGTCCGAGCCTGCCCCGTGGGCGCGCTCTCCCTTGCCTCTGGGGGCCAGGCCATCGCACCGGGCCTGCCGGCACGGCCCGCGTACGACGTGGTCGTCGTGGGCGCAGGGCCGGGGGGCGCGGTGGCCGCCCGGGAAACGGCCAGGCTGGGCCTTGCCACTCTCCTCGTGGAGAAGCGCCAGGAGATCGGCAGCCCGGTCCGCTGCGCCGAGGGGCTGGCCCGGGAGCCCCTGGAGCGGTTCCTCGGCGTGGATCCCCGCTGGATCGCCGCCCGCGTGACCAAGGCCGAGATCGTGGCGCGGGGAAACGGCCGCGAGGAACGCCGCGCTTACGAAGGGGGAGAGGGGTTTATCCTGGAGCGGCGCGTCTTTGACCGCGCCCTGGCCGAGGCCGCGGCCCAGGCTGGGGCGGAGGTGCGGGTCAAAGTGGCCGCCGTGGGCCTGGTGCAGGAGGGCTCCCGGACCGTGGGAGTGCGGTTGCGAGATGCCTCCGGTGGGGAACGGGAAGTGGCCTGCCACCTTGTCATCGCCGCCGATGGGGTGGAATCCCAGGTGGGGCGCTGGGCGGGGCTCCGCACGCTGCTCCGTCTGCGCGATACCATGTCCTGCGCCCAGTACCTGCTGACCGGGGTGGACGTGGACCCGGCCTGCTGCGGCTATTGGATTTCGGAGGAGATCGCGCCCGGGGGGTATGCCTGGGTCTTCCCCAAGGGCGAAGGGCGAGCCAACGTCGGCTTGGGCGTCCAAGCGGACCTCACGTCGGAGCCGGCCCTGGCCTTTCTCCACCGCTTCATTGAGGGCGAGCGGGCCCTCTGCCAGGGGGTTCCGGTCACCCTGATCACGGGCGTGGTCCCCGTGGCCCTGCCGCCCCCGCGCCTCGTCGCCGATGGCCTCTTGCTCGTGGGAGACGCTGCCCGCCAAGTGGATCCCCTCACCGGGGGCGGAATTGCCAACGCGATGGAGGCTGGGGAACTGGCCGCCCGCGTGGCCGCCGAGGCCCTCGCCGCCCGGGACCCCTCGGCGGCGCGCCTTCGGGCTTACGAGGAGGCCTGGCAGGAAGGAACCGGGCAGCGCATGGCCAAGCGCTACCACCTGCGGGAGAAGTTCCCCCCTGTGGAACGTACCTCGCCAGGCTTCCTGCGCATCTTCGGGGTCGCCGTCGGCGGCAAATAGGGGGTGCAAACCGTTGAGGAGGGGGCAACATGGGTCAGGTCGGTGTGGTGAGTGACACGTGCGCGTGCCTGCCGGACGAACTGGCACAGCAACTGGCAGTGGAGATCGTGCCCTACTACATCCATCGGGGGCACGAGACCCTGCGGGACCTGGTGGATATCGGCCACGAGGAGTTCTACGCCTGGCTCGCCACGGCCACGGAACTCCCCAAGACGGCCAACCCGGGCCCTGGCGACTACCTCGCCGCCTTCCGGCGCGCCGTGGAGCGAGGTGTGCAGGCCCTGGTGGTCATCTGCATGACCTCCAAGGGGAGCGGGGCCTTCCAGTCGGCTTCCCTGGCCAGGGAGATGGCCGCGCAGGAACTCCCGGGCGTGCCCGTGGAGGTGGTGGATACGCTCCAGGTCTCCATGGCCCACGGCTGGGCCGTCGTTGAGGCTGCCAGGGCTGCCCAGGCCGGCGAGCCCCTGCGGGAGGTGGTGCGGGTGGCTCGGGACGTGGCGTCCCGGGCGGTGATGATCCAGACGGCCGACACCCTTCGCTACCTCTACATGGGCGGGCGGATCGGCCGGGCCCAGCACCTGGTGGGCTCCCTCCTGAGCGTCAAGCCCCTCATCGGCATGGAGGACGGCATCATCGTCCCCCTGGGCACAGCGCGCAGCCGCCCCAAAGCCTACGAGAAGATGGCCGATCTGATAGAACAGAAAGTGGGGCGGGGCGGCCGCATTAAGGTGGCCTACATGCACGCGGCCGCGCCCGAAGAAGTGCCCAAACTCCGCGCCGTGGTGGAGCCCCGCTTCACCTGTGTGGAAACGCTGGTCACCCAACTGAACCCCGCGCTGGGGGTGCACACCGGGCCGGGCCTTGTGGGCCTTGCCTACTACCCCCTGTGAGGATGGCCTTGGGAGGACCTCACCCCAGCCCCCTTCCCTGCCTCCGAGCCGAAGAGGGGAAGGGGGCTGACGGGCCGGGAGAGGTCCCCTCAGCCTCAGTCCACCTCCTCCGCGAGGCCGAAGAGTTCCCGCGCCTCCGCCACCACAAAGAGGGAGCCGGTGAAGCAGACCAGCGCCCTGTCGGACGTGAACCGGGAGGCGACCCTCCACGCTGCCTCTACGTCTTCCGTCTCCACCACAAGGGAGAAGCCCTGCTCCTCCGCGGCCCTGGCCACCTCCTCCGGCGGGAGGGCGCGCGGATGGTACGACCGGGTGGCCACCAGCACGTCCCCGCCGGCCCGCAGGGCCGCCAGGACCCCAGGGACATCCTTCCCGGAGGAAAACCCCACCACCCAGACCACGCGCCGCCTGGGGTAGGCTTCCGCCAGGGCCTCCACCAGTCGCCGCGCTGAGTCCGCATTGTGGGCCCCGTCCACCAGGACGAGGGGGTCCCGGTGCACCACCTCAAACCGGCCCGGCCAGGTGGCCCCCTCCAGGCCCTGGGCCACCGCCCCATCCGGCAGATGCCACCCCAGAGCGCGCAGCGCAGCCACTCCGCCCAGGGCCAGCCGCAGGTTCGCCGCCTGGAACGCACCCCCCAACGCCAGGCGCACGGAGCCGGGGTCCAGGGGGTACGGCACAGCCTGCCCTGCAGGTGGGTTCCCCTGGCGGTAGTCCCACACCTCCAGAGCCCCTTCCTGGACGCGCCACCAGACGGCCCGGAGGCGCTGGATCTCCTCTTCCAGCACCCGTTGGACCTCTGGCGCCTGCGCCCCGGAGACCAGCACGCCCCCTTCTGGCACAACGCCAGCCTTCTCCCGGGCGATGGCCTCCAGGGTGCCGCCCAGGATGTCCACATGGTCCAGGCTGATGGAGGCCATCAAGGCCACCTCGTGGGGCAGGGCGTTGGTGGCGTCGTAGCGGCCTCCCCGTCCCACTTCTACCACGGCGACCTCCACCCCCTGGTCCGCGAAGTGGGCCGCCGCCAGGACCGTGGCCAGTTCAAAGGTCGTGGGCCAGTCGCTCTGAGGGTGGTCCGCTACCCATGCCTCCACCAGAGGGCGCAGGACCCCCACCCACCGCACGAATTCCTCTCGAGGGATGAGGTGGCGCTGCACCTGGATGCGCTCGCGGAAGGAGTGGAGGTGAGGCGAGGTGTAAAGGCCCACCCGGTAGCCCGAGGCACGGAGGGCCCCTTCCAGAAGGGCCGCCGTGGAGCCCTGCCCCTTGGTCCCGGCAACGAGCACGCTCTTAAAGGCCGTCTCGGGGTTCCCAAGGAGGGCCAGGAACGCCCGAACCCGCTGCGGCGCGCCCTCGTACCCCGCCCAGCGGGCATGTCCCGTGTGTTCCACAAAGCGGTAGAGGTAGTCAATGGCCTCTTGGTAATCCGGGGGCGCGCCGCGCATGGCCCTGTACCTCCCCTGGGGTGCCTAGCAAGGGCACACGGCCGTGCACCCCTGCTCGTGGTGCGGTCTTAGCGGTCCAGCGCGGCCCGGTGCCGCCAGACGAGCCAGAGGGCGGCCAGGCCGAACCCAGTCACCCAGAGGTGGATGCCCGCCTCCAGGGCCACCTCGGGGGTCAGGGGCCAGTAGAGGCCGTTCTGGATGAAAAACAGGATGTCCATCAACCCCAGGAAGACCAGGGCGCCCGCGGCGACCCAGGCCCAGGCCGCGCCCCAGGCCCGCCTCCGCCAGAGGCCCACGCCCCCGAGGAAGCAGGCGAGGGCCGCCCACCCGTCCGCCAAGGGGAAGGACCGCTCCCACAGGAACCACGCCGCGCAGCGCTGGGCGAACGTCCCCACCTGCTGCGCCTCGTAGTCGGCGAAGAAGGCGACCCAGAAGGCCACCGTCCCCAGGCCGGTGAGGACGAGGAGGACCGCTACCGCCCGCAGGGCACGTCTGGACGAAGCCCCTTTCCCTTCCATTCCCACCTCTCAACCCTTCCGCAGGAGGGCGGAGCGCTTCTGGTCAAAGGCGCGCCAGCCGGCCTTCAGCCGCTCCAGGGTGAAGCCCGGCTCCCGCACTGAGCGGATGAACTCCTGCTCCACCTGCTCAAACTTGCGGGCCATCTCGGCCAGTTCCGGCGCTACCTCCGCCGGGATGACCAAGACGCCGTGCTTGTCGGCGTGGATGAGGTCGCCCGGGCGCACCACCACGCCCCCCACCTGTACCGGCTTGCCGAAATCCACCAGGTGGATGTAGGCGTGGGAGACGAGGACGTCTCGGGCGAAATAGGCGAACCCCATCTTCGCGACCTCGTCCAGGTCTCGGACGCCGCCGTTGGTCACCGTCCCCACGAACCCCAGGGCTTTGTGCACGGTGGCGTTCACCTCCCCCCAGAAACTGCCCACACAGGGGGGATCGTCCAGGTCCTGGAGGACGGCCACCCGAGGTCCGGGGATCGTCTGCGTCCACTCCCAGTAGGCTTCCCGCGAGGGCAGGTCCCCCGAGGGAGGTGCCGAGGCCCGCATGCAGGCCGTACAGGCGTAGCCCACCATCGGCCTCTCCAGGGGCAGGATGCAGCGGATCTCCGGGCGCATGAACCCTTGGTTCCTCGGCCGCACCTTGAACATCTCAATGGCGTTGGAGAGGGTCGGAGTGCTGAACTGGGCCAGTTCTTCCAATTGCTCAGGGGTGAGAAGCGCTGCCATACGATGTTCCCTCCGTGGCGAGTGTGGTTGGTTCTTCTCCATGCAGTCCCTTCCCGAAAGTCCGTTGGCCGTTCCTGCCCAGGGAGGCGCCCACGGCCTGCCCTTACAGGCACCAGTCCCCTCCCCTCGCCGAGCCGGAGAGGGGAGGAGGCTGGGAGATGAGGAGTGGTCCCCCCTCAGATCACCCCCAGGGCTCGCCCCACCTTTGCAAAGGCATCCAGGCCTCGGTCCAGGTCTTCGCGGGTGTGGGCGGCGGTGTTCATCACCCGGATGCGGGCCTTCCCCTTGGGCACGGTGGGGTAGCCGATGCCCATGGCGAAGACACCTTCCTCAAACAGGCGGTTGGAGAACTCTTTGGCCAGTTTGGCCTCGCCCAACATGACCGGCACGATGGGCGTCTGGCTCTGGCCGATGTCAAACCCCAGGTCCTGCATCCCCTGCTTGAAGTAACGGGTGTTCTCCCACAGGCGGTCCACCAGTTCGGTGGACTCCTCCAGGAGGTCCACTGCGGCCAGGCAGGCGGCGGTGTCGGCCGGGGTCACGGCGCTGGAGAAGAGGAAGGGCCGCGCCTTCTGGCGGATGTAATCCACCACCACCTTCTTGCCGGCGATGACGCCGCCCACCACGCCGAAGGCCTTGGAGAGGGTGCCGATCTCCACGTCGAAGCGGCCGTGCAGGCCGAAGTGGTCCACAATCCCCCGGCCCCCCTCGCCCAGGACCCCCTCGCCGTGGGCGTCGTCCACCATGGTCAGGACGCCGTATTTCTCGGCGATCTCGTACAGTTTGTCCAGAGGGGCGATGTCTCCATCCATGGAGAAGACGCCGTCGGTCACCAGAAGGCCGCGGCGGTAGCGGGGCAGGTGCTCTCGGATCTTCCTCTCGGCATCTTCGGGATCGCAGTGTTCGTAGACCACGATCTCGGCCCCCGAGAGGCGACATCCGTCAATGATGCTGGCGTGGTTCAGGCGGTCGGAGAAGATGACGTCCCCCTTGCCCACCAGCGCGGGGATGACGGCCTGGTTGGCACAGAAACCGGACTGGACGTAGAGGGCGTCCTCCACCTTCTTGAACTGGGCCAGACGCCGCTCCAATTCCACGTGCAGTTCCTGGGTGCCGGCGATGGTGCGCACCGCCGCTGGGCCCACGCCCCACCGGTCTATGGCCGCCTTGGCCGCCTCCTTCAACTTGGGGTGGTTGGCCAGGCCCAGGTAGTTGTTGGTGCAGAAGTTGAGCACCCGCCGTCCGTCCACGATCATCCAGGCGTCGGCCGGCGACCCCATCACCCGGATGTGGATGAAGAGGCCTTGCTCCTCCAAGCGGGCCATCTCCTCGCGGATGAAGTCAAACTTATCAGCCATGGCGTTCCTCCTTTCGCGCCTCCTCGCGCGCTTCGGTCGTGCTGGAAGGGAGCCGCCACGAAGGACTCGTGGTGGATCTCCCTCTCACTTCAGGACGGGGCGGCCGTGCCCCTCCGTGAGCCAGCGGTAGGCACGCTCAATGCGATCCCAATTCCCCTCTCGGTCCAGGGCCCAGAAGCGCCCGATGACCGAGGCCACCGTACCCACGCCCAGCCGCTCCGTCTCCTCCTCAATCTTCTGGATGTAGGCCGCGCCGCTCTCCGGCCGCTCGCCCCGTCGCCCCAACATTCCGTGGACGTAGACCTCCGGGACGCCCTCCGCCTTCGCCATGCGCAGGAGGGCCAGGAGGTGGTCCACCGAGCCGTGGGAACTGTAGAACGACACAATGCCCAGGAGGTGCAGGGGGTGCCCCTCCCGTTTGGCCCCTTCCATGGCCCACAGGAAGGCCTCGTTGCGGAAGAAGGAGCCGTCGGCGATGGCCGCATCCACCCGCCTCCGGTCGGAGGGGATGAGGCGTCCCGCTCCCAGGTGCAGGTGCCCCACCTCAGAATTGCCCACCGTGCCTGGGGCGAGCCCCACCGCCTCCCCCGAGGCAGCCAGGCGCGTGTGGGGGAACTCCGCCAGGAGGCGGTCCATGACCGGGGTCTCCGAAGCGGCGATGAGGTTGCCGAAGGGGTCGTCGTTCACCCCCCAGCCGTCCAGGATGACCAGGAGGACGCGGGGGAAGGCCTCCGACGGAGGCTCTCGGAAGAGGCTCTGGCCGGTCATCGCCTCCGGCTGGGGGAGACCCAGGAGGTGCAGGACCGTCGGAGCCACGTCGGCCAAGGTGCCGCCCTCCCGCAGGGGGATGTGGGCCAGGGCAGGGCTCGCCACGACGAAGGGCACGGGACTTGCCGTGTGGCCAGTATCCACCACGCCATCGGGGTAGAGCCAGCGCTCCACCGTGCCGTGGTCCGCCGTCACCAGGGGGACGACGCCCTGGGCCTGGGCCGCGGCGATCACCTCCCCCAGTCGCTGGTCCACCTCCGCCACGGCCCGTTGGATGGCCTCGGCGTCCTCGCTGTGGCCCACCACATCCACATTGGCGAAGTTGACGACAACGAAGCGTGCCGTTGGGTCCGCCAGGGCCCGGATGGCCGCCTCGGCCACCCCGTGGGCGTTCATCTCAGGGGTCTCCGTGTAGTCCGCTCCGTGGGGCGAAGGGACCACGATCCGCTCCTCCCCCGGGAAGGGGTCCTTGCGCTTGCCGTTGAAGAAGTAGCCCACATGGATGGCTTTTTCCGACTCCACCACCTTCACCTGGCGCAAGCCGTGGCGGCTGACCACCTCGCAGAGCGTGTCCCGGATGTCCTGGAGAGGGGGGAAGGCCACGCGCACCTCCAGGTCCGGGTCGTACTCTACCAGGGTGGCGAAACGGGCCCGGACGGGCCGGGGGAACCGGTCAAAGGCTGGGTCGGTGAAGGCCTGGGTCAGTTCAATCTCCCGCTCGCCCCGCAGGTCGTAGAAGATGACGTAATCCCCCTCCTGGATGCGGCCAACGGGCCGCCCTCCCCCGTCCACCAGGACCAGGGGCTCCAGGGCTTCATCGTCCTCGCCGCGGGCGTAGGCTTACCGACCCGCCCGGGCCATGGGGCAGCAAGGATGGGTGTGTTCGGACATGGAAACTCCCCATCGGTCGGGTTTGGCGGTGACGGAGGATTATAGCACGGGAGATAGGTCGGGGCAATCCGGCGGAGGGGGAAGAGGAGACCCGTGTATCTGGCCGAGGTGAACCCCACCCCTATCCCCCTCACCCCCTTCTCCTCCCTGGTTCGGAGAGGGGAAGGGGGTGAGAGGAATGCGAAGAGGTCTCTTCATAAGGGACAGGGGCGGCTGGGTTCCCGCCTGACCGCTCTTTACCCCAGGTAGCCCTGCAGTTTGCGCCGGTGGCGTGGGTGCCGCA
>FWWL01006860.1_pt1 | contig 16071 bp, 13 predicted proteins | sample 2228331 | NCBI WGS metagenome assembly FWWL01 (sample SAMEA103939775, study PRJEB20133) | metagenome
GCTAAAATTGATTTTTTGGGTTTAAAAGGTTAAATTTTGTTTCAGAAACTTTTAGAATTTAGAGGAAACTTAATTTGAACTTTTTCAAAAAAAGCAAGGATTCCGATAAGGTGAGCCCTTCAGAGTCATCAAAAACAGCGGTTAAAACTTCCGCTGATAGGAAAATTCAAGAGGAGTTAAAGAAGAAAGAAATTCCAACGCATATTGCGATCATAATGGATGGCAATGGGAGATGGGCTAAAAAAAGAGGTCTTCCCAGAGTTGCCGGACATAGGGAAGGTGTTAAATCCGTTCGCGATGTAGTTGAAGCATGTGCACAACTTGGAGTGAAATATCTAACTTTGTTTGCTTTCTCAACCGAAAACTGGCGAAGACCAAAACAAGAAGTGGATACTTTAATGAAACTTCTGATCAAGACATTGCGAACGGAAACCGACAAACTCCACAAAAATGACATCAAACTAATGGCAATTGGCGATATCGGAAGTTTGCCCCCCGAAGTCCAACGAGAACTTAAAGAGGCTATCGAGAAGACGAAAAATAACAAAAGAATGGTTTTAAATCTTGCATTAAGTTACAGTGGAAGGTGGGAGATAATTGAAGCAGTTCGCGATATAGCAAGAGATGTAAAGACTGGGAAAATAAGCGTTGACGATATAAACGATAAACTTTTTTCAAGTTATCTTAAAACCGCTGGGATTCCCGATCCTGATTTGCTCATAAGGACGAGCGGTGAATATAGAATTAGCAATTTTCTCTTGTGGCAAATTGCTTATACCGAGATTTATATTTGCGATTGTCTTTGGCCTGAGTTTAGAAGAAAACATCTTTATGAGGCGATAAGAGATTATCAACGCAGAGAGCGAAGGTTTGGAATGATAAGCGAGCAAATAAAAAAGAAAGGTTTAAATGGGAATGCGTAATGCGAAATTAGTCATTTTTCTTTTTTTGTTGTTTTTCAATCTGAGGTTATCCGCACAAACTCAAATGGTTTATAAAATCCTCGGGGTTTCGGTTGAAGGAAATCTTTTTGCTCAACCTTCCGCAATAATTGCAAATTCTGGTTTAAAAGTTGGGGATGAGATAGTTTTTACGAAGGTTGGGAATACATTGATCGCTGGGGATAAGATAAGAAACGCGGTAAGACAATTGTGGTCTTTGAGAATTTTTAAAAATGTAAGCATCGAAGTTGAAAATCAAGTTGGTGATGGAGTTTACCTTTTGATTAGAGTTGAAGAATATCCAAGACTTGATGATATAATTGTTGAGGGTAATAAAGCGATTTCGACAAAGGATATCAAAAACAAGATCAATCTTGTAAAAGGGCAGGTGTTAGCTGAAAATAAACTTGCGTCGATAGCAAATGATATAAAGAAAGCGTATGAGGAAAAAGGTTATTTTCTTGCTGATGTTGAATTTGAGGTGATTCCGACGACGGAGGGAAGGGCAAATTTGAAAGTTAAGGTAAAAGAAGGCAAGAAAATTTCAATTGCTAAAATTATCTTCGAGGGGAATGTTAAAGTCAAAGATGGTGATTTGAAAGGAGCGATGAAGGAGACGAGGGAGAAAAAATGGTGGATGTTCTGGAGGACTGCCAAGTTCGATAGGAAAAAATATGAAGAGGATAAAAAGAAGTTGATCGAGTATTACAGGAAAAAGGGTTTCAAAGATGCGACGATTTTGGATGATTCAGTTTATACAGATGAGAAAAAGGAGCGTCTTTTTGTTAAGATAAAACTTTACGAGGGACCCCAATATAAGGTTCGCAACATAGTTTGGGAAGGGAACACGGTTTTTGATGATAAAATTTTGAGCGAGCGACTTGATTTTAAACCCGGCGAAGTTTACAATAGGGAAAAATTTGAGAAAAATTTATATGGGAATGAACAACAAACTGATGTAGCCTCGCTTTATCTTGATAACGGATATTTGACGGTGAATATGCAACCTGAGGAGGTTAAGGTAGGAGAAGATACGATTGACATTGTGATCCATGTTTATGAAGGAAAACAATTTAGAATAAGAAGGGTTGATATCAAAGGCAACACTAAAACGAAAGACAAAGTTATAAGGAGGGAACTTTACACACTTCCCGGAAAATATTTCAGCAGAAGCGATATCATAAGAAGCATAAGAAATCTTTCTGTTTTGAATTATTTTAATCCGGAGAAGTTGAAGCCCGATTATAGGATGGTGAGCGATTCAACTGTAGATTTGACTTATGAGGTTGAGGAGAAATCAAGTGATACTTTTAATGCTTCTGTTGGTTACAGTACTTTTGGTTTGATTGGTAGCATTGGTGTCACTTTTAACAACTTTTCGATATCCGAGCCTTGGCGTGGTGGCGATGGACAGATGTTGAATTTTGAATGGGTTTTTGGAAGGTATGATTATAGGACGTTTAGTTTAAGTTTTAGGGAGCCGTGGTTTAGAGATACGCCCACATCGCTTGGTTTTAACATAACTGACACAAGGTTCGCATTTACTTATGATTTAAGGCAAACAGGTGGTTCGGTAAGCTTTGGGAGAAGATTGAGATGGCCGGATGATTTCTTCAGAATTGATTATATGTTTAGATTTCAAATTTACGATGTCGGAAGAGGCAGTGGTTATTATAAAGAAGGGAAATGGAGTCAGTTTAGTTTAACTCAGGTCATATCGAGAAATAGCATAGATAATCCGATCTTTCCAACCATCGGTTCAAATGTTTCGCTTTCGACTGAAATTTCAGGTGGTCCTATTTTCCCTGGGACAACGGATTACTTTAAGATTTATTTTAGTTCGGAATGGTACAGCAGATTTTTTAATTTGGAAAAACTTGTGTGGTATAATTCCTTTGATTGGGGATATGTTGATGGATTTCGCAGGGACTCGTTCATACCTCCAATTGAGTTGTTTTCGATGGGTGGAACAGGGCTTGGGTATATCGCTGTGACACCGCTTCGTGGTTATGAGGAGATGTCTATAGGTGTTAGTTCGAGAGGGATCCCTGAAGGGCGAGTTTTGATGAAGTATACAAGTGAACTTCGTTTTGGAGTTACGATGAACCCAATTCCGATATATTTGCTTTTATTTGCTGAGGCTGGAAATGCTTGGTCGAGGACAAGACAGATAAATATATTTAATTTAAATCGTTCAGTTGGATTTGGCGTTCGACTTCACATGCAACCAATTGGATTAATTGGTTTTGACTACGGTTATGGTTTTGATGATGTCAGCCCCAAAGATGGAAAACCGGATGGCTGGCGTTTCCATTTCCAGTTTGGTAGAGGTTTTTAATTTAAAAAACTAATTCGGAGAAATAGTGATGAGAAAAACCTTATTTATGATCGTTTTACTTTTATCCGCATTTTCTCTTTTTGCCCAACAAGCGACGATAAGAATTGGCTATGTTGACTCGGGAGTGATCTTACAGCAACTTCCAGAAGCACAGCAGGTTCAGAAAGAACTTGATAATCTCTTACAAAAGTATCAATCTGAACTTGACCAAATGGTTAAGTCGTATCAAAGCAAGGTTGATGAATATCAAAAGAAAGAGGCTATGTTAAGTGCCCAAGCCAAGGAGCAAATGCAAAGGGAAATTCTTGAACTTGAGAGAAAAATATACGAATATCGAGATCAAAAACTTGGACCTCAAGGGGAATTTGAGCGGGAAAGAGAGAAAAGGTTGAAGCCGTTAAGAGATAAAATTATCGATGCAATTGAGGCTGTTGCTAAGGAGGAGAGATTAAACTTTGTTTTTGACAAGGCTGGAGATGTGATCTTGCTTTATGCAGATAAACAGTTTGATATAACTTTTAAGGTTCTCGACAAATTAACTAGGGGCACGAAGTCAAAATGAAACTATTTCTGAAATTTTTGCTTTTGTTTTTAATCCCTGTGTCGGGTTTGCTTTCACAGGTGAAAATCGGTTATGTTGATTCTGAGACTATAATGAGGCAACTTCCCGAGGCACAGGAAGCACAGAGAAAAGTCGATGTTTTAATTCAGCAATGGCAGGCTGAACTGCAAAAGATGAGAGACGAATGGAAATTCAAATACGATGAATACGAAAGGCGAAAACTTATCCTCACAGACGAAGCGAGGGCTCAGATGGAAAAAGAATTATCAGAACTTGATCGAAAGATAGCTGATTTTCAAATGCAGAAGTTTGGTCCCGATGGTGAACTTTATCGTAAACAGGAGGAACTTGTGAAGCCAATTCAAAATAAAATTTTCAACGCAATTAAAGAAGTTGCGGTTGAGGAAGGTTTTGATTTCGTTTTTGATAAAAGTGGAGAGATTTTGTTGCTTTATGCAAATGAAAAGTATGATTTAACTCAAAAAGTTTTAAATAAACTCTTACAAATTAAGTGAGATAAAGTTGTGAAACTATCCGATATCGCGAAACTTTTAAACGCCGAATTGATTGGCGATGGAGATGTCGAGATAAAAAGAGTTGCCGAGATTCAAAACGCCGGGGAAGGCGATATAACTTTTATCGCTAACCCAAAGTATGCGAAATTTTTTGACATTACCAACGCTTCAGCTGTTATAGTAGACAAAAGTTTTAGCAAGAGAAGAGAAGGGATATCGTTACTTCTTGTGGACAATCCTTATTTTGCATTTGTGAAAGTTTTGAAGTTGCTGAATCCGCCGGTTGAGCTTTTACCTTTGGGGATTCATCCAACCGCTGTGGTTGCTCAAAGCGCTGTGCTTGGGAAAAATGTAAGAATCGGAGCGAATGCAGTTATCGGTGAGAGAGTTAAAATTGGCGATGATACTGTGATAATGCCGGGCGTTGTGGTTGGAGATGATGTTGAAATAGGTAGCGATGTTTTGATTTATCCAAATGTGACAATTTATCATAGATGTAAAATCGGAAATAGAGTGATAATTCATTCTGGGACTGTGATCGGGAGCGATGGTTTTGGTTTTGTCCCAAAACCTGACGGAACTTACGAGAAGATCCCTCAGGTTGGCATAGTTGTGATCGAAGACGATGTGGAAATTGGTTCGAACTGTTCGATAGACAGAGCGACGCTTGGCGAGACTGTTATAAAGCGAGGTGCGAAACTTGACAATTTAATTCAAATAGCTCATAATGTGGTGATAGGTGAAAATACGGTCATAGCTGCGCAAACTGGGATAGCAGGGAGCACTAAAATAGGCAAAAACTGCGTACTCGCAGGGCAGGTTGGAATAGTTGGACACATTGAGATCGCCGATAGAACGACGATCGGAGCACAATCGGGTGTGTCGAAATCAATTACGGAGCCTGGGAAAGTTTATTTTGGTTATCCAGCGCGTGAACATTCTGTCGCTTTAAGAATAGAAGGAGCTATAAGACAACTTCCGGAGTTGGTGAAGGAATTTTGGGAGTTGAAAAATAAGATTGAAAAGTTTATCTCAGGAAAATGAAGTTAAAAACATATTTAAGGAGGAATTTGATATGTTAGTTCAACAGCAGACGATAAAAAAACCAGTATCATTATCTGGCGTTGGTTTGCATACAGGTGAACTATGTACAATTACTTTTAAACCCGCTCCACCAAATTATGGTATAAGATTTAAAAGGATTGACCTCGGGGGTTCGCCTGAAATCCCAGCCCTTGTAGAATATGTTGTGGACACAAGTCGTGGGACGACGCTTGGGATCGGCGATGTCAAGGTCCATACAGTTGAACATGTCCTCGCAGCTATTGCTGGGCTTCAGATAGACAATATCTTGATTGAACTTGATTCGATTGAACCGCCAGTTGGTGACGGTAGCGCAAAGCCGTTTGTCGATGCTCTTCTTGAGGCTGGGCTCGAAAAGCAAGATGAACCGAAAGATTACTTGATAATAGATCAGGCGATTTTGTATTCTGATGAAGGCAAAGGGGTTGATATCGCAGCTTTACCGCTTGATGATTTTAGAATAACTATTATGATTGATTATAAAAATCCTGCGCTTGGGAGTCAACATACAGGTTTGTTTTCGCTTGAAAGGGAGTTCATCACGGAGTTTGCCCCTGCAAGGACATTTTGCTTCCTTCATGAAGTTGAGATGCTTTATGATCAAGGTTTAATTCGTGGTGGAAATCTTGATAATGCGATCGTTATAGTAGATAGGGAACTTTCAAAAGATGAGATAGATAGGTTGGTTAAAAAGTTTGGGTTAAACGAAGTTGTCTTTTTAGGAAGCAATGGAATTTTAAATGACAAAGCATTGCGATTTAAAAATGAACCTGCAAGGCATAAATTGCTTGATCTTCTTGGAGATCTCGCTCTTGTTGGAGCTCCGATGAAGGCTCAAATCCTTGCTGCAAGACCCGGGCATGCGAGCAACATTGAATTTGTTAAGAGAATTAGAAAACTTTACCTGCAGAAGAAACTCGTCAAGAAGTATCAGTTTGAAAAGAAGGAAGGAATTGTTTTCGATATCAATGCGATTCAGAGAATTTTGCCACACAGATATCCATTTCTTTTTGTGGATAAGATCGTGGACTTTAAGATGGGAGAAAAAATTGTTGGTGTTAAAAATGTCACGGGGAATGAATTTTTCTTTCAGGGACATTTCCCCGGTCATCCGATAATGCCCGGTGTATTGATAATTGAGGGAATGGCGCAAACGGGAGGAATTCTGCTTTTGAACGGTGAGGAGTCAATGGAAGATCGATATGTTTATTTTATGGCAATTAAAAATGCAAAGTTTAGAAGACCTGTTTTCCCGGGAGATACGCTTATTTATGAAGTTGAAATGGTTGAGAGAAGGAGTAAATATTGCACGGTATATGGTCGAGCCTACGTCGATGGTAAACTTGTGGCTGAGGCTGAGATGATGGCAGCTATAGTGAGTAAACCTGAACAACAAACAAGCGAACAAACAATAGAAAAAGAAGCATGAGCACCTACATCGATCCACGCGCAATTGTCAGCCCAAATGCTCAAATCGGGGAAAATGTAAAAATTGGACCTTTTACTGTAATTGAAGATAATGTTGTAATTGGCGATGGAACGGAAATCGGTCCAAATGTCTTCATTGGATATGGCACAAGGATAGGAAAAAATTGCAAGATATTTCATGGCGCTTCAATTGGTTCGATACCGCAGGATTTGAAATTCAAAGGCGAGGAGACGACGCTTGAGATTGGGGATAATACGATAATTCGAGAATTTTGCACATTGAACAGAGGCACTTCGCATTCTGGTAAAACAGTAATCGGGAGTAATTGTCTATTGATGGCATACGTTCATGTGGCGCACGATTGTGTAATTGGAAACAATGTAATAATGGCAAATGCTGTTAATTTGGCAGGACATGTGGTTGTTGAGGATTATGTTGTAATTGGTGGGCTTGTTCCTGTGCATCAGTTTGTAAGAATTGGACAACATTCAATAGTTGGTGGTGGATGGCGCGTTCCAAAAGATGTCCCACCTTACATTATGGCTGCAAGAGAACCGTTAAGATTTGAGGGACTTAATATCGTTGGATTGAGGCGTAGAAATTTCTCGAAAGAAACAATTGAAAAAATTAGATCTGCGTACAGAATTATTTATCAATCTAATCTTACTGTTTCACAGGCTTTGCAAAAGTTAAAAGACGAATTTGACCAGATTCCAGAGATTCAAAATATTATAAAATTCATCGAATCAAGTCAGCGCGGGATAATAAGAGGACCTTATGAGTGAGAAATGGCTTTTCATAAATACTGGATTCAAAGATGGAAGGTTTAATATGAGTTTTGATGAGCATCTCACTTCCCTTTTTTCATCTGGGAGAATAAAACCGACTTTGAGAGTTTATGGATGGCGACCTTATGCGATTTCGATTGGGTATAATCAAGATGAGAAAGTTTTTGACATTGAGAAGATAAAAAAAGCTGGGCTTGGTTTCGTGCGCAGACCGACAGGTGGAAGGGCTGTTCTCCATGCGGAGGAGTTGACATATTCTGTTGTGATGAGCGCCCGAGGTAGAAGTGTTTTGGAAATTTACAATCTCATAAGTCGTGCGATCGTACGTGGGCTAAATTTACTTGGCGCTAAACTTGAACTTGCTCAAACACAGGCGGATTTCCGCAAATTGTATGAGGATTTAAGCTCTATTCCGTGTTTTTCAAGTTCCGCTAAGTATGAAGTGCAATTTAAAGGTAAAAAACTTGTCGGAAGCGCACAGAGAAGATATGGCGATGTCGTTTTGCAACATGGTTCAATTTTGATCGGGGAGTTTCATAAAAAGTTGCCAGAATTTTTAAAAGTTGATTCAACTGACTTAATAGAGAAGATAAAGGATGAAATTGAAAATAAAACCGTCTGTTTAAATGAAATCCTTGGACGTGAGGTTTCATTTGAAGAAGTAGCGGAGGTTTTGAAAGAGGGATTCAGGTCTGAATTTAACATCGAATTTGAAACAGAAGAAATCGAGTTTGTTTATGAAGAAGGTAACAGTGAAAACATTATTTGAGATGAAAAAACGCGGTGAGAAAATCGCGATGCTTACCGCGTATGATTTTTTAATCGCTAAATTGCTCGATGAATCCGGAATCGATATAATTCTTGTTGGGGATTCGCTTGGGAATGTTTTCCAAGGGCATGAGACAACTTTGCCAGTTACAGTTGAAGATATGATCTATCATACGAAGGCTGTTTGTAGAGGCGTTAAAAGGGCAATGGTCGTAGTTGATATGCCGTTTCTTTCGTATCAGATAAGCCCGGAAGAAGCGGTTAGAAATTGTGGCAGGGTTTTGAAAGAGACATGTGCTGAGGGAGTGAAGCTTGAGGGTGGGAGCGAGATAATAGATGTGGTTCAAAAGTTGACAAGCGTTGGAATTCCAGTGATGGGTCATTTGGGGTTAACTCCGCAAAGCATTCATAAATTTGGTGGATATGATGTGAGAGGAGTTGAAGAAAAAGAGGCGGAAAAAATTTTGAACGATGCAAAAGCACTTGAATCCGCAGGCGCATTTGCCATAGTCCTTGAAAAAATACCCTCCGAACTTGCGAAAAAGGTAACGGACTCGGTCTCGATCCCAACAATTGGAATCGGCGCAGGTCCCTTTTGCGATGGGCAGGTCCTCGTAGTTTATGATATGCTTGGACTTTTCGAAGAGTTTAAGCCAAAATTTGTAAGAAGATATGCAGAACTTGCTCAAATTATAAGGGAAGCGTTTAAAAATTATATCTCCGACGTCAAAACTGGAAAATTCCCGAGCGAAAATGAATCTTACACCAGTGGAACTTGACCTGACATTTTTGCGTTGTTTATCTTGAAATCTAAGGTTAAAACCTAAATATGAAAACCTTCATCAACATATTGACGTTGTTTGTCTTCGCGATTGGCACGTTTCAATTTTCCAATATCGTTTCGTTCTGTAGGATGATGGGACAAGATGAGCCTATGGTTGTTTGCGGTTGTTCCGAAAATTTAAACGAAGATAAGGGCGAAGTCAATTTATCCCCTGAGAAAATGGTATGCTGTTCGGTTGAAAAATTTGACAAAGATAAAGTCCAGGATTTCACGACATTAAAAGATGAAATATCAAAGTTAGTTTCATCTCAAACAAGTCTTAAAAACTTTTCGATTTTCCCCGAATTTTCCTCTCAATCGAAACACCCAACTATTAATATCTTGCCCCTCAAGTTTAAACTTCCCATTTTAAATTCCTCGCTTTTGATCTGATCTTTGGGGTATCCTATCTTGTACTGAATGTGCAAGGGTGAATTATAATCGTTTATTTTTTGATTTTGTCAAACAAATTTTATGGGCTTAACATGAAAGTTACAAAAGTTTTGTTCTCGATTTGTGTTTTTTCATCTCTTCTTCTTTCGCAATCGCTTGAAGATTATATTCAAATCGCTTTGGAAAATAACCCCGAACTTAAAGCGTACAAGTTACAGGTTGAAGCGTTGGAGAAGAAAATTAGACAAGCGAGCACACCCTCAGACCCGATGTTGATGCTTGGCGTGATAAATTTGCCGACAAATTTCAGCTTTACATCCGATATGATGACGATGAAGGAAATTGGGATTTCTCAAATGCTGATGTATCCAGAGAAATACTCTTTGATGGGGAAAATGAGCGAAAAAGATTATGAGATTGCAAAAGAAATTTATAATTCGAAAAGACTTGAGTTAATTGCTAATGTTAAGATGCTTTATTTTGAGATCTATTACATGACGAAGGCGATTGAGATCACCCAAAGAGCGATCGATCTTCTTAAAGATTTCGTCAAGATAACATCGACAAGGTTTGCAACTGGGCAAGGGATTCAACAGGATGTTTTGAAGGCGCAGGTGGAACTTTCAAAGATGACCGATGAATTAATAAGGATGGAGACGGAAAGAAAAGATATGATAGCTCGCTTCAACGCCCTGCTTTACAGGAGGCCTACAGATTTGGTTTATATTCCAAGTGAGATCAAGTTCATCGAATTTGTAAAAAGTTATGATGAACTCGAAAAACTTGCCCTCGAAAATAATCCGATGGTAATCGCGATGAAGAAAATGGTTGAGAAGGATAGGATTATGAATCAACTTGCGAAGAAAGAGTTGATACCCGATTTCGAGATTAAATTTTCCTATGGACAACGCTCTGCCATTGAACCATCTGGGATGAAGGCGCTTGATATGTTAAGCTTTTCCGTCGGTGTAAACCTTCCGATCTTTTTCTGGCGAAAGCAGAATTTGAAGATTCAAGAGACGCAGATAATCATATCTCAATCTGAATCAAAACTTTTGGCGACGAAAAACGAGATTTCAAGGATGATTCAGGAAACTTTGAATAAGATCGAAAAGAACATCAGGTTGATCGATCTTTACAAAAATGGTTTAATACCGCAGGCGACGCATAATTTAAGCATCGGACTTGTAGGCTATCAAGTTGGGAAGATCGACTTTATGACGCTTGTGGACAATTTTATGTCGCTTTATAATTATCAAATTCAATATGAAAAAGTTTTCGCGGATTATCATTCAAAACTTGCTGAACTTGAGATGCTAATTGGAGTGAGATTATTTTAAAAATTTTAAAAACAAAAGTTTTAAGTTTGACATGACTAAAAAAGGCATTTTAATAGCTTTGATAATTTCTCTGCTTTCACTTTCTGCAGGATATTTTCTTGCGGGAATTTACAACCCTTGGTCAAGTAGTTCAACAAAGGAGCGAGAAAGCGAAGTTAAATCAGAACGCAAGATTCTTTATTACAGATGTCCGATGCATCCGTGGGTTACAAGTGATAAACCCGGGAAATGCGGAATCTGTGGGATGGATCTTGTGCCTGTTTATGAAGGAGAAGAAGAAATTGAAGAGGGAGTTGTCAGGATCGACCCAGCGGTAGTTCAAAATATAGGCGTTAGAATTGAGCCTGTGAGAAGGATGAAATTGACCAAAACAGTAAGGACAGTTGGGAGGGTCGATTACAATGAGAGAAAAATTGCGATAATTACAACCAAAGTTTCCGGATGGATAGAAAGGCTTTATGTTGATTACACGGGAAAATTTATCCGCAAAGGTGAACCATTGTTTGAAATCTACAGCCCTGAACTTGTGGTTGCGCAGGAGGAATATCTGCAGGCGATAAGTTATAAAGAAAGCGTTTCAGGTAGCAGAGACCCAAATATAATCGATGGTGCAAAGCAACTTGTTGAAAATGCGAGGAAACGACTTCTTTATTGGGATATAACTGAGGAGCAGATTGAAGAACTTGAGAAGACAAGACAAGTTCGCAAAACTCTAACGCTTTATTCACCTGTTGATGGCGTTGTTGTTGAGAAAAATGTTTTTCTGGGGATGAAAATCGTGCAAGGTATGACTTTGTTAAGAATCGCAGATTTATCAAGCGTTTGGGTTTATGCGGATGTTTACGAATACGAATTGCCATGGATTAAAGTTGGAGAAGAAGCAGAAGTTGAACTTTCTTATATCCCGGGGAAGGTTTTAAAGGGAAAGGTAACTTACATTTATCCTTATCTTCAACCCGAGACGAGGACTGTTAAAGTTCGACTTGAATTTGAAAATCCGGGATATTTGCTAAAGCCCGATATGTATGTGAATGTGGATATCAAATCAAAAGTTGCAATTGATGCGCTCGTTGTCCCAGAGCAGTCAGTCATAAGAACAGGGAAGCGAGATATTGTGGTTGTAGCACTTGGTGGCGGGAGATTTAAATCGGTTGAAGTTAAACTTGGCGTCCTTGCGGATGGATATTATCAGGTGCTTGAAGGTTTACATGAATATCAAAACATAGTCACATCTTCTCAGTTTTTGATAGACTCAGAAAGCAATCTAAAATCAGCACTTGCGATGCTAACTCATCAACATGGCGAATCAATGGCTCCACAAGAGCAAAAGGACAAATCTCATGAACATGGGGAAATGACAACTCCACAAGAACAAAAGCATGAAACTCATGAACATGGTGAATTGACAGTCCCACAAGAACATAAGCATAAATCTCAAGATGTTAAGCAATTAGAAAAGAAGGATAAGGTTATTGATCCTGTTTGTGGGATGGAGATAGAGCCAAACGAAGAACTTTCATATGTATACAAAGGGAAGAAGTATTACTTCTGTATGAAATCCGATATGGAGAAGTTCAAGAAGGAACCAGAAAGATATTTGAAAAAATAAAAGCGAGCAAAAACTATGCTTCAAAGAATAATTGAATGGTCGGTAAACAACAAGTTTCTTGTTATTCTTACCGTCTCATTTGCGATCATCGCTGGCATTTATTCAATTCAAACAATTCCGATTGATGCTATTCCTGATTTAAGTGATGTTCAAGTTATAATTTATACGCAATATCCGGGGCAATCGCCAGAGATCGTCGAACAGCAAATCACTTATCCACTCACAACCGCGATGGTTTCAGTTCCAAAATCGAAGGTCGTTCGCGGTTATTCTTTTTTTGGTTTTTCGCTTGTCTATGTGATTTTTGAAGATGGGACGGATCTTTATTGGGCAAGGAGCAGGGTGCTTGAATATCTGAATTATGCTGCGAATAAACTTCCAAAAGGTGTCGTTCCCGCTCTTGGTCCGGATGCAACTGGCGTCGGTTGGGTCTATATGTATGCGCTTGTGTCGGATAAAAGAGATCTAAGTGAGTTGCGTTCAATTCAAGATTGGTATTTGAGATACGCACTGACAAGTGTTGAAGGCGTAGCGGAGGTTGCCAGCGTTGGTGGGTATGTGAAGAACTATAGGATAACGATTGATCCAAATAAACTCCTTGCGTATAATATCCCGCTAAGTCAAGTTGTAATGGCGATCAAGCGAAGCAATAATGATGTTGGGGGCGAAGTGATAGAAATGGGCGAAATGGAATATATGATACGCGGGCTTGGTTATATAAAGTCAATCGAAGATATAAAGAAAATCCCAGTTGGGGTTAGCACAACCCCTGTAAAAATGGCTTCGGCTATGCCTCAAACTTTTTCTATGGAATCTTCAGAGATGAGCATGGGAAGTGCAAATATGGAAACTATGCCTTTGAAAGAGCAGGTTTCGCAGAATAGAATTTTCGGTCCGGGGACACCTATTTATCTTGGCGACATAGCTACGATATCTATTGAACCGCATATGAGAAGAGGAATTGCGGAACTTAATGGCGAAGGTGAAGTCGTCGGCGGAATAATTGTGATGAGGCATGGTGAAAATGCCTTAAAAGTTATAGATGGTGTTAAAAAGAAACTTGAGGAATTAAAATCCGGACTCCCTGAGGATGTTAAAATTATCACAGTATACGATAGGTCTGAGTTGATAAAGAGAGCTATTGCAACATTGAGAGAGAAACTAATTGAAGAGTTAAGTGTCGTTGCGATTGTCTGCCTTATTTTTTTATTTCATTTATCAAGCAGTTTTGTCGCTATATTTACACTTCCTACTGCGGTTTTAATCTCTTTTGTAATTATGAAAATCCAAGGTATCAACGCGAACATAATGTCGCTTGGTGGCATTGCTGTTGCTATTGGAGCAATGGTAGATGCTGCTATAGTTATGATTGAAAATGCTCATAAGCATCTTGAGCGTGATTCAGGTAAAAAAGATCATTGGAGTATAATTCTTGACGCTTCAAAAGAAGTTGGACCTTCTCTTTTCTATACTTTGCTTGTCATAACCGTTTCTTTTCTTCCTGTTTTTGCTCTCGAGGCGCAAGAGGGTCGATTGTTTAAACCGCTTGCTTACACGAAGACATATTCAATGGCTGCAGCAGCGCTTTTATCCATCACAATCGTTCCAATTTTGATGGGATACTTTATACGAGGGAAGATACCGCCTGAGGAGAAGAATCCAGTTAATAGATTTTTGATGAAAATTTACCATCCCGTTTTACACTTTGCTTTAAGATTTAAATGGCTTATCATAATTTCAGCAGTTGTGATTTTGGGCTTGACATACATTCCATTTTCAAGGATCGGTTCGGAATTTATGCCACCTTTATGGGAAGGTGATCTTCTTTATATGCCGACGACTTTGCCAGGGATTTCAATTACGAAAGCAAAAGAAATTTTACAGCAGACGGACAAAATTATCAAACAATTTCCCGAAGTTCATCATGTCTTTGGCAAAATTGGAAGAGCCGAAACCGCAACTGATCCAGCTCCTCTTGATATGATAGAAACAACGATAATGCTAAAACCAGAAAAAGAATGGCGACCCGGAATGACGCCAGAGAAACTTGTAGAGGAAATGGACAAAGCACTTCAAATCCCCGGTTTATCCAATGCTTGGACTATGCCTATTAAGACAAGAATTGATATGCTTTCAACGGGTATCAGAACTCCGGTGGGGATAAAGATCGCAGGTCCAGATTTAAAAACCCTCGAGGAGATAGGAAAGAGGATCGAAGCAATAATTCGCAAAGTCCCGGGCACAGTTTCCGCTTATTCAGAAAGAGTTTTGGGTGGTAATTATGTTGACTTTAAAATTAAAAGAGAAGAAGTGGCAAGATATGGATTAACTGTTGGAGATGTTCAGGATGTCATTATGACCGCTATTGGTGGAATGGAGGTCACAACAACTGTTGAAGGTCTTGAGCGATATCCTGTGAGCGTTCGTTATCCGAGAGAGTTGAGGGATAATATAGAAAATTTAAAACGTGTTCTTGTTCCAACACCAACGGGGGCACAGGTCCCACTTGGACAACTTGCAGACATTGAAATTAAAAAAGGTCCAATGCTTATACGAAGTGAGGATACAAGACCGAATGTTTGGATTTATGTCGATTTTAGAGATTATGATGTTGGAACTTACATAAAGATGGCACAGAGAGCGGTAAAGGAAAACATTAAGCTACCGCCTGGGTATACTATAACTTGGAGTGGTCAATTTGAGTATATGGAGAGGGCGAAGCAGAAACTTTATTACATTATTCCAGCGACCTTGCTTATAATTTTTGTGATAATTTACCTCAACACGAAATCGATCACAAAGGTGATCATTGTTTTTCTTGCTGTTCCTTTTTCGCTTGTAGGAGCATTTTGGCTTCTTTATATACTTGGATATAACATGAGCGTTGCTGTATGGGTTGGGATAATTGCGCTCGCTGGACTTGATGCTGAGACTGGGGTTGTGATGCTTCTTTATCTTGATCTTGCTTATGAGGAATGGAAAAGAAAGGGATGGTTGAGAACAATTGATGATCTGAAGGAAGCAATTTATCACGGCGCAGTGAAAAGAATTAGACCGAAAGCAATGACGGTTCTTGCAATAATAGCTGGGCTTTTGCCAATTATGTGGAGTACTGGTACAGGAGCAGATGTGATGAAAAGAATTGCTGCACCAATGGTTGGTGGAGTTGTGACAAGTTTTATCCTTGAACTTGTCGTTTATCCCGCAATTTATTTAATTTGGAAAAGTCGTGAAATAAAAAAAGAAAGCCAGTAATCTTTGCATAACTGCGATAGATGGTTAAATTAAGATAAAAGTTAAAAAGACAAGATTATGGGTTATCAAAAAGTTCATGTTATAGCCCTTGGAGTTGGACTTGGGGTTATCGAGGGTCTTGCGATTTTTGCAGGTACGCTTATCCTCGTCCTTCAAGGTGAAAGTGGTCCCGCATTTTTAAGCAAACTTTTTCCGTTTTATGAGATTAGCATTTTCGGTGCATTTAT
>FWWL01006862.1_pt1 | contig 16060 bp, 11 predicted proteins | sample 2228331 | NCBI WGS metagenome assembly FWWL01 (sample SAMEA103939775, study PRJEB20133) | metagenome
CCGCGGTCCCTTCAATTTCTCCACCAATGAGGAATGTGGCTTGCTGGTGGATGGCTGGAACGGCACCCCCGTGGTGATGATGACCTACAACCCGCGCTATTACGTGGATCTCATCGAGGGGGCCGGCTACACCAAGGCCATGGATTTAATCGCTTACCAGACGGATCTGACCCGTTACGGCGTGGATGATTCGGGCATCAATCCCAAGCTGCTGCGCGTGGCGGAGAAGGTGCGCGACCGCCTGGATGTGACGGTGCGCAACGTCAACTGGAAGGACCTGGAGCGCGAAATCACCAAAATCCGCACGGTTTACAACAAGGCCTGGTCCCGCAACTGGGGCTTTGTGCCCTTGACCGAAGAGGAGATGGAGCACCTCATCAAGGCGCTCCTGCCCATGGCGGATAAGCGCACGACTTTTATCGCCGAAAAAGGGGATGAGCCGATCGGCTTCATGCTGCCCCTGCCGGACCTGAATCAGGCGCTCCACAAGGCCTACCCACGGCCAGGTAAGCCGGAGTGGCTGACCATGGCGCAGTTCCTGTACTGGTGGAAGGTGCGCAAGGTGGTGACCGGCATCCGCGCCATGGCGGGGGGCATCATTCACGAGTATCACGGGCGCGGGGTGGACGCCGTGCTGTTCCTGGAAACGCTGCGGGCGGGCATCCGCGCGGGCTACAAGTCCATGGAAATTTCCTGGGTGCTGGAAAGCAATCTCCCGATGCGACAGACGGCGGCGATTTTCGATGGCCAGCCTTATCGCACGTATCGCATCTACGAGAAAGCCCTTGGCTGATGAGGCCTTGCGCCCAGTTCAACCAGCCATGAAGCTGCGTCCGTCCCCGCAGCCGCTGGTCGCTCAGGTTCTGACCAGGAATCCGGCGTTTTTACGGCTATGGCTTGGTCAGTTGCTCTCGCAAATTGGGGATCAGGCGCTGCTCATCGCGTCGCTGCACCTGATCAGCCAGCTCAGCAACTCGGTGAGCGCGCTGCTCATCCCCGCGCTTTCGCTGGTGCTGCCCCAGGCGCTGTTCGGCCTGGTCGGCGGGGTCGTCGCCGACCGCTGGAATCGCCGCCATTTGATGATCGCCTCGGATGTGCTGCGCGGCATCATCGTGTTGAGCCTGATTGCCGTGCCGCTCACGCAGCATCTGGGGCTGCTCTATCTGGCGGTGGCTCTGATGGCGCTGGTGAGCGTGTTCTTTTACCCGGCGCGCAACGCGCTCATCCCAAACATTGTGCCCGTAGCGGATCTGTGGGGCGCGAACGCGCTCATTCAGGGCAGCATGGTGCTGGCGTTGGTGATCGGGCCAGCGCTGGCGGGGATGGTCATCGGCTTGTGGGGTGTCAACTTCGCTTTCGTTTTCGACGCCCTTACCTTTTTCATCTCCGCCCTCGCCATCGCCTCCCTGGGTCGTCTGGAAACTGTGCAGTGGAATAGCAACGGGCGCACCAAGCCACCGGCAACGGTGCGACAGGAGCTCATGGAAGGCCTGCGCTTTATCAACGCGCATCGCCTGCTCAAGCAGGTGCTGGTGCTGGTCGCCATGGCCACGCTGGGCATCGCCTCGATCGTCCTGCTGGCCGTGCACCATCTGGATAAAGCGCTCAACGTCGGCGCGCTGGGATACGGCTTCGCCATGACCACCCTGGGCATCGGGTCGGTGATCGGCGGTCTGCTGGCGCATCGCCTGGCGGAATGTTTCCGCGCGCGTTACCTGGTGGCGGGCATGTTGAGCATCGCTGCGCTGGCCATCATCCTGTTCGCGTATGCGCCCTGGTACGCGCTGACCCTGGTCAGCCTGGCCCTGTTGGGCTTGAGCGTCGTCTCGGCGCGGGGCGCACTGGACACCCTCACGCAAATCCTGGCGCCCGACGACATGCGCGGACGGGTCCAATCCGCTGTCAATCTCATCATCAACGCGGCGACGGCGGGTGCGGAAGCCCTCTCCGCCATCCTGGGCGATTTGATCGGCGTCAGGCAAGTCTTCCTGGCGGCGGGTATCCTTACCCTGCTTGCGGCGCTAAGCGCCTATCGCGTTCTGGAACATTTCCAGGATCGGCATAAAGGCCAAACGGAGGAAAGCGATGAAGAAAAGCGACCATAGCCTGCTCATTCGTCGAGGGACGGTGGTCACCCCGGAACTCACGCTGGAGAATGCCGACGTGCTCATCCAGGGGGAACGCATTCAAGCCATCGGCCACAACCTGCCCGCACCGGCGGACGAGAGCGCCATCCTCGATGCGGAAGGCCTCGTCGTGCTCCCCGGCGTGATTGACGCGCACACCCACATCCAGCTCGATACCGGCATCTACAAGACCGCCGACACCTGGGTCGAGGGCAGCCGCACGGCCATTTACGGTGGCGTCACCACGGTCATAGACTTTGCCACGCAGTTCAAGGGACAAGGGCTGGGAGAAGCCGTTATGGCGCGCCTGGAGGAGGCGGCCCCCGCGGCGATTGATTACGCGCTGCACCTGATGATCACTGACCTGCCCGCCGGGCGTGAGGACGAGCTGGCGGAACTGGTGGAGCTGGGCGTGACCAGCATCAAGCTCTACACCACCTACCGGCCCAACTACTACAGCGACGACGCCACCCTGCTGCGCCTGCTGGAAGCGGCGGGCTTTTACGGCCTCATCAGCCTGATCCATTGCGAAAACGACAGCCTGGTCAGTGCTCAAACCCAGGCTTTGGTGGAAGGGGGCCAGCGCGGGCTAAAGTACCACGGCATGGCCCGGCCCGCCCTGGCCGAGCAAGAAGCGACAGCGCGTGTGCTTTTCCTGGCGGAGGCGGCCCATGCCCCGGTGGTCATTGCCCACAACTCCACCGCGCGCACCGTGAAGCTCGTCAACGCGGCCCGCGAGGCCGGCCAGGTAGCCTTCAGCGAGACCGCGCCGCAGTACCTGCTGCTGGATAACACCCTCTACGAAGGTCCCGAACCGTGGCGCTACATCCTGCAGCCGCCGCTGCGCGACCCGGAGGAGACCCAGCAACTCTGGGAGCTGGTCGCCGCGGGTGGGGTGGATATGCTCATCACCGACCACTGCGACTACCCCAAAGCGCAGAAAACCGCTCAAGATGACTTCACCCGCACGCCGGGGGGCCTGCCCGGCCTGGAGACCCTGCTGCCCCTGATGGCGACCTACGGCGTCGCGGAGGGGCGCATCTCGTGGGGCATGCTGGCGCGCCTGCTCTCCACCAATCCGGCGCAGATCTACGGCCTGTGGCCGCGCAAAGGCGGCCTCATCCCCGGCGCCGATGCGGACATCGTGCTCTACGATCCGGAGCCGGAGGGCATCATCAGCGCCGAAACGCAGCACACGGTTGGGGGATACAGCCCCTACGAGGGCATGCGCGTCAAGGGGCGCGTGGTGGCGACCCTCCGCCGTGGCGAATTCCTGATGCGCGATGGCCATTGTCGCATCAAACGCGGCACGGGGCAATTCATCCCGCGCGCGCCCGTTTACTGGCAGTAATCACTCACCTGAACCAATACCGATCCTGAAAGGTTGCCTTACGCATGAGGTACGAACGCTTGTATCCCTGGTTAAACCTGGGGGCCACCCTGGTGACCCTGCTCATCAACGTTTTATCCAACGCCCTGCCCTTCAACGGCCAGACGACGGCGGAGATCACCGACCGTTACCCGGCCTATTTTGTGCCCGCCGGCTATGTCTTCAGCATCTGGGGCCTCATCTACCTGGGCCTGATCGCCTTTGTGCTGTACCAGGTGCTGCATCCGCAACAAAGCGCACCGGCGCTGCGGCGCATCGGGCTGCTCTACGTCCTGAGCTGCCTGGCCAACAGCATCTGGCTCTTCTTCTGGCACTACGACCTGCCAGGCCTGTCCATCATCGCCATGCTCACGCTGCTGGGGGCGCTCATCGCCATCTACCTGCGGCTTGGCATCAACGCACGTCCGGCAACTACGCCGGAAAAACTCTACATCCACCTGCCCTTCAGCATCTACCTGGGCTGGATCACCGTCGCCACCATCGCCAACCTGACCATCGCCCTGGTGGCCAGCGGCTGGTCCGCCTGGGGCCTGCCCGCGGAAGCCTGGGCCGTGCTGATGCTCATCGTCGCCGTTGCCGTGGCCACGGTAGTAAGCCTCACCCGTCACGACATCGCCTACCTTGCAGTGCTGGTCTGGGCCTTCATTGGCATCGCCGTCAGGCAAAGCAACGTTTCGCTCATTGCCGTCAGCGCCTGGGCCGCCGCCATCATCACAGGGTTTTTAATCGTGCTGGCCTTTTTCCTGCGCCGCAGTTACACAATACGACGTTTTACGCTGGATCATTAAGTTTTGCCTGGCCCGCCTGGCAATCAATCACCATGCGATAAATCGCATGGCTACACAAAATACGTCCGGTAAACCGGATTTTTAAACCGTTCTTGAGATGGTTGCTGTGTCCCTGACGTTATGAAAAATTCGCGAAAGCCACTTTAACTTTACGCGAAACAAGGGTTGCAGATTTTTGCTGATTTTCAGATTTTCACAGGAGGTGCGCGATGCGTGAAGTGATTCCCGACCTGCGCAAGTGGCTCAGTCAAGGCCATCAGGACATAGCCATGACCACCATCACCGCCACGCGCGGCTCATCGTTACGCCCGGCGGGGACGCGCATGCTGCTCAATGCACTGGGTGAAGTCAGCGGCTCGGTGAGCAGCGGCTGCGTGGATGGGGATGTTGTCGCCGAGATGGAAGCCCTGCTGCGCGGCGAAGGTGGCCTCTTGTTACGCACCCCCTCCATCGGCGTGAGCGACGAGCTAGCCTGGAGCGCGGGGCTATCCTGCGGCGGTGAACTCGATCTCCTCATCGAGCGCTGGACGCCGCTCCACACGGCGTTTGTGGATGAAATCGAAGCGCGCCGTCCGGTGGGCTTTGCTTCCCGCCTGGACGGGCGCCCCGCGCACCTGCTGCGCCGCGATGATGGCAGCGTCGCCGGCACGCTAGGCGATCCAGAGCTGGATGCGCAGGTGCTCGCCGATCTGGCCGCCGGCTGGCCCGGTCCGCTCAGCGAACAGCGCAGCTATCCCGGCGGGCGCATCTTCCTGGAAATTATGCCCCCGCCCCCCACCCTGCTCATCTTCGGCGCGACCGATATCGCCGTGCCCCTAGCGGCCCTGGCACGCGACCTGGACTTCACGGTCATCGTCAACGATGCGCGCCGCGCCTTCCTGCGCCCGGAGCGCTTTGCCCCTGGGGTTGAGGTGCGTTTTGGCTGGCCGCAGGAGGTCTTCAAAGCGGAAGATTTTGGTCCCGGCTGGGCCATCGTGGTCCTGTTCCACGACGCCAAATTCGACATTCCGGCCCTCACCCTGGCCCTGCAGAGCCGCGCTTTCTACATCGGGTTCCTGGGGAGCAAGCGCACGCAGGCCGACCGCCGCGCCACCCTGCTGGAAAACGGCTTCAGCGAGGCGGACCTGGCGCGCATCTACGGGCCGACCGGCCTGGATATCGGCGGCAAGGAGCCGGGCCTGATTGCACTCTCCATCCTGGCGGAAATCGTCGCCGTGCGTCACCGCCGCGAGGGCGGCATGCTCAGCCGCAAGGCGAAGCGCAGCGCGTAACGAGCGTGGGGACAGACTGAAGTCAAAAGCGTTTTTATAGCATACTCGTGGAGTGTGGATTAGAGAATGGCCGATACCAGAACTCCACTAGAGGTCTTATGTAGCATTGACCGGCGCCTGAAAACAATCCAAATTGCAGCTAGCGTATTCTTAGCCATGGTTGCGATTAAATGTCCGCTCATTTCATTGGTACTCATCTTATATCTTGAAATATTCATCAGGATAGCCAGTACCTTAAAGGGCATGCAATAAAATCGCATTACCCGGCCAATACGGCCCTGAGTTGTACACCTTAAAAAACGAGGAGGAGCCATGAATCCACTGGAATACTTTTTCAATCCCCAAGGCGTGGCGGTGATCGGCGCCAGCGGGGACCCCAGCAAGCTGAGCTACGGCGTGGTGCGCAACCTCAAAGAGCACGGCTATAAGGGGCCCATCTACCCCGTCAACCCCAAAGGGGGGGAGATTCTGGGCCTCAAAGCCTACCCCAGCATCCTGGACGTGCCCGACCCGATTGAGCTGGCCGTGATCATGATCCCCGCGCCGATGGTGCCCCAGGCCCTGGAGGATTGCGGCAAACGCGGCCTGAAGGTCGTCATCGTCATCACCGGCGGCTTCAAAGAGGCCGGGCCAGAAGGCGCCGCGCTGGAACAATCCCTCAAGCCCATCGCCGAGCGCTACGGCATGCGCCTCATCGGCCCCAACTGCGTGGGCGTGATGGATACCCACGTCCCGCTGGACACCACCTTCATCGCGGCCATGCCCAAGCCCGGCGCGATCGGCTTCGCCTCCCACTCCGGCGCCATCTGCGGCGGCACCATTGACTGGGCCATCCAGATGGGGGTGGGCTACAGCCGCATCGCCAGCCTGGGCAACCAGGTGGATGTGGACATTGCCGACGGCATCGAAATGATGTACCAGGACCCGCACACGCGCGTCATCAACGTCTACGCGGAAGGCTTGCCCAACGGTCGGCGCTTCGTGGAGACAGCGGCGCGCATCTTCCGGGAAAAGCCCATTGTGGTGGTGAAAGCGGGCCGTACCTCAGCCGGTACGCGCGCGGTCGCCTCGCACACCGGAGCGCTGGCGGGAGCGGGGCGCGCCTACAGCGCCGCCGCGCACCGTGCAGGCGTCATCAGCGTGAACTCCCTGCAGGAGCAAAACGATGTGGCCATGGCCCTGGCCATGCAACCCCTGCCCGCCGGCCCGCGCGTGGTCATCCTCACCAACGCCGGCGGCCCTGCCGCCCTGGCCGCGGATGCGCTGGACGAATACGGCCTCACCATGGCCGACCTGCTCCCCGAAACCCAGGCCCGCCTCAAGGAGGCCGTGACGCGCGGCGCGCAGCTCAGCAACCCGGTGGACATGCTTGGCGGCCCCTCGGCGGACATGTTTGAGAAAGCCATCGCCATCCTGCAGGAGGATCCGGGGGTGGATATGATTCTGGCCATGTTTGTGCCGCAGGCCATCACGCCCGTCAATGACGTGGCGCGCCACATCGTCGCCGGCGCGCAGCGCGGCCCCAAGCCCGTCGTCGCCTGCCTGGTGGGCGGCATCTCCATTCCAGAAGCGATCCACATCCTGCACGAAGGCAACGTCCCCTGCTACACGGATCCCAACCGCTGCAGCCGCGCCCTGGCGGGGCTGTGGCAATACGCCCAGTTGAAGGTGCGCCCGGACTACACCCCCACCCCGGTCGAGGACGTGGACCGCGAAGCGGCGCGGCAGGTGTTGCAGCGCGCCTGGGAGAAGCACGGCAAGGACTTCCTTGATGCGCAGGACGCGGCCCAGGTCGCCGCTGCCTACGGCATCCGCATCCCCTTCTCCGGCATCGCCACCAACGCGGAAGAGGCGGTCGCCCTGGCCGAGCGCGCCGGCTATCCTGTCGTGCTCAAGCTCATCGCGCCAGGCGTCGTGCACAAGGCGGACGTGGGCGGCATCCTGCTCAACCTGCGCGACGCGGACGCCGTGCGCGCGGGCTTTGCGCAGCTCACGCAGGGCAACCCATCGTGGCAAGCCATGGTGCAGCAGATGGCCCCCAAGGGGCAGGAAGTGATCCTGGGGGCACAGCGCGACGCGCAGTTCGGCCCCTTGCTGATGTTCGGCATGGGCGGCATTTACGTGGAAGTGCTGCGTGACGTGGCCTTCCGCCTGGCCCCCATCAGCGCGCTGGACGCGGAAGAGATGATCGCCGAGACTGCCGTCGGCAAGATCATGCGCGGCGTGCGCGGGCAGACACCGGCTGATCTCGCCGCCGTTGTGGATACGCTGCGCCGCGTTGGGCAGCTTGTCAGCGACTTCCCCTGCATCAGCGAGATGGACATCAACCCGCTCATCGTGGGCGCGCAGGGACAGGGCGCCTGGGCGGTGGATGTGCGCATCGCCCTCGACCAATCGCCGGCCTGACGGTCTCACCGCATCACTCCACCTCAGGGCGATGTGTACGGCATCGCCCTGAGGTATCTCAAACGCAAAGCCCCTCCGCCGATTTTTTTAACCGCCAAGGCGCGAAGGACGCTAAGATTTTTGATTTTCTAACTGCCAAGACGCAAAGGACGCTAAGATTTTTGATTTTCTAACCGCAAAGACGCGAAGGACGCTAAGATTCTCGCATTTTCTTCGCGCTCTTTGCGCCTTTGCGGTGAAATTCTTCGCGCCTTTGCGGTGAAACTTTGTGCGAAAAACGAGCCCCCGCTTTGCGCCCAAAGTGATATAATACCCCAACGTTGTTGATGCAAACCTTAGGCAAGAAAGGATAAAAACCGTAACGCATGACGACATCCCGTACTGCCCACGTGGCGCGTTCCGCCGTGCTCGTCGGGGCTTTCTTCACGGCTGATAAACTGCTTGCGATCGTGCGCGACATGGCCATCGGGCGCGCCTTCGGGGTGGCGCCGGAGCTGGATGCGTATTACGCGGCCTTCGAGCTGCCCGACGGCCTCTTCACGGTGGTCGCCGGGGCCGCGCTGGTCACGGCCCTCATGCCGCTGCTCACCGCCCGCCTGGAAGACGCCCAACGCGACGATGTCTGGCGCCTGGTCTCGGCGGTGCTGAACTGGGTGCTGTTGCTGGTCGCCGCCGTGAGCGCGCTCGCCGCGGTGCTGGCGCCCCAGGTGATTGCACTCGTCGCACCGGGCTTCGACCCATACCGCGCCGACCTGGCCGCGCGTTTGATGCGGCTCGTGCTGCTGCAGACGCTCGTGGCCAGCGCCAGCAGCATCGCCACGTGCAGCCTGCAGGCCCATCAGCACTTCCTGCTGCCTGCCGCGGCGCCCCTCGCCTACACGATCGGACGCATCGCCGGCGTGCTGTGGCTGGCGCCGCATTTCGGCATCTTCGGCCTGGCCTACGGCGGATTGGCGGGCACGCTCGGCCATTTCCTGGTGCAGGTACCGGGCCTGATCCGCTACCGCGCCCGCTGGGTCCCCACCCTGCGCGACCCCGACCTGCGCGCCGTGGTCAATCTGATGGCGCCGCGCATGCTGGGACTGGGGGCGACGTATCTCACCTTTGTGCTGCCGACCTTCCTCGGCTCGCGCCTGAATGCGGGCGCCATCTCCGCCTACGAATACGCCTGGCGCCTCATGCAGTTCCCGGAGACCATCATCGGCACCGCCCTGGGGGTGACGGTGTTCCCTACCCTGGCCGCGTACGCCAACGCGGGGCAAAGGGAGGCACTCAAGCAAACCACCGCCTGGGCCTTGCGCCTCATCCTGGCTTTGGGATTGCCCGCCGCCGTCGCCATGGCCCTGCTGGGCCGTCCGCTCATCGCCCTGATGTTCCAACGCGGCGCGTTCGATGCCGCGGCGACAGAGCGGGTCTACTTCGCCCTGCAACTGCTCACGCTGGCGCTGGTGGCGCATGCGCTGCTGGAAGTGGTCGCACGCTTTTTCTTCGCCCAACGTGACATGTGGACGCCCTTCGGCGCCGCCGTGTTGGGCTTGCTGGTCAACTACGCCGTGAGTCGCGCCCTGCTCTTCAGCCTGGCACAGGGCGCGATCGCTCTGGGCAATGGCGTGGGAGCCCTGGCCCAGGTGCTCACGCTCTATGCCATCGCCCGGCGGCGGGATACGGCCCCGGCCCTGGGTGAGCTGGCGCGCACGGCCTGGCGCACTGCGCTGGCAACGGGCCTGATGGGCGCGCTCACCCTGGGCGCACGGCTGGCCCTTTTCCCCCACCCTGGCCTTGTGAGCACAGCAGTGCTGCTGGGGGTGGCCGGCGGCAGTTACCTGCTCGCCGCCTGGGCCCTGCGCCTGGAGGAGGTCACAGCCCTGCCGCGTTTGCTGTTTACCAGCCAGCCCAGGCCACGGGCCGGCCATAGCGCTTGAAAGCGACCCTGATTTTCATCGTTTGCTCATAACAGGACATCTCATCGCACGAGGTAAAACATGGATACTCTGAAGTGGTGGCAAAAAGCCGTTTTTTACCAGATTTACCCGCGTTCTTTTGCCGACGGCAACGGGGATGGCATCGGCGAATTCGCGGGGATGCTCGCCAAACTGGATTACCTGCAAGCGCTGGGCGTGGATGCCATCTGGCTCTCGCCGCATTTCCCCTCCCCCAACTGGGATTGGGGTTACGACGTCAGCGACTACCTGAGCGTGGCGCCGGAGTACGGGACGCTCGACGATTTCCGGCGCTTCCTCGATGCCCTGCACCAGCGTGGCATGCACCTGATCCTGGATTTGGTACTCAATCACACCAGCGATCAACATCCCTGGTTCCTGGAATCCAAATCCAGCCGCACCAACCCCAAGGCGGATTGGTACGTGTGGGTGGATACGCCCCCCAACAACTGGCAATCCTGCTTCGACGGCCCGGCCTGGACCTACGTGCCGGAGCGGGATCAGTACTACTATCATTACTTCATGAAGCAGCAGCCCGACCTGAACTGGCGCAATCCGGCGGTGAAGGAGGCAATGTGGCAGGCGGTGCGCTTCTGGCTGGATATGGGCGTGGATGGCTTCCGCCTGGACGCGATCGGCACCATCTACGAGGACCCGGCGCTCACGCCGCACCGCGTGCCGATGGACCTGGCCCAGTTGCGCCACTTCTCGGACACGGCGCGCACGCCGGAGGAGATCCGCCGGCGCGACCGTTACTGGCGCGAGATGTTCAAGTATCAGTGGGGGCAGCCGGAGCTGCACGACCTGATGCGCGAGCTGCGCGCCATCCTGGACGAATACCCCGGCGACCGCATGCTGGTGGGGGAGGATGATGACATTGCTTACATGGGCGACGGGGCGAACGAGCTGCACCTGGTGTTCAACTTCCCTCTTATGCGGACGGAGCGCATCACGCCGGCACATGTGCGCCGCAACCAGCGCGCGCGCCTGGCGCAACTGGACGCGCTGCCGCATCGCGGCTGGCCGTGCAACACGCTGGGTAATCACGATTGCTCGCGCATCTACACCCGTTACGGCGACGGCGAACACAACGACGCGCTGGCCCGGCTCAACGCGGCGCTGGTGCTCACACTGCGCGGCACGCCCTTCCTGTACAACGGCGAGGAGATCGGGATGGAGGACCTGATCATCACCGATCCGGCGCTCTTGCGTGACACGATGGCGACCTGGTACTACGAGCGGCTGGTGAACGAGTTCAAGGTTCCGCCGGAGGAGGCAGCACGCCGCGCCGGAGCGATGAGCCGCGACAAGAACCGCACGCCGCTGCAGTGGAGCGATGCTCCCAACGCGGGTTTTTGTCCGGCGGATGTGACCCCCTGGCTGCCGGTGCATCCCAACTATCAACGCGGGGTCAACGTGGCCGCGCAGGAAAACGAGCCAGCGTCGCTGCTCGCTTTCTACCGCCGCCTGCTGCAGGTGCGGCGCGCTTTGCCCGCGCTGGTCGGCGGCGAGTACCAGGTGCTGCATCCGCGCGCGCAGGAGTACCTAGCTTTCCTGCGCACCACGGAAGACCAGATGGTTCTGGTGGTGCTGAATTACAGTGCCGAGGCGCACACCCTCCGCTTCCGCTTGCGCGACAAGAAGGATATCACGGTGCGCTTCTCCACCCAGATAGAGCGCGAGGGGCAGACACTACCGCTGCGCGCGCTCCCCATCGCGCCGTTTGAGGTATTCATCGGCGTGATTGCGTAGTCCTGAAAGGAGTTTGACACCATGCAAAGAACGGCGATTTGGCTGATTGTGCTGGCCCTGGTGGTGGGCTGTTTGTTGTGCGGCGCGTGTCTGTTCGGAACGGGAGCGCTGCTCTATTTTGCCCCAACAGTGCTCCCGACGCTGATACCGGAGATTGATGTCAGGCCGACGGGGGAATTCGTCCCCGAAATTACTACCGATCCGGCCCCGCCAGAGGCTTATGAAACGCTGGCAAGCGTGCAGAGCACGGATATTCCCCCCAGCGATCTGCACGAGCTGGCGATCCGTTTCCGCGGAGTGTCGGCGGATACGCCGCGCCAGCTCAACCAGCCCAACCCGGATTATCCCGTGGGCACGGAGCGGGTGTTTAATGTGTCCAATGTGGATACCAACGAGCAATTCCAGGTAACCGCGGTGCTGGTGTACAAGACGGAGCATGTCTATATGTGGATGCAGAAGGGCGTCAGTTTCAACGAGAAGAAGCTTATCGAGGCGGCAGATCTGTTTGAGCAGGTAACCTACCCCACCAACCGCGAGTTCTTCGGCAGTGAGTGGACGCCCGGCGTAGATAATGACCCGCACTTGAGTATTCTGCATGTGCGCGGCCTGGGGAATACGGTCGCGGGGTACTTTTCCAGCCCGGATTCGTTTGTGCGCGCGGTACGCGAGGATTCTAATGAGATGGAGATGTTCTACATCAACCTGGATAACATCACCATCGGCGATGCGTTCTACAACGGCGTGCTGACGCACGAGTTTCAGCACATGATTCACTGGTACAACGATCAAAATGAAGATACGTGGATGAATGAGGGGTGTTCTGAGCTGGCGATGGAGCTGAATAATCGCCAGCGCCCCGGCAAGTACGACGTCGGGGGCAGTGAGTACAGTTACCTGAGCAACGCCGATCTCCAGCTTACCTTCTGGCCCGATTCCGATAACGATTCCTTCCCGCACTACGGCGCGGCATATCTCTTTATGGCCTACTTCCTGGATCGCTTCGGCGAGGATGCGACCAAGACGCTCATCGCCGAGTCGCGCAACGGCATGGAGAGTGTGGATTACGTGTTGCAACAACGCCTGGGCCTCACGATGAACCACCAGGAGTTATTCGCCGATTGGGCGGTGGCGAATTTGCTGGATGATCCCACTCTGGCCGACGGGCGCTTTGGGTATCGCGACTTCGATCTTACCCGCCCAGGGTTTAGCGAAAGTTACGACGTGAATAAACTGCCCGCGGGAACAGTGAAACACACGGTGGCGCAATACGGAGTGGATTACATCGAACTGCGCGGCAACAGGCCGGTCCAGTTGTCTTTTACTGGCAGTACCACGGTCAAGGTCATGGATACGAATGCGCACAGCGGGAAGTACCTGTGGTGGTCGAACCGTAACGACGAGTCAGACATGCGCCTGAGCCGCATCGTGCGCCTGCCCCAGGCCCAACAAATCACCCTGAGCTTTTGGGCCTGGTACGACATCGAGGAGGAATGGGATTACGCTTACCTGGTGATCGGCACGGCATCGGATGGACGCATTGAGAGCGTGCAAGACAAGGATATTAGCTGGCGGATTCTGGACGATAACAGCCTGAAATGCACCCGCAGCAATCCGAACAACAATGCCTTCGGCTGCGGCTGGACGGGGCGGAGTAACGGCTGGCGTGAGCTCAGCGCGGATTTGAGCCGCTACGCCGGTCAGGATGTGGTGGTGGCCTTCGAGTACATTACCGATGCCGCAGTGAATAGCACCGGCTTGGCGGTGGATGATCTTGTCCTCATGGCGGATGGTCAGGTGCTCTTCAGTGACGATGTGGAACATGGCCAGGACGACTGGGTGGCCGAGGGTTTTGTGCGCATCGCCAATGTGCTGCCGCAGGAATGGATCGTGCAACTGGTCACCTACCCCAAACAGGGGCAGCCCACGGTGACGCGCCTGCTCTTCATGGACGGGGCGCAGGGGAGCTGGCGCATCCCGCTGAGTGCTGACACCCCGCGCGCGGTGCTGCTCATTTCGGGGATAACGCCCATCACGAGCGAGCGCGCCGCCTATCGTTATGAGCTTACCCTGGAGCCATGAACGCATCACCCATCGCCGTGTTTGATTCGGGCGTAGGGGGGCTTTCGGTGTGGCGCGAGATCGTGCGCCAACTGCCGGAGCAGTCCACGCTCTACATCGCAGACCAGGCCCACATCCCCTACGGGCCACGGCCCCTGGAGGAGATCCGCCGTTACGCGGAGGGCATCGCGCGCTTTGCGCTGGCGCAGGGAGCCAGGGTCATCGTGGTAGCGTGCAACACGGCTTCGGGCGCGGCCCTGCAGCATCTACGCCAGGCCTTCCCTGAAGTGGCGTTTGTCGGCATGGAGCCGGCGGTCAAGCCGGCGGTGGAGCACACGCAACGCGGCATCGTGGGGGTGATCGCCACGCCGGCTACGTTCCAGGGGGAGCTGTTCCGCCGCCTGGTGGCGCGCTACGCAGGCCAGGTGCAGGTGCTCACGCAGACCTGTCCCGGCCTGGTGGAGCGGGTGGAGGCGGGGGCGCTCAACACGCCGGACACGCGCGCTGCGCTACACGAGTATCTGCATCCCCTGCTGGAGGCGGGCATTGATCAGCTTGTGCTGGGGTGCACCCACTATCCCTTTTTGAGCGAGGCGATCGCCGAGGTGGTGGGGCCGGAGGTGGCACTCATTGACCCGGCGCCGGCGGTGGCCCGTCAGGTGGGGCGCGTGTTGGAGGCCCGGGGACTGCGTGCGCCCCAGGGGAGCGTGGGCCACCATCACTTTTACACCACTGGTGACCCCGCCAGGCTGGCGGAACAGGCGCAGCGATTGGTGGGCTACACCGGCCCGGTCAGCGCTTTACAGTGGGACGCAACGGAGAGCGCGCTCAGCCTCAGGGCTTGAGCAAAGCATCAAAACGCGGACGGAGGCGCGCGTAGGTCTCATCGAGCCATTCGGGGATCACGCGCGTCTCCCCAACGATGCTCATGTAGTTGGTATCCCCTCCCCACCGTGGCACGATGTGCATGTGGACGTGTTCCGCCACGCCGGCCCCGGCCACGGTCCCCTCGTTCACGCCGATGTTGAAGCCCTGCGGGGCGTATTCCGCGCGCAGCGCCTGGAGGGAAACGCGCACCAGCCGCAACAGCTCCAGGCTGGCCTCATCGTCGAGCTGTTCCAGCGAGGGGACATGCGCGTAGGGCACCACCATCAAGTGGCCGTTGTTGTACGGATAGCGGTTCAGGAGCACAAAACACCGCTCCCCGCGATAGAGGATGTGCTCAACGGTATCGGGTTGTTGCGGTTTGGTGCAAAAGATGCAGGCGCGCTCCGCGCCGGTCGGCTCAGAACGCCGTAAGTAGGCCATACGCCAGGGTGTCCACAAGTGTTTCATCGCCTTCATTGTAACGCGAAATGCGGATCAGGCAAGCCGAGAGTTCAACGGATGGGTACAGGGCCCGCCGATCCGTCCGTGCTGGCCTGAGGCGTGCGGATAGGCACATCTACACCCTCCCCCAACGGCAAGCGTGCAGGTGGGGACGCGGCAAGACTTTCACTAGTGTCGCAAGAAGAAGGGAATGTCAATCACAGCACGGACCTTCCCATACTTGCGCCTCCGATAAAGCAAGGCCAGTTTAAGCGCCCAGGCAGTCTGATTGTGGAGCGGCATCTGCCACCACCGCGCCGGAACGAATTCCGGCAGAATGACGCTGGCTAACTGTCCGTCGTTGTGCTCTCGATCTGTCTGTTCCAGGAATTCCAAAATGGGGCCAACGGTAGACCGGTAAGGCGATGGTACCCCTACCAGCGGAACGTCAGGCAGCCATTGTTCCCACGCATGACGAACCCGCTCTCCTGAGCCCGGGGTGATCTCCACATACACCGCCGTTATGTGAGCGGAAATGGAACGCGCATAGCGCACGGCTTCGATAACGCCACGATGAACGCCGGAGACCGGGATGACGACACGCGGCATGGGCAAAGGCTTAAGCGAAGGTGGTAACCCTTTCAGCGTCAAGGCGCGGGCGACCTCCTGATAATGCCTGCGAATTGCCAGCATAAGCGAGACCAGAGCAGGAACCAGGAACATCACAATCCAGGCGCCATGGACAAATTGACTGGCTGCGATGACCAGCAATACCAGCGCCGTGACCAGGGCCCCCAGGCTATTGACCAGGAGCTTGAGCCAGTGCCCCGCACCCTGTTCACGCCACCAGTGAAGCGCCATGCCACTTTGCGAAAGGGTGAAGGCCAGAAAAGCACTGACGGCAAAAAGAGGAATGAGCGCGTGGGTATCACTACCTTGACTCATCAGCTAGCGGTTAAAACCGCCCCTGTAGGGCGCTACGCGCCGGGCGACCGTACCCTTCGCTGCGCTTCGGGTATCC
>FWWL01006864.1_pt1 | contig 16058 bp, 10 predicted proteins | sample 2228331 | NCBI WGS metagenome assembly FWWL01 (sample SAMEA103939775, study PRJEB20133) | metagenome
CCGGCCCACGACCCGACGAAGGCATACGGCTTTGCGGGCGTCGTCCTCTCGCTGAAGGACCTGTCGGCCTCTGTCTGGCTGTGGCACCGGACGAACGGGTCGTGGAACGTCCAGAAGGTCATCGAGATCCCGGCCGAGCCGGCGGACCCGGACCGTCTCCCGCCGGCCTTGAAGGACTTCAAGGCCGTCCCGCCCCTCGTGACGGACATCGACCTGTCCGTGGACGACCGCTTCCTGTACGTTTCCTGCTGGGGCACGGGCGAACTCCGGCAGTACGACGTCTCGGACCCCTTCCGGCCGAAGCTGACGGGGACCGTCCAGCTCGGCGGCATCGTCCGGCGGGCGCCCCATCCGAAGGACCCGAAGCGGCCCCTCAACGGCGGACCCCCGATGGTCGAGGTCAGTCGGGACGGCCGTCGGGTGTACGTGACGAATTCCCTGTACATCCCGTGGGACCCCATCTTCTATCCCGACGGCATCCGGGGCTGGATGGTCAAGCTCGACGCCGACCCCCGGGGCGGTCTCACGGCGGACCCGAACTTCTTTGTCGACTTCGGCGGCGAACGACCCCATCAGGTCCGTCTGGAGGGCGGGGACGCCTCGTCGGACTCGTACTGCTATCCGTAGGACCGGGCGGGGGCCATGACGGACGGCCTCGGGTTTTGGCTGGCCCTGGCCCTGCTGGGGGCCTACCACGGGGTCAACCCGGGGATGGGCTGGCTCTTTGCCGTGGCCCTGGGGCTTCAGGAGCAGAGCCGCCGAGCGGTCCTCGGGGCCCTGGTCCCGATCGCCACGGGTCACCTGGCCGCCGTCGGCCTCGTGACGGTCGTCTGGGTGGGCCTCCAGGTCCGTCTGCCCCTGGGCCTCCTCCGGGGCTTGGCGTCGGCCGTCCTGGTCGCCTTTGGGCTGTACCGCCTCATCCGGGCCCGGCATCCCCGGTGGGTCGGCTTTCGGGTCGGGTTCCGGGACCTCGTCCTGTGGTCCTTCTGGATGGCGACGGGCCATGGGGCGGGTCTCATGCTGGTGCCGGTCCTGCTGGGGGTCCGGCCTTCCGGGGGCGGTCATCATGCCGGACCGGCGGCGGCCGCCGTCGAGGCGGTCGGGGCCGGGCCTTGGGGCCTGGGCCTGGCGGCCGTCGCCTGGCACACGGCCGTGTACCTGCTGGTGATGGTCCTGGTGGCCCTCATCGTCTATGAGAAGGTCGGACTGGCCGTCCTGCGGCGGGCCTGGGTCAATTTCGAGGTCCTGTGGGCCGTCGCCCTGATCGTGGCCGGCCTCGGGGTGTGGGTAGGAGGGTAAGGCGACCCGGAGGGACCCAGGCGTCGGAGACCCGGGACCGACGCCCTGGAACCCCCGTCGATTTAGGCCGTTTCCTCGGTGACGGAGAGGCTCGGCGGGACCACCAGTTCGGTCGGCTCCTCGTAGGCGGCCGGGACGATGCGCTCCTCGATGGTCGTGTCCTTCTCGACCCGGACCTGCCGGTAGTAGGGACTGCCCGTCCCGCAGGGGACCAGGCGCCCGACGATGACGTTCTCCTTGAGGCCGTAGAGGTAGTCGGTGCTCCCGCGGATGGCCGCCTCCGTGAGGACCCGGGTCGTTTCCTGGAAGGACGCCGCCGAGATCCAGCTGTCGGTGCTGAGGGCCGCCCGCGTGATGCCGAGCAGGACGGGCGTGCCCGTCGCCGGCTTGCCGCCCCGGGCGGCGACCTCGGCGTTCTTGTCCATGAACCGGAACTTGTCGACGATCTCCCGGTACAGGAAGTCGGTGTCGCCGACGTCCTCAATGCGGAACCACCGGGTCATCTGGCGGATGATGACCTCGATGTACTTGTCGTCGATGCTGACGCCCTGGGAGCGGTAGACCCGCTGGATCTCGTTCAGGAGGTACTTTTCGAGCTCCCGCACGCCCAGGACCCGCAGGATGTCCGTCGGGTTCACGGGCCCCTCCATGAGGGGCTCGCCGGCCTCGACGGTCTCGCCGTCCCGGACGATGACGTGGGCCCCCCGGGGGAGGGTGTACTCCTTCTCGACGCCGCCCTCGCCCTCGATGCGGATGATCCGCTGGCCCTTCTCGTTGATGCCCATGAAACGGACCCGGCCGTCGATTTCGGCGATGACGGCCGGCTCGGCCGGCTTCCGGGCCTCGAAGAGGGCCTCGACCCGGGGGAGACCGCCCGTGATGTCCTTCGTCTTCGTCGTCTCCCGGGGGATCTTGGCCAGGATGTCGCCCGGGTAGACCTTCTGGTCCTCTTGGACGACCAGCCGGGCGCCCGTCGGTAGGAGATAGGTGGCGATGACCTCGCCGGCCCCGTCGACGACCTCGATGGAAGGCTTCAGGACGGTCTTGCCGACGGCGAAATCGACGACGACCAGGTCCCGGTTCTTGGTGACCTCGTCGATCTCCTCCTGGACGGTCTCACCGACCCGGATGTCGTGGTACCGGACGGTCCCGGCGTGCTCGCACAGGATGACCGACGAGTAGGGGTCCCACTCGACGAGGGGCGTGTCGGGCTCGACGACCTGGCCGTTTTCGACCAGGACCCGGGCCCCGTAGACGACCGTGTAGCGCTCCCGCTCCCGGCCGTCGGGGTCGATGACGACGACCTGGCCCTTGCGGTTGACGGCGATCTGGTGACCCGCCTTGTTGCGGATGGTCTGGAGGCCCCGGAACTGGACGATGCCGCCGTGCTTAGAACGGTGCTGGGAGACCTCGCCGATGCGGCCGGCCGTCCCGCCGTAGTGGAACGTCCGCATCGTGAGCTGGGTCCCCGGTTCACCGATGGACTGGGCGGCGATGATCCCGACGGGGGTCCCGACCTGGACGAGCCGGCCCGTCGCCAGGTCCCGACCGAAGCACAGGACGCAGACGCCCCGACGGCTCTGGCAAGTCAGGACGGACCGGATCTTGACCCGGTCGATGCCCGCCTCCTCCAGGAGGAAGGCCTTCTCCTCGTCGATCATCTCGTTGGCCCCGACGATGACCTCGCCCGTCAGGGGGTCCCGGATGGCCTCGGCGGCGATACGGCCCACGACCCGTTCCCGCAGGGGCTCGACGATCTCGCCGTCCTCGACGAGGGGCTCGATGTAAATCCCCTCCATCGTCCCGCAGTCGTGCTCGGTGATGTAAACGTCCTGGGCCACGTCCACGAGCCGGCGGGTCAGGTACCCGGCGTCGGCCGTCTTGAGGGCCGTGTCGGCCAGGCCCTTGCGGGCCCCGTGGGTCGAGATGAAGTACTCGAGGACCGACAGGCCCTCCCGGAAGTTGGACGTGATAGGCGTCTCGATGATCTCGCCCGAGGGCTTCGCCATCAGCCCCCGCATCCCGGCGAGCTGGCGGATCTGGACGTCCGACCCCCGGGCGCCCGAGTCGACCATGACGTACACGGGGTTCAGTTCGCCCCGCTGGGCGGCCTGGTCCCGCATCTCCCGGATCATCTCCTGCATGACGTCCTCGGTGACCCGGGACCAGATGGCGACGACGTGGTTGTACTTCTCTCGGGCGGTCATCTCGCCCCGGCGGTAGCGTTCCTCGACGCGACGGACCTCCCTCCGGGCCTCCTCGATGATCTTCTGCTTGTCCTTGGGGATGACCAGGTCATCGAAGGCCCCCATCGAGATGCCCGCCCGGGTGGCGAACTGGAAGCCGACGTCCTTGAGGGCGTCCAGGAGCTCGACCGTCTTCCGCATCCCGTACTTGAGGTACACGAAGTGGACCAAGGAGGCCACGCCCTTCTTCTTCAGGACGCCGTTGACGAAGGGCATGTGGGGCGGCAGGGCGGCGTGGAAGAGGACCCGGCCGACGGTCGTGTCGACCCACCGATTCCGGACCTCCTCCTTGGCGGCGTACAGGATGTCCTGGGTATTCCCCTGGGCCTCGGTGTCGATGAGGAGGCCCGAGAAGCGAAACCGGATGGGCGTATGCGTCCGGACGTGGCCCGACTGATAGGCCAGCAAGACCTCGTCGACCGTCCCGAAGTAGGGCATCCGCTCGGGGGTCGCCCCGTCCTGGGGCTTTCGGACCGTCAGGTAGTAGATCCCCAGGACCATGTCCTGGGTCGGCGACGCCAGGGGCTTGCCGTTGGCCGGCGACAGGATGTTGTTGACCGCCAGCATGAGGGTCGAGGCCTCGAGCTGGGCCTCCGGGGAGACGGGGACGTGGACGCCCATCTGGTCCCCGTCGAAGTCGGCGTTGTAGGCCGTGCAGACGAGGGGGTGGATCCGGATGGCCTTCTCATCGATCAGGACGGGCTGGAAGGCCTGGATACTCAGCCGGTGCAGGGTCGGCGCCCGGTTCAGGAGGACGGGATGGTCCCGGACGACCTCTTCGAGGGCGTCCCACACCTGGGGGTCCTCCCGGGCGACCAGCTCCTTGGCCCGACGGACGAGGTCCGTGATGCCCATCTTCTCGAGCTGGTGGTACACGAAGGGCTTGAACAGCTCGAGGGCCATCTTCTTGGGGAGGGCGCACTGCCACAGCTTCAGCTCGGGACCGACGACGATGACGGCCCGGCCCGAGAAGTCGACCCGCTTGCCCAGGAGGTTCTGGCGGAAGCGGCCGTGCTTGCCCTTGAGGTTGTCGCTGAGGGACTTCAGGGGCCGCCGCTGGGCGCCCTTCATGATGCGGGACCGCCGGCCGTTGTCCAGGAGGGCGTCGACGGCCTCCTGGAGCATGCGCTTTTCGTTCCGGATGATGACCTCGGGGGCGTGGAGTTCCAGGAGCTTCTTGAGGCGGTTGTTCCGGTTGATGACCCGCCGGTACAGGTCGTTCAGGTCCGAGGTGGCGAACCGACCGCCCTCCAGGGGCACGAGGGGTCGCAGTTCGGGCGGGAGGACGGGGATGACGTCCAGGACCATCCACTCGGGCTTCTGACCGGAGCGGAGGAAGGCCTCGACGACCCGGAGGCGCTTGGCCGCCCGGACCTTCCGCTGACGGGACGGCGACGCCTTCATCTCCTGGCGGAGTTCCTGGGCCAGGGCAGCCAGGTCGATCTTCCGGAGGACCTCCCGGATGGCCTCGGCGCCCATCTTGGCGACGAACCGCTGACCGTACTGCTTGCGGAGGTCCCGGTACTCCTCCTGGGTCAGGAGCTGACAGAACTGGAGGTCCGTGTCGCCGGGGTCGATGATGACGTAAGACTCGTAGTAAATGACCCGTTCGAGCTCCCGGGCCGTCAGGCCCAGCAGGAGGCCCATCCGGCTCGGGACGTTCCGGACGTACCAGATGTGGGCGACGGGCGCCGCCAGCTCGATGTGGCCCATCCGTTCCCGGCGGACGCGCTTTTCCGTGACCTCGACGCCGCACTTTTCGCAGACGACGCCCTTGTACTTCAGCTTCCGGTACCGGCCGCATAGACACTCGTAGTCGCTGATGGGCCCGAAGATCCGGGCGCAGAACAGACCGTCCCGTTCCGGCTTGAAGGTCCGGTAGTTGATGGTCTCGGGTTTCTTGACCTCCCCGGAAGACCACGAGCGGATCTTGTCCGGGGAGGCCAACCCGATGCGAATGGCCACGATGTCGTTGATGTTCCGTTCCCGTTTCCGCCGTTGGGCGGGCTGCTGAAAGAGGGTGGCTACCAAGGCGATGCCTCCAGTCGGGCGGTTCGGCAGTGGGCCGGATGCCGGGCCCCGGGGGTCGGACCGGGACCCTCTCCCTACGAGTCTTTACGAAGCGGCCTCCCGGGCTTCTTCCGGCGGCGTCTGGTAGACGAGCTCGACGTCCAGGGCCAGGCTCTGAAGCTCCTTCATCAGGACCCGGAAGGACTCGGGAATCGTCGGCTCGATCCGGGGGTGGCCCCGGAGGATGCTCTGGAACAGGCGCAGGCGGCCGTCGATGTCGTCGGACTTGACGGTCAGCATCTCCTGGAGGGTGTGTGCGGCGCCGTAGGCCTCCAGGGCCCAGACCTCCATCTCGCCGAGGCGCTGGCCGCCGAAGCGGGCCTTGCCCCCGAGGGGCTGTTGGGTGATGAGCGAGTAAGGCCCCGTCGCCCGGGCGTGGATCTTGTCCTCGGCCATGTGGACCAGCTTCATCATGTAGGCGTAACCGACCGTGACCCGCTGTTCGAACGGCTCGCCCGTCCGTCCGTCGTAGAGGACCGTCTTGCCGTCCTCGGGCAGGCCGGCCGCCTCCAGGAGGGCCCGGATGTCCTCTTCCCGGGCCCCGTCAAAGACGGGCGACTCAAAGCGCACGCCGAGCACGTGGGCGGCCCAGCCCAGGTTGGCCTCCAGGAGCTGGCCGACGTTCATCCGGGACGGCACGCCCAGGGGGTTCAGGACGATGTCGACCGGCGTCCCGTCCGGCAGGAACGGCATGTCCTCCTTGGGGAGGATGATGGCGACGACGCCCTTGTTCCCGTGTCGGCCGGCCATCTTGTCGCCGACCTGCAGGCGCCGCTTCATGGCCACGTAGACCTTGACGACCTTCAGGACGCCGGGCGGGAGCTCGTCGCCCTGCTCGAGGCGCCGCATCCGTTCCTCGTAGATGCTCCGGAGGACCTTGAGCCGCTGGTGGTACCGCCGCAGGACGTCCCGGAGGGTCTTCTGGGCCGCCGTCTGGCGGAGCTTGAGGTTCTCCAGGTCCAGGAACTCCAGGCCCTCGACGTCTTCGGGCCGCAGGACGTGGCCCTTCGGGAAGAGTTCCCGGCCGTGGATGTCCCGCAGGGCCTCCCGGAGCTCGGCCCCGGCGAGTTGGGTCGCCGACTGGAGCTTCACGTTTTCCCGGAGGATGCGGACCTGGTCCTCCTGGTCCCGCTGGACCTTCTCCTTTTCGATCCGCTCGAGTTCCCGCTGGGTGGCGTCCTTCTCGACGCCCCGGCGGGCGAAGACCTTGACGTCTACGACGACGCCCTCGACGCCGGGCGGGACCCGCAGGGACGAGTCGCTGAAGGACTTGCCCTTCTCGCCGAAGATGACGGCGATGAGCCGTTCCTCGGGCGTCTGGACCGTCTCCGGCTGGGGCGTCACCTTCCCGACGAGGATGTCACCCGGCTTGACGTAAGACCCGATGACGGCGATGCCCGTGTCGTCGAGATGCCGGAGCTGGTCGGGCGTCGCCTTCGGGACGTCCCGGGTCAACTGCTCCTCGCCGATCTTGGTCTCCCGGACCTGGACCTCGAACTCCTCGATGTGGATCGACGTGTAGGCGTCCTCCTCGACGAGGCGCTCGCTGATGACGATGGCGTCCTCGAAGTTGTAGCCGTGCCAGGGCATGTAAGCGACCAGGACGTTCCGGCCCAGGGCCAACTCGCCCTCGGCCGTCGCCGGTCCGTCGGCGATGACCTGGCCCCGACGGATGGCCTGGCCCGGCCGGACGATCGGCCGCTGGGTGATACACGTCCCCTGATTCGAGCGCTCCAGCTTCCGGAGCTTGTAGATGCGGACCCGGTCCTCTCCCGGGGGCCGGCGGGAGCGGACGACGATGCGGGTGGCGTCGACGGCCTCGACGACGCCGTCTTCTTCAGCGACCCAGACGGCCCCCGAGTCCCGGGCCGTGATGGCCTCCATGCCCGTCGAGACGATCGGCGGCTCGGGCTTCATCAGGGGCACGGCCTGCCGCTCCATGTTCGAGCCCATCAGGGCCCGGTTGGCGTCGTCGTGCTCGAGGAACGGGATCAGGCTCGCCGAGACGCTGACGACCTGCTTGGGCGAGACGTCGATGAACTGGACCTCTTCCCGGGGGACGAGGGCGATCTCGCCGGCCTTCCGGGCGATGACGAAGTCCGGCACGATGCGGCCGTGCTCGTCGAGGGGGACCGTCGCCTGGGCGATGACGTACTGGGCCTCCTCCCAGGCCGTCATGTACCAGATGTGGATCTCGTACCGGGCCGGCTGTTTCCGCCGGTTCCGCAGTTCCTGATTGACCCGGTCGACTTCCTCCCGGGGCAGGACCTGGCCCTTCTCGAAAGGCGAGTCGCCGGGATGGAGGACCCGGACGTAGTCGACGACCCGGCCGTCCTCGACCTTCCGGTAGGGGCTCTCGATGAAGCCGAACTCGTTGACCCGGGCGTAACAGCTCAGCGACACGATCAGGCCGATGTTCGGGCCCTCCGGCGTCTCGATCGGGCAGACCCGGCCGTAGTGGGTCGGGTGGACGTCCCGGACCTCAAAGCCGGCCCGCTCCCGGTTGAGGCCGCCGGGGCCAAGGGCGCTGAGCCGCCGCTTGTGGGTGATCTCGGCCAGGGGGTTCGTCTGGTCCATGAACTGAGACAGCTGGCCCGTGGCGAAAAACTCCCGGACCGAGGCCATGACCATCTTGGTGTTGACCAGGTCGCCGGGCAGGACGTCGCTCAAGTCCGTCAGGACACTCAGCCGCTCCTTGATGTAACGCTCCATCCGGCTCAGGCCGACCCGGAGCTGGTTCTGCAGGAGTTCCCCGACGGCCCGGACCCGCCGGTTGGCCAGGCTGTCGATGTCGTCGGGCTGGGTCAGGTTCCGTTGGAGCTTCAGGGCGTACTCGGTGACCCGGCAGACGTCGTCGAGGTCCAGGGTCGTCTGGGTCAGGGGCTTGTCCATCCCGAGCTTCGTGTTCAGCTTCAGGCGACCGACGGCGCCCAGGCTGTACCGCCGGGGGTTCCAGAAGAGTTCCTCAAAGAAGATACGGGCCGTCTCGGTCGTCGCCTGGTCGCCGGGCCGGAGCTTCTTGAAGACCTCCCGGAGGGCATCCTTGCGGTCCTGGGTCTTGTCCTTGGCCATCGTCAGGACGAGCGTGTCGCCGACGGGCTCCCGGTCGGGGAACACGACGGCCAGGTCCAAGACCTTTTTCTTCATCAGGGTCTCGACCAGCTCCGGGGTCACCTCGGCGGCGGTCGAGGCCAGGACCTCCCCGGTCTTGGGGTCGACGACGTCCTCGGCCAGGTACGCCCGCCGGAACAGGAACCGGGTCCGGGCCAGGACGGTCTTGACGCCGGCCGCCAGGGCCTCTTCCAGGCGGGGTCGGGTCAGCCGCTCCATGGCCGGGACGATCACGTGGCCCTCCTTGGGATGGACGACGTCTTGGACGACCCGGACGTTCACGAGGCGGTCCGTCAGCTCGAGTTCGACGGCCTCCTCGTGAAGGCGGACACGATGGATCTGGTAAAAGCGCTTCAGGATGTCCTGGTTGCTCTCGAGGCCGAAGGCCTTCAGGAGGACCGTCCCCGGGACCTTCTTCCGGCGGTCGATACGGGCGTGGAGGATGCCCCGGCGGTCGTACATCAGCTCGATCCAGGCCCCGTAGTAGGGGAGGACCTCGGCGAGGTAGGACCGGCGACCGACCTGACGGAAGTAGGCCCCCGGCGACCGGTGGAGCTGACTGACGATGACCCGCTCGGTCCCGTTGATGATGAAGGTCCCGAACTCGGTCATCAGGGGGATCTCGCCGAAGTAGACGAGCTGTTCCTTGACTTCCTTCGGCCGGCCGGCGGCCCGGTCCTCGGGCGTCTCAAACAGCGACAGCCGCAGGCGGACCCGCAGGGGCGCCGAGTAGGTCGCCCCCCGCTCCTTACACTCCCGGTCCGTGTAGCGATGCTTCAGGTGGACGTAAGTCTGGCACTTGGGACAGACCTGGAGGACCTCCCGGTTCAGCGTCCCGCAGTGGGGACACAGGACGCTGTCCCCCTCCTCGGGGTTGACGGGGACCCGGGCGCCACAGCCGCTACAGGGCGTCCGCAGGTACTCCAGGCCCTTGAGGTGACCGCACAGGCACTCCCACACGCCGACCGTGTAGTCGACGAAGTCGAGCTGGCAGATGCCCCGGTAGTCGACGATGGGGAAGATCTGCTTGAAGACGGCCTGGAGGCCGACGTCCTGACGCTCCCCGGGGAGGAGGTCCATCTGAAGGAACTCCTGGTACGAACGCCGCTGGAGCTCCATCAGGTGGGGGAGCGGCAGGTCCGACGAGATGCGGGCAAACGAGTAACGCCCGCTTTCCGTGCGGCGGTATCGTTCCAATACGGACTGGCTCATAGGGTCTCCCTGTGACGGGGGTTGAGGGGGTCGGAGCGGCGCCCGACCTCACTTGGACGTGATCTCGACCGTGGCGCCCGCCTGCTCCAGTTTCTTCTTGAGGTCCTCGGCCTCTTCCCGGGTGAGGCCCTCCTTAATAGTCTTGGGGGCCGCATCGACCAGGGCCTTCGCCTCCCTCAGGCCCAGCTCCGGGAAGATCTCCCGTAAGACCTTGATGAGCTGGACTTTCTGCTGACCGGCGTCCTTGATGACGACGCTGTACGTGACGACCTTCTCTTCCTCGGCCGTCCCGGCAGGGGCCCCGGCGGCGACGGGGACCGCCATCGGCACGGCAGCGGCCGCCTGGACGCCCCACCGTTGCTCCAAGTCCTTGACGAGTTCGACGAGCTGGGTGACGGTCAGGCCGCTCAGGTACTCGATGACCTGCTCCTTCGTCAGTTCGGCCATGGGACCACCTCCTTCTTGTTCAGGCTCCTGGGCCCGTCGGGCTTGGGCCTGGTGTAGAACGGCTAAAAATCGCTGAAGCGGTGCCGCCAGGAGCCGGACCGTCCGGGCCGCCGGGCCCTCCAAGAGGCCCAGCAGTTGAGCCCGGGCCGTCTCCTTGGACGGCAGGTTGATCAACAAGTCCAGTTGCTTGTCCGTGAAGAGCTGGCCCTCGACGACGGCCGCCTTAAAGGCCAGGTGCGTATGCTCCCTCATGAGGTCCCGGACCAGCTTGGCGAGGGCGACGCCGTCCGTATGATAGGCGACGGCCGTCATCCCCCGGAGGGCGTCGCTCAGCTTCTCGAAGGGCGTCCCCCGGAAGGCCAGCCGGGCGAGACGGTTCTTGACGACCCGATAGCGGGCCTGCAGGGCTTTAATGCGCCGTCGGATCTGCAGGTCCTCCCGGGCCGAGATGCCCTGAGGCGCCAGCAGGAGGACGGCCGGGTACTGCAGGACCTCTTGCCGGAAGGACTGGACCCACTGCTCCTTCTTCCAGCGATTGGGTCGGACACGCATGCCCAGGACTCCTTCGGCCGGGACCCGGCCGTTCGGCCCCCGAACTCCCGAACGACCCTACACCCGCAGACGGGCCAGCAGGTCGTTCAGGTCCAACTCCAGGGCCGGGCTCATCGTCGTGCTCACGTAAGCCCGCCGGAGGTACTTCCCCCGGGCCGTCGGGGGCTTGGCCCGCAGGACGGCCTCGACGGCGGCCAGGACGTTTTTGGCCAGGTGCTCGACGGGAAAGGACTTCTTCCCGACCGGGACGTGGACGTTGCCAGTCTTGTCCGTCCGGAATTCTACGCGGCCCGCCTTGATCTCCCGGATGGCCCGGCCGATGTCCTGCGTGACCGTCCCGGCCTTCGGGTTCGGCATCAGGCCCCGGGGGCCTAGGACCTTCCCGACGCGTCCGAGGAAGCGCATCATGTCGGGCGTGGCGACGACGGCGTCGTAGTCGAGCCACCCCTGCTCGATCCGTTCGACGACCTCCGGGCCCTCGACGAAGTCGGCCCCGGCCTGCCGGGCCTCGACGGCCTTGTCGCCGACGGCGATGGCCAGGACGCGCCGGGTCTTGCCCGTCCCGTGGGGGAGGACGACGCTTCCCCGGACCTGTTGCTCGGGCTTCCGGGGGTCGACCCCCAGACGTAAGGCCAGTTCGACCGTCTCGTCGAACCGGGCGTAGGCGACTGCCTGGAGGAGGGCCAGGGCCTCCTCCAGACGGTACGGACGGGCCTCGACCTTAGCCAGGGCGGCCGCATACTTCCGGCCCACGTCGACCCTCCATCCGGGAGTTCAGCCGTTCGGCAACTCGGGAGTCCGGCCGGGAGACCGTCGGCCCCAGGGCCTTCTGCCATTCCCGAGCTCCCGAACGGCCGAATCCCCCAATCCCCCGGACCGCCGTCCTTAGTCTACGACGACGATCCCCATACTCTTACACTGGCCCTCCAGGGTCCGGACGGCCGCCTCGACAGTATCGCAGTTCAGGTCCTTCATCCGCTGGCGGGCCAGTTCGACCAGCTGGGCCCGGGGGACCTTACCGACCTTCTCCTTATTCGGCGTCCCCGAGCCCTTCACGATGCCTGCCAACTGCTTGAGCAGGAAGGAGGTCACCGGGCCCTTCACCTCGACGGAAAAGGTCCGGTCTTCATAGATGTGGACCAGGACCCGGACTTCCTGGCCCCGCATCGGGGCCGTCAGGGCGTTGAAGGTCTTGACGAACTCCATCAGGTTCACGCCGTGCTGGCCCAGGGCCGGGCCGACGGGGGGACCCGGCGTAGCACTCCCGCCTTCCAAGATCAACCGTACGGTGGCGACCTCCCGCTTCTTTCCCATCGGATGCCTCTCCCGTCAGAGTCCGACCCCCTTCCCGAGGCCCCGGGGACCGGAAGGGCCTGTCCCGGGGTCAGTTCAGGAGACTCAGGGACCGGCCACCCCATCACTGGAGCTTCTTGACCTGGAGGAAACTGAGCTCCAGGGGGGTGGCCCGGCTGAAGATGGTGACGACGACCCGGAGGGTCTGCTTCTGGTAGTTGATGTCCTCGATTTGCCCGACGAAGCCGGTGAAGGGGCCGTCGATGATCTGGACCGTCTCCCCTCGCTCGAACTCGAGCTCCGTGACGGGCTTCTCCTCGGCTTCCCGGATCTGCTCGAAGATCCGTTGGATCTCCTCGTCCGTCAGGGGCATCGGGCGCCGACCGGCGCTGATGATCCCGGCGACCCGGGGGGTCGTCCGGACGACCTGCCAGGTCCGTTCGTCGTCCAGGTCGGCCTCGACCAGGATGTAGCCCGGAAACAGCTTACGCTCGGTCTCGACCCGTTTGCCGTCCCGGATCTCGATGACCTTCTGGCGGGGGACCAGGATCCGCCGGACCTTATCCTGGAGGTTGTAGGCCCGGACCCGCTGTTCCAAGGCCTCCCGGACGGCGTCCTCCTGGCCGGCGTACGTGTGCAAGACGTACCACTTCGGCTTTTCGACCGATTCGGGCATATCGTGGTGACCCCGTGCGACCTGGACATAGACGTCGGCCCGGGTCGCTTGAGCCGGCTACCGACGATGTAGGGATGCTCGGTCAACCGAGCAGGCGGCGAAAGACCTCATGGAGTACCCATTGGCCCCCCAGGTCGACCAACCACAGCACGAAGCCGATGATGGCCACCGTCAGGAGGACCAGGACCGTATGCTCCACCACCGACGGGCGGGTGGGCCAGGTGACTCGACGGAGTTCGTCCTGCACGTCTCGGAGGAAGCGGCGGAGACGATGCCACCACTGCACGCGTGCGCTCCACCCCCACGATGGCAGGGCACGAGGGATTTGAACCCCCAACCATCGGTTTTGGAGACCGACGCTCTGCCGGGTTGAGCTAGTGCCCTGCGGCGACTCCGGAGTCCATCCCATATTATGGGTTATTTCGTCTCCCGGTGCAAGGTGTGGCGGCGGCAGTACGGACAGTACTTCCGAAGCTCCAGCCGGTCGGGCGTGTTGGTCCGGTTCTTCTGGGTCGTGTAGTTCCGACGGCGGCAGTCGGTACACTCCAGGGTGACCGTCTGACGGCCCTTCTTTTTGGCCATCGGCCCTTACTCCCAGACTTCCGTGATCGTGCCCGCCCCGACCGTGCGGCCGCCCTCCCGGATCGCGAACCGGAGGCCCTTCTCCAGGGCGACGGGCTTGATGAGGTCGACCTGGAGCTCGACGTTGTCCCCCGGGGCGACCATCTGGACGCCCTCGGGCAGGATGACCGTCCCCGTCACGTCCGTCGTCCGGAAGTAGAACTGGGGCCGATAGCCCGTCGTGAAGGGCGTGTGCCGGCCGCCCTCCTCCTTCCGGAGGATGTAGACCTGGGCCTTAAAGTGGCGGTAGGGCCGGATCGACCCCGGCGCCGCCACGACCATCCCCCGCTCGACCTCGTCCTTGGACGTGCCCCGCAAGAGCAGGCCGACGTTGTCCCCGGCGATGGCCTCGTCCAGCTCCTTGCGGAACATCTCGATACCCGTGACGACTCGCCGCAGGATTTCGTCCCGGAGGCCGACGACCTCGACTTCCTGCTCCTTCTTCAGCCGACCCCGCTCGACCCGGCCCGTCACGACCGTGCCCCGGCCCGTGATCGAGAAGACGTCCTCGATGGGCATCAGGAAGGGCTTGTCGACGTCCCGGACGGGCTCCGGGATGTACTCGTCGATGGCATTCAGGAGCTCCATGATGGCGTCCTCCCACTGGGGGTCGCCCTCTAAGGCCTTCAGGGCGCTGACCCGCACGATGGGCGTCTCGTCGCCGGGAAATCCATACTTCTTCAACAGGTCCCGGATGTCCTCCTCGACGAGCTCCAGCATCTCCGGGTCATCGACCATGTCGACCTTGTTGAGGGCGACGACGATCGAGGGCACGCCGACCTGGCGGGCCAGCAGGACGTGCTCGTAAGTCTGGGGCATCGGCCCGTCCGGCGCCGACACGACCAGGATCGCCCCGTCCATCTGAGCGGCACCCGTGATCATGTTCTTGATGTAGTCGGCATGACCCGGACAGTCGATGTGGGCGTAGTGCCGCTTGGGCGTCTCGTACTCGATGTGGGCGATGGCGATCGTGATCCCGCGGGCCTTCTCCTCAGGCGCCTTGTCGATCTGGTCGAAGGGGACGTACTTGTTCACGGGCGAGGGGTACCGCTTGCTCAGGACCAGCGTCATGGCCGCCGTCAGCGTCGTCTTACCGTGGTCGATGTGGCCGATGGTGCCGACGTTCACGTGCGGCTTCGTCCGCTCAAATTTCCCGATGGCCATGGGATTCCTCCTCGGTCCTTCGGTCTAATGCTGGGTCCTGGACGACCCCACCCACGACCCAGCACCCGCAACGGACTCAAAAGTGATGGAGCCCACGACCGGACTCGAACCGGTGGCCTCTTCCTTACCAAGGAAGTGCTCTACCGCCTGAGCTACGTGGGCCCCCATTCCGGTGTTCGGTGTCAGGCTCTGGCCATCCCGGAGCGTTGCCGGGCGGAAGCGCCGGTCTCACGCGCGGCCGGCTATAGACCGGCCCGCCCCCCGCCCGCCCTCTTCAGCGGGTCTTACGTCCCGTCTGCGGGCACAGGGCCGTTCCGGTCCACTCCCGGCGACGACGGCCACAAGGGCCACAGGCGTTTAGCATACCATGGGTCGGGTCAGCTTTCTACCAATCCTTCAGCCGTTACGACCCCCCTGGTCCCTGCCCACGGAACACCCAACGCCCATCTGGAGCGGGAAACGGGATTCGAACCCGCGGCCCTCAGCTTGGAAGGCTGATGCTCTACCCCTGAGCTATTCCCGCCCCTGGTGGGGAGGGAAGGATTTGAACCTCCGAAGCCTTCCGGCGGTGGATTTACAGTCCACTCCCTTTGGCCGCTCGGGCACCTCCCCACCTTCCAAGACTTCGGGATGGCGTGACGTCGTAACGTCGGGGCGGGGCCTCCAGAGACGGGTCCGCCTCCGTCTCGCCGTCTCCGTACATGAGACAACGAGACGGTCATCCGGTCGAACCGACAGGAACCCCCCGACCCCATCCCGACGTTACGTCATCCCGCGTAGGTAAAACCCGCCTACCATGTCTATATTATGCTATCCCTTTGGGGAAGACCAAGTCCCCGGGCCCCCAGACCCACCGGACCCCCGTAGCTACCTGGAGCCGGCGGGGGGACTCGAACCCCCAACCCACGGATTACAAATCCATTGCGCTACCGATTGCGCCACGCCGGCCGATGGTATTCCCGTCTGAGGGTGGAGCACGTCGCCGAGGGCACCATCGTCGCTGGGCCTCTATCTTAGGCCCTCCGCCCCGACCTGTCAACGACCGGAGGGTCGCGGGGTAGGGCGCCGGGTCCCCCGGGGAAGTCCTGTTCCATGAAACGCGGTCATGTGTGTCCACGTTTCATCCCGGCGGGCTTATCGCACCCGGATGGACCGGGCGGTGCGAACGGTCCCGGTCCGACATCCCGGGACCTCCCATAACGGCCACCTGCCTGCCGCGCCAGCGGTGCAGGCAGGGGCTGCCCCCGGGAGGGGTCCTATGCCCAGGGAGCGCCCCACCCGGAGGGGCCGCCCGAACGGGCCCAGACGCCCCCCTCCGCCCGCGGGCCCTCCCCCGCCGCCACCGCCGGGACTCAGCTCCCACCACC
>FWWL01006865.1_pt1 | contig 16057 bp, 14 predicted proteins | sample 2228331 | NCBI WGS metagenome assembly FWWL01 (sample SAMEA103939775, study PRJEB20133) | metagenome
AAGCCCCCACCGCAGTGCTGTCTGTTCTTTCGTTTTGTCCATTCTCTACCTCACCCCTGCCCCCTGGCCTCCTTCCCCTCCCCGAAGAGAAGTTTCTCCGTCGGATGGCGGTCCAGGTGGGAGAGGCCCGACCTGCGGCGCCCAGGGCGATGCGTGCGATTGCCCTGCGGTTGAACCGCATCCGAGGGGTGCCCTCTGCCACCGGTCGCCCACACAGACGGCAACCCGCGTCGGCGCGGGGCCAACGGTCGGAGCGGTACAACGGGCCAAATGGCGGGGTGCTTGCCAGCCAAACACCGGTGGCAGGCTGGCCGGCCACCGGTTACAATTAGGACAAAGTGAGGAAGAAACTCTTAAAAGCGCAACAGGAGATCGTCCGAAGACTGAACCTCCCCTACGGGAAGGCTTTGGGAATGGACGGCGGCATGCGGGCATGGGAAGCCGCAGGCTACGAACGCTTGAAGAGGTAGACCAAGATGAGAACAATGAAAGCGAGGAGAACGATGGAAGCGAAGGCGAAAGACCCCGTGTGCGGGATGATGGTGGACCCGGACAGGGCACCGGCTCAGATGGAATATCGGGGCACGACCTATTACTTCTGCGCCCCGGGCTGTAGGAGGGCCTTTGAACAGGACCCTGACCGGTACCTGAGCCAGGAAGCGACCGACGCACATAGCCATGCCGGGCACTGTTGCCACGGCCAATGAGGGCCCACAAAGACGGGCGGAACGCACCCCGTGCTCGCACGGGGTGCGTCTTCTTGCCCTGGGCTTGCGACCTTTCCACGCGCTTCGCACATCAGGGAGGGAACATGTGGACCGGGAGGATGAGATTTGCCCGCGCTGTGCGCCTTGGGCTCCTCGGCCTCGCGGTGGCTGCATCGCTGGCGGGGTTGTCAGGCTGCGCTGGCCGGGCGGCCGGGAAGATCGCACTGGAGCCCCAGGAGTTTGACTTTGGGGAGGTGCCCAACACGGAGCCTGTGCACCGCGTCGTCCAGGTGCGCAACGTGGGGGAGGGATGGCTGGAAATCACCGGCATCAGCACCTCGTGTGGCTGCACCACGGCGGAGACGGACAAGCCTCGCCTCAAGCCCGGGGAGACCACGGACCTGAAGATCACCTTTGACCCCCGAACCCACGGCGGCGAGACGGGACAGTTTCTGCGCCAGGTCTACGTCCGCTCCACCGACCCCGACACCCCTGAGGCGACGCTCACCTTCCGGGTGACCGTCGTGGATGGGAAGGCCGGTGCACCGCCCGCCGTCGCAGTCTCCGAGGAAGTCCAGGCGCTGTATCAAGAGCTCCTGTGCCCGTGTTGCGGACAAGACATAGGTTCCTGCACTTGCAATTTGGCGGCCGAGCGCCAGGGCTTGGTGGAACGCCTGGTGGCGACAGGACACAGCCGCGAGCAGGTGTACGAAGCGGTGTTCCGCGCTTACGGTTCGCCCATCTTCGCCGACCCGCAACTGGCCGCCCGGGTGAGGGCCAAGGTGGCTGCCAGCCTGCCGTCCGAACGCCCCCAATTGGTTGTGATCCCCCAAGAGCAGGACCTCGGCGCAGTGCCTATCGGCGGAGGGCCCATTGTGGTCACCTTCACAGTGCGCAACGAGGGAAGGAGCGATCTGCACATCACCGGCCTGCAGACCAATTGCGGCTGCACTACGGCGCTGCTGCGAACAGCCCAAGGGAGAAGTCCCGTGTTCGGCACCGACCCAAGGGCCGCCCCGGAGACCTGGTCCGCAGTCCTCCGCCCTGGCGAAGAGGGGGAGGTCGTCGTCACCTTTGACCCCTCGTTCCATGGGGCCGAAGGGTTGGGATCCTTCAAGAGGAGCGTCCTCCTTTTCTCCGACGACCCTCTGGACCCGCAAATGGAGGTCTCGTTCCAGGGAGAAGTCGTCCCTTGAGCTTGAGCAAGAACAAGGACAAGGATAGGAGACGCGGATGGGACACGTGTTGACGAAGCCAGTGGCGTCGCGCTGGTGGCTCCTGGTCCTTCTGGCCGCCTGGATCTTTGCGGGTTGGTGGGGAGCGCCCAGCCGCGCTGACGGACCTGCCCCCGTCGTGGTCTACTACAACCAAGCCTGCGCGGATTGCCTGCGCTACATGGAAGAGAAGGTGGTGCCCCTCCTCCGGGAGAAAGGGTACACGAACATCCTTTACAAGGACTACATCAACGAGCCTGCCCACCGTTCGGAACTGGTGGAAAGGAGCCGGGCCCTGGGACTGCCCCCAGACCTCCAGTCCCACCTCGCGGTCTTCGTGGGCGACCGCATCGTGCTCCAGGGACATGTCCCGGAACACGTGGTCGCCGACCTCCTGGCCGCGCCTCCCGAGAGTTTTGAGCGGATGGTAGTGTATCAGGACAAGATGGACGGAGCCACCACTTATGTGGCCTGGGGCTTCCGCGGGGAGCCGCGGACGTACCCCATTGAGGCCTCCATCGGCGAGTACCTGGCCTACCTGGAAGAGCACGGCGCACACCTGGAGCCCGACCCTGTGGCCCCCCGCGATCGGGCGCTTCTGCCCCTGGTGCTCACGACTGGCTTCCTGGATGGACTGAACCCGTGCGCCTTCGCCGTGCTGCTGTTCTTCATCGCCTTCCTCTTTACCATCCGGCGGGCTGCCGGGCACATCTGGGCCATGGGCGTGGTCTATATCACCGCTGTCTACCTGGCCTACTTCCTCATCGGTCTGGGTTTGCTGCAGGCCGTGCTGCTCTTCGGAGGGGAGCACCACTTCATGGCGAAAGTGGGAGCCTGGCTGGTCATCGCCCTGGGGTTCATCAACATCAAGGATCACTTCGCGCCCCATTTGCCCCTCCACCTGCGAATTCCCTCCGTGGCCCACAGCACAATCCAGGACTGGCTGAAGCGGGCTACCTTTCCCGCCGCGGCCGTCGGGGGGTTCCTGGTGGGGCTGTGCACTTTCCCTTGTTCAGGGGGCATCTACGTCGCCATCGTGGGACTGCTGGCCTCCAAGGCCACCTACTGGCAGGGAGTGGGCTACCTGGGGCTGTACAACGTGGCTTTTGTCCTGCCGCTCCTCATCGTCCTCGCCGTGGTGGGCAACCGGCGGGCTCTCCACTACGTGCGCCTGGCGGAACAGTCCAGCCGCCGTTGGGTGCGCCTGGCCACCGGCCTCGGAATGGTGGCCCTGGGCGCGGTGATCTTGCTCTGGTTCGTCTAAGAGGGAGGAAAGAAAGGCCATGGGAAAGAAAGCACGAGAGCGAACCCGGCGCGCCAGGGGGAAGGCCTCCCTCGGCTCCCGCGCCCCAATGTGGCTCCTTGTGGCTGTCGTCGCGGTGGTCGTCCTGGGAGCGATTGTGGTCTGGCAGTCCGCTTCCGGTGGGGAGCCTGCCCCTTCCCGCTCGGAGAACCCCGCGGCCCTCCTCCCGCTGGTGGAGGCCGGCTTGCCCCTGCGGGGCGAACACAACCCCAGGGCTATCCCGCTGACCTCCCCCACACCCGCTTCCGTGGCAGAGGACGCCCCAGGTCCCCGCCTGGACTTGCCCACCCGGAGCCACGACTTCGGCCGCATCCCCCGCCGGGGAAAGGTCTCCCACATCTTCGCCGTGCAGAACGTGGGCACATCCGACCTAGTCGTCCGCAACCTGGTCACGTCCTGCGGGTGCACAGTGGCGGAACTTTCAAGCCGCGTCATCCCCCCTGGGCGCAGGGCGGACCTGCTGGTGACCTTTGACCCAGACTATCACGAGACGCGGGGGCCCGTGGTGCGGGTAGTCTGGTTCGCCACCAACGACCCTGCTCACCCGTGGGTTGAGGTGCGCATCACGGCCGACGTGGAGGGATAGCCCCCGCCGTCCACGGCCAACGCGCCGAACGGCGCGGGGATACCCAGGCCAACCCCCTCTGGGTGCGGGCGGTGGCTGGTGGTATAGTAAAGGCAGAGATTCGCAAGGAAAGCGCAGAGGAGTATCACCTGAGGAGGTAGATAGAGGTGATGGGATTTGGGTTCTTGGGAATGTTCCTGTTTTGGGGGCTCCTGATCCTCCTTCTGGTTGGTGGAGGCGCAGTCCTCGCCCGGCAGTTGGCAGGCCCCCGTCCTTCCGGTGGCCAGGCGCAAGCCACGGCCCGCCAGATCCTGGACGCCCGGCTCGCCCGCGGGGAGATCAGTCCCGAAGAGTACGAAGCCATTCTCGCACGCATTGAACGATAGGAGGTTGGAGGATGTTTGGTTGGTGAGGTCACGGCCTCGCCTGGGGAGGCTGGGCAGGTCTGGGGATTTTGGGCCCCATCCTGAGCCTGGTCTTCACTGTGGGCATCCTGGCTGCCCTGGGCTTGGCCATCGTCTGGCTGGTGCGGCAGGTGGCGGGACAGCAGTCCTCTGTCAACAGGGTGGACCCCTTGGAACTGGCGGGCCGCCGCCTGGCGGCCGGTGAGATCACCGTCGCCGAGTACGAGGAGATTCGCGCCCGCCTGACGCGATGAGCCCTTGAGGCGCGACTAAGAAAGCCCCCACCGCAGTGCGGTGGGGGCTTTCGCTTTGCCCATCCACGTACCTCACCCCCGCCTCCTGGCTTCCTCCCCTCCCCAAGTCGGAGAGGGGAAGAGGGATGGGGAGAGACGGAGTTCAGTCCTGGTCAGGGCGCTTGGGCAGCGTGGGGGGCTTTTCCTTGAGCGCTGCCTGGGCCGCCGCCAGCCGGGCGATGGGCACCCGGTAGGGCGAGCAACTGACGTAGTTCAGCCCCAACTTGTGGCAGAACTCAATGGACGCGGGGTCGCCGCCGTGCTCGCCGCAGATGCCGATCTCCAGGTCGGGGCGGGTCTTGCGGCCCAGTTCCACGCACATGCGCATCAGCCGGCCCACCCCCTCCGTGTCCAGCGAGGCGAAGGGGTCGTGGGGCAGGATGCCCATCTTCACGTAGTCCTGCAGGAACTTGCCCTGGGCATCGTCCCGCGAGTAGCCGAAGGTCATCTGGGTCAGGTCGTTGGTGCCGAAGGAGAAGAACTGGGCGTACTGGGCGATCTCGTCCGCCGTGACTGCCGCCCGCGGGACCTCAATCATCGTCCCGAACTTGTAGGAGATCTCAATCCCCTCTTCGGCCATGACCTGCTTGGCGACCTTCTCCAGTTTCTCCCGCTCCCTCTTGAGTTCGTTGACGTGGCCCACCAGGGGGATCATCACCTCCGGATAGACCTTGACCCCCTTCTTGGCCTGGCGGCAGGCGGCCTGGAAGATGGCCCGCACCTGCATCTCGGTGACGCCGGGGTACATGAGGCCCACACGGCAGCCCCGCAGGCCCATCATGGGGTTGACCTCCCAGAGGCTGTTCACCACGCTCAGGAGGTACTCCTTCTCCCTCAGTTCTTCGGGGTTCTCGCCGGTGGCCCGCAGGCGGGTCACTTCCTCAATGAGTTCCTCCCGCGGCGGCAGGAACTCGTGCATGGGCGGGTCAATGAGGCGGATGATCACCGGGCAGCCATCCATGACCTCAAAGATGCCCTCAAAGTCCTCCCGCTGGAAGGGGAGCAGTTTCTCCAGAGCCTCCCGGTAAGCCCTGACCGCCGGGTTCGCCGCTGCCTCGGCCTCCAGTTCCTCCAGTTCCTCCTTGAGGGCCTGGTCGTCCGGGTTGGCCTCGGCCCTCTCCCGCAGGTCCCGCAGCCGCCGCTCAATGGGGGCCGCCTCGCCGGAGCGGAGGATCATCTCCACCACGATGGGACGCCGTTCTTCCTCAAAGAACATGTGTTCCGTGCGGCACAGGCCGATCCCCTCGGCCCCGAAGGCGCGGGCCTTGGCCGCATCCCGGGGGTAGTCGGCGTTGGTCCAGACCCCCAGGCGGCGCACCTCGTCGGCCCAGGACAGCAGTTGCCGTAGGTCCTCGTCCTTCTCCACGTCCACTTCCACCGTGGGGATGACGCCGGCAAAAACCTCGCCGGTCATCCCGTCGATGGAGATGTAGTCGCCTTCCTTGATAACGCGGCCATTCACGGAGAAGGAGCGGGTCTCCAGGTTGATCTTGATGGCCTCGCAGCCGGCCACGCAGGGCTTGCCCCAGGCGCGGGCCACCACCGCGGCGTGGGAGGTCATGCCACCGTGCTGGGTGAGGATCCCCTCCGCGGCGATCATGCCGTGGACGTCGTCCGGGTTGGTCTCCGGGCGCACCAGGACCACCTTCGCGCCGTTCTGGGACATCTCCACGGCCCGGTCCGCGTCAAAGACGGCGATGCCCACGGCCGCGCCCGGCGAGGCGTTGAGGCCCTTGGCCAGGAGGTCCCCCCGGGAGATGGCCTCCTCCTTCGCCTTGGGGTCAAAGGCGGGGTGGAGGAGGAGGTCCAACTGGGCCGGGGTCACGCGCAGAAGCGCCTCTTCCTTGGTGATGAGGCCCTCGCGGACCATGTCCACGGCGACCTTCACCGCGGCGCGGGCGGTGCGCTTGCCGGAGCGGGTCTGGAGCATCCACAGTTTGCCCCGCTCAATGGTGAACTCCGTGTCCTGCATATCGCGGTAGTGGCGCTCCAGGAGGCTGGCGATCTCCAGGAGCTGCTTGTAACTCTCGGGCATCTCCTGGGCCAGTTCGGCGATGGGCTTGGGCGTGCGGATGCCGGCCACCACGTCCTCGCCCTGGGCGTTGGTGAGGTATTCGCCGTAGAGTTCCTTCTCGCCCGTGGCGGGGTTGCGGGTGAAGGCCACACCGGTGGCAGAGTCGTCGCCCATGTTGCCGAAGACCATGGTCACGATGTTGACCGCCGTGCCCCAGTCATGGGGGAGGCCTTCCCGGTTGCGGTAAGCGATGGCCGGCGCGCCGAACCAGGACTCAAAGACGGCGGCGATGGCCTGGCGCAGTTGGTCGTAGGGGTCGTCGGGGAACGGCTCGCCCAGTTCCTTCTCGTAGAGGGCCTTGAAGTCCCGCACGACCTCCTTGAGCATGTCGGTGGTCAGGTCAATGTCCCGGCCGCCTGCCGTCTTGGCCTTGTACTCGTCCAGGATGGCCTCAAACTTGGCCCGGGGGATCCCCTTGACGATGTTGCCGAACATCTGGATGAGGCGTCGGTAGGCATCCCAGGCGAAGCGTTCGTTGCCGGTCAGTTCGGCCAGGCCTTTGAGGGTCTGGGGGTTGAGGCCCACGTTGAGGACGGTATCCATCATGCCGGGCATGGAGACCCGAGCCCCGGACCGCACGGAGACGAGGAGCGGGTTCTTGGGGTCGCCGAATCCCTTGCCGGTCTGCTGCTCCAGGACTTTCATCGCCTCCAGGGTCTGTTCCCACATCCCTTCGGGGAACTTGCGGCCGGCGGCGAAGTAGGCGTTGCACGCCTCGGTGGTAATGGTGAAACTGGGGGGTACGGGCAGCCCTGCCTTGGTCATCTCTGCCAGGCCAGCGCCTTTGCCACCCAGCAGGTTGCGCATGGACTCGTCCCCCTCGGTAGAGAGGTACACCCACTTCTTGGACATCGCGCCTATCCTCCTCCTTAGGTAGATCGGTGTTCCTACCCCTCGCGGGGAAGCCGCGCCGCGCGCCCGCGGGCGGCGGATTGCACAATGATAGGGCCACGGGTGGCCCTACAAAATTATTATACCGCCACGGTGCGTTTTTGGGCAAGCGGGAGGCCGTTTCGCGGAACAGAGGTCAGGAGCCCTTCCCCGAGCCCTGGGGGCTCCGCAGGCGGATGGTCACCCGACGGCGGTCCCCCTCGCCAATGCTCTCGGTGACCACCTGGGGATGGTCGCGCAGGGCCAGGTGCACGATGCGCCGCTCGTTGGGCGGCATGGGCTCCAGGGCCACCGGCCGCCCGCTGAGCACCACCCGTTCGGCCATGCGGTGGGCCAGTTGCTCCAGGAGGACCCGCCGTCGCTCCTTGTACCCCTCCACGTCCACCACCAGGTTGACCCACCGGTTCAGGCGGTGGCTCACCATCAGGCGGAGGATGTACTGAAGGGCCCGCAAGGCCTCCCCCTGCCGCCCGATGAGGACGCTGAGGTCGCGCCCTCGGATGTCCAGGACAAGAGCCCCCTCCCCCTGCTCCGAGGATGGCGGGAGGAGCCGCGGCTCCACCATGGCTCGGAAGCCCAGGCGTTGGAGCAACCCCTCCAGGAGTTCCTGGGCCACGGCCGCCTCTTCGGGCGTGACCGCGGCCCCTGATGGGGCGAACCCCTCTTCCTCGGCCTCTTCAGCCTCCAGGAGCGTCTCCAGCACTTCTGCGGCGGGGGCCTCCGGCTCCTGGCGGACGATCTCCACCAGGCGCACGCGGGCGTTCTCGCCTCCCAGCCCCAGGAACCCACGGCTGCCGGGCCGGAGGACCTCTACCTCCACCTGGTCCCGGTTCAGGCCCAGGATCCGGAGCCCTTCTTCAATGGCTTCTTCTACCGTCCTGCCTTCAAACTCAGCGCTTCTTCCTTCGCTTGGCATCTCGCTTCTTCCCCGTTGGGCTGGCCGGAGCAATCCCCTCTGCCCGAGCACTTTCCTGTGGTGTCGGAGGAGCGGCCTCCACGGCCTTCGCGGCCGCTCGGACCTCGGCCCCCCGCTTCGGCGAGCCTGCGGCCTTGGCCGGAGCCGCGGCAGCCGAGGGGCGCAGCCCTCCCCAGCCCGTGACGAAGTATTGCTGGATGATGCTGAAGATGTTGGAAACCACCCAGTACAGGGTCAGCCCAGCCGGCACTTGCAGCGTGATGTAGCCGAAGAAGATGGGCATGATCATCATCATGGAGTTCATCATGCTCTGCTGCGCGTCCTGGCTTGTGGGCCCGATCTGCGCCATCTTCTGGTAGACCAACTGGGTGATCACCGTGAGCAGGGGTAGGACGAGGTACGCCAGGGCCGGACCCCATCCGATCTTGGGTGGGAAGGGGAAGAGCCAACCGATCCCATCGGTCGGGCCCGGGAACCCCAGGTCGGGGATCCAAAGGAAGCTGCCCAGATCCACCGTGTTGGCCAGGGAGTAGAGCGCGCTGTACAAGCCGATGAGGATGGGGAACTGGATGAGCATGGGCAGGCAGCCGCCGAAGGGGCTGACCCCCGCCTCTTTGTACAGTTCCATCTGGGCCTTGGCCAGTTTCTCCCGGTCGCTCCCGTACTTCTTCTGGAGTTCCTGCAGCCGCGGTTGCAGTTCCTGGGTGGCCTTCATGGACTGCAACTGCTTCATGTTCAGCGGCAGAGTGATCAACTTGATGATGGCGGTGAAGAGGATGATGGCGAACCCGAAATGGTACGGGATCCCAATGCTCTGAAGCCAGCCGGCCAGGAACTTCAGGGCCTCGGCCAGCGGCTGGACCACCAATGCATCCCACATGATGGCGTTTCCGTCCTCCTAAGAATTCCTCCGAACCCCGCGGCCAGGACAGGCCCGCGCCTCACGGGACCGGATCGTATCCCCCCGGGTGGAAGGGGTGACACCGGCTGAGGCGCTTGAGGCCCAGCCATCCCCCCTTGAGCACCCCATATCGCTCAATGGCCTCGTAGGTGTACGCGGAACAGGTGGGCGTGAAGCGGCACGATGGCGGGAAGAGAGGGCTGATGAACCGCTTGTACATCCGCAACCACCACAGCACGAACGCCTTCAACTCCGCCTAGCCTCCCGATCTCCCGTCCCTCTGGAGGAAGTCCCCATCCTCTCCGCAGAGGCCCTGACGCGCTTGCCCTCCATCTTCCAGCAAGCCAGCCTGCCTCAGGAGCCCCTCCACCGACCGCATCACCTCGCCGAAGGCGGCCCCCGCCATCTCCTTCCGGGCGATCCACACCAGGTCCCACCCGGAACGGATGCGCGGCCGGTGCAGGCGGACGGCCTCGCGCATCAGGCGCTTGGCGCGGTTGCGCCGCACCGCCTTGCCAAGGCGCTTGCCCACCACAAAGCCGAACCGGCTGTAGGGCAAACCGTTGGGAACGGCTCCCAGGACCAGGAGCCGGTCTGCCCAGGTCCGCCCTTCCTGGCGCACCCGCGCGAAGTCGGCACGACGGTGCAGACGGACCGCCCGGGGTAGACCGTAGATGGCCCCACCCCCCAAGGTCCTTTCACTCCCTTGCCAGAACCGGACACCCTGTGACCACCTTGCAATCTCGGTAGCATTTGGGGGGACCTTGCCCCGTCCCCCCAAGCTGCCTCACTGTGCGTGAGGGCCCGCTGCAATGGGCTCAGACCGTCAGGCGCTTCCTGCCTTTGAGCCGGCGGGCCTTGAGCACCTTCCGTCCGCCCGAAGTCCGCATGCGGGCGCGGAAGCCGTGCACCCGGAACCGGTGGCGGACCTTGGGCTGCCATGTACGCTTGGGCATGGTTCCTCACCTCAACGTAGGACGTGTTGCAATGGCGCATTATACCCTGCCTTGGGGACCTGGTCAAATGCCCGCGGCGTCGCGGGGTACCGGCATGCCGCCCACGAACCCTTGGACCGGGGTGTGGCCTGCCTTGACCTCTAGGGCAACCTGGCCTATAATATCGGCGTCGGTTATGGTAAGTGTAAGGAGCACCCGTGCAGGAGGGGACAAGATGCGCATCGTGGTCCTGGGCGGCTGCGGGGACATGGGGCGCTTCGTAGTGCGGGACTTGGCCGAACACACCAAGGCCGAACTGGTGATCGCCGACCTGCGCCTCCACGCTGCGGAACACCTGGCGGAGGAGATCGGCCCTCGGGCCAAGGCGGCTTTCGTGGATGCCACCAACCCCGAATCCCTGGTCCAGGTGATGCAGGGCGCCGATGCCGTCGTGGGGTGCATCGGCCCCTTCTACCGCTTCGGCCTCCTCATGGCCCAGGCCGCGGTGGAGGCCGGGGTCAACTACGTGGACATCTGCGACGACTACAGCCCCGTGGACGGCATCCTGGCCCTCCACGACCAAGCCCGGGCCAAGGGGATCACCCTCATCACCGGCCTGGGCTGGACACCAGGCCTCACCAACCTCCTGGCCCGCAGGGCCGCCAGCGAACTGGACCGCGTGAACACCATCCGCATCTACTGGGCTGGCGGAGCAGCCGATGCCCAGGGGTTGGCCGTGGTCATGCACGTCTTCTTTGCTGTGACCGGCGAGGTGCCCTCCTACATGGATGGCCAGTGGGTGAAAGTGCCGGCTGGCAGCGGCAAGGAACTGGTGGACTTTGGGCCCCTCTTGGGCAAGGTGGAGGTCTTCCACTGCGGCCATCCAGAGCCTCTCACCCTGCCTCGGTACTTGGACGTGCGGACCGTCACCCTCCAGGGCGGGCTGACGCCCCGCTGGAACAACTGGCTGGCTGACGTCTTGGTGCGCCTGGGGGTGAGCCGCACACCCCAGCGGATTGAGACCGCCTCCAAGATCATCTACCGCCTGGAGGGGATCCTCGGGGCCGGGGGCATCCCCTACTCAGGGGCTAGGGTGGATGTCTACGGGACCTCGGGGGGCCGGGCCGTCGTGCGCTCCTACCGGGCCGTGGACAAGCAGGGCCGCCTGACGGGCATCCCGGCGGCCATCGGCGCGGCCATGCTCGCGAGCGGCGCGGTCCAGGCCAAGGGGGCCTTCGCTCCCGAGGGATGCCTGGACCCCGAGCCCTTCCTGGAGGAACTGGCCAAGCGCCGGGTCTGGGTGGAGCAGGTGACGCCAGCCTAGCAGTGCGCGGCACAGGTCCTTGACAATAGGCTGTGCGCGGAGAGACGGACGTAGGGGCAGGCCTCGTGTCTGCCCTGGAGCACCCACAAGGTGCGGACGTAGGGGCAGGCCTTGTGCCTGCCCTGGGGCACCCACCAGGGGTGCCCCTACAGCCCTGGAGGGAAGGAGAGGGCCATGCGGGATCGCCGCACCGTGGATGAACTCAGCATTGAGGAACTGGAAGAAATCCTCATGCTCAAACGGATGGAGGCACGCGCCGCCCAGCGGAAGCGCCTGGCCGCCAGCGGGCGCGTCCTCTCGCCGGAGGAGGGGGAGACGGCCCGCCCAGCGCGGCGCTTCGCCTCTCCCCGGGAAGGGGCCGATGAGGCCGAGCAGGGGAAGGGCCGGAACTGGGCGCGCATTCGCGACACGTTCCTCCTCGTCCTGGAGGTGTTGGCCTTGGCAGGGCTCCTCGTCGTGCTGGGGAGTTCCCTGTGGGACCTGCGCAACCTGAACCGGGAGGTTACTGCGGCCCGGGAGCCCCTGCTCACCCCGACCCCGACGCCCCTCATCCATGTCACCATCCTTCCTGGTGGGAGCACGCCCCCGGAGCACGCCAGCAGCATCCCTGCACCCCTGCGGGACTTGGTGCAGCCCATGGCCCCCGTGCCCATCCCCACGCCGGGACCCCGGTCGCCCACTCGGATCGTCATCCCGGCCATCGGTGTGGACGCCCCCGTGGTAGAAGGCGATTCCTGGGAGCAGTTGAAGAAGGGCGTGGGCCATCACATTGGCTCGGCCAACCCCGGAGAACGGGGCAACATGGTCCTCTCCGGCCACAACGATGTCTTCGGCGAGGTGTTCCGCGACCTGGAGAAACTGGACCTGAACGACGAGGTCATCGTCTACGCCGGGGTGCAGCCCTACCGCTACGTGGTGAAAGCCAAGCGCATTGTGGAGCCAACGGAGGTGAGCGTCATGGCCGACACCAGCACCCCGACCCTGACCCTCATCACCTGCTACCCGTATCTGGTGGACACGCACCGCCTGGTGATCATTGCCTCGCTGGAGGAGTGAAGTTGCGGCCGGGGACGAGCCAGGCTATAATGGGCCCACCTTGCTGAGGGAGAGGAACCATGGCCAAGAAGACCCGCCATGCCCGCAGACGGACATCGCCCCCTCGGACCACCCGGGTGCAGGCCACCCCGCAGGTCCGGGCGGAAGTGCAGGCCCCGGCCAAAGCCGCTGCGTCAGCCCAGAGCGCCAGCCCGGCCAAAGTGAACTTCGCCGAGGAGTACGCCTACGTCCTTTCGGACCTGAAGCGGATTGCCGTCATCGCCGTGGTGATGCTTGTGGTGCTGGTGGCGCTGTCGTTTGTGATCCGGTAAGTCAAGCGCTCACGCACTCGTCAGAAAAAGAGGCCGCGCCCTCCTGAAAAGTGAGGCGCGGCCTTCTTTGGTGGGCGCGATAGGACTCGAACCTATGACCTTACGGATGTGAGCCGTACGCTCTGACCGTCTGAGCTACGCGCCCCTTTTGCAACCCCATTATAACACCCCCTGCGGGAAAAGGCAAATCTCGGGCGGTCCACCAACCACCCACGGCCTCCGGAGGGACAGGACGGTGCGCCCTCTCCCCCGGCCGAAGCGGGCTGGCTTATCCACAACAGGCCTCGCCCTGGCTTGGCCCCCTCCCCCCTCTGTGGTATACTTCTTGCACCTTTCCCCCGTGGGGCACCTCCCGTCCCTGCGGGAAATACCCCTCTCCGCAGGGCATCCCCCATGCGAGGGAGAGGACATGCCAAGGAGACACCCACAGATGCAGACATCCCAAGTCCCCAGGTCTCCGAAGCCAGCCCTCACAGGCTGGCACGTTGCGCTCCTCGCCTCCTTCCTCGTGCTGGTGGCCTTCCTGGCCGGGTGCCAGCCCGCAGGTCCCACGCCAACGCCATCGCCCGCGCCCCCTCCCACGGCAGTGCCATCGCCCACCCCCTCGCCAGAGGCGGTCCGGCCCCTGCCGACGCCGGAGGCCACCCCCACCCTCCAGGTGGAGGTGAGCCCCACGCCGCCGCGGCCACTCCCCATCCTCTACGCCATGAACGACAGCCGCAACACCGACTGGCAGTCGGTCAATCCGGCCTATGGCCCCGTGGGGAGCCACATCCGCTTCTTCTGGGAGCAGGTGAACCCCGCCCCCGGCGTCTTTGACTGGAGCCGCATAGACGCCTACCTCCAGGCCGCCTCGCAGCAGCGGGTGCGCCTCCGTTCTGGCGAGGAGGTCCCCAAGCCGGTCCTCCTGGCCGTGGGCATCTACAGCGCGTGGGCCCCGGGGTGGGATTACAACCACTACGACCACGCCCCTGAGTGGCTGTACCGGAACCTGGGCCGGCCGCAACTGGGCGGCCGCTACGTGGGGTACCTTCTGGAGCCCGACGGGTGCACGCCCACCTCCGCCCCCATGTACGACGACCCGGCCTACCAAGAGGCCTTCCAAGCCATGGTCCTGGCCCTGGGACAGCGCTACAACCGCGACCCGCGGGTGAGCGCCATCCTCATCGCCAATGGGATTGACGATGAGTCCCGGGCCATCGTCAGCAAGGCTTGCAAGCAGTACGATGAGGCCCTCTCCCAGTACGTGACTCCCCAGGAGTACGACACGTTCGTCCTGAAAACGATAGACTGGTACCGCCAGGCCTTCCCCGACAAGCCCGTCTTCCTGCAGCCCGCCGCGGCCATCTGGCAGGCCCGCAAGCGGTACGTGGACTACGCCGTGAGCCGCACGCCCCCTGTGGGCATCAAGATGAACGGTCTCGCCCCGGACGAGGGATCGTGGTTCGGCTACAAGTCCCTTGAAGGCATGGGGATGATGGACCTGGTGGACGCCTACCGGGACCAGACCCTCATCGCCTTTGAACCGAAACTCTACTACCCCTTGGACGAGTTCGCCTACTGGACGCTCCTGGCCGGCCTCGCACACTGGCCCGACTTCATAGACGTGCAGGCCGCCGCCGACGGCGGATCCGGATTCCTGCGGCACCTCCCCAACATCCCCGGCCTGGCCCAGTTTGTGGAGGAGAACCTGGGCACGCGGGTGGAGACGGCGAGCCAGGTCTGGATCGTCCTCCGGGATACGGAATTGCCCAAGGAACTGTACAACGGCTACGGCTCCGGCGAGTACGGCGACTGGGACCGGGGCCTGAAGCGGCTGGAGGGCCTCCCGGGCAACGGGACGGTGCTGGTGAAGAGGGAGGAACTCCCCCCGCAGGCCCAGGCCCAGCCCTACGGCCGCCAGTGCCGCCGCACCGACGAGGCCACGGGCAACACCGAGATGTCCTTTGACGTGGACGACCGCTTCCCCTACGCCGGCCGCACCCCCTTGGCCCAGGACCCCACGAACGGCGTCTGGTACGAACTGGAGGTCATCTTCCTGAACCACTCCAAAGGGGAGGGGGTGGATACCCTCGCCCTGAAGTACATGGACGCCCAGGGCAACCTGCGGACAGAAGTCCTGCAGAAGGGGCCTGCTTTGGGCGAGAGGGACACCTGGGTCACCCACACCTGGATCCTGCAGGATGCCTTCTTCCACGGCCAGATGCCTGGCGGGGCCGACTTCGCCCTCTCCAGCAACGGGGACGGGGATGAGTTCATCCACCGGGTGCGGGTGATCGCCCACGGGCCGGGGGAGCCTCTGCCGCCAGGGGCCACGCCGCCCCCTGACGCCCGGGGAGGCACCCCGACCCCCACCCTCCAGGGGCCCTCCCCGACGCTCCCTCCTCAGACCCCCACGCCCCTCCCCCCGAGCGCCACACCGACGCCTGTCCCGCCCACTGCCACACCCACGCCCTCGGACACGCCAACCCCATCCGGGCCCACCCCCGTTCTTTCGGAGAGGCGAGACGTGACTCTGGTGCAAGGGGTGCAGGGGTACACGGGCGCGGCCGACACGTACCTGAACGTCAACGTCCCCCTCTCCAATTATGGGAGCGGGCAGACCCTTGCCGTGGGGTGCGAGAGGAGCCGCAGCCGTTCCCGAGCCCTCCTCCGGTTTGACCTGGGCTTCCTGCCCCCAGAACGGACCCACATCCTCGGGGCACGGCTCCTCCTCCTGCCAGTGGCACGGATCGCCGGCGGGGAGATGGAGGTCCAAGCCTACCGCCTGCTGCGGCCGTGGCAGGCGACGGAGGCCACCTGGTACCAGGCGATGCAGGGAGTGGCCTGGGGCGTGCCCGGCGCGGATTCGGCTGCGGACCGCGAGGCGAGGCCCGCAGCCGTGGCCTCCGTGGGCGAGGTCTACCGGTGGGTGACCCTGGATGTGACCCCCTTGGTGCGGGAGTGGGTGCGCGAACCCGAGGGCAACCACGGGGTGCTCCTCGTCTGCTCCGCGCCAGAGGGGACGGAGTACCTGTTCGGGTCCAGCGAGCGCCACGCCTGGATGGAAAGGCCGCAGTTGCAGGTGGCCTACGGTCTCATCGCCACGCCGACGCCCACCGTCACCTCCACCCCCACCCCGACCGCGTCGCCTACGTGGACGCCCACACCGTCCCCCTCCCCC
>FWWL01006597.1_pt1 | contig 16056 bp, 11 predicted proteins | sample 2228331 | NCBI WGS metagenome assembly FWWL01 (sample SAMEA103939775, study PRJEB20133) | metagenome
CACTGCTGCCTCCCGTAGGAGTCTGGGCCGTGTCTCAGTCCCAGTGTGGCCGGACACCCTCTCAGGCCGGCTACCCATCGTAGGCTTGGTAGGCCGTTACCCCACCAACTACCTAATGGGACGCGGGCCCATCCTGAAGCGACCGAAGTCTTTTCTCACAATCTCATGCGAGATCGTGAGCTTATTCGGTATTAGCCCCAGTTTCCCGGGGTTATCCCGAACTTCAGGGCAGGTTACCCACGCGTTACTCACCCGTTCGCCGCTCGCCAGCACTCTGACCGAGGTCAGAGCCTGCTGCCGCTCGACTTGCATGTGTTAGGCACGCCGCCAGCGTTCGTCCTGAGCCAGGATCAAACCCTCCATAGGAAAGTTTAATCCTAAGAACCCTACCAGATTTCACGCTGTTTAGTTTTCAAGGTGCAACCAGTCTGTCTCCAGTTTCCTCAGAGACAGCAACGGTAAATAATATCTCGCGGCAATCCTTCTGTCAAGAAAATTTTGCGGATTTTTTCCGCCATCCAAATTGCCTTCTCAAGGTGCAATTCGCTGCCTTTTTAAGGGCAACAAAAAAAGCCTGCCGCCCCGGAGGCAACAGGCTTCAGCGCAAACCAGCCGTTGTTATTAATGGCCGGCGCCTACACCTTTATTCCTCCGAAGACGTTGAGTAAGTTCAATTAAGCCTCCTTTCAAGGCTCAAAGTTACTTACCGCGAATATATATTATATATCATTCGGCAGTTCTGTCAAAATTTCTTACGATTTTTTTTCAGGCTTTGACCTGCAATTTTAAAAATTTTCTCTTGCCGACTTTCAATACGTCTCCGTCTTGTGGAATGAATTCGTAGCCAGGATCCCTGACGATACTTCCGTTCAGCTTTACACCGCCCTGCTCTATCAGTCTTCTTGCTTCAGAGTTTGAAGCCACCATTCCAGAAGCTTTAAGAAGATTGACAATCCAAACCCTGCCTTCATCATTGAAAAGATCAGATTTCACCGTATAGACAGGTATCTCTTCAGGCAGTTCCTTATCCTTGAAGATGCGATCAAATTCTTCTCTTGCCTTTCTTGCAGCCTCTTTTCCGTGATAGAACTCAACAATTTTTTCAGCAAGATTTCTTTTTGCATCTGCAGGATGAAGGGTTCCTTCAGATACTTCTTTTTTAAGTTTTTCCACTTCTTCTTTTTCCCAGTAGAGCACAAGTTCGTAGTATCTGAACATAAGCTCGTCAGATACAGACATCACTTTCCCGAACATTTCCTGAGGTGGATCGTTGAAGGCAATGTAGTTACCATAACTCTTTGACATCTTTCTTGTACCATCTAAACCTTCAAGCAGGGGCATTGTTACTATAATCTGTGGTTCCTGCCCCATTGCCATCTGCAGGTCTCTACCTGCAAGCAGATTAAATTTCTGATCAGTTCCACCAAGTTCTACATCTGCCTCAAGCATAACCGAATCATATGCCTGCATGACAGGGTAGAGAAGCTCGTGAAGAAAAATCGGCTGCTCGGACTGCATTCTCAGAGTAAAATCGTCTCGCTCAAGAAGCCTTGCAATTGTAAATTTTCCACACAGCTTTAAAACATCTGCGAAAGTGAGAGGTTTTAACCACCTGCTGTTATAATCAATTACCGTGCGCTCAGGATCCAGAATCTTAAAAGCCTGATCTACATATGTTTTTGCATTCTCCTTGAGTTCGTCCTCTGTTAATACCGGACGCGTGGTTTTTCTCCCCGAAGGATCACCAATAAGACCCGTGTAATCACCGATAAGAAGTATTACCTGATGGCCAAGATCTTGAAAATCGCGGAGTTTTCTTAGAACGACTGCATGACCGAGGTGCAAATCAGGAGCAGTAGGGTCAACACCGAGTTTCACTTTCAGCGGCTTGTTCTCTCTGATTGACCTCTCAAGCTTCTTTACGAGCTCATCCTCAGGCAGAACATCGACAGCATGCCGCTTGATTATCTTCAACTGCCTTTCAATTTCAGCTGTTAGTTTTTTTTCAGCCACCGCATAAACCTCCGATTCCAAGCAAGAGTTTAGAGTTATAATTTAATCAGATATTCCCGCTGTTTTCAAAGATTTGAATGCGTGTATAATCTTTTTGCTTATGAACAAGAAAAACAAAGCCAGAATGCTGGCATTTCAGAATATAAACAGAAAAAATCATGCTTCCGGTTCTAACCAGAGAAAAGCCGGTGCGGTTGCTATTGCGCTTCTTGCCGTTATTCTTTTTTCTATTACAGCTACAGCTGCCTCTGGAGGACTCTACCTACTTTCTGTTGCTTCTGATTTACCCCGTCTTGAAACTGAAGCCATCAAGCCTCCTGCACAAACCACAAGAATATTTGCTGCTGATGGAACTCTCATTGCCGATCTTCATGCTGAGGAAAACAGGTTTGTAGTTAAATTAGATAAGATTTCAAAAAAAAAGCAAAAAGCCATGGTGGCAATTGAAGATGAAAGGTTTTTCGAACACAAAGGTGTGGATTTTATTGGAATTCTGAGGTCGCTTTATATCGATATCAAAACAGGAAAACCGGCACAGGGAGCAAGCACGATAACACAGCAGTATGTAAGAAACATTTTTCTCTCAAGAGAAAAAACACTTGAGAGGAAGCTGAAAGAGGCAATACTTGCTTACAGAATTGAGCAGATTTATTCCAAAGAAACAATTCTTGAAAAATACCTGAATACAGTATATTTCGGTAACGGATGTTACGGAGTCGAAACTGCTGCGCAAACTTACTTCGGAAAGCCTGCAAAAAATCTGACAATCTCGGAAGCGGCACTGCTCGCAGGCATCGTCCAGAGGCCATCTGATTACAATCCCTATACAAACCTCGAAAAAGTGCTTGAGCGAAGAAACGTCGTCCTTGCAAAGATGAAAGAGCTTGGATATATATCAGCCGAAGAATACGAAAAAGCACTCAGTGAAAAACCGAAGCTAAAGCCCCTCAAGCAGCGCGGATACTACATGGCACCTTATTTCGTGGAGTATGTAAAGGAGCTTCTGATAAAGAAATACGGCGCTGATAAGGTCTTTAAAGGCGGACTTAGAGTATATACAACTCTTCGACCTGCTGCCCAACGAGCAGCCGAAGAAGCCGTCTTTTCAACACTCAATAAACCTAAAGATCCCGATGCGGCTCTTGTTTCTATCGAAGTCGACACTGGAGCAATAATAGCAATGGTGGGAGGAAGAGACTTTGAAAAGCAAAAGTTCAATCTCGCCGTTCAGGGTAAAAGGCAGCCTGGAAGCTCATTCAAAACATTTGTGCTTGTTGCAGCACTTGAAGAGGGTTACTCACCGTACGAAACATACGAATCTTCACCACTCACAATAAAACTCCCATCAGGAGAATGGAAGGTAAGAAATGCTGAAGGCGGTGGAAGGGGTCCCATCACATTAAGAAGCGCCACAGTTCACTCAGTAAATGCTGTGTTTGCAAGACTCATAATGGATGTGGGTCCGGAAAATGTCGTTGATGCGGCAAAAAGAATGGGGATAACCTCTAAAATAAGGCCGTTTCCTTCGATTGCGCTCGGAAGTGAAGCGGTCAGCGTTCTGGAGATGGCTTCTGCGTACTCAACCCTTGCAAGAGGCGGCCAGTATCTTGCACCTGTTGCTATCACAAAGGTAACCGATGCGAATGGAAACATTATCGATGAAGTTAGGCCGAAAGCTACTAAAGCAATAGACCCCTGGGTAGCCTACACAACAGTCGATATCTTAAAAGATGTTGTTAAATATGGAACTGGCACCAGAGCAAGAATCAGATGGCCGGCTGCAGGAAAAACAGGAACAGCTCAGGAATACAGAGACGCATGGTTTGTAGGTTTTACAAAACAGGTATCTACTGCAGTCTGGGTAGGCTACCGCCAGGCACAAATACCGATGCGAAATATTCACGGTTTTGCGCGCGTCTATGGTGGCACGCTGCCGGCTATGATCTGGAGAGAATACATGAAAGAAGCGATGAAGCCATATAAGGCAGAGGATTTTCCGAGACCAAAGCTTGAACCTGATGTCATACAGGTTAAGATCTGCGAAGAAAGTGGGCTGCTCGCAACACCATTCTGCCCGAACGCAAGGCTTCAGTTCTTTAAGAAAGGAAAGGCTCCAAAGGACTTCTGTAATATTCACAAAGGAATTGAGCTCCCTGATTTTACAGGAGTAAGTCTTGAAGAAGCCCAGAGATACCTGAAGGAAAAGAAAATTGCATATACTGTTGTTTCTGAGTATTCCGATACAATCCCGAAGGGAAAAGTAACCAGGCAGAATCCCACAGGAGGAACTGCTGTTAAAGAAGGTTCCTCAGTAACACTCTTCGTGTCACTGGGGCCCAGGCCGGTTCCGCAGGAGCCCACACAGACGACTGAAGGCGGCAATTAATCACATAACTCCTCTTTCAAAATGTCCTCTAGTAAAAAGCGATGGACAATGCTCATCAGTAGCACCCTCTTTCACAGACAGTCGCTTTCCTTTTTTCAGCTCATCAACTGCTAACCTCATAAACGAGAGGATTTTTCTTGCTTCCTCGAAAGAAAAAAGCCCGCGACTTAATAAATCTACGCGAAAAGCTGTTATACCTGCTCTCAAGAACTTCTCCATTCCTTCGAGATAGCATAAGAATCGTGAATTGTATATATATCCCCTGCATAAAGTATCTGTTCTTAAAGGAAAGCTGTACCCTGCCTGATCTTTTAATGAATAATAACCATATTCGCAGAAGGCTGGATAAGTAAAACCTTCTTTTGCAAGCACAGCGCATAGTCGTTCTCTCTCTCGAGTCGAGTTCTGAAATTCTTCTGCACCAGAGAGCGCTGTAAGCGGGCAGTGTTCGGCTGACATAACCTCAATATCGCCTGCTATCAACAATGAAAGGGGCATTGTCGAATGTCTTGCCAGGTTTATGATTTCATCGGCATTGAGCTCTGTTGATAAAGTAACCATTCTGATATCGGTCCTGCGAAAGTAATCAGCGGTCAGAGAGTTAAAAATATTGGCGTGATAATCGAGAATGACCTGATAGCCTTTAGTTGAAAAGTACTCTGCAAGCCCCGGATTTTCGACAAGCAACCATTTAAGTCCGGGCCGAAAATGGGTTAAAAACTCTTCTACGTTTTCTGCTTCACTGTCTTTAAGAAATTCGGGAAGCGCAATTCCTACTTCTATTCCTTTACTGAGTGCTTTTTCAAAAACATTTTTAAAATCATTTCTTGACGCAAATCCTGAATTTCTGAAGAACGGATACCTTACAAATATGATGTCTGGCTTTTCCTCAGCTGCAATTTCAAAAAGTTTTCTATCTGCAACCTTTACATGAAGAGCAGCTGTTACTGCCTGCCTGCCTGCTGTTTTTTTCAGTCTTTCAGCAAGAGATTTATAGTCAGTCTGCTTTTCAACTGTTGAAACATATTTCTGCAGACGCAGCTTGTTTAATCTCTCAACTATTTCTCTTCTTATCCGGTTTATCTCTTTTATTCTGATATGAACATTTTCCGGTATGCTCACAGTTATGCTGCCGGCTTTGTAAGGTGTGCCGCCAAACTTCTCCAGTTGATTTATCACCACTTCTCTGGTTGTTGGAGTTGCAATCGCCTGTTCTACATTGACTTCTGTATCAAAAGCAATCTCTTGAGAGTCGAAACTGGCTTTTACCTCAGCTTTGCCGGTAATGTCGATTTTTACATCGATATCAAGCTCAATTTCTCCTCTTCTCTCCTGAGTTATCGATTTTCTAATATTATTAAGTAACTGCGCATTCACAACTCTGTAAACTCTATCTCCCGGTCTGATAAGATGCCTGTCCTTATCGACATATATATGAGCCCTGTTTTCTGCTTTAACAGTAGAAGTTATACCACTTTCGTCCTCAAGTTTTTCAATCTTCTGCACCACTCTTCCTTTCTTAGAAGTCCATACCTCGATTACATCCCCCACAGATATTTCACGCTTTGTTGTAACTCCTATTCTGCCCTGAAGATTGTCTATATATGTGACCCTTCCAATATATGCACCTCTGTTGTTAGGTCTTGAATAGCTCATTATTTGATTTCCGCGTAAGCCTGTTAAATAAGCGTTACTAAAACCACGGGAAAAAGCTTCTTCTAAGATAAGAATACTGTCCTCAAGTGGCCTATAGTTTTCTTTAAGCTCATATGCTCTTTGAAGTTCTCTCGAATAGACCTGAGTAACCAGTGCAACATATTCGGCAGATTTAAGGCGTCCTTCTATTTTTAATGCAGTAATACCGGCATCAATAATCTTAGGTAAAAGATTTATGCCTATTAAATCCTTTGTGGAGAGAAGATAGCTGTAAGGCAGGTTTATTTCTCTGCGATTCTTTGTATTTGCCTCACCCTCATTTATCTCTAATCTGTAAGGAAGTCGACAGGGTTGAGCACAGAGTCCGCGATTTCCGCTCCTTCCTCCTACAATGCTTGACATCAAACACTGACCTGAAAAAGAGTAGCAAAGGGCGCCGTGAATAAATACTTCTGACTCTACCGGCTCTTCACTCAGGATATGTCTTATGTCTGCCAGCGAAAGTTCCCTTGAAAAAACTACTCTTTTGAAACCGATTTTCTTTAGAAGTCTTACCTGATTGATGTTGTGGGTATTCATCTGTGTGCTTGCATGCAGGCGAATTCCTTTAAATGATCTGAGAAGCAAGTCAGCAAATCCTAAATCCTGAACAATGATTGCATCAACATTGGCATCAACTGCTTTTTCAGCAATTTTTAAAGCATCGAGCAATTCAAAGTTTTTTAAAAGAATATTTAGCGTCAGATAAACTTTAACATCGTTGAGGTGCGCTTCTCTCACAATATGAGGAAGTTCCTCTATTGTAAAATTTTTAGCTCTTCTTCGAGCGTTGAATTCTTTTACACCCAAATAAATTGCATCAGCGCCATGGCTCACTGCAGCAGTAAATGATTCATAGTCTCCTGCCGGGGCTACTATCTCTGGTTTCTTTCTGTCAGATTGAAAACTATTTTCAATTGGTTCGGGATTAATGGAGTGATGTGGAGCCATATATTAAGTATAAATGAGAAAGGGAAAGCTTTCCTCCCCGCCCGCCTGGCGGGCGGGGAGGAAAGCTTCTTAAACTCTACTTACCCTGATAATTCCAGAGCAGGCAACTATTTCCACACCGTTTTTCTCGAACTCATCGAGAATTAGGTTCATTCCAAGCGAATCTGAAGCAATGTGGCCTGCAATTATTACATTTACATGATTTTTCTCTGCAACTTCTTTAATTTCATCGACCATATGCATGCAGACTATGGTTCCAACGCCTGCCTGAGAGAGCTTTTCGATGGCTTCTTTAGGCCCTTCCGTTCCACCCGTCATGTCTACCATAACTTTTCCGGCTCTTCTGTCTTCAGAACCAGAAATGACAACAGGACCAGCGCCAAGCTTCTTTGAGTGCTTGTACTCTGGAATATCAAGCAGGATTTCAATAACATCCTTTACTTTTTCGGGTTTTTCTTCATCAAATTTCTTCTGTAGAAATGTTGTTACTGAATTATCAGCAACCGTGTGCATGCACATAAAAGGATAACCAAGGAGCTCTGCCGCATTTAAAGCTCTCTCGTGATTTATAGGAAGGAACCTTCTCATTATCTCCTGCGCTCTCTTCCCTATCAAACCTTCACCGATGTGAATCGGTACACCAAATTTATGCCAGACATCTGCCTGAAGATACATCACATCATGAAGATTAACAAGGCCCACGCCTTCAGGGTGATGCGAAACTAAAGCATCAATTTTCTTGCCATTTCTGGTAAGAGTATCTGCAAGAAGAACTTCACCAACTTCGAGATCAACACCGGTAAGAATTCTTTTAACTTCAGTATCGGGATCTCCCAGTAGAATTCTTGTGTCAGTGTAAGGATTCCAGAGTCTTTCTTCGTCGTAAAACTCTTTTTCCTTCTCTGACATTTTTTCAAACTTTTCTTTCTCTCTTTTGAGAATCTTTTCAATCTCCTCTTTACCTCTGGGATCGTTTTCGATACCCATCCGCACTGCTACTTCATACATCTCGCGCAGCTTCAACTTAATCACTCCTTTCTTTTTTCTGCTCGCTGCTTATTAAAAACCTGAAATTATCTTCTTCTATATACGGAATCCCTACTCTGGATTTTCTTTCAATTTTATCAATTTTATATTCATCCTGAACAAAAAATATACGATTTTTAACTGTCAATTTTACTCGGTTGTGTGACATGTTTATGCAAAATGCATTTGAAAACTTGCCGGGACCGCTCAAAACTTTTCTTTCATCTCTGCTTTTTGATCTCTCTACCATTATTTCTTTACCTGAAAGCGGAATACCTGAGCGTATAAGAACCGAGCCTGCTTTTCCTTCTTCATGAGCAACGACGTTGAACATGCAATACATACCGTAACAGAGGTAAACATAGGCAATGCCCGGATCTTCAAACATAGGCCGGTTTCTTTTCGTCGTACCCCTGAAAGCGTGACTTCCTGGATCTTCTTTTCCGAGATAGGCTTCAGTTTCTGTTATTCTTGCAGCAAGAATGCCATCTTTTTCAACCTTTACAAGTATTTTTCCCAGAAGCTCCTCAGCAACAACCTCAGGATTTCTCCTGAAAAAATCGTCAGAAACCAGCTTCCCCTCAATTAGCACTTTTTCTTCAGAATCAATTATTTTCAATAAGTTTTTTGAGCTGAAGAGCATTCTCAACTGCATAACCTCCATAATCGTTGTTGAAGAAAGCAAAAACTTCGCCTTTTCTTAGCTTCTCTTTAATTATCTGAGCCCACTTATAAAGATCATTTTCTGTGTATCGGGATGAAAAAAGGCTTTCAGGACCGTGAAAGCGAAAATAATAAAAATTCGATGTTTCTTCGACTATACATGGATATCTTGATGAATGCGCACAAGCAAGCGAAATATTATATCTTTTAAGTAGCTCGAGAGCCTCATCCGCTGCCCAGGTACTGTTTCTGCATTCGAGAGCATGGAGATATCTTTTTCCACCCCTATCAAAAACGGCTTCAAAAAAGCTCTCTGCCAGCCTGCCCTCAAATTTAAGAGACGGCGGAAGCTGCCATAAAATTACTTTTGCTTTCTCAGACAGCTCTTTGATTCCTTCGAAGAAATCTGTTAATTCCTGCTCTACCTCTATAAGCCTCCTGTAATGCGTAATTATGCGGGGAGCTTTCAGGGCAAAAACAAAATCATCCGGGGTTTCTCTGTACCATTTTTTAAAAGTTTCGTGCTTGAGCATCCTGTAGAAAGTAACATTGACTTCAAGAGCGTTAAAAACGCCTGCATAAAATTTGAGCCTGTCTTTTTCTCTTAGCTTCTCGGGATAAAATATTCCCATCCAGTGAGAATACGAAAATCCGCTTGTTCCAATGTAAAGCCTCTTCGTCATTTTTTCTCTTGCTTCTTTTTCTTCTTTTCGATAATTAACTTTAAAGCATCTTTTGCAGCTTCTTCAACTTTCTCTTTTCTACCTGTTCTCCCATAATTGAAAGCCTCCATCTCTATAATGAACTTTTTTAGCTCAGAAACATAGGGCGTTTTCCCTGCCCATTCACGCAGTGTCATTTCTGGCTTTCTTTCATAACCCATTCTTTCAAGTAATCGAAGAAGTCTTCCTGTGTTACTCATCCACAAAGCTGGATATTTTTTTCTTAAAATCGCAAAACCGAGGGCAGCAACCAAAGCCAGTGTTAAAAAACTGAGAATAAAACTTCTGGATGAGATTAATAACCGGATCCGGGGGTAATTCAGCTCAAAATTCTTAAGTATTTCTCCTATTTTTTCTGCAAATACGCTCAGAGCAGGGTTTTTGCTCTCACTATAAATTTCAAAGCCAGGCGTGGGGTCAAAAGCTATCCAGCCGGCGCCGGGAATAAACACTTCAACCCAGGCGTGTCCGTGTTTTTCTCTTATTTCATAATAGCCTGTAAGAATGTTATAGTCACCTTCTGTATATCCAGTTATAAGACGCGAAGGAACTCCTGAAAGCCTGGCAAGAACAGCAAAAGCCGTCGCAAAATGCTCACAGTACCCTTTTTTGATTTCGAAAAGAAAATAGTCAACAGTATCTGCATTCTCAGGAAAATGAGGAATATTCAGGTCGTACTCATAGTTTTCCTTCAGGTACTTTTCAATCATTACAGCTTTCTCGTAAGGATCTTTTGCATCTCTGGTTATCCTTTCAGCAAGTCTTCTAGTTCTCTCAGTTACTCCAGGCGGAAGCTGCAAATAAATCTCTTTTACTGCCGGTTTTTTAGTCAAGAGCTCTCGATTTGAAAGTCGGAGATCGTTTATCAGACTCTCGATATCAAACTTTACCACCGACTCAACAGTGTAAACAGTTTCATCAGGTAGATAAAAAGGTGCATTCAATGAAAACGCTTCATCCATCCAGTACTCATCAAAAGGAAGGTAGACTGTATCAGGCATGTATGGCGCAATTAAAACATTGCTGAATTCCTTCTTAACGGTAATGATTGAAATCACACGTCTGTCATAGGGTGTTATATACACAGGTTCTTTTCTTAAGACAGGCGTTCCTTCAGGTAAAGTCATATCTCTGAAATTCTCAAGGTCTTTGCTTTTCCACCCTTTACCATCGTATTCTGTATAGACAGATGCTCGCAGGAGCGTCGGTGCGGTGGTCTTTACAAGAAAAACAATTTCATCGCTAAGTGCACCGCGTATATTCAGATTAAGGTAGGGGGAGATACCGAAGTAGCTACCATTAATAACCCTGTTCATCTTTTTTGAAGTGTAAATTGAGCTTGCAATACCGCCGTTAAAACCCTGTAGCGGAGCCGGCTTTGATCTTATTTTCTGCGGAATTGCATTAAGAAAAGCGCCTCTTGGCTTTGGAATGATTATGAATATCGCAAACGCAATCACTATTAAAATAATGAATTTGAAAGCTAAGTTTCTGGAAAAATAACTGTCAGGAAATGTTGTAATGCCATGTTTCAGCATTCCATCCGCTTCAGACCATACAAAAAAAAGAAACAGCAGAGCAATTATTAAGACAAAAAAGAAGGAATCTGTAGCATAAGTCGATGCAACAGAAAAAAGTATCAGCCCTATAACAATTTGAAAGATAACATCCTTACGTTCCGGCATATCGAAAGAATGGAGCATTCCAAGCCCCACAAGAAGCTTTATCAGAGGTAGCCTTGAATCCCCAAAAGAACTCCTTACATCATATATATAAATAGCGATCAAAAAAACCAGAGATAGTGAAAGAAGCGCTTTTAGAGCGTAATTCGGTTTTCTTCTCCTGTAATATGAAATCAAGGAGCCAAGAGCAGCAACAACCAAAGCAGGCGCAGTCAAAGTCCATTCTGTGGCATTTACTAACGAAAGCGAAAGGACTGAAATCATGAAAAGAAGTGTTGAAGAAATCCTTGTTAACTGACTGTCATCAAAATCTTTCGGTTTATTAATCTCAATAAACCTCTGTTTTGCAGCTTTTAAAATACCCATATTCTTCTCTTTCCGTCAATCTCAACATAAATATTTCTTGATCCATGAAAAGATATCTTTTCGCCTACAGAAACAACGATTCTTTCTTTGAGGCTCTGAAAGCAGGTAGGGACATCACGCGTGGCTGTAATCAGAACTCCAACAGGATTTGCAGAAATGGTTTTTTCGATTTCAGAAGGACAGGGGTCAAAGTACTTCTCAGAATGTTTCAGGTTTCGGGCGCCAGCAAGAAGGTCATTGATTTTGCACCTGTCGTCTGAAGCGTAAATAACCTCTCTTTCAGAAAAAAGAACCACAGATACTTCAAACTTCATATCAATCAGTGCTTCGGAAAGTGTTCTTGCAGCAGAAAGCAGGTGCTCAAAAACATCATCCTTTTCTACACCTGTGTTATTTACGATTATCAAACACTTCTTTCGGGTGCTGCTCGCCTCTTCTCTAACATATATCTCTCTTTCTTTCGCACTTTTTTTCCAGTGAATTTTTCTTAGAGAATCTCCCCTTCTATACTCTCTGACGCCGGCATAATCATCTCCCTGCCGCTGAACCAGGTTTGATGTATGTCCTGTTGAAAAAATCTTTTCTTTTGCCATCAGGAGATCAAGATCATCTCTTTCGGGCCAGACGATTAACCTTCGAGGGAAGCTGAATTTCTTTCTGTTTCCAAACCAGCCACCAGGAATAAAAGTGGTAACTTCTAAGGTATCAAATATATAGATGCCCCTATTAAATACGTGTATATGAATAACTGATCCCTCTCTTGCGCGAGAATCCAGACTCACTCCTAAATCGATATCGTTTAAAGTGAACGCCTGAGGCGCATTTCTGAATTTGTATTCAATTCTTACAGGCTTTGCTGCTTCAGCTCTGTTCGAAATATCACAACTGATTTCGAAGTCTTTAAAGCTTCTCCTGTTTTGAAGATAGGATATGAAAATGCAGGTGATAACAAAAGAGTTTAAAAAATAGATAAAGCTTGCCTGCAGGTTTGCAGCAATAAGAAGCAGAAGAAGAGAAACCGCAATTATTGCAATTGTCTTTTTTGTGATCATTTTACAGTTCCACCGGAACGGGAACTCTGTTGAGTATTTCTTTTATCAGGCTTTCTTTTTCTTCCAGAGTGGATGTTATGCCAAGAGTGGCGATTCTGTGTTTCAGGACAAACGGAGCCGCATACTTAACATCATCGGGAATTACATACTCTCTGCCATTCAAATAAGCAAGTGCTCTTGCTATCTGAGCAAGCGCTATCGAAGCTCTTGGAGACGCACCTAAAGCTATCTGATCTGACTTCCGAGTTTCTGAAACTATTCTTACAATATAATCAATTATTGAGTTTTCAATCCTTATCCTTCTTACTTCTTGCTGGGCTCTGAGAATATCTTCGGCTGTAACAACCGGACTTACACGCTCATACGGCTTTTCATCTATATTTTCTATGATAATCCTTTTTTCAGTTTCAGAATCGGGGTAATTAAGGCTCAAGGAAACTGAAAATCTGTCTAACTGGCTTTCTGGCAGCGGGAAAGTACCGTGATGCTCGTGGGGGTTCTGAGTCGCAATGACGAAGAATGGATCAGGCAATTTGAATGTCTGACCATCAACTGTAACCTGTCTCTCTTCCATGGCTTCAAGCAGAGCGGACTGTGTTCTCGGGGTCGTCCTATTCAGCTCATCCACCAGTACTATATTCGCAAAGATAGGCCCGGGTATAAACTCGAACTCTTCCTTCTTAGCTCTGTATACAAATGACCCCGTGATGTCTGAAGGTAGGACATCAGGTGTAAGCTGAATCCGGGAAAAAGTCAGAGAAGTTGCCCTAGCAAGAGACCGCGCAAGCATCGTTTTTCCAAGGCCAGGAGGATCTTCAATGAGCACGTGACCTGAACCGACCAAGGTTGCCACAACAAGTTCTATCTTCTCTTCTTTTCCGGCTATTGCTTTGTTGAGCTCATTTATAAGATCTCTCATTATCAATTTCCTCTCAGTTAATTTTATCAATCGGCAAAGAGGGCGACTATCTTGAGTCAAACCCGGATCAGTCGTACATAGTTAGTATCAAATTTAACGATATTCTTTTCAAAATTAACGATATTTTTTATTGACACTGGTTTTTATATATACCTAAAATTTACACGTGATATAAATCACATAATAAGCCCGAGAAAGGGGGTGAAAGCAAAAATGGGCAACACACTTTTTAAAAACAGAATATTATCAAAACCTCAGGGGGTGAAATACTTGAAGAAGTACGCACTAGCTATTGCTCTTGTTCTTCTGTTTGCTGTTTCTGCAACAGCAATGGCTGCAGATATCGGGCCTAAAGTTTATAACAAGAGCTCGCAGCACACAGACTTCAGCTACTACTCAAACGGACAGGACCGCGGCTATGATTTCCAGGGCTATACTACATCCACCCATCTCTATGGCACCTGGAACAACCCCTACACAGCAGGAATAGATGCTTACAACTACAACGATGCTCAGGGTTATGTACAGCTCGGACAGGGAGGCGTTCTCTTCATCTGGGGAGAAACGATGCTACCGATTCTCCAGCAGATGGGCTATACCACACAGCAAGCATATATGTACTTCCCTTATGTAGTTCCTGCTGGTTACAAATTCAGCTATTCTAATCCTGATGGTCTCATGACCCCTCTCGGTCAGGGTCCACACGGCGGGTATGCCACAAGCACCCACAAGTGTCGTGAATGCCACGCCGTACACCGTGCATCAGGTAAATTCAAACTCTTGAGAGCTGACTCAAGAACTGAAGCATGTGACTGGTGTCATGGTCAGGGTGCAGGCTCAGGTTATAACATCCAGATGGACAACGACGACTCATTTAGCCAGGAATACAATGTAGGTCACACCATGGGCTTTGGAACGCAGGATGGTAAGTTCAAAGCACCTGACGATACATATCCTGCATACACACCTAAGTACTACATGGGTGGATTCTCATGTATGGACTGCCATAGCCCTCACGGAAACCCGCAGAGAATGCTCGGCTTTATGGATATGGGTCGAATGATGAGCCCGACTCTTCCAGGGCCTAGAGGAGATAACGGAAGTTCAATGTTCCTTCAGACAGGAATGCAGGTACCAGGCTTTATCTCTAATTCAGGTTCGAACGCAGAAAATACAGAGATGATGAGAGTGCCCTGGCCACTCAACATTAGACGTCCATCCTATGAAGTTACAATGACTGTTCCTTTCCCTGACGGAAGCGGCGGAATGGTTTTCATGGAAGTTAGTGTCTTCAACGTCTGGCAGGCAGTGGCTGACAAAGTGAGCTGGCTCTCATACAGACCTATAGTTCCAGGTGGACGCTACCTTCTTATAGAAAATCCTGACGATTCTGAACCTGTACCTGACTACTCAACTGCAACTGTTACCTTCCCTGGAGATGGTAACAATTACGTCGTCAACAAGGTGAAGATAAGCTGGGACTTCCCATATGGGTCAGTCGGTGAAGACGATCTGCTCGGCGATAGCGCAAGTAACTTTATCAATCCGCTCTGCGCAGCTGTTACAGTAAGCCAGTTCTGTACAGACTGCCACGATGGTAACGCCGGCCTTCACACTCTTGCAACACCTCTCTTTTCTGAAGACAGAGCAGTTCGTGGAGCAACCGGTGCATCAGCATACGACATCGGTTACGGTCACGACACCAACCCACGCCACTGAGGACGCCAGATGAAGTTCAATCCGGAGGATGCGAACGAAGTAGCAGGTACCGGAAACTTCGGTCCTCACTGCAGAAACTGCCACAAAGGTGGAGGTTCCTGTGAACGTTGTCATGCTGACGGTCTCAGAGGAACCACTGTTACTGCAGATGCTATAACAAACTATGAAGAACCCTATCCTGAGTGGGTACAGAGTACATTCTCAACAGATGTTGCAAGCCTTGGAGGTTATCCGTGGGCATGGCCGTATTACGGTGGTTTGAGCAGTTTTGGAATTCCTCAAGGATTCCCGGGTTCCTGGCTTGAAGCAATGGGTTATACACCAGGACCGCAGAAAACTGCCTTTATCGATCCTGATGCCAATAATGACTGGCGCCACGAGCGCACAGTATACTGGGCATCTAACTGGAGAACGAATGCAACTGCACTCAGCCCCATATGTTCTGACGATGGATTCAGCTTCCCGCACAGAACGATGGGTTACATGATGCTCAAAGACGAGCTCTTCGGCCTTGACTTCGATGGCTCGGCAGTCAATGTTGGCGAAGTCAGAGATGGAGTACCTGACACAATTCTGAGCGATGGCTCGACAGCAGCTGTTTCAACAGATACCCTCCCATCAAATCTCTACGGTAAAGTGGCACATGATCTTGACTCTGTATGTCTTGACTGCCACAACCCGAACATCTGGAACGCAAGCTCCTATGCCGATCACTGGGATGACTGGAAGGATGATGACGACAACTACGATGACGAACTCATTCTCAGAGGTCTGCCATAAGTCAGGGCTCTGTTGAGGTTTGAAAAAAAGCCCCGCTCCCGAAAAGGGAGCGGGGCTTTTTTTATTTACAATGCACAAATAT
>FWWL01006866.1_pt1 | contig 16056 bp, 12 predicted proteins | sample 2228331 | NCBI WGS metagenome assembly FWWL01 (sample SAMEA103939775, study PRJEB20133) | metagenome
CTCAGCACCGCCACCTGCGACAGCCACTTCCTGAAGCGTGGCGCTTCCATCCGAGCCTCCGTCATCTGTGCAGACCGACGTCAGACAACGGAAATACTCAGCAGTTCACACGTCCAACAGACAACGGTGACAGCGCCTTTTCGTTTGCCGCCGCGCCGCTCCGAATCGTCGTTCCCATCCCCGGGTTCGTCGCGAAATAGCCGGATTCGTCGGAAAGCCCGCGACGGCGCCGGCGGGTCGGCCGAGAATCCCCACATCGCACCTATCGGGGACAAGCATGCTCAAACTTTTCGCAGCCAGCCTTGCGCTGTCGCTCGCCAGCCAGATCGCATCGGCCTACGACGGCCTGCAGAACCATTACCGCGTCCGGATCGACGCCGACGCCGGTCGCGCCCACGTGGAAGCCAATGTCTGGGTGGATGGCGACCGCGTCGCACTGTACAACGTCATGCCGACCGACGCGTTGAAGAACGGACAGGCGGATCTTCTGGAAAGCCTCACGGCGCGCACCCCTGAAGGCGCGCCCCTCGCACTGCGGGACAAGGGGGAAGGGGAGTACGCGCTCGAAGGCGACCGGCGCGTGGTACTGCGCTACGCGGTGCGGCTAGAACACGGCGATCACCACTGGCCAAGCGGTGCCGAGGAGGTGTCCTACCGAACCGATGAGGGCCTGATGGCCAGCGGCTATGCGCTGTTCCTGGCCCCGGTCAAGAGCATGCCGGGGCGGACGCGGGTGGACTTTTCCCTGCCCCAGGGCTGGCGCGCCCACACGCCCTGGCAAGCGCTCGAGGCGCCGGGCAGTTTCATCGTCGGGTCGCGGCGCGAACTGCTCAACAATGCCATGTTCCTGGGCACTGCCCGCGCCGAACGGATCGAGGCCGGCGGGCTGGAACTGACGCTGGTGATGGGGCGGCGCTACTGGCACCGGCGCGACGCCTTCGTCGACCTGATCCGGCGCCAGGCCGAGAGCTACCGCGAGCTGTTCGGGGCGGCGCCGCTGGCCGCCCGCTACCTGGTCGTGATCAACCAGGGCGATACCGGTGACGGCGGCGCCTTCTCGGGGAGCTTCAGCCAGTTCCTGCGCGGGGACGGCGATGCCGATACCTTGCCGATCTGGGGCAGAGTGGTGGCGCACGAACTGGCCCACTTCTGGAACGGCCTGTCGCTGGTGCCCGCCGACGACGGCCTGGAATGGTTCAAGGAGGGCGTCACCGATTACCTGACCGTGACGACGATGACGCGCAATGGGCTGGCCGGACGAGACTACCTGATGCGCTGGCTGGAGAACCTGCCCCGCGGCCAGTTCGTCGCCCGCCTGGGCATGGGCCTGCGCGACACGGTGCAGGACGCCGGGCGCGACAAGCACGGGAACTGGCTGCTCGTGTACGGTGGCGGCAGTCGCGCGGCACTCGCGATCGACGTGGCGATGCGGCGCGAGACCGGAGGGCGGAGCGGCTTGCCGGACTTGATGCGCGCCTTGTACCGCGAGTTCGCGGCGCCGGGAAAACGGTACGGCCACGACGACATCGTGCGCACGGCCGCGCGGCTCGGCGCGCCCGGGGTGGGGCCGCTGCTCGAGGCCGTCGTGCGCGGCACCGCGATGCAGGACGAGCGACCCGTGTTCGCGGCGATCGGCCTAAGGCTAGAGCAATATCCCCTGCTCGAAAGCTTCCTGCTGCCCGACCCTGCCGCAACGCCTGCCGAGCGCCAACGATTCAGCGCGATCTTCGGGATGCCCGACTGACCGGGGGCGAGTGGTCGCTCGCGTGGCACCTCGCTGCCGTGCTCCCCGTGCGGCGCGGCTGTGGGATGATTTTGTCATTCTCACCAGCCCCAAGGGAGGTCTTGTGCACGATCAATCGGTAGCGCGACGAACATTCGTCCAGGCGGTCGTGATCGGGGGGGTTACCCTGCTGTTTCTTCTGGTTCTCTACGCAGCGCAGGTGCTGCTGCTCGTCTTCGCGGGCATCCTGGTCGGCGTCCTGCTGTACGGGATCGCGTGCTGGATCACGCGCAAGACCGGGCTGCACCATTACGTCGCGCTCGCGCTCGCCGTCCTGGTTCCGCTCGGACTCCTCGTGCTGGGCGGATGGTTGATCGCGCCAGCGGTGGCCGAGCAGGCCAGCCAACTGGCCGAGCGCCTGCCGCAGGCAGCGCAGCAACTCAAACGGCAATTGCTGCAGTACGACCTGGTGCAGCGCATCTGGCAGAGCACGGACCACCTGAGCCAATACCTGCCACAAAGCGCCAAGCAGATGCAATACCTCCGGAACTTTTTCACCACCGCCTTTGGCGCCATCGGCAGCCTGATCTTCGCCCTGTTCGTCGGGCTGTTCCTGGCGATCAATCCGTCCATGTACATCGACAACGCGGTGCGCCTGATGCCGCCCGCGCGGCGCGAGCGCACGCGCGAAGTGCTGTGCAAGACAGGCCGCACGCTGCGCAACTGGCTGATCGGCAAGATCATCGCGATGGCGGTGATCGGCGTGCTGACCACGGCGGGGCTGTGGATGCTTGGCATCGACCTGGCCCTGGTGCTGGGCGTGATCGCCGCCATCCTGTCCTTCGTGCCCAACTTCGGGCCCATCATCGCACTCATCCCGGCCGTCCTGATCGCCCTCATATCCGGAACGGACAAGGCCTTGTACGTCGTGCTCCTGTACACGGCGATCCAGACCGTCGAGAGCTACATGCTCACCCCGGCGCTGCAATTGCACATGGTGAACATGCCGCCCGCACTGCTGCTCACCGTCCAGGTACTGATGGCCACCCTCGTGGGCGTGCTCGGGCTCATCCTGGCGACTCCGTTGGCGGCGGCCGTCATCGTGATCGTCTCGATGGCCTATGTCCACGACATGCTGGAGCGGGGAACGCGAGGGGAGGCCCGCTGAGCGGACTGCTTGGCCACTGGCAGCCCCCGCGCCTGTGGAGGCTGGTGCTGGCCGTGCTGGCGGGCCTGCTGGCGGTGCTGGGTGCGCCGGCCTGCGCGCAGTCCGAAGCGGCGACGGTCAGGCTCGATGGACGCCCGCTGTTTCGCGTGCAGGCGGTCGGAGGAGCCGATGCGCGCACCCGCGCGCGTACGTTCGAGCAGCAACTGGTTGCGCTGGCCGAGTCGGGATCGCGCCCCATCCCCGTCCGGGTGGCACCCGGTCGCAGCGCCGACCAGCGCTTGCTCGTCGCCGGCGAAACCGTCCTCGGGGCGGTGACGGGGCGCGATGCCGACGCGTACGACACGGACCTGTCCGCGCTCGCCGCTCACTGGGCGCAACTAATGGAGTACGAACTCGCCCAGGCACGCAACCGGCGACAGTCGCCGGGCGACCGATTCGTCAACGAAGTCAGGGGTAGCGTCGAGGCAGCCTTCGGCAGGGTCCTCGAATCGGCGGTCCTGGTCATCCCCCGGCTGCTCGCGGGCCTGATCGTGCTTGGCGTTTTCTGGCTGATCGCGGCCGGACTGCGTCTGGCCATGCGCCTGCTGTTCAAACGCACCATCTCCGACCTCACCGTCGAAAACCTGCTGGAACAGGCCGCCTACTACGCGGTCTGGGCCGTTGGCTTGCTGATCGCGGCCAATGCCCTCGGCTTCGACCCGGAGGCGCTCGCGACGGGGCTGGGCCTGACCAGCCTGGCGCTGGGCTTCGCCCTCAAGGACGTCCTGTCGAACTTCGTCAGCGGTTTGCTGATCCTGTTCCTGCGCCCGTTCGGACTGGGCGACCAGATCGTCATCGGCGACACCGAGGGCAGCGTCGAGCGCATCCAGCTCAGGGCAACCATCATCCGCACCTATGACGGGCGGATGATCTCGGTGCCGAACGCGGAAACCTTCACTTCCCGGATCACGAACAATACCGCGGCGCCGATCCGGCGCGGCACGGTGGCGGTGCGGGTCGACTACACGGCGGACCTGCGGCTTGCCGCGCGCGAGATCGAGGAGGCGGCAAGGACGAGCGAAGGCGTGCTGCCGGTGCCGCCGGTGTCGGTGCGGGTCGAGAGCCTGGACCCGGAGGCGGTGCTGATGCATGTCCGGTTCTGGACGGATTCGCGCCGCTCGGACCACGTCTCGACCGCGTCGCGGGTGCGCCTGGCCGTCGTCGAACGCTTCCGCGAGCAGGGCCTGCCGCTGCCGGATCCGGTTATGCAAGTGGAAATCTTGCCGAGTCACAAACGATGATTGCAAGTTTTGCAGTCACGAAAAAGACACATTTTAGAGATTCCCGACAGATACTGATTGTCGCTTGGTAAGCGGGCGTCCTATACTCGTCCGTAACACTGCAAGGGCAAACTCCGCGAAAGCGGAGGACGCAAAGTCAACGGTCTAATGAGCCAAGTGCTCGATGACGGCAGGACTGCCAGCCTCCCCTGGGACGGCGCCAGCGCGGCGTCTGTCACTCATCTCCGAGCGCCAGCATTCCTGCCTTTTCCAGGCAAACAAGGAAGCTTCCGCAATGAAAACCCCCCATCTCGTCACCCGCCCGGCCATCGCCGCCGGCGCCCTCGCGCTGCTCGCCGTGTCTGGCGCCCAGGCGGTCCAACCGGGCGACTACGCGCGTGGTCGCGTCATCGTCGAAGCGCGCGCCGGCCTGTCCGATGCCGATCTCGACCGTGTGCTCAAGGCTCACGGCGGCAAAGGCCGCAAGATCGGCCAGAGCCGCCTGCATGTCGTGCATCTCCCACCCGGCCTGTCGGAGGAGAAAGCGGTGGAGAAGCTGTCGCGCCGCCCCGAACTGAAGTTCGCCGAGCTCGACCGCGTCGTCACCCCGGCGCTGGCCGTGAACGACCCCTACATCGGCAGCGCCTGGCATATCAACAAGATCGGCGCGCCGCTTGCGTGGGACCGTAGCCAGGGCGCGGGTGTCACCATCGCCGTGCTCGACACGGGGATGAACGTGGGCCACCCTGACCTGAAGGATCGCGTCGTCCCCGGTTACAACGCCTACGACAAGAACACCGATGTGACCGACCTGTGCGGGCATGGCACCGCCGTGGGCGGCGCCGCGGCCGCCAGCACGAACAATGGCATCGGCGTGGCAGGCGTCGCGGGCGCCGCGCGCATCATGCCGATCCGTATCGCCCACAAGACCACGAGCGGCTGCTACGCGTATTTCAGCACCGTCGCTTCCGGCATCACCTGGGCCGCGGACCATGGGGCACGGATCGCCAACGTGAGCTTCGTCGGCATGGCAGGAAGCTCAGCGGTCCAGAGCGCCGCCGCCTACATGAAGAACAAGGGCGGCCTGACCTTCATCTCGGCGGGCAACAACAACATCGACGAGAAGGTCACCCCGAACTCCTCGCTCATCGTCGTCTCCTCGACCGACAGCTACGACAAGAAGTCGAGCTTCTCCAGTTGGGGCAGTTTCGTGGCCCTGTCGGCGCCAGGTTCGGGCATCTGGACCACGAGCGGCACCAGCAGTTATGCATCCAAGAGCGGCACCTCGTTCGCCAGCCCGGTCGCTGCCGGCGTGGCCGCGCTGGTGATGGCGGCGCGTCCCGATTTGACCGCCCAGCAGGTCGAGTCGCTGCTGTTCTCGACGGCTGTCGATCTCGGCACCGTTGGGCGCGACCCGATCTTCGGTCACGGGCGCGTCAATGCGGCGGCGGCAATGAACGCGGCGGTGGGCTACACGACGCCGAGCGACACGACCAAACCGCTCGCGTCGATCTCGGCGCCGCTCGCCAACAGCACGGTTTCCGGCCTGGTCCCGGTCAATGTCACGGCCAGTGACAATGTCGGTGTCGCGCGCGTTGAATTGTTGGCCAATGGCACGGTGGTGGCGACGGACAGTGCCTCGCCCTACAGCTTCAGCTGGAACTCGACCGGCGTGGCGAACGGCATGGCAAGCCTGACGGCCGTGGCCTACGATGCGGCCGGCAACGCCGGGCAGTCGGCGGCGGTCTCGGTGAACGTGGCGAATTCCACCACGACGGTCACCCAGGATACGATCGCGCCTGTGCTCAAGATCAACAATCCCGTGAGCGGCAGTGTCAGCGGCACGGTCTCGGTCAACCTGAGCGCTACCGATAATGCGGGCGCCGCGGGCATTTCGACCGTACTGATGATCGACGGTGTCGTGATGGCGAGGGGAACCGGCGGCAGCCTGTCGTACAACTGGAATACCCGCAAGGTCAAGTCGGGTACCCACGTCATCAGCGCGACGGCGCGCGATGCCGCCGGCAACAGCAGCAGTGCCTCGGTCAGCGTGACCGTGCGCTAAGCGAAAGGCTTGCTGAAAAGTGACAATGGCGCCCTCGGGCGCCATTGTCATTCCTAGCGCAAGCGCTGCCGAATCAGCGGCGGCGACGACGCATCAGCATGCCCAGCGCGCCGGCACCCAGCAGGGCCAGGCTGGCCGGCTCCGGCACTTCGCCCGGAGGCCCGCCGCCGTCTTCGCCCGGCACCCAGGCGTAGAAGCTCAGGCGGCCGATGTTGCAGGCGTCCTCGTTCGGAGCGCCGCAGTCGCCGCCGGTGAGGTTGTTGACCTGCTCATTGGTAAATACCAGTTGCGTCAGGTCGCCGATGTTCTCGAAGAAGTAGTGGTCCTCGTCGACGCTGGTGCCACCGGTGCCAAACTTCAGGACGAAGTAGCCGGGCTCTTCCGGTGCTACGTTGATGACCCAGACGCCATCGACCAGGGTGGCCGTCGGGCTTTCGTCGCGCATGATGTCGCTCAGGTCGTAGTCGTTGCCGGTCAAGGCTTCGAACCTGGCCAACAGCGTCGGATCGCCCGAGTTCCCCAGTTCCTCCGCACTGATCAGGGTGTCGACGATCGGCGCTGCCGATGCGTTCCCCATTGCAAAACCAGCTGCAGCGATCATGGCAACCAGGCTCGCTTTCAACTTAGGCACTTTCATTCTCTTCCCCTTCGGTTCGGTTGTAGGTATCGGAGGTAGAGCAAACGGCGTGCCACACGCCGTAAGCGATTGATTCGATTGGATACGCGTTCGTAAATACGAACCTACCTGTAACCGACTGTAAAAATCGCCGACAATTCACGGTAATGAATTGGCGTAACATTATGATTTTTCAAGGTTTTCCGGTAGCAATTCTGAGTGGATGTTGCATGGAGGCGGGGGCAAGGAAGGGGGAATCGGCACACATCCACAGCATTGAAAACTGTCGCGTGCGACACGATTTCCGGAGGCGCTTAGCATGGGGACTGTCGCGACACGACCGTCCCGGCTAACAGACAGGAGGGAAGACCATGAAGATCATTCTCTGGATTATCGCAATCATCTTCATCATCGGCCTGCTCGCCGTCACTGGCGTGCTCAGCCTGATTTTCTAGCCCGTGGCTCACACGCGCGACGGAGATCACTGAAGCGTCAGGGCGACATCCCGGGCCTGGGCGGTATTGCCAGCGTAGTCCGCCGCGTGGATGCGCAATCGATAGTCGCCCGGCGGCAGCGTGGCGATGTTCCAGTTGCCCGGCGCGGCCCGCCCGCCGAGCAGTGTGTTGTTGAGCGCGTAGGCGAAGCGGGTGGTCTTGCTGCCATGCACGGTGATACCGCTGCTCGGGGCGTAAGCGAGTTTGACCGCCTCGCGTGCGCGTGGCAGGCGATCGTAGACCTGGGTGATGACCGGTTCCTCGTAGCCCGGCAAGGGCTTGCCGTCGGCATCCAGCAACTGGTAGCCGAGCTTGTACAGGCCCAGGCGGCGACGCGCAAGGTTGCCGTCCATCTGGTCGTACGCGGCAACGACGATGGACAGTTCACCGGCCGAGCGCGGCACCAGCAGGCGCCCGGCACGCTTGCGGCGCAGGACGCGCCCGTCCTGGTAAATCGCGATCGACTCGATGCGCGGGTCCACGGTGTCGCGCAGGCCGGGGAAGGGCAGCGCCAGAGGATTGAGCGCGGCGCCGCTCGGATAGTATTCCAGGTGGACATGGGCCATGCGGTTGACGGTTCCCAGCCGGTCGCCAGGCTCGAAGCGCGTGCCGCGCTGCACGCGAACGCGCACCGGTTTGCCTCTCGGTCCCTCGAGCAGGTCGAAGCGCGGGTCGAGCGGCCTGCCGCGCGCATCGCGGCCAACCCGCATGTGGATATACGAGATCGGGCCGATGCTGATTCCCTCGCTCAAGGTATCGAAGCCCCAGTTGGGGAACGGGTCGGAGACCTTGGCGCGGGTGATGGCCAGCACAGGCGTGCCGACGTCGCCGCGGATGTCGAGGCCGGCGTGGAAGTGATGCCGGCTCTCGCCATCGTAGCTGCCGCGCACCTCGCCCAGCACGCCGACCACCTCATGCGGTCCCGACTGCGGGCTGAGCGGCCAGGGCATCCGCTCGACGCGCGCCTGCGCAGGCGCGGGTGGGACCGCGGTCCCCCCGGCCGCGGTACTGAGGCGGTGCACGCGCAGCGCGTCGGCGTCGGCGACAACGAGGCTACCGTCACGCATCGGGGCAAGTGCGCGCGGGCCGTGCAAGCGTATCGTCCCGTCGCCCGGGTGCCCGGCAGGAACGCTGCCCGGCGGCAGGCGCACCGGACGGTAGCTGCCGTCGGGCGCGCGCAGCAGGATGCGTCCTCCCGAGGCGGCCGACACATACAGGTAGCCGTCGTGCGTCAGGGCCAGGCCGACCGGCCGCCGCAGCATGGCCGCGACTTCCTCGTCCAGCGGTGGCGGGTCGGTCGTGACCATGCCGTCCGGCCCGAGCCGGCGGATCGCGTTGTTGCCGGTGTCGGCGATATAGAGGGTGCCGTCGCGGGCCACGGCCAACGCGCTCGGCGTGTCGAAACCGGCGGCGAGGGCGGGACCGTCCGCCATGCCGGGGCGGCCATCGCCGGCGATGGTGCTGACCGTGCCATCGGGCGCGATGCGGCGGATCCGGTCGTTGTAGGTGTCGGCCACGTACACGACGCCTTCGCGATCGACCGCGATGCCGACCGGGCCATTGAAACGGGCGGCACGTCCCTTGCCGTCCGCAAAGCCTGGCTTGCCGTCGCCGGCCACGGTGCTCACCGTGCCGTCGGGTGCCATCTTGCGGATCGCATGGTTGCCGGTGTCGGCGACGTACAGGTTGCCGCGGCGGTCGAAGGCGATCGACGACGGGGTATCGAAGGCGGCGGCCGCGCCGGTGCCGTCGGCGAAGCCTTCGTGGGCGCCGGCGATCGTGCTCACGGTGCCGTCGGTGGCGATCTTGCGGATACGGTTGCTGTCGCCGGCGTCGGCCACATACACGTTGCCAAGCAGGTCGAGCGCCAGCCCGTAGGGGTCGCTGAAACGGCTTTGCGGCGCCGGACCGTCGGCAGCGCCCGGCAATCCGCTGCCGGCGAGCACCGCCAGGCGCGGCGTCCAGGCCGGATCGGTCGGTGCCGGCGCCGGCAGCAGCACGGCGCGCGTGGCGCCGGGCTGGCGCAGCGAGATGTCCAGGCTGATGAAATGGGTAGCCAACGCGGCAAGCGCGGCCACGCCGCCGGCGGCGACGGCCAGCAAGATCCGTTTCCGGTTCACTTGTGCAGCTTTCTTGTCGAGAAAGGCAGAAGCTTACCCGAGCACGGAAAAACGTGCCGTTCGCGCCGTCGCGCCTGGTCTGGGAGGCGGCGCGGCAGTAGGAGTCGAAGCGAGGCGCGGGCTGCTAGGCCTTCGCCTTGCGCTTGTGCTCCTCGTTGATGATCCAAAGGTAGAGCGTGCGGCCGTCCTCCTGCACGGTGCGGACCGGCGGCCACTCGGGACCCATGTCGAAAGCGTGCGAGACGACCCGCGTGCCCACCTTGAGCTGGTCCCACAACTGCGGGCGCAGCTTGCGGTTGACCGAGGGCAGCAGGTAGAGCGTGACGACCGAGGCGGCGGACATGTCGGTCTTGTACAGGTCGCCGACGCGGAAAGTGACCTGGTCCGCCACCCCTGCCTCGCGCGCGTTCTCGCGGGCCTCCTGGATGCGCACCGGGTTCAGGTCGATCCCCACGCCGCGGGCGCCGCGCTCCTTGGCCGCCGTGATCACGATGCGTCCATCGCCACAACCGAGGTCGTACAGCAGGTCGTGCTTGCCGACCTTGCCCAGTTCGAGCATGCGCTCGACCACGGACTGCGGGGTGGGCACGAAAGGCACGTCGAGTGCCGGTTCGGGTTTGTCCTGCGCGAAACTCGTGCGCGCGGGTAGCAGCGCGAGACCGGCGGCTGACAGCAACAGGGTACGGCGACGCTCTTGCGGGTTCATGCGGTTCTCCTTTACTTGGTTCGGGTGGGGACGGTTGCATGCCTGGAACTTTGCCCGGAGCGGCGCAGCCCGACTAGCAGCAGGGCGCCGATGGCCAGCACCAGCACGCCGATCCAGGCGGCGTTCAGGCCACCCAGGTTCTGGCTGTAGACGTAGGAAAGGCTTGACCAGAGCATGTAGGCACAGCTTGCGCAAAACAGCAGGGGAAGCAGCGGAAACAGCGGCACGCGGAAGGGACGGTGCAGGGCCGGCTCGCGGCGGCGCAGCACGAACAGGGACACCCCGGTGAGGAGGAAGAACAGCCAGAACACGGGTGCGGTGTACTCGACCATCGAGCGAAATCCCCCGCCCAGCGCGGCCCCGGTGAGTACCAGGGCGAGCGCGGCGACGCCCTGCACGCTCAGGGCGATGGCAGGGCTGCCCCGCTGTCCGTCCCAGTTCGCCAGGCGCGACAGTTGCGGCCAGTCGCCGCCCATGGCCCAGGCGGTGCGGGCGCCCACGATCATCGTCGCGTTGATCGAGGTCAGCGCGGAGACCGCCACCAGCACGGCCATCGCCCTGGCCCCGTTGGGGCCGAACGCGAGTCCCATCACGTCCGCCGCCAGGGCCTCCGAGCGCGCCATGCCGTCGATCCCGAGCGTGCGCCAGCAGGCCCAGGTGACGAGAAGGTAGAGGGCGGTGATGACGAGGATCGACCACACCAGCGCCTTGACCATGTTGCGCGCGCCATGCCGGACCTCGGCGCTGATGTAGGCCGCCTCGTTCCAGCCGCCGTAGGTGAGCAGCACGAACACCATGGCCAGCCCGAAGGTGGCGGGACCGGGCGCGGGGGCCGGGCCGGGAGCGGAAGCGCCGGCAAGGGCCGGGGACACGAAGAAGGCGGCCGCGCCCACGACCAGCAGCAGACCGCCGATTTCGGTCAGGGTCAGCCAGGCCTGCGCCTGCGCGCCGGTGCGTATTCCGCGCAGGTTCAGCAGCGTGAGGAGCACCACCACCGCGCAGGCGTAGGCCGCCGACGCCGCCTCAGCCCGCGCGAAGGGCAGCGGCACGGCCTGTTGCATGTAGTCACCGAACACGAAGGCCAGCAGGGCGATGGAACCGGTGGTGATGACTGAGAAGCGGGCCCAGCCGAACAGGAAGGCGACCGAACGGCCGAACGCGCGGTGCAGGAAATGGTAGTCGCCGCCGGCGTGCGGGTAGGCGGTCGTCAGTTCGGCGTAGCACAGCGCGCCGATCAGGGAAATCAGGCCGCCCAGGGCCCATGCGCCGAACATCCACGCGGCGCTGCCTGTCATGCCGGCGACCATGGCGGGGGACTTGAAAATGCCCGCACCGACGACGACGCCGACGATCAGCGCGACGGCGGCCCCCACGCCGAGCAGGGGACGGGGCCCATCGCGTTGCTCCTGCAATACCTCACGTCGCATGTCGTTGTCGGGCATGGCGGCAAAGAGTGGAGGGTCGGGAGTGCAGCCGGCCACGGTCTCCGACTGCTGGCAGCGGAGGCCCTGGACGGTGCGGCGTCGAGTGCAGGGCCAAGTATAGGGGCTGGCCGGTCGCGCACGATTGAACCGGCCATGATCGAGGGGGTCATGATTGGCAAATATGCGACACGGGCGCCGCCACGCCGCCCGCGGACCTAGCGCTGTGGGGGCGTGGCCGCGGGCCGCAGCAGGGGTTGGGGATCGACCACCGTGAAGGCGCCGGATTGTTCGGCGAATTCGCGCAGGAGCGGCGCGTGCCCGCGCCCATAGATCACCAGGACCCTGTCCTGTGGCCCGTCCGCCAGGCGGACGAGGTTGGCGAAGATCTTCAGGTTGCGCGCGTACCAGTTCCCGACCCAGGTCGCGCCCGGCGAGTCCTGCGCATTGCCGAGCATCGCATAGTCGAAGTAGCGGCGGTGCGTCGCGGCGAGTTCCTGCGGGTCGTTGAAGTGCATCAGCCACTGGCCGACCGAATGACGCTGCATGAAGTCGTTGGCGGCGCGCACATCGGCCGGCGCGCGCATCGCCTTGAGCCAATGGGCCATGCCATTCGCCTCGGCCCAGGTCGCGTAGTCGAAGTCCGCGATCACGCCTGGTGGCATCTTGTTCCAGTCCACCGCGTGCAGGCGCGCATGACCTAGCCTTGCGGCAAGGCGCATGCCGAACTGGTCGATTTCGCTACGGCCCAGTGTGTAGGTGCCCGCCTGCCAGTCGCGATAGCGTGCGTCCAGCTTGGCCTGGGCATCCGATGCCATCTCGACTGCGATATGCGTCGGCTTGAACGCCGCGAGCGCCTCGACCACCGCGGCGATCTCGCGTTGCCGCTGCGCTTCGAACACGTCGGGTACGCTGTGGTTCACGACATCCCCGTGATGGTTGGCAAGGTGTGCGGTGCCGATCACCAGCAACTGGGGGCGCTCGGCGGGTGCGCGCTCGCGCAGCAGTCGCGCGGATGGGGATTGTGCGCCGGCAGGAACGCTGGCAAGGGCGGCGAAGCCCAGGCCGAACAGGGCGAGCACGGTGCGACGGATCAGGGGCATGGAGGACTCCTCGACATCTTCGGTTGACGGCGGCACCACCGGTAAGCGTGATGCCGAAAGTTAAGTCATGAAGATAGCCGATGGCGCCGCCGTCACCGCCTCCATTGCGACGGACTGCAGGAATGGGGAACTGGACTGCAAGGCGGCGCCGGTGCGGGTGCCGATGCGGCCCGGGGATCAGACGGGGATCTTGGAGCTTCCTCCGCTGACCGAGCCGTAGTCCTGCAGACTCTTGAAGGGTAGGCGCCGTTCGTGCAGGGCCTTGAGGATGGCGTCGAGTTGATCGTCGTCGGGGACGATGTAGACGATGAGTTGTTCGATCTCGTTGTCCCAGTAGCGGCGGTAGGGGACCGCGGTCTCGGCCATCACCTTGGCGGCGAAGCTGCCGTCCTGGAGTTCGCCGAACAGGGTGACGCGCGGGTCGTTGGGGTTGGTGTTGTTGACGGTAATTTCCATGTCGGGCTCACCGTTTCTCGGGTTGGGGCCCCCATCGCCGGCTGACGGGAGCTAGGGGGCGTGGCGGGCGCAATGCGCCCGCCACGGCGGTCGCGCCAGGCGAACCCGGGAAGCTTACTTGCTGCCCAGGGCCGTCTTGACCGCCTGCTTCAGCGGATCGGCGCCGGCCGGCGCCTTCACCATGCCGCCGATGATCTGGTCGGCAGTCAGGCCGGTGCGGCCGTAGAAGGCGTTGGTTTCTTCCGGATTGTAGCGGATGTCGCTGACGGCGATGGTCGCCACGTTGGCGAACAGGCCGCGCGTGTCGGTCCAGATGACGATGTCGCCCGTCCCAACCGTGCCCTGTGCGAGCTTGGTGTAATCGACGACGGTCAGCCCCGCGTCGGCGCTCAGGGTGAAGTTGTTGCGCTGCGCGAAGCTGCGAACGGCCTTGTCGTTCATCAGCAGCATGGCCACGTTGCCACTGTGCGCGCCCGCTTGCAGACCCACGCTGATGCCACCGATGTTGTAGAAGGCCGGGCCGTTCCACGTGTCGTTGGCGCCCCGGGTCATCAACACGCCCGCACCGCCGGTGGCGCCAATGCCGAGGGCCGCGCGGCCATAGGTTGGCAGGATGAGGATGCCCCGCGCCTGGCTCATCAGACGCGGCATTGGCGGGTCCTGCTGCATGCGGCGCAGGATCGGAATCGCGTTGTTGATGCGCTGCATCGCGTCTACGCGCTCCTCGCGGCGGTCCCCAGGGTCGTTCAGCGACCCGCGGTCGCGTTCGGGCTCACGGGCACCCACGCCGGTTTCGGCACCGGCCTCGGTCCTGCCCAACTGCCGCTCGGCTTCCGGCACGACAATCAGCGCGCCGGTCTGCGGGTCCACGGTACGGTTCGCGGTACCGGCTTGCGGCGTGACAGCCTGGGGCGTGGTGGCACGTGGCGTGACCATCTCGTTGTTATACGCCCCGGTCCGGGTGGCGTCGGTCTGGTTGGTGGTCGTACGCGCACGATCCGTTTCCGGCACGACGATCAGGACGCCGGTCTCCGGATCGACGGCGCGATTGGTGGTGCCGGCCTGGGCCGAACCCGACTGCATGCCGGTGCCCGCCTGGGTCGAACCCGACTGCATGTTGGTGCCCGCCTGGGTCGAACCCGATTGCATGTTGGAACCTGCCTGGGCCGAGCCATATTGCATGCTCGAACCGGACTGGGTGCCGTTGCCCATCTGCTGCCTGGTGCCGGTGCCCATCTGCTGCCTGGTGTCCTGGCCCATCTGGGTGTTGGCACCGGTTTGGTTCGCGCCCATCTGGGTGCTCGCCCCGGTCTGCGAGCCCGTACCCGACTGGTAGCCGGTTCCGGTCTGGGCAGTCGCGAATGCCGGCAGGGCGGCAAGGATCAGCGGAATAACCATGCTGGGGCGGTGGTGTGTGCGTTTTTTCAAAGCCATGTCAACACTCCCTTTTATTGAACAAAGTTAGAAACTAACGGTTCGACGTTGTCATTTTAAGAAAGTGCATAAAACTGGAGCGCACGCCATGCCACCGGCATGCCTGGCGCAGCGCGGGACGACGCCAGGGGGGCGCGGGTAAGGATGAGCTTGCCGCGCGATCGGCGCTGGCGGGAACGAGATTGTAAGCCCCCGACGGGCCGCGCACGTCAGGCGGGCATGGACTGGCGCCAGACGACCCGGTTGCGCCCGGACTGCTTGGCCCGGTACAGGTGCACATCGGCGGCCTCGAACAGGTCGGCCGCCGACTCCGGTCGCCCCGGCGCCAGGGTGGCGCCGCCCACGCTCACGGTGAGCACCGGGGCGACCGCCGAGGCGTCGTGGTCGATGCGCTGGCGTGCCACACCCTGGCAGATCTCCACCAGCAGGGACTGCGCCTGGGCCGCGTCGGTGTCGGGCATCAGCAGCACCAGTTCCTCGCCGCCGTAGCGCGCCGCCAGGTCGGACGGTCGGCGCATCCAGGCCGCGGCCTGGCGCGCCACCGCGCGCAGCGCGCGGTCGCCGGCCGGGTGGCCGTACAGGTCGTTGTACTGCTTGAAGCAGTCGATGTCGAGCAGGGCCAGCGAGAGCGGCGCCGCACTGCGCCGGGCGCGCTGCCACTCCGCCTCGTAGACCTCGTCGAAACGGCGCCGGTTGGCCAGTTCGGTCAGCGCATCGACGTGCGCCAGGCGCTCGAGCATGCGCCGCTGGCGTACCAGCTGGAGATGCAGCGCGATGCGCGCCATGACGACCGTCGCATTGAAGGGCTTGACGATGTAGTCGGCGGCGCCCATCTTCAGGCCGGCCGCCTCGTCCTCGGGCCGGTCCAGCCCGGAGATGAAGATCACGGCAATGTGCTCGGTGCGCGGGTCGGCGCGCAGCGTGCGCAACACCTCGTAGCCGCTCATGTCGGGCATCAGCACGTCGAGCAGGATCAGGTCGGGCACGTGGCGCGCCGCGCGCTCGAGAGTCTGGGCGCCGTTCCTGGCCAGCAGTACGGTGTGCTCGGGCTTGAGCAATTCGCCCAGCACCTCGCGGTTGATCGGATCGTCGTCGGCGACCAGGACCTTTTGCGGTTCGGCCAAGTTCATGCATTCACTCCCAGCTTCGTTTCCAGCGCCTGCGCCAGGCGCGACAGCGGTTCCTGCGCGGCTTCATAGTCGATGTCGGCGATCGCGCTGGCCAGCGCCGCCAGTTCGCGCTCGTGGCCGGTGCCTGCGAGCAGCGCCTGCAGTTCCTGCAGCGCGTCCTCGGCGCGCGCGTCGTCCGCTTGCAGGTAGCCGGCCAGGCGCGCCAGCACGGGTTCGACCTCGCGCGCCGTCCCGCCGGACGGCGCCCGCGCGATCAGCGGCGCCAGGGCGTCGAGCACCAGATCGAGCGCGGCGGCAAGGCGCCGCGCCGGGGCGCCCGCGTGTTCGGCACGGCCCGAGCGCAACTCCTGTTCCACGCGCG
>FWWL01004869.1_pt1 | contig 16046 bp, 18 predicted proteins | sample 2228331 | NCBI WGS metagenome assembly FWWL01 (sample SAMEA103939775, study PRJEB20133) | metagenome
CGACGGGGGTCGGGCCGTCGACGGCCTCGGCGGGTCTTCGGGACCGGTCGGGCTTCGGGGCGGCGGGGCGATGGACGGGGAGGTCGCTTACCTCATCGGCGGGGCCCTCTCGAAGGCGGCGGTCTTCAGCGGCGGGGCGGTCGACATCGCCGGAACTGGCGAAACGGCGAACGTCGAGGCGTGGCCCGACGACCCCCGCTACCGGCCGGCCTGGCTGGCATGGGTCGAGGGCGCCGTCAAGGCCGTCCGGGCCCTGACGGCCGTCCTGCCCCGGCCCCGGGAAGTCTTGCTGTCGGGCCGGATGGGCGCCCTCCGCCGGGTCGAGGCCGAGCTGACGGACCGCCTCTCCGACGTGGCGCCCGTCCGGCGGGTCGGCGGCCTGGTCCGGCCCGACGGGACCCCAGTCCGGGCCAAGGAGGCGGCCCAGGGGGCGGCCCTCCTGGCCGACGGGCTCGCCGGGGGTACCCTGGCCCCCCTCGTCGAGGTCATGGAGCTCCGTCGGGCCTCGGGCACGGTCCTCGATCACTTGTATCTCCGGGGTGCCGAGACGATCCGCCTCCGGTAGGCAGTAGGGCCGTGGGGCAGTCAGGCCATCGGGCATGAACCGGTCGGCAGAATGATATCGGGGCCGTCCCTCGGCCCGACTGCCGGATGGCCCTTCTCATGGCGATTCTCCTCGTCGGGTACAGCGTCCGGCTCCTGGCCGAGCTGGCCGTCCGGGCCGGCTATGACGTGTTTGCCCTGGACTACTTTGGGGACGCCGACCTACGGGTCCTGGCCCCGGGCCTATCCCTGCGCCATGACTTCGGCGACCGGCCCTACGACCCGCGGACCCTGGCCCGCATCGCCGCTACGCTGGACCATCCGGCCGTCGTATACACCGCCAGCTTCGAAAACCATCCCGACTCGGTCGCCCGTCTGGCCCGGGGGCGACGGCTTCTCGGGAACCCGCCCGAGGTCCTCCGGGCGGTGCGGGACCCCGGGCGTCTGGCAGACGTCCTCGGGTCGGCCGGCCGGCCCTTTCCCGAGACGCTTCGGGCGACGTCCGGCCTCCGACCCGACCCGCGGCGCCGGTGGCTTCTCAAGCCCCTGCGGAGCGGCGGCGGCCATGCCGTCCGGGTCTGGCAAGGCGGTGCCGTCCCGTCCGGAACGGTCTTGCAGGAGTATCGCCCCGGGATGGTCGGCTCAGCCGTCTTCGTCGCCGACGGCCGCCGGGCCGTCCTGATCGGCGTGACCGAACAGCTCATCGGCTGTCGGGCCTTCGGGGCCCGGGACTTCCGGTACTGCGGCAACCTCGTCCCGCCGAGGCTGAACCCCGACGAGCTGGCCGCCCTGACCGAGGAGGCCCAGGCCGTCGCCGCCGTCCTGACCGAAGCCTTCGGGCTTCGGGGCGTCAACGGCGCCGACTTCGTGTGGTCCGAGGGACGGCTCTGGACGATCGAGGTCAATCCCCGGCCGCCGGCTTCGCTGGAGCCCCTGGAGATGGTCTACGGGTACCAGACCTTTGACTTCCACGTGCGGGCCTTCGACGGGGACCTGCCGGCCTTCGACCTCCGGCGGGCCGAACGTCAGGTCCCGGCGGCCGGCAAGGCGGTCCTCTATGCGACGGCAGACGGGACGGTCGGGGACACGGGGGACTGGACCCGGCGGGGGATTCGAGACGTGCCCCATCGAGGCGAGCGTATCCTGCGGGGTCACCCGATCTGTACCCTGTGGGCGGTCGGGCCCTCCCCAGCGGCGTGCTTACGGCGATTACGAAGGCGAGCCCGCTGGGTCCATCGAAGAGTGACGTCGTGATAAGGAACCCGGCCCGCTGTCGAAGCCCGTCGACCCCGGCCCCCGTGACTGTTCCCAAATGGGTGGGTCCATGAGCCGATCGCCTCGATAGGACTTGCAAAACGGGAGGTCTAAGGGTGAGCTCCCCAGGATTCCCCATCCGAACGAGGTTTCCCAGGCATTTGCCCACCCAAAATGGAACAGTCACCAGCTATCCAAAGCAGTTGCCAGGGCCGACCGGACGCATTATACTGTAAGGCGTGTCCCTACCGGCAGTCCCCCACCGGCCGTTTGCCAGCGACCGGCGGGGTATATGTCGTAGGGTCGTCCGGTAGGGGTCGCCGGCAGGCGTCGAAACGGCCGGAGGCGCAAGGGGATGAAGACCGCCGTTCCGAAGCTCAAGGACGTCCAACGCCGTTGGTGGGTCATCGACGCCCGGGGTCAGGTCCTGGGACGGGTCGCTACCCGGGCGGCCATCCTCTTGATGGGCAAGCATAAGCCCGATTACGTGCCTTACATGGACGTGGGCGACTACGTGATCGTCATCAACGCCCGGGAGGTCGTCCTGACGGGTCAGAAAGAAAAGAAGAAGGTCTATTACCGGCACAGCGGCTATCCCGGGGGCTTGAAGTCCGTCACGGCGGCCCAGCTCCGGGCGACGCACCCCGAACGTCTGGTCGAGTGGGCCGTCTCGGGGATGCTCCCCAAGAACCGCCTCCGGAAGGTCTACCTGCGGAAGCTGAAGGTCTATGCCGACGACCGGCATCCCCATCAGGCCCAGCAACCCGTCCCCTACCCCCTGGCCTGACGGCCGGGGGACGGGCGGACGGAAGATAGGAGGCGAGAGGGAAAGAAGTCGGGAGGCAAGAGGGCTCTGGCCTTCCTTCGACTTCTTCCCCTTTTGCCTTCTGCCTCGACTGCCCGACTGCCGGAGCGCCCGACGGGGGGGACGATGGCGACGTCGATCGTTCAGTGGTACGGTACGGGCCGCCGGAAAGAGGCCGTCGCCCGGGTGTTCTTGCGTCCCGGGTCGGGGAAAATCACCGTCAACGGAAGGGACTTCGAGGAGTACTTTCCCCGCTTGTGGCACCGTCTGCGGGCCCGGGAGGCCCTGGTCGTGGCCAACCTGACGGACCGCCTGGACGCCTTGATCACGACCCGCGGGGGCGGCCTGACGGGTCAGGCCGACGCGATCCGCCTGGGGATCGCACGGGCCCTGCTGGCCTACAATCCGGAACTACGGCCCGTCCTGAAGAAAAACGGGCTGTTGACCCGGGACGCCCGACGGCACGAGCGAAAGAAGTACGGCCAGCCGGGCCGCCGAAAGAAGTACCAGTACCACAAGCGGTGACCGCCTTCACCGGAAGAAGCCCCAAAGAGCACGGACCGGGGCTCGTCCCTCCGTTACCCCGTCCCCCGTCACTTGCCTTGGATCAGGAGGTTCAGCCTTGGCCATCGACCTGAACATGCGAGAGCTCTTAGAGGCCGGGGTCCACTTCGGCCACCGGACCAGCCGGTGGAACCCCAAGATGCGGCCTTTCATCTTTACCGAACGGAACGGCATCCACATCATCGACCTCCAGCAGACGATGACCCGCTTTCGGGAGGCCATCGCCTTCGTGACCCAGACGGTGGCCGAGGGCAAAAAGGTCTTGTTCGTGGGGACCAAGCGTCAGGCTCAGGACATCGTGAAGGCCGAGGCGGAACGATGTGGCATGCCGTACGTCATCTACCGGTGGCCGGGGGGCCTGCTGACGAACTTCGAGACGGTCCGTCGCAGTATCGAGAAGTACACGGGCCTGAAGGCCCTCCGGGCGGACGTCCAGCAGTGGTCCCGCCTCCCGAAGAAGGAGCAGTCCCGGATCGAGAAGTACATCCAGCGGAAGGCCAAGCTCTATGAGGGCATCCTGACCCTGGACCGCCTGCCGGGCGCCCTCTTCGTCGTCGATTCGGAGAAGGAGGCGACGGCCGTCCGGGAGGCCAACAAGCTGGGCATCCCCGTCGTGGCGATCCTGGACACGAACTGCGACCCGGAGCCGATCCAGTACCCCATCCCGGGCAATGACGACGCCATCCGGTCCATCCGCCTGTTCACGGCCCGGGTCGCCGATGCCGTCTTAGAAGGCCGGGGGATCTACGAGGCGCATCTGGCCGAGGCCGCCGAGGTCGCCGCCGAAGCGCCCGAGGCGGCCGGGGCTTTCGGGATGGAGATCGAGCGCTACGAAGCTTACGAAGAGGCCTATCCAGAGGAAGAGGAAGAAGAGGAGATTTAGGGTCGTCCCGGAGCGAGGCGCATGGACCAAGACAAACAGGACCTCCTGGCGAAGGTCAAGCAGTTGCGGGCTGAGACCGGTGCCGGTTGGATGGACTGCCGCAAGGCCCTCGAGGAGGCCGAGGGCGATATCGAGCAGGCCCGACGTATCCTGAAGGCCAAGGGCGTCCAGATGGCCCAGAAGAAGGCCCACCGGGAGGCCCGGGAGGGCCTGATCGAGGCCTACATCCACTTCAGCGGGCGGTTCGGAGCCCTGGTCGAGGTCAACTGCGAGACGGACTTTGTGGCCCGCACGCCCGAGTTCAAGAAGCTGGCCCAGGAGATCGCCCTCCAGGTCGCCGGGATGAACCCCCGGTACGTCTCCCGGGACCAGGTCCCCGAGGGAGAGGTCCGCCGTCTGCGTCGGGAGTTCGAGGAGACGGTCGTGCCCTCCTTGGAGCCGGAGGCTCAGGATTCGGCCTGGGAGCGGTACTTAGAGCGATTTTACGCCGAAAACTGTCTGCTGGACCAGCCCCTCGTCCGGGACCAGACCCGGACGGTCCGGGACCTCATCACAGAGGCCATTACCCGTCTGGGGGAGAACATCGTCGTTCGCCGCTTCCTGCGGTTCGAGCTGGGCGAGTAGCCGCATGGGCAGAGGATTTCGATGTACGCCGGCCTCGTCGGCTTCATGGCCCTGCTGGCCCTCCCGTGGGACCTCCAGTGGGGCGCGGCCCAGGGCGTGACCTGCCAGTTCCAGACCCCCGTCCAGTGCCGTCGGGACCAATGGGGCTTCGAACTTCAGGTCCTCCGGGACGCCGACCTCTCGGCCTGGCCCCTCCTGGCACGGGTCTCCCAACGGGTCACGACCCTGCGGCGGGACCAGACCCTCTTGGTCCTGCGGGTCCGGTGGATCAACCGGTCCCCGGAGGTCCTGATGGTCGAGCCCTCGGCCGTGTGGTTCTGGCTTCAATCGGAGCGGCCCCTGAGCCCCCTCCAGTGGGAGGACCTGATGGGCCTCCTCGACCAGCCGAATCTGCCCCAGACGCCGGACGGCCGGTGGCTCCAGTCCCATACGATGGTGGAAGTCGTCTACGTACCCCCGAACCACTTCACCGAACGGTTCTTGCTGTTTCGGGTCCCGACGGAGGGGTGGAACCGTTGTCAGGTCCACTTCGACCCCCTGTGGGTCGGCACCCGGCCTATGGGGGCCCGTCTGTTCTGCCGGAAAAAGCGGTAGGGACGATCGGTCGTCCGGCAGTTCGGGAATTCGGCGGGCCGACCGATGGGCCGAGGTTGGCCCTCGGACTCTCCCCGGCGGGTTCCCGAACGGCCCGACTCGCCCCGACTGCCCTATGGCCGAACGCCGAGCCATGGCCGAATCCCGAGGCCTTGTGTTCGTCCTGGACGACGAGCCCGACATCGTCGAGGCCCTGACCGAGGTCCTGGAAGACGAGGGCTATACCTGCCGGTCGGCCCGGGACCCCCTCACGGCCCTGGCCCGACTGGAGCAAGAGGAACCCGACGCCGTCCTCCTCGACCTGCGGCTTCCCCAGATGGACGGCCGGGAGGTCTTCCAGCGACTCCGACGCCGCTATCCGGACCTGCCCGTCCTCATCATCACGGCCCACGGCGACATCCCGACGGCCGTCGAGTTCATCCGGCAGGGCGCCTTCGAGTTCCTGGAAAAGCCCCTCCACCGGGAACGGGTCCTGACGGCCGTCCGCAACGCCGTCGAGCAGTACCGCCTCAAGCGGAACCAGGCCTGGCTCCAGCACTGGGCGGCGCCGCCGCGCCTACTCGGCCACAGCCCGGCCATCGAGCGCCTGCGGGAGGAGGTCGAGCGGGCCGCCCGGACCGACGCCACCGTCCTCATCGTCGGGGAGTCCGGAAGCGGCAAGGAGCTGGTCGCCTGGGAAATCCACCACCGGTCGGCCCGTCGGAACCAGCCCTTCGTGCGGGTCAACTGCGCCGCCATCCCCAAGGAGCTCATCGAGAGCGAACTCTTCGGGCACAAAAAGGGCGCCTTCACGGGCGCCATCTCGGACTACCGGGGGAAGTTCGAGCAGGCCGACGGCGGCTCGATCTTCCTGGACGAGATCGGGGACATGAGCCTGGAGGCCCAGGCGAAGGTCCTGCGGGTCCTGGAGACGGGGGAGGTCGAGCCCATCGGGTCGGGGCAGTCCCGCTTCGTTCGCGTGCGGGTCATCGCCGCCACGAATCAAGACCTGACGGCCCGCATCCGCCAGGGCCTCTTCCGGGAGGACCTCTACTACCGCCTCACGGTCCTGGTCATCCGGGTCCCGCCCCTGCGGGAGCATCGGGAGGACATCCCCGAGCTGGTCGAGTGGTTTTCTGAACAGTACGCTCGCCGCAACGGTCTGCCGGCCGTCCGGTGGTCTCTCGGGGCCCTGGAGCGGCTGAAGGCGTATGCCTGGCCGGGCAACGTCCGGGAGCTTCGGAATTTCGTCGAGCACTGCCTGACGCTCCATACCCGGCCGGAGGTCACGGGGGACGACGTCGAGGCCTACCTGGCCGACATCCGGCGCCGGGTCGGGGGGCCGCCGGCGGAGGTCCCGGGGGTCCCCGTCGAGCCGGCGGGCCCGCTCCATCCCTTCCTCGAGCGGGTCGAGAAGTGGTACATCCAGCGGGTCTTGGAGCAGACGGGCGGCAACGTGGCGGAGGCGGCCCGGCGGCTCAAGGTCCCGCGGAGCAACCTTTACAAGAAGATGGAAAAGTACGATATTAAGATCCGGAAGGACGTGGAGTAGGTGGGACCGTCGCTCCGGCCGTCGGCCGGGGAGGAAAGTCCGGACTCCCCAGGGCCGCATGGTTCCGTAAGGGAACCGGGGGCAACCCCAGGGAAAGTGCCACAGAGAACAGACCGCCGGACCTCGTCGCGAGGCGGGGTCCGGTAAGGGTGAAACGGTGGGGTAAGAGCCCACCGCTCGCCGGGTGACCGGCCGAGGCACGGCAAACCCCATGCGGAGCAAGGCCGAATAGGGACGCCGAGAGGGTGGCCCGCCCGAAGACCGCCCCGGGCGGTCGGGCGTCCGGGTAGGCCGCTGAGATGAATGACGGTCCGCGCCCGTGGGGGCGCGAACAGAATCCGGCTTATGGCCTGCTCCACGTCCCTTCCTTTCCCATCCGCCATGGAAGGCACCGTCCAGCAAGTCCCCGTGTGGGAACTGGTGGCCGGCCTGTTCCACCGCCGGGCCACCGGGGTCGCGACCTGGGAGCAGGGCCGCCAGCGGCGGGTCTTCTACTTCCAGAACGGCCGTATCGTCTTTGCCCGCTCGAATGCCCTCGACGACCGCCTGGGGGAGCTCCTGTTTCGTCAGGGCCGGCTTCGGTACCGGGACCTGGTCGAGGCCGCCCGGGAGATTCGGCCTGGCCGGCGTCTGGGGATGGTCCTCGTCGAACGTCGTCTCCTGACGCCGGAGGAGCTCGTCCAAGCCGTCCTCCAGCAGGTGCGTTCCATCGTCTTCCACACCTTCGCGTGGGTCGAGGGCCGGTGGTCCTTCGAGGCGACGACCTCGATTCCCCAAGAGGTCATCACGTTAAACATCCCGATGCCCCGGCTGTTGTACACGGCCATCCTGCAAATCCCCCACTGGTCGGTCCTCCGGCGGGGGACCCTCGGCCCGGAGACGACCTTTCAGCGGACGCCGGAGTCCGCCGATCGGACCCAAGACCTCGAGATCCCGCCCGATTGGCAGGACTTCCTCCAGGGGATGGAGACGCCCCAGACGGTCGAGTCCCTGTGCGCTCGCGCCCCGGGCTCCGATTTTGAGACCTGCCGGTTCCTGGTCGCCTTAATGGCCGTCGGGGCCGTCCGACGGGTCGACCCGCCCTGGACGCCGGAGCTGGCCCTGACCGTCCCGGCGTCCGAGGAGGCCTGGGGCCTCGTCGATGTCCCGATACCGGACCTCTCGTTTGCCGACCTGGCGGACCTGGCCGACCAGGGGGACCTTCAAGTCGAAACCCTTCGCTATCTGCCGCAGGTCCAGCCGCCCTACCGGGCCGTCCTCTCCGTGCGATGTCGCCACCGCTACGTCTGGTCCCTGCTGACCCGGGTCCTGAGTCCCGAGCGGGCGTGTCAGGAGATTCAGGCGATCATCGAGGCCCTTCAGGACACGCATCCCTGGCTATGGATGGACGTGACCTGTGGCTCGGACGGGGAACTTTCGTGGGACCGACTGGCCCAAAACCTGCTCCTCTACGGCACCCGTCAGTACCCGGAGGGCCTGGAGCCCCTGATCGAGCGGGAGACGGACCTCCTCCGCCGCTGTTATCCGGCGGAACGGGTCGAGGCCATCCAGCGGGCCCTGCACCGCATCGCCGAGGCCGTCTTGCAGGAGACGCCCCCGGCCGGGGCATAGGCCGGTCCGCCGGCCGGCGTCAGCCGGTCGAGCCGCCAGCCGGGGCCGACCGCCGGGCACGCTCCCACTCGATGGCCTTACCGACGGCGTCCAGGATCTTAGTATACCCCGTGCACCGACAGAGGTTCCCGGCGATCGCCTGCCGGATGTCCTCCGGCGTCGGGGCCTCGACCCGATTCAGGAGGGCCCGCACGCTCATGACGAAGCCGGGCGTACAGAACCCGCACTGCGACCCGCCCATCTCCAGGAAGGCCCTCTGCACGATGTCCATCTCGGTCCCCTGGACGAGGCCCTCGACCGTCGTGATCTCGGCGTCCTGATAACACAGGGCCAACATCATGCAGGACTGCATCGGGACGCCGTCGACCAGGACCGTGCAGGCGCCGCAGGAGCCGTCGTCACAGCCGACCTTCGTGCCCGTCAGGCCTAAGTCTTCACGCAGGAGGTCCACCAGCAGACGGTTCGGGGGGACCAAGACCTCATAGACCCGACCGTTGACCCGGAAGGAGGCCGGCACCTTCCGCATATCCCGTCCTCGGGGTCTTATGATGCAAGATGCAGGGGACAGGATGCAAGGGAGAAGGACCCTACCCCCGGTTCGACGGCGGGATGGTCCTACCCTTTTACGGCCTCCCCGGCCCGGGGGCGGCCGACCCCCGGAGTCGAAGGAACAGCGGGACCAGCCAGCGAGAAGACTGGACCTTAGGGCCCCCGACGATGCGACTCTCGATCCCCAGCCGGACGGCGACGGGGTATTCCGGGATGGCCGACGGCGTCTCGTAGTCGCCTCCCTTGCAGTGGACGTGAGGCCGCAGTTCCGTCAGTATCCGGGTGACGTCGGGGTCTTCGAAGGGGAAGACGGCCGCCACGCCGGCGATGGCCGCCACCAGGCGGAGGCGCTGGTCCAGGGGAAACACGGGCCGGCCGGGTCCCTTCAGCCGGCGGACGGAGGCGTCGTCATTGACGGCCACGACCAGGCGGTCTCCCAGGGCGGCGGCCGCCTGCAGGTAGCGGACGTGGCCTCCGTGAATGAGGTCAAAGCAACCGTTGGCCATCACGATGCGGAGCCCCTCGGCCCGCCATCGGCGGACGAGCCGGGCGGCCTCGGCCAGGTCGATACAGACGTAGGGCCGGTCCATGGAGCGACGGTCCATGAGACGGGATGGAAGGGGCAGGATACAGGATGGGGGATGCAGGATACAAGGAGAATGCGGGACTCATTCGGGGTCTTCCGCCTCGGCCGACGTACGAAGCGGCTCCCGGTAAAACCGGGCCCCGTGGGCGACGTACAGTCCCACCCAGTATAGGGCGAGACCCATCTCGACCCAGTGGCTCCGCCAAAAGAGGAGCCATCCGGCGATGCCGCACCAGGTCATGAGGGTCCGAAAGCGCATCGTCCCCGCCGCATAGGCCCCGAGGAGGCCCAGCGTCCCGAGGAGCCACCCCACCAGGCTGGCCCATCCGGCCCGGGGGCCGGCCGCCGGCGCCAGGGTCAGAAAGCTCAAGGCATTCCAGCCGGACGTCGGTTCCCGTTCCGGGCCCCACCACCAGGTCGTCCATCCCCGGCTCCAGCCCTGCCAGCCCGTATGGCCGATCGTCCAGGCCACGAGAAGGGCCCCCGGAAGTACGGCGCAAGCGTAACGGTAGGGTCCTCGCAGGCGGAGGATTCGCCCCGCCAGGGCCGGCCACCAGAAGAGGGCGTGCAGGTCCACGGCCAGGGCCGTCCACGCCAGGTAGACCCCCGTCATCCACCGACGGTGGAGCCATGCGTAAAGACCTAAAGCCAGCAGACACTGGCTCAGCAGGACGTCCCATCGACGTGCGACGACCCCGTACAGGGCCATCGGATTCCAGACGGCCAGCATGTAGCCCCACAGACCACTGACCCCCTCGGACGCATGGGTCCCGGCGAGGACGAGGGCCAGCAAGGTCCAGAGGGCGTGGAAGACGAGGGCGGCCAGGGCAGACGTGAAGTCCTTGGTCTCGATGGCCCGCCCGAGGAAAGCGCCCAGGGGCGGGCGGGCCGTCTCCGTCCAAGCCGTCGCGAGACTCGGCCCCGGGTCCGACGACCCCCGGGCCGTCGGACCCGAGGCGCTGAGGGTCCATCCGTACACGAAGGCCTGCCAGGCGACGGTGGCCAGGCACAGGGCCCGGACGAACCGGGCTTGCCGGGGGATGGCTAACATGGCAGACCCTCCCGTCGGGACTCGGTGAAGGCGGGAGAAAGACGATAGGATGGGGCACCAAAGTCCGGTATCGGGTGCTCGGTGTCAGTTTCCAGGGGTCCCTAAGCCCCGAGCCCCGGTCCCTGCCCACCGAACACCCGGCACCGAAGATTCAGTCTTTCCATCGAAAGGCGGACGTCCGATGACCCGACATCGGCTGGGGTCGGAGGGCCTTATACACGAAGAAGACGGCGAAGGCCAGCGTCGTCGTGGCCAAGGCGACGGCCAGGTAAAGCCCGCCCCCGCCATGCCGGAGCACGTAGTAAATCGTACCCAGGGTAAGGCCCAGCCAGACCAGGGCCCCCGTCCCATAGATCCAGCGGGCCCATGTGTATGACCGGGTGACCGCATCCCGCTCGGTCCACTGCCGGAGGAGGAGCATGTGCTCGATGGCCTTCAGGTCCGGGGGCCGGAGCTGACGGAGGAGTTCCTCGGGAAAGGTTGCACCGCAGTACAGACACTTCGTAAAATTCATACTCACGACGGCTCGATGACAAGACGGGCACTCCAGCACGGCAGAACCCTCATGAAACCGTCGGTAGGATACTCGAAGTCGTTCCTCCCCGCAAGCGCCGCTTCTTGGTGGAATCCCCCGAATGCCCTGAGCCTCTTGCGGATCTTACTGACCCCGATCTTGGTCGTCATCCTCCTGACGGCCTTACGGGGCCTGGAATTTTGGGCCCTGGGCATCTTCTGGGTGGCCTCCCTGACCGACTGGCTGGACGGCTACCTGGCCCGTCAACGGGCCCAACAGACTCGCGTGGGGGCTCTCTTGGACCCCCTGGCCGACAAGCTGTTGGTCTGTTCGGTCTTCATCGCCTTCGTCGAGCTTCGGCTCGTCCCGGCCTGGATGGTCACGATCGTCGTGAGCCGAGAACTCTTCGTCACGGGCCTCCGGGGGATGGCGTCCGGGGACCGGGCGGTCCTGTCGGCCCGGTGGCTCGGGAAGCTGAAGTTCGTCCTCCAAGTCGCCACGATCTCCCTGATCATCCTGGCCCACCGGTACCAGGGCTTCTGGGCACAGGTCGCCGGGGTCTCCCTGTGGGTCATGCTGGGGGTCACCCTCCTGTCGATGGCCGACTACGTGAAAGTCTTTATCCAGGGGCGGGGGACCCGGGGGTAAGGGGAGGACGCCCGGGACCCTCACCGCTTCAACCGCTGTTGGACGACCGACCGGACCTCCTCGTATTTGGGGAATCGGCCCGCCTCCTTCTTGGAGAAGACCATTTCCCCGTCGACGTAGACCTCAAAGCGGCCCCCCGAGGCCGGCACGAGGGCGACTTCCTCGAGGGCCTGCTTGAACTCGGTGATGAGCTGTTCCGTCAACCTGACGGCTTGCGGCTCGTAGTTTCACACGGCGCAATAGACGACCCGCACCTTCATGGGGCTACCTCCGGCGGGGATGACAGACATTCGTCTCGGGCAGATGGGCAGAAGAAGACCCCCCTGACGGCCTGACGGCGTCGGGGAGGGGGCACCGGTGTCGAGGGTGGAAGGTCGGGGCTACCGCTTAGAACTCCATGTCCTCCATGCCGGCCGGCGCCCGCTTCTTCTTTTTCTTCTTCTCGGGAAGCTCGATCAGGACGGCTTCCGTCGTGACCAGCAGGCTGGCGACCGAGGCGGCGTTCTGGAGGGCCACTCGGGTCACCTTCATCGGGTCGACGACGCCGGCCTTCATGAGGTCCTCGAAGGTCAGGGTCCGGGCGTTCAGGCCGTAAGCGACCTGCTTCCTCTCGAGGATCCGCTCGACGACCGTCGTCGGGTCCATCCCGGCGTTGGCCGCGATCTGACGGACCGGCTCCTCGAGCGCCCGTCGTACGATCTCGACGCCGACCCGCTCGTCCCCGTCGACCTTCAAGCTGTCTAAGGCCCGGCGGGCCCGCAGGAGGGCGACGCCGCCGCCGGGCAGGATGCCCTCCTCGACGGCCGCCTTCGTGGCGTGGACGGCGTCCTCGATCCGGGCCTTCAGCTCCTTCATGGCCGACTCGGTCGGGGCCCCGACCCGGATGACGGCGACCCCGCCCGAGAGCTTGGCGATCCGCTCCTGGAGCTTCTCCTTGTCGTAGTCCGACGTCGTCTTTTCCAGCTCGGCCTTCAACTGCTCGACCCGACCCTGGATGGCCCGCTTGTCGCCCTGGCCGCCGACGATGGTCGTCGTCTCCTTCTTGACGATGACCCGCTGGGCCCGTCCGAGGTCCCGGAGGGTGACCCGCTCCAGCTTCAGGCCCGTCTCCTCGGCGATGAACTGGCCGCCCGTGAGGATGGCGATGTCTTGGCACATCGCCTTGCGACGCTCGCCGTAGCCGGGCGCCTTGACGGCACAGACCTTCAGGACGCCCCGGAGCTTGTTGACGACCAGCGTCGCCAGGGCCTCGCCCTCGACGTCCTCGGCGATGACCAGCAGGGGCCGCCCGTCCTGGACGACCTGCTGGAGCAGGGGCAGGATGTCGTTGACCGCCGAAATCTTCTTCTCATAGACCAGGACGTAAGCGTCTTCGAGGACACACTCCATCCGGTCCGGGTCGGTAATGAAGTAGGGCGACAGGTAGCCCCGGTCGAATTGCATGCCCTCGACGACCTCCAGCTGAGTCGTCGCCGACTTGCCCTCCTCGACGGTGATGACCCCGTCTCGCCCGACCTTTTCCATCGCCTCGGCGATGAGCTGACCGACCCGCTCGTCGTTATTGGCGGCGATGGCGGCGACGTACTCGATGTCCTTGTCGTCGGCCACGGGACGGGCCATCTTGCGGAGTTCCTCGACGACGGCCTCGACGGCCCGCTCGACCCCCCGCCGGACCAGCATGGGGTTGGCCCCGGCGGCGACGTGCCGGATCCCCTCCCGGAAGATGGCGTGGGCCAGGATCGCCGCCGTCGTCGTGCCGTCCCCGGCGACGTCATGGGTCTTGGTCGCCACCTGCTTGACCAGGGTCGCCCCCATGTTTTCGTACTTGTCCTTGAGTTCGATCTCCTTGGCGACGGTCACGCCGTCCTTCGTCACCAGGGGCGAGCCGAAGCTCCGATGGAGGATGACGTTGCGGCCCGTCGGCCCCAGGGTCACGCGGACGGCGTCGACCAACTTCTGAACGCCCCGGAGTAAAGCCTGGCGAGCTTCGTCGTGATACCGAAGGTCCTTGGCCGGCATCGCACACCTCCTCGAGCCGTTCAGAATTCGAAGAAGCGAGGGCTACTTTTCTTCTAAGACGGCGTAGATGTCGTCCTCCCGCAAGATCAGGTACTCCTTGTCGTCCATCTTGAACTCGGTGCCCGCATACTTCCCAAAGATCACCAGGTCGCCCGGTTGGACCGTCATCGCCCGGCGGGTCCCTTCCTCCGTCAGACGGCCCGGACCGACGGCCACGACTCGACCCTGCTGGGGTTTCTCCTTGGCCGTGTCCGGGATGATGATGCCGCCGACGGTCTCTTCTTGCTTTTCCAAGCGCTCGACGATCACCCGATCGTGCAGGGGCTTCACCTTCATGGCTCACCTCCCAGCCTTAGGGGGTGTCTGAAAATTCGGCAGTTCGGGAACTCGGGGAGTCTCCCTACCCGAACTCCCGGACTCCCGAATTGCCAGACACCCTCTCAGACCCGACCCCGCGCCCTATCGCCCCCCCTTCTGGCCGACTCGGACCCGGGCCGGGCGCAAGAGCTGGTCTCCCAGCCGGTAACCCGGCTGGACGACCTCCAAGACCCGATGGTCCAGCTCGTCGCGGTCGACCTCGACGACCTCGACGACTTCTGCCAGGCCGGGGTCAAAGGCCTCGCCGACCGGCTCGATCTTCTCGACGCCCTCGCTGGCCAGAAAGCGTTCCATCTGGTCGTAAATCATCCGGAGGCCGGCCAGGATCGATTCGGCGGCGGGATTCGGGGAAGCCCCGGCCGTCGACTGGAGGGCCAGCCGGAAGTTGTCCATGAGCTCCAAGAGCTTGGAGAGGATCCGCTTCTTGAATTCAAAGACGGCCTGGTCCCGCTGTCGCTCCATCCGACGGCGCCAGCCCTCCTGCTCCGACCGGAGGTGACGGTACGCCTCGGAAATCGTCTGAAGCTGTTGGACCGTCTCCTGGAGCCGCTGTTCCAACTCCTGGACGTAAGCCGGCCGAAAGCGGGACTCGTCGATGGTGACCTCTTCGGCCGGGATGGCCTCCGGGGAGGCATGCCGCTGGGCCCAGAACCGCCGGTCGATGACCTTGATCTTGACCTTGGGGGCCGACTTCAGGGCCTCCCCGCCGATCGACGGACCCGGCTCGTCGGGCTCGGCCCCGTTCGTCGGCGTCTTGGGGTCCCGGTCCGTCATCGCCCGACCTCCCACGAGACAGGCGACCCGTAAAAGAGGGCCTGCAAGCGCTCGATCCGCTTCTCCACCGGCGGATGGGTGCTCAGCCACTCGACCAACCAGTTCGTATGGGGCTTCGCAAAATACAGATGGGCCGTCGCCGGGGAAGGCACGTCGGCCGGGACTCGCCGTTGAAAGGCCTCGATCTTCCGGAGGGCCGAGATCAGCCCGTCGGGCCGACCGACGAGCCGAGCCCCCCGCTCGTCGGCCATGTACTCCCGGGTGCGGGACACCCAGAGCTGGATGAGGAGGGCCGCGATGGGCGCCAGGAGGGCGGCGACCAGAAGCCCGACGGGATGGACCCCGTGGTCCCGGTCGTCGTCCCGGGACCCGCCCATGAACAGGAACGCCCACTGGGCCATCCGGGCCAGGTACATGATGGCCCCGGCGATGACGGCCGTCACCGTCGTGATCAGGGTGTCCCGGTTCACGACATGGGAGAGCTCATGGGCCAAGACGCCCTCGAGCTCTTGGGGCCGCAGGAGCCGTAAGATCCCGTCCGTGACGGCCACGGCCGCATGATGGGGGTCCCGCCCCGTGGCGAAGGCGTTGGGAACCTCCGTCGGGACCCGATACAGCCGGGGCATGGGGACGCCCAGCCGCCGGGTCAGGTCCTGGACGATCCGATAGACCTCCGGCGCTTCAGCCTCCGTCAGGGGGACGGCCCCATGGAGGGCCAGGACGATCCGGTCCGAAAACCAGTAGGCCAGCCCGTTCATCAGGAGGGCCAGCCCCAACGCCAGGGTCAGCCCCGTGGGACCCCCGATGAGGTCCCCCAAACCGAGCAGGAGGACCGTCAGGAGGACCAATAGGGCGACCGTCTTCACCTGATTCCGCATGGCCGACCTCGAAGGCATAGGGGGTTCCGTCCTCGGGTCGGGATTCGGGCAAAGCCGATCCCCGACCCGAAGACCGGTCCCCTTTGTTGAGTCTGCTTATATCATATTCCTTTAGCAAAGGCCTGTCAATACGGGGTCCCGGCCCGACCCCTCCGCCGGCGCCCCATACCCTACCCCGGGCCCCGCGTGTACATTATACCCGACCCGCCGCCCCTCGACACCCGGCGACGGAGGCCCCAG
>FWWL01006867.1_pt1 | contig 16046 bp, 14 predicted proteins | sample 2228331 | NCBI WGS metagenome assembly FWWL01 (sample SAMEA103939775, study PRJEB20133) | metagenome
CGATTGCTCTCGAAAACCGCCTGCGCGGCCGGAGGCAAGATCGCCGTCCATAGCGTCGGACGCTCGAAATCCTCGCGGAAAATCAGGCCACTCAGAGTCGGGGAAATTTCCGAGGTGGGCGTAGGGAGGAGAAGAGGAGTTGGGGTGCGGGTCGGCGGGAACCAGACTATCGTTGGCGTAGCCGTCGCGGTGACGACTGGCGTGCCGGTTAACGCCTCAGGCTCAACCAGGCCACCACAAGCCGTCGTCAGAGCCAACCACACCAGCATATACCCCAGGTGAACGCGCCGCATACCCTAACCATACCACAAAACACGCCGAGCACACCTTGCAAGAGTGTTGAGGTTCCGCTTTTGCTCTGGAATGCGCCGCCCACCCATAAAAAATTGTGAGTTTTGTCGCCGTTTTTGCCTCTATATGTCTGACAATAAATGTTGTAGAATGGAAGCGGTGGTAAGGAGCCACAGCACGAAGGAGAGATAGTATGGCGGAAACCTCCATCCTGATTACTGGTGCGTGTGGGGAAATTGGACAAGCCCTTGTGCAGACGTTGGCGGCGCAGGGTAACAGCCGCATTGTGACGGCTGACCTGCTCCCCCTGCCGGAGAACCTTCGCCCTCTCTCAGCGGAGCACTTCCAGGGTGATTTGGTCAATAAAGTCAAAATCTTCTACGACTATGATTTTGACCTCATTTTCCACCTGGCCGCCTCGCTCTCCTCGAAAGCGGAAGTGGCGACCGAGGAGGCGCACCGCATCAATGTCGAAGGGACCATGCAACTGTTGATGCTAGCCGCCTACAAGTCTGAGAAACGCGGCCGCCCTGTAAAATTCCTCTTCCCCAGTTCCATTGCCGTCTATGGTTTGCCGGACCTGGTAACCAAACAATCCGTGCAGAAGGTCAAGGAGGAGGAATGGAACTCGCCTCACACCATGTATGGCTGCAATAAACTATACTGTGAAAAACTAGGGATATACTACAGCCGTTACTACGGCCAACGCCACCTGGATCCTCAACCGCCCGCCATGCTCGATTTTCGCGCCCTGCGTTTTCCGGGCTTGATCAGTGCGTTTACCCTACCTTCCGGCGGCACAAGCGATTATGGGCCCGAAATGCTCCACCATGCCGCGCAGGGCAAGCCGTATGCCTGCTTTGTGCGTCCTGATACCCGTCTTCCCTTTATGGCCATGCCGGATGCGATTCGGGCGTTGATGCAACTGGCGGCCGCGCCGCGCGAGGCACTTGGTCATTTCGTGTACAACGTGACCAGTTTCAGTTTGACAGCGGAGGAGTTTCGCGTGCGCGCCTTGCGCGCCTTTCCGGGCGCCGAGATCACCTTCGAACCACAACCTCGTCGCCAGGGTATTGTGGATTCCTGGCCGGCCGACGTGGACGATTCGCTGGCGCGCGCCGAATGGGGCTGGCAGCCGGAGTACGACGTAGAACGCTTCTTCAGCGAGTACCTCCTCCCCAATGTCCGCGCCCGTTACGGCTGGGGCAATGGCCGGGCGCGCACGCACGAGTGAGGTGCGTACCCGGCATTACAAGGCAATGAGTTGTTCTCGCTCCGAGCCAACAGAGACGAATCGCAGGGGCGCTCCCACCAGGGCACGGACACGCTCCAAATAGTCGCGGGCCGCAGCCGGCAAATCCTGCCAGCGGCGTATGCCTGAAATGTCTTCCTGCCAGCCGGGCAACTCTTCGTAGACCGGCTCGAACGAGGCCAGGTCCGTCGCACCGCTAGGCAATTCCGTCCACACCTCACCGGCTCGGCGGTAGGCAGTACAGATTTTCACCGTTTCCAGCCCCGAAAGAATATCCAATTTGGTGACGACGAATTCCGTCAGGCCATTGAGACGCGCCGAATAGCGCAGCAAGACCCCATCCAACCAGCCGACGCGCCGCGGCCGACCGGTCGTTGTGCCGTATTCATCCCAGGGGTTGGCGCCCGTGCCGCGCAACCGCAGGGCCAGATCGTCGAAGACCTCGGTGGGGAACGGGCCGCCGCCTACGCGCGTCTGGAATGCCTTGACCACGCCGGTCACACGCGCCTCGCGCGCGGCCGTCAGCCCCAGACCCAGGCCGGTCAACGCGCCGGCGGCCGTAGTCGTGGACGAGGTCACGAACGGATAGGTGCCAAAGTCCAGGTCGAGCAACGTCCCCTGTGCGCCTTCGGCGAGGACTGTCTTGCCTTCCTGCAAGGCGCGATACAACTCCGCCGAAGTATCGCACACGTACTCGCGCAAACGCGCCGACCAGAGATGGGCCTCCTCCACGATCGCGGCCGTATCCAACCTGGCCGCGCCAAGAGCTTCCAGCGTGCGGTTGGCTTCTTCGGTGCGTGCCCCCACGCGCGCGGCGAAATCATCCCGTAACAGATCGGCCATCCGCAATCCCTGCCGGCTGGCTTTATCGGTATAGGCAGGGCCGATACCGCGTCCGGTCGTGCCAATGCTACCCTTGCCGCGTGCGGCTTCCAGCGCCCGGTCGAGCGCCTGATGTGCTGGCGTGACCAGATGAGCCGCGTAGGAGATACGGATACGCCGTGGGCTGATCTCTACCCCAGCCTGACTTAAACGCTCCATTTCCTCCAGCAAAGTACGCGGGTTGATGACCATACCATTACCAAGAATGGCAGTCACGCGTCCATGAAGAACGCCGGAAGGAATCAGGTGCAATTTAAAAATCTGTCCGCCGACCGTCACAGTGTGGCCGGCATTATCGCCACCGTTATAGCGAGCGGCGTAATCCGCGTGGGCCGCGAACCAATCCACAAAACGCCCTTTGCCCTCGTCTCCCCACTGTGCACCAACGATAATGTGAAGAGGCATATCTTGCTCCTTTTCCGAATAAAATTGCGGTTACATTATAACTCGTATTTAGACAAAATCAGCAAAACCGCCACATATAGCGGTCAGCGGGCAGTACCCACCACCATATATGGGAGCAAAATGTGTTTTGTCTAAACTCGAGTTCGGATCAAGATCAGGATTTTCCTGAAAAAAGGATACAGTATCGGCGTTTTGGGTATCTGTTTCCGGTAATTCCGTGCACACTGCACATCTTCCGGTATCGGACTGGTGATTACCCACCATGACTCGGTAACTGCCTGCCGATGGTACAAGTCTCCAACTAGCTATTGTCCACAACTCGTTCAGTTGGCCGGGCTTTGGATGGATAAGAAACTTGCTCTGGAATGATTTGAGAGGAGCGGCTATTCCAGGCGTTAGGACGGCAGTTCAACTGCCGTCCTAACGGGCAGGTTCTGCTGAAAATTGGCCCCCAAATCTGCCATTGGCAAAGGTGGATTCTGCCCGAACATGAGGGATGAACAACATGTATCACCACCAAACTGGTATACTTATACATCATGCGTCGCTTACCTGTATCCACCCGCCGGCTGATTCTGGCTGGCATCATTTTGGCGACCCTGCCTTGCTACTGTCTGGGCTTCCTGGCGGCGGAGCGCGCCCCACAGCCAGCCACGGCGACCACAACGCCAACCGAGACAGCGACTCCTACTTCAACGGCCTTGCCATCCCCGACCGAGACCTGGACGCCCTCCGTAACGCCCAGCAGTACCCCTTCCCCTACCCCTACCGCAACCCTTACTCCCACCCCGACGTTCACGCCATCTCCGACGGCCATGCCTTTGCCCACCAATACCCCGCTTCCGACGGCCACGCCTTTGCCCACCAATACCCCGCTTCCGACGGCCACGCCTTGGCCCACCAATACCCCGCTTCCGACGGCCACGCCTTGGCCCACCAATACCCCACTTCCGACGGATACGCCGTTCCCGACGAGCACCCCTTCGGCTACGGATACGCCGTTCTCCACACCGACCTTCACCGAAACGCCACCCTCACCCTGATTACGGCGGCTTTGGTGCGATTCCAGGGCGGAAACGCGGTGCTAGCGCAGGGCGGAGAGCACCATCGAGACCACCACGATCACAGCCAGAACGACCACGACTACGGTATACACGCGGTGCTGACGCGCGGATCGGACATTGGCTTTTTTCTTCCCCGACTGGGACATGCGTTTATCCTTTCCCATAGAGTTGCAGGACGCGTTGCAGCGTTGCTTCGAGTTCCTCAATGGCCAGCGGCTTGGTCAGATAGGCATCGGCGCCCATCTCCAGGGCGGCATCCACCATGAGGTCGGCGGCCTCGCTGGTCAGCATAATGACGGGAAGGTGGCGAAAGTCGGCACGTTGACGCAAGAATTCCAGCAGGTCAAGGCCGCTCACGGTCGGCATTTGAATATCTAATAACAGGACATCCGGCCGTTGACCACTCAACAGAGTCCTGGCTGCCGAAGGGGCGTCCAGGAAAATGCGTGTCTCGAAGCCAAGCAGTTTCAACATCAATTGCACGGCATTGCCCATATCGGAGTCGTCGTCCACGATCCAGGCAGTTTTCATGGAGTCTCCTCCAGATGTGAGCGAATGTTTTCGGCCACTGCTCGGCTGATTCCAGGCACGGAGGTCAGTTCTTCGAGCGAGGCGGCCTTGATCTTATCGAGCGATCCAAAGTGCTGCAGGAGGGCACGACGGCGCACCGGACCAATGCCGGGGATCGAATCGAGAAGGGAAGTCAGACTCTGGCGCGAGCGGCGGACGCGGTGGGCAGTAATGGCGAAGCGGTGAGCTTCGTCGCGGATACGCTGGAGCAGATACAGGCCCTGGGAACGGCGTGGCAGGATGAGCGGTTGGGAACGCTGTAGCAGGAAGATTTCCTCTTCTTGCTTGGCCAGTCCGGCCACCGCGATTTGCTCTAACAAGCCGAACTGTTCCAGGACACGGGCGGCGCGTCCCAATTGACCCTTTCCGCCGTCTACGATGAGTAAATCGGGCAGATGGGCGAAGGCCGGGTCTACCTTCGTGCCGGGCTGTTGTGCCAGTTGCTGAGCCGCCTGCCAACGTTTAAAGCGGCGCGTCAGCACCTCCTCCAGCGAGGCAAAATCGTCGGGTCCGCGAACCGATTGAATGTTGAAACGTCGGTAGAGTTTCTTATCGGGCACACCCTGCACGAAGACCACCATCGAACCGACCGAGGCTGTTCCCTGGGTGTTCGAGATGTCATAGCACTCGATTCGGTTGGGTGGTGCGGCCAAGCCAAATGCCTGTTGCAATTCGGCCAGGGCTTGCTCCTGACGGTGGGTATCGGCTTGCCAGCGGGCGCGCAGGGCCTGCAACGTTTCGGCCGCGTTCTCGACGGCCATTTCCACCAGTTCCTGGGGTTGACCCTGGCGCGGGATGAGAATCTCGACTTTTTCGCCGCGCTTGGTCCGTAGCCATTGCTGGATGATCCGCCCTTCCTCGATTTCCTGGGGCAGGATCAACTGTGAGGGGACGCTCGCCGCGGCCGTGTAGAACTGTTTGATGAACTGTGCCAGGACTTCCGCGTCGGGGGTATCCTCGGCGCCTTCCAGGACGAAATATTCACGGCCGATGAGTTTGCCGCCGCGAATGAAAAAGACCTGGACGCAGGCATCGCCATCGGCGCGTGCCAGGGCGAGCACATCGGAATCGAGATAATCCGGCGAGAAGATGACCTTCTGGCGTTCCACGATGCTTTGCAGGGCTTTGATCTTATCGCGCAGGGCAGCCGCCCGCTCGAATTGTAACTGGTCGGCGGCTTGTTCCATCTCGCGTTGGACACGGGCGAGCACCGGCTCGGTGTGACCGCTCAGGAAGGCCTCCAGATCCGCGATCATCTGACGGTACTCGCTCTGCGTGACCGCGCCGATACACGGCGCCAGGCAGAGTTTGATATCGTAATACAGGCAGGCACGCGCATCGCGTCCGGTGATTTCGCGGTTGCAGGTCAGGTAGGGGAAGACGCGTCGGAGCACATCCAACGTCTGGTGGACCGCCCAGGCAGAGGTATAGGGGCCGAAGTAACGCGCGCCGTCGTTCTGCATCTGGCGCGTCACGGTCACCTTGGGGAAGGGTTCGTTCCAGTGGATTTTGATGTAAGGGTATTGCTTGTCGTCTTTGAGCCGCACGTTGTACTGTGGGCGATGTTGCTTGATGAGGTTCATCTCGAGGATGAGGGCCTCGAGTTCCGAATCGACCACGATCCACTCGATGTCGGCAATCTCGCGTACCAGGCGGCGCGTCTTCGCGTCCTGGCCCCGGTTGGCGTGGAAGTAGGAACGGACGCGGTTACGCAGGTTGATCGCTTTGCCAACGTAGAGGATGCGCCCTTCGGCATCCTTCATCAGGTAACAACCGGGGCGCTCGGGTAGGGTATTCAGCACGCTTTGCAAGTGGGCAGAAATCTCGCGCTTTTTCATGCCAGCGACCTCTTCCATGCCTGGACGCGCACAATGATAGCACAAAACACGCTGGCCGAGAAAGGTCATCCCCTGCTAGCAGAGTATTCTTAAAAGCAACCGGGCGCATGACCGGCTGGGAGCTCCTGTCATGCGCCCGGAAGTAGGTGAGTGCTATCCAGCGGAGAAATCAGTGCTTTGGACCGCGGCCGCGCGAGGTCTTCTCGCGTTCGTGACCGCGTCCCCGGCCTGGCGGCGTCCGGGTACCATCCGGGCGGCCATGGCCCTTCTCGCCAGGCTGAGGCGTACCAACGGAGGGAGTCTCTTGGGAGTCGCGCACTCGATTCCGGTCGCGGCCTCGAATCCGATCTCGCAAGTGATCCGGCAAGCCGTCGCCATCGCGATCTCCAGGGGAAGTGGCATCTTTGGGGCGGCCGATGACGCCCAGGCCGTGCCAAACTTCGCCCCAACCCTGGCCGTTGCGCCGTGCTTCCAACAGGGCATTGGGATCAACGCCCTCCATGACGCGTGCTGTATGTAGGGCCAGGGCAATCTCGCCCCATCCAAACCCCTGACAGAAGTACTGTTGTATCTGTTGGTAATCCACACCGTAGCGCTCGGCAAGACGCGCTCCGAAGGGGTGAGGCGGAGCGCCTTCCTGGCAGTAGAAACCACTACCTGGGGCAGGCGTCTCGGCAGGTTCGGTAGGCGTTTCCTCGGTTGGTGTCTCAGAAGGTTCGGTAGGGGTTTCCTCGGTTGGCGTTTCGGCAGGTTCTGTAGGGGTTTCCTCCGTCGGCGCGGCGACCTGGATGGCGCTGGCGGTGAAACTGCCGTCCGCGTTCCACGTTCCGCTGACGGTCACCGTGCCGCCCAACGCGAGCGTAGTCCAATCAAAACCCTCTGGAGCGTAGACGACCACGTTCTGACCGCTCTCGGTTTGCAGGAGAAAGACACCGTTCTCCGCACCGATCGCCAGGACTACCCCGCTCAGGGTTGTCTCTTCGCTCTGAGCCTGGACCGGCCAGGCCAGGATAAGCGTCAGTAAGACAAGTACAATAGTGGAAAAGAAGAGTTTCTTCATAGGGACCTCCAAGTCATAGGAACGAATCAGGGTCTGCCGGTGAAGCCGATTTCCTGCCAGATCGTTTCCCAATCTTTCTCCAGTGCCATCTCGAGCAAAGTTTCGGCTGGGATGTCGGTCGCCTGACTGGTTTCGAGGGCGATGAGGATATTGTCAAAACTGTATCCCTCGCAGAACCAGGTCATGACTTGCTCGTAGGAGAGGTTGTATGTGCTGGCGATCTCCTGGCCGATGGGGTGTGGATCACTCTCGGTGCAATGGATGTCTACCGTGGGAGTAGGGGTGGCCGCTGGCGCCACAGGGGACGTGCTCTGGCAGGCAACCAGGAGGAGCAGAACCGGAAGGGAGATCAAGCATCTAGGTTTCATACTGGTCTCAGGCAAAATGACCGTTTCCACTTATTATGACGGATGACAATTGGACTCTGCAATGGACAATTTTTCTATCCATCCGAGATTGTTCTCCTCTGTCAACAGGTTAATCTTTCCCTTTGGGGTGTTTCTTGCCGCGTTCTTCCGGCGGCCTGGCGTCTGGTGGACGCTGAGGGGTCTTTGTGGCGGCCTTGTCGGGTGATTCTTCCGGTGGGCGGTGCGGCGTCTTGGTTGCCCTCTTGCCAGGTGATTCTTCCGGTGGACCCTGGTGGTCCCTAGAGGGGGCGGATGACGGCGAGGGTGGATTCTCTTGCGGGACGAGGGGAGAGTGTCGCTTCTCTATGGCATCCAGGGCACGTTGTAGGCCGCGGTGGGCACGTTCGGGCGTCTGAGCCAACAGCTGACGCAGACGGAGTTCGTGACGGGAAAGTATTGGATTGAGTTGTGGGGAGGAGGGCAGAGTCTCCAGCGTCTCTGCATAGGCCTCCAGAGCGATGATTAGATGGGTCTCGTCACCCCTGGCGGCCAGCGATTCGGCTTCGAGCAGGCGTTCCTCGGCCTGGGCCAGGCGCAAGGCGGCTGCGCGTTGGGGATCGCGTGTCAGGCGCAATTGCAGGGTTTCCAGGGAGCGATCGAGGGGGTAAAGAGGATCGCCTGGGTGCGCGCGATCGGCGGCATAGGCCGTTCCGGTCACACCTGCTAGAACCAGCCCTACCAGGAGCAGGGCCACCACCAGAGGGCGAAGAGGAATCGGGCGCGGGAAGCCGAGCGGCCGCCGGGGAGCGAGATGTTCCGCGCGTCGACGCGCCGCCTCTTGTAAGAAAGCGCCTCGCGCGCTGGCCTGCCGCTGGGGATCAGGCGGCGGCACATCGCGCAATATCTTCAAGAGATCTTCCGTGCGCTTGTGTTCGTTCATACTAAATCTTCCAGACTCCGCACGCCAAGACGCTTCAGGTGACGTTGCAGGGCACGCAGGCCTCGTTGTTGCAGGGCTCGCACGGCCCCTTCGCTAAGTTGGAGCACGCGGGCAATTTCCGCGTATTCCATATCCTCCAGATAGTGCAAGACCAGGACAACCTGTTGCTTCGGTGAGAGGAAACGCAAAGCCTGGCGTATGACTTGCTGGAGTTGCGCTTGCTGGGCTTGATCGCCAACGTTCATCGAGAGGTCGGGCCAGTCTGCCTCCAGAGAGTCCGCTTCCCGTAGTTCGCGGCGGCGCAGTTCGTCTACCAGCAGGTTGTGCGCCACGCGGTATAGCCAGGCTTGCAGATTTTCCGTCGGTCCGCGGCCTCTATGGACAGCATCCAGGAAGCGTCGGAAGACTTCCGCGGTCAGGTCCTCGGCAGTCGGCGCGTGGCCCAGGTGGTGGTACAGGTAGCGGTACAGCGGCTGATAGTAAGTGTCAAAGATCGTGGCCAGAGCTGATTCTTCTAACTGGCGGGCACGCTGGAGTAATGTGGATTCCGGTGAGGGAGAGGTGCACCTGCGAGGAGTCATCGAGCCCGCTCACTTTTTATGACGTTGAAAGACCGCCAGTGATACGCCATAATTCCCTTTCAGGAGGCCGTTGGCTTGGCCCAGGCTTTCCCCATTTTGGGCACAGGTTGTTCGTTTTTTTGTGTGATGGCGAGTCGTTTGACCATGACAGCCTGGCGCGGCCCGGCCTGGGCGCCCAGGTCTTCCAGGAGCGACTCCAACCAGGCCTGGTAGGAACGGACGCATACGTAGACGGGACGTCTACCCTGGCGCGCGAGCGCCCGACCGAGAGCGAGCAAATGTTCAGGGGCGCAATCTGCATCAGGATGAATCAACGGTTGCACCCAGACGCCGCACCCACCGGCGATCACGCGCGCCCAGGCGATCAGAGCGCCGCTCTGGCAAATCAGGCCATAGCCCGCCTCCGGCAGCGGCTCGATCGGTTGCAGGAGGGCAGGGACGATCTGGGCATAGAGGGATTGTGCTTCGGCAAGATGTCCGGCCCGCAGCGTATGCCAGATAGGGGCGGAATCCGTTGTGGTGACGTCGAGAGGCAATTGCCAGATTCGTTGCCAGGCGTAGGGAGCGAAACCTTCCAGGCGCAGAGTCTGAAAGAGAGGGCTGTGCTCTTCCACTTCTGCTAGCAGGTAGGGCAACTTCCATTGCGCCGCCTGGGCAATCAGATGTTCATAGAGGGGGAGAATCCGTTCAACTGGACCGAGGGGGGCTACGAAGATGAGGCGCGCCAGCATCTCGCCGCGCGCCTGGGCAATTTGCCCCAGGCAAGAAGCGCCATCGGCCTCCAGCATGGCTGTGTAAAGGCGACGGCGTGGGTCCAGGTAGGCCAGCCATTGACCGGCCGCCAGCGGGTTGCCGCGCGTCAGGTAAAAGGCGCTGGTCAGCGGTACCACAGCCGGACGGTAGCGGCCCAGGGCGAGGAGGTCGAACACCTGGAGCGGGCGGACGAACACAGCCATAGCGACCAGTTGCCTGTCTGGAGCAACCTTACTCCTGACAGCGCTGTTGCTGGCTCGGAGGACAGGATCAGCGCGCCAGGTTCAAGAAAAACCGATGGAAGCGTGTATCCTCGGTCAATTCCGGGTGAAACGAGGTTGCCAGCAGCTTGCCCTGTTGGGCGGCGACAATGCGTCCATCGGGCAGGGTAGCCACTATCCGGGCATCTCCGTGCACGGCCTCGATGATCGGGGCGCGGATGAAAATGGCGTGATAGGGCCCCCCCTCCCCTAAAGCGGGGATGTCGAGATCGGCCTCGAACGAATCCACCTGGCGGCCAAAGGCGTTGCGCTGGACGGTAATGTCCATCAGGCCGAGCAAGGGCTGGCTGCGGCGGGCGTCCTTCGAGAGGAAAATCGCTCCCGCGCAGGTGCCCCAGATGGCGTGATGTTGACCGAATTCTCGCAACGGCTCCAGAAGCCCGAAATCCACGGCCAGTTTGCCGATGGTGGTCGATTCGCCGCCAGGGATGATCAGGCCATCCAGCCCGTCAAGATGGCGCGGCAGCCGCACCTCGGTGGTCTCGACGCCGAGGCGCCTGAGGATGGCGATGTGTTCGGCAAAATCGCCCTGAAGGGCAAGGACTCCAATGTTCATAGACGACGGACGGCGGACGATAGGCGACGGAGGGGGGACGATAGACGATGGACGGCGGACGGTGGAGCACGGTCAACGGTCCATCGTCCACGGTCAGTTTACCAGCCTCGCCCGGCGATTTTTTCGATCTCTGGCATGGTCGCAATGCTGCGTCCAACCATGGGTTCGCCCAGGCCTTTGCTGACCTCGGCCAGGATGGCAGGATCGTTGTAGTGGGTAACGGCTTTGACGATGGCCGCGGCGCGCTTAGCCGGATTGCCGGACTTGAAGATACCCGAACCGACGAAAACGCCGTCCATGCCAAGTTGCATCATCAGGGCGGCGTCGGCCGGGGTGGCGATCCCACCGGCAGCGAAGTTGACGACCGGCAAGCGACCGAGTTCTTTCGTCTCCTTGACCAGTTCGTAGGGCGCGCCGATTTCCTTGGCGTAGTGCATCAGTTCCTCGTCGGCCATGGTAGTCAGGCGGCGGATTTCGCCCAGCACGGCGCGGGCGTGACGGACGGCCTCGACCACGTCGCCGGTACCGGCCTCGCCTTTGGTGCGAATCATCGCCGCGCCCTCGCCGATGCGCCGCAGGGCCTCGCCCAGGTTGCGACAGCCGCACACAAACGGAACCTTGAACAGGTGCTTGTTGATGTGGTGTTCCTCATCGGCGGGCGTCAATACTTCCGATTCATCAATATAGTCCACGCCAATGGCTTCGAGAATCTGGGCTTCGACGAAATGCCCGATGCGACATTTGGCCATGACCGGGATGCTGACGGCATCCATGATCTTGAGAATCAGTTCCGGGTCTGACATGCGTGCCACCCCGCCCTGGGCGCGAATGTCGGCCGGGACGCGTTCGAGGGCCATCACCGCGCAGGCGCCGGCGTCTTCGGCAATTTTGGCGTGTTCCGGGGTGACGACGTCCATGATGACGCCGCCCTTTAGCATTTGCGCCAATCCTTTTTTGACGGCAAAGGTACCGGTCTGTTGTTCCATACGCGCTCACTCCTGAATTGTGGTGACAATAATTCTACCACGTCCTTCTGGCGAGAATCAATCAAAAATGGCACAACCTGTTGCAAAGGATCCCCTACATGCTATTGGACGGCTGTGGGTCAACAGGCAAGGTAAGAGAAAAAGCTTGTCCGTCTGGGGAATGAGTCCCACCGAAACGGGTTTCGCAGCGTGAGGGCATCCAGGAGATCCGTCGCCCCATCCAAAATCGCTTATAATGGGTTTGGGAGACGATTCGCTTTTTGTACGGTGTATGACCGTCTGTTGACGGTGACTGCCACGGCATTTCCCAGGAGATGTATGAGTAAAACATTCTATCTTGGTCGCCTGTTCGATTTGGAGACCGGCACGGTCACTACGCAACCCCTGCAGTATGACCCGGATGACCTTACCACGCACGGAATTGTGATCGGCATGACCGGCTCGGGCAAGACCGGTTTATGTGTGACTCTGCTGGAGGAGGCCGCCTTGCAGGGGATTCCGGCGCTCGTGATTGACCCGAAGGGGGATCTGACCAATCTCTTGCTGCACTTTCCGAATCTTTCGCCGGAGGAATTCCAGCCCTGGGTGGATGTGGAAGGCGCCCGACGGTCAGGGAAGTCGCCGGAACAGGTCGCGAGGGAAACGGCTGAACAATGGCGCAAAGGGTTGGCGGAATGGGGCCTGGATCGCCAGCAAATCCTGGCGTTGAAGGAGGCGGTTCAATACGCAGTCTACACGCCCGGTTCCGAGGCTGGTTTGCCGATCAGCGTGCTGGGGTCGCTGACGGCGCCAGGCCTGGACTGGGCGACTCACCGTGAAATCCTGACCGAGCGAATCAACAGTACCGTGACCGCCATCCTGGGGCTGGCCGGCTTTCAGGATATTGACCCGTTGCGCGCCCGCGAACACGTGTTCCTCTCCCATATCTTCCAGGCGGCTTGGAGTCAGAACAACGCGCTTGACCTGAACGAACTCATCCTCCAGATTCAGACCCCTTCCTTGGACAGGGTGGGGGCCTTTCCGGTGGATACTTTCTTCCCACCGAAGGAGCGGCTCGAATTGGCCCTGCGCCTCAACAACATCCTGGCAGCACCTTCCTTCGAGCTCTGGCGGATCGGTCAGCCGCTGGATATCGCGGCTTTGCTTTACACACCCCAGGGGCGCCCACGGCATTCGATCTTCTATCTGGCACATCTTTCCGATGTGGAGCGGATGTTCTTCGTCACTTTGCTGTTCACGGCGGTCGAGACCTGGATGCGTACGCAAGCCGGCTCACCGACCCTGCGGGCGATTCTCTACATGGACGAGATTTATGGCTACCTGCCTCCTACCCACAACCCCTCCTCCAAACCCCCTTTGCTGCGTCTCTTGAAACAAGGACGTGCTTTTGGTCTGGGGGTGCTCCTGGCCACCCAGAATCCGGTTGACCTGGATTACAAAGCCATTTCCAATGCTGGCACTTGGTTCATCGGCAGTCTTCAGACCGATCGGGATAAGCAACGTCTCTTGGATGGCTTGGAGGGTGCCAGTGGGAGTGGCCTGAATCGTGCCGCGCTTGACCGGTTGATTTCCCGTTTACAGAAGCGTGTCTTCCTGCTGCACAACGTTCATGAATCGAGCCGCAGTCCTGTGCTTTTCCATACTCGCTGGGCGCTGAACTACCTGGCCGGGCCGCTTACCCGCGCTCAGATTCCTGCCTTGAATCAACTAGCCGGCGCGGGATCGGAATCGGTGGAGACCAATGCCCCGACCGTCGTCTCTACCGCCGCGCCGACGACCACGGCTGCGCGACCGAAAAGTGCGCCCTCGTCCGTACCGACCAGCCGGACCCGTCCTCCCGCGCCGCCTGGCGTAGCAGAATTTTTCCTGCCTCTCAACCTCTCCTTGGCGAAGGCGGCTGCCGTCGCCGGCCTCTCTCTGCCAGCCGAGACCACGACGCCCGAGGTGCTCTATCGACCGGCCCTCCTGGCCTCGGCCAATGTGCATTTCCTCGAAAGCAAATTTTCTCTCGATACCGAAGTGGTCAAATCGGTCCTGGTGACCAAACTGGATCGGCATGGTCCTATCCGTTGGGAGGATTTCCTCTGTACTCCACCTCGACCGGAGACCTTTGACCCCGCTCCAATTCCACAAGCATCCTTTGCCGCGCTAGACGCGCCCCTGTCGAACGCCCGTTTGCTGACTTCCTTGCAACGCGACTTTGTGGATTGGATCTATCGCACAGTGCGCCTGGATATCCGCGCGAACCATGTCCTGGGGGTATATGCTACCCCGGAGGTATCCCAGGCAGAATTCATGAAGGCCTGTTCAGAGGCGGCCCGGCAGGCGCGCGATGCCGAACTGGCCAAGACCGCGGCAGCCTTGAACCGTCAGATCAAGACCTTGCAGGAAAAGATTGCGCGCGAGGAGCGTGAATTGCGCATGGACCAGATCGAGTTGGACGAACGCAAGCGAGAGGAGATTGTCACTCATGCCGAAAATGTCCTGGGTGCTCTTGGGGTACTGGGTAGACGCAGCAGTCGTCGCCTTTCCACTTCTCTCACCAAACGTCGCCTGACCGAGCAGGCCAAAGCGGAGGTGGAAGAATCTGTGGAGGCCTTGCGCGTCTATCGCACGCAACTGGCCAGCCTGCAAGAGGAACTCCAACGCATGACCGAGGAAATCAACGCTCGTTGGGGCGAGGCAGTCAACGATATTACCCAAATCCCGCTGGCGCCCAAGAAGACGAACATCTTTGTCACTCTGTTTGGCATTGCCTGGCTGCCCTATTATCTGGTTCCAACAGGGGAACCGCTTCCCCTGGAACTGGCCGCCTTCAGCCTCCAGGCTTGACAAGGAAGTCATGGTCGGACGAATTCAAGGGGGCACCCTCCGGTTCCTCATGGTAGCGGCGCTTCCATCCCGTGATAGGCGTGGTCACGGCGGCGCGCTCAGGGGGCAAGCTGGCAGGCGGGTTTATGGTAAAATCCGTATGCCGGAGGGATGGCCGAGTGGTTTATGGCAACGGTCTTGAAAACCGTCGTGGCCGCAAGGTCACCGGGGGTTCGAATCCCTCTCCCTCCGCCAGAGCAATCGCGGCTGGCCAATTGACAAGCCGCCATTTTCCGTTACAATCAGGGATGCAAGCCATTTGGGGAGGTGCCAGAGATGGCCGATTGGGCTCGCCTGCTAAGTGAGTGCTGGGGCTAGAACCTCAGCCGCGGGTTCGAATCCCGCCCTCCCCGCTCGTATCTCCCCTGAGAACCGATGAGATCGGTGTTCCTCAGGGGAGGATTCTTATGAGGAGGTGCCCTGCTGACTGCAACAGTTATGCGATCCAAGGAGAACTTTTGCGCCTCCTTTTAGGAGAACACTATGATTGCCCACAAGAGTGATCGCCGTCATGGCGATTTCTTGCCAAAAAGAATGGTGCCCTTTGCCAGGATTTGGAGGTAACAGTCTGCCCTGACCAATCTTTCATAGCGTCAGTGTGTGGAAAGCTCGTCAACGAATTAGCCGCGAATGAACGAATACGATGGGCTTCCTCGCGGCGGATTGTCTCGTTCGTGACATATGTTGATGGTCTTCGTTGCGTCGCGGCTAAAATCAACCTTGGCGTAGAATTCCCGTGTACTTGTCCTTCCGACAGTGGTACTGCTGGGGCGGCAGGGGTACTACCGCGCTCGAACCAGACATCCTAGCCATTCCCAGAGACGCGTTTCTTGATGAAAGATGGGGGGAAAGGCTGTTTGATGTACAACTTTTGAGTGCACATGAGGTGCGTGATTGTTCCACTGCGCAAGTCAGTGATGATATTGTCCAAGGTCAATCGCATACAGATAATCTGCCTGTTCGCAGAGATTTTTGCCAGCCCACTTACCACACATTCCTGCTTTTGTGTCCCCGGTTTTCAAATTTGGAATTGCTGTGTGAAAGAAGAAAGAACGGGGAGTGGCTAATCACTGGGTGAGCAGGACGGTTTCGCGGTTTCTTTGGCTAGGGAAAACGCTAGCGTTGTCCTGCGCCTTGCAAACGTATAACCCTTGATTTAGCCATTCCCAAGAACGCGACCTATTGTCACTGAAGTTCAGACATGAGTTAGGACAGGGTGCTGAACGATGGACAAAAAAGAGGTCAAAGCAGCGGTAAAAATCTTCTGCCACTCTCTGGCTGAAAGCGACCACTTCTGCTTGAGCAAGATGAACAAGCCCGAATAGCGTTTCCACTTCTTGCCTCTTTTCAGGAAGGGTGATCCGGGGAG
>FWWL01006871.1_pt1 | contig 16044 bp, 9 predicted proteins | sample 2228331 | NCBI WGS metagenome assembly FWWL01 (sample SAMEA103939775, study PRJEB20133) | metagenome
CGTCAACGTCGTCTTCCCATGATCCACATGCCCAATCGTCCCAACATTCACATGCGGCTTCGTCCGCTCAAACCTCTGCTTCGCCATTGTCCTGATCCTTCCGTTTGCTTGCCCCTCAGCGCACAACCCCAAGCCGCGCGTCAGGCGTATTTCTTCTGAATTTCTTGGCTGATGTTCTCGGGAACCGGCGCATAATGATCGAAGATCATTGTAAACACCGCCCGCCCCGAGGTCATCGATCGCAGCGTGTTGATGTAGCCAAACATATTGGCAAGCGGCACCAGCGCGGTGATCACGTTGGCGTTCCCGCGGCTCTCTTGGCCCGTGATCATCCCACGCCGGCCATTCAAATCTCCGATCACCGAACCCGTGTATTCTTCCGGTGTGATCACCTCGACCTTCATGATCGGCTCAAGAAGCTGCGGTCCGGCCTTTTTGATCCCTTCCCGCATCGCCGCCCGCGCCGCGATCTCAAAGGCGAGCGCCGAGGAGTCGACATCGTGGTAAGCACCATCGACAAGCGCGACCTTCAAATCAATGACCGGGAAACCAGCAAGCGGCCCTGAATCGAGAACCGAGCGAATGCCTTTTTCGACCCCAGGGATATATTCCTTCGGGACAACACCACCGACGATCCGGTTTTCAAACTCAAATCCTTTCCCGCGTTCGAGCGCCTCGATTTCGAATTTGACCCGCGCAAATTGCCCCGCACCGCCGGTCTGCTTTTTATGGGTATAATCGATCTCGGCTTTCCGCGTCACCGTCTCACGATAAGCAACTTGCGGTGCCCCGACATTGGCTTCCACCCTGAACTCGCGACGCATTCGGTCGATGAGAATTTCAAGATGCAATTCGCCCATGCCGCGCATGATCGTCTGCCCGGATTCCGGGTCGACATAGACGCGGAACGAGGGATCTTCGGCCGCAAGCCGCTGCAAGGCATACGACATCTTCTCCTGGTCGTTCTTCGACTTAGGCTCGACCGCGATCTCAATCACGGGCTCAGGAAAGGTCATCGTCTCAAGCACCAAGGGCGCATTTGGATCGCAGAGCGTGTCGCCCGTGGTTGTGTCCTTAAGCCCCGCAAGCGCGATGATGTCTCCTGCGAAGGCTTCCTCGATATCCTCGCGGTGGTTCGCATGCATCATCATCATGCGCCCAACCCGCTCGCGCTTACCCTTCGTCGAATTCAAGAGCACATCTCCTTTTTTGAGCGTGCCGGAATAGATTCGGGTAAAGGTGAGCGAGCCAACGAAGGGGTCGTTCATGATTTTGAACGCAAGCGCCGAGAAGGGCTCGGCGTCGTCAGGCTTGCGCACAATATTGCGTGTCTCAGTCTCATCGCCCGGCGCATAGCCCACATAGGGCGGCACATCCAAAGGCGACGGCAAATAGTCGATCACCGCGTTCAGCATTGGCTGAACGCCTTTGTTTTTGAACGATGAGCCCGCAAGCACCGGCACGAAGGCCATGGCCAAGGTGCCCTTGCGAATGAGCCTGCGCAACGTCTCCTCGTCGGGCTCTTGCCCTTCGAGATAAGCTTCCATCGCGGCATCATCCTGCTCGACCGCTATTTCAATCATTCTCGAGCGCCATTCGGCGGCAAGGTCCTGAAGCGCGGGGCGGATCGGCTGGCGCGTCCAGGTGGCACCGAGATCATCCCCCTTCCAGGTCCATTCTTCCATCGTAATGAGATCGACGATGCCTTCAAATTTGTCCTCGGCACCAATCGGAATCTGGATCGGGCACGGTGTCGTCCCGGTACGGTCCTTGATCATGCGGACGCACATGAAAAAATCCGCACCGACCTTGTCCATTTTGTTGACATACACAATCCGCGGAACCTTGTAGCGGTCAGCCTGGCGCCAGACCGTTTCGGTCTGTGGTTCGACACCGTTGTTCGCATCAAGCACACACACCGCGCCATCAAGCACCGCCAGCGACCGCTCGACCTCGATCGTAAAATCAACGTGGCCCGGTGTGTCGATGATGTTGAAGCGGTGGCGCGGCCCCTCGCCCTTGCCCGGATCGCGCGAGCGCGTCCAGAAGGTGGTTGTGGCCGCCGAGGTAATGGTGATGCCCCGCTCTTGCTCTTGCTCCATCCAGTCCATCGTCGCCGCACCCTCGTGCACCTCGCCGATCTTGTGCGACTTGCCGGTGTAGTAGAGGATGCGCTCGGTTGTCGTGGTCTTGCCGGCATCGATATGCGCCATGATGCCGAAGTTGCGATAAAGATGCAGGGGATATTCGCGGGGCATGGCAGCCGCTCCTTACCAACGGTAATGGCTGAATGCTTTGTTGGCTTCAGCCATCTTGTGGGTGTCTTCGCGCTTTTTGACCGCCGCGCCGCGGTTCTGCGCGGCATCAATCAGCTCGGCGGCCAGACGCTCTTCCATCGAGTGTTCACCGCGCTTGCGGGCAGCGTGAATAAGCCAGCGGATCGCCAGCGTTTCTTGGCGCTCAGGCCGAACTTCCATCGGCACCTGATAGGTCGCACCACCCACCCGGCGCGAGCGCACTTCGACTGAGGGTTTGTCCGTTTCGACCGCATCGTGAAAGACCTCGAGCGCATTGCGGCGCGTGCGGCGCTCAATCCGCTCGAGCGCGTCATAGAAAATCGATTCGGCAACCGACTTCTTGCCGTCGATCATCATGCAATTGATAAATTTACTGACCACCCGATCACCAAATTTCGGGTCGGGCAGAACTTCGCGCCGCTCGGCACGATGACGGCGAGACATCGCTAAAGCTCCTTATTTCGGACGCTTAGCGCCGTATTTCGACCGGCGCTGACGGCGGTTTTTGACGCCTTGCGTATCGAGCACACCGCGGATGATATGATACCGCACACCGGGCAAGTCCTTCACCCGCCCACCGCGGATCAAGACCACGGAATGCTCTTGCAAATTATGCTTCTCGCCCGGGATGTAGCTGATCACCTCATACCCGTTCGAAAGCCTAACCTTAGCCACCTTCCGAAGGGCTGAATTCGGCTTCTTCGGCGTGGTCGTATAGACACGCGTGCAAACCCCGCGCTTCTGCGGACAGCCCTCCAGGTGCTGCGACTTCGATTTTTCTACTTTCGGCTGCCGCGGCTTGCGGATCAGCTGTGCGATCGTTGGCATTTCCAAACGCCTTATTGTCCAAACGCCTGTGCTTTGCGGCCCAGCTCGCCCGGCATGCACCGATGCGGCAGGCAGACCACCCTTTTTTCGCGTCTTGCGAACCCGCAAAACGCAAAACCGCGTTGCTTGCCGTTCCGGCAGGCGCAGCGGTCTCGGAACCCAGAGGATCGGGGCGGATGACGCCCGGATCTTGGCCAGCTCTGATTTCCAAAGCTAAGACCGCGGCGTGGACTCCACGCGCGGCTTCGTGGCGGGCGCTCTACCCCGAAGAGCGGGGCTTGTCAACGCATCCTGCCCCTTTGATTGCCCGAATTTCGGCTGTATCGAGAGGAAAATGATCCGCAAGAGCAACGAGCGCTCCCCATGGCAGGGACGATGCAGGTCTTGGGCATCTGTCGGATGAGCTACCCCGCGCTCGGCGGGTTTCAAAAAGACCACGCCACCGCCGAAGAACGCGCGCGCTTTCTTTATCACCCCGCGCGCATGGCCGAGCGCATTCGGCTTTTTGAGGCATTCACCCTGTCGGCCTTGCAAGCGCAAACCGATCCTGATTTCACGCTCCTTGTCGTCATTGGTGAAGATTTGCCGCCCTTTTGGCGCGAGCGAATCGAGGCCCTGCTCAAAAGGCTGCCGCAAGCGGTTTTGCGCGCCTTGCCGCCTTTACCCCATCGCAGAGCGATGCAAACCGTGATCAATGACGCGCGCGACGGGCGACCCTGCATTCAGTTTCGGATGGATGATGACGACGCGGTTGGGCTGTCTTTTGTTGCGAAGGTTCGGGATGCCGCACGCGATCTTGCGTCAATTCTGCGCGCGCGGCGGCTTGTTGCCATCGATTTTGTCAACGGACATCTCGCTCGCCCTTCCGGTTTAGGGATCGAGGCCCAAGCCGTAAGCCAGCCTCTTTGGACACCCGCGCTTGCGGTTGTTGCCGCCCCGCAAGAACGTCTGACGATCATGAATTTCAATCACCAAAGGCTTGCTCACTTCATGCCCGTGCTAAGCTTGCCGGATCCGTCCATGTTTGTCCGCGGCGTCCACCGATGGAACGACTCGCCCCTTCCCCAAGCCGCAACGCTCCGCCTGCTTGACCAAGAAGGCGAAGCCAATTTCCGCCACGCGTACGGCATTTGTGCCGACCGCGTGCGGGCGCTCTTTGCAAGCGCGCCCAGACAGGACGATGCCTGACCGCTGAGCTCACGCCCTCTCTTTCAAACGTCTCGAACCACATCCGCCGTGAGACGGCTTTGCCGGCCTACGCCAGCACAGTGCGCACCGTGCCAGCACCGGCTCTGGGGCAAATGGATGCTCCATGTTAAACTCTGCCCGCGACGCGGCTTGGCTTGCACCGCCGAGAGACGCCTAAACCTCGCCCCGCGGTGCGGGGCGTGCGGGTTCATGCGGCGCTTGCGCAAGCAACCGTTCTCGCCACAGTGTCAAAAGCCCTGCGACCACGACCAGCCCGGCGCCCACAAGGGTAAGCATGTCGGGCCATTCGCCGAAGACCAGCACGCCCACAAGCAGAGCCCAAAGCATGCTTGTATAACGAAACGGCGTCACAACGGCGAGCTCACCCTGCCGCACCGCAAGAACAGTGAACAGATAGCCGCCCAAAATAAAGACCGCCGCGGCACCGATTTCAAGCGCAAGCAGAGCGCTTATCGAAACCCAAGTTTCACCAAGGCTCCCCACACCGGCAAAAACCGTCACCCCTGTCGCAGACCAAAATGCCACCAAAAGCGAGGGCACCGTCTTTGACATTCGGCGCGTCGCAAGATCGCGCAAAACAACCGAAAGCACCGAGGCCAAAGCGAATAGAGAATAAAAATCAAATCCCTCTGTGCCAGGACGGATAATGCAGAGCACGACAAGAAGACCAAGCGCAATCAAGCTCCACCGGCGCCAGCCAACCTTCTCGCCCAAAAACAAGGCCCCTGCGGCAACGAGCAGCAACGGCGCAGCTTGAAAAACCGCGATTACGTTCGGCAGCGGCATGTTGAAGAGTGCAACAAAAAAGAAAACTGCAACAGCAATCTCGGCCACGACGCGCAACATTAAAAGCACACGGTCTGAGGTCAAAAGGGTGACGCCAAGCGCGCCAGAGCGCCACGCGATGACAAAAAGCATTGCCGAAACGACGAGACCGCGCAGAAAAACCGCTTGAAACAGCGGCACAGCCTGTCCGATCAGTTTCATCACACTGTCCGAGGCCGTAAAAGCCGCCATGGCCAAGCACATGAGCCCAGCCCCACGCGCGTTGTCTGTCATGCGAAAAGCGAAAACGGTTTTGCCTGCAGTCCCCAATGGCACGGCAAAAAACCCGCCGCAAGCGTGCAGCGCAGGGTTGATGGGCGCTGAGGCTCGGCCGGTGTGGGCAAGCGTCTTTCAACACGACCGCTCGTTACGCGCGCCGCGCTGTGCGCCCACGGCGCGTCGAGGGCGCTTTCAGCGGCTTCACGCTCAGCGACGGAGCCCAAGCGCCGGCATGGGCTTGGCTTCCGGCTGCGCCCGGACTTCTGAAAAAAAGTGAGGTAAGCCGTGTTGACGCTCTTGGCTTCCGGCTGCGCCCCAACCTCTGGCCTCCCGAGGTTCTGCCCACCTGCACAGGCCCACCGCACGGAACGCTCTATGAGCTCGTGGCGCGCCTTTTCCAACGCAAGCGCGGGACAGTCTCTTATTTGGCTGCGGACGAACACCCTTTGCGGCGCCTGCGCATGAACATCCGCGCCGGCAGAAAGCAAAAAACCACCCGGCCGAGGCGGCAGAGCGGCCTTCGACCGGGTGGTGAACGACTTTTGCCCCGAACGCTCAGACCCTGCCGTCAGCGGGCGCTGCCGCTAGGTGAGCGGCCCGCTTAGCCTCAATCACCTGCAGGTCGCGTTCCCTGGCGATGCGTCGGATGTGTTCGGTCATCCCGCCTGTTCCCGCCGGGATGAGACGGCCCACGATGACGTTTTCCTTAAGCCCGGTCAGCTTGTCGCGCTTCCCGTTCACCGCGGCTTCGGTCAGAACGCGGGTTGTCTCTTGGAACGATGCCGCCGAGATGAAGGAGCGTGTCTGCAAGCTCGCCTTCGTTATCCCGAGCAGAACCGGTTCAGCCTTTGCCGGGCGCAAGCCCTGGGCCAGGGCCTTCTCGTTGGCCTCCCGCAATTCGAACTTGTCGACCGTCTCGCCCACCAAAAGTGTGGTGTCACCCGAATCAACGACTTCGAGCTTTTGCAGCATTTGCCGGACAATCACCTCGATATGCTTATCGTTGATTTTGACGCCCTGCAGACGATAGACTTCTTGAATTTCGTCGATGAGGTAATTGGCCAAGGCCTCCACCCCGAGAATTCGCAAAATATCATGCGGGGCGGGGTTGCCATCGACGATGAAGTCCCCGCGTTGCACGAAATCGCCATCCGAGACCGGAATATGCTTGCCTTTCGGCACCATATATTTAACCGGCTCGACCCCTTCATCGACAGGTTCAATGATGATCTCGCGGCGGTTGCGGTAATCTTTCCCGAAGCGCACATAACCATCGATCTCGCAGATGATCGCGTGGTCTTTCGGGCGGCGCGCTTCGAACAATTCGGCCACGCGCGGCAAACCACCGGTGATGTCTTTCGTCTTCGCTCCTTCGCGCGGAATGCGCGCCAAAACATCGCCGGCCTTAACAATTTGGCCATCTTCAACCGAAAGGATCGCCCCGACCGACATCGGGAAGGTCACCGGTGCTCCTTGCGGGTTGCGCACTGGCTCGCCGCTTTCGGGGTCGAGAAGCAGGATTTCTGGCTTGAGGTCACCCCCCCGCGGGACCGAGCGCCAATCGGTCACAATGCGCTGGGCAATCCCTGTGCTCTCGTCGATTTCTTCTTTGACTGAGATCCCCGCGATCAGATCGACGAATTTGACCCTTCCGCTGCGGTCTGAGATGATCGGCAGTGTGTAGGGATCCCATTCGTAAAGTTTATCGCCCCGCTTGACTTCAGCCCCTTCGCGCACAAACAACCGCGCGCCATAGGTCAGCCGGTGCGCGGCGCGTTCGGTGCCGTTCTCATCAACGATCGCGATCTGCATGTTGCGCCCAATGACGATGAGCTCGCCATTGGCGCGCTCAAGCACCGCTGGATTGCGGTAAACAATGCGTCCAGCGTGCCCCGCCTCTTGGAACGATTGGCTTGCGCCTTGCGCGATGCCCCCGATGTGAAAGGTCCGCATGGTCAGCTGGGTGCCAGGCTCGCCAATCGATTGCGCGGCAATGATGCCGATTGCTTCGCCGCGGTTGACCAAGGTTCCGCGGGCCAGATCGCGCCCGTAGCAAAGCGCGCAAACGCCCTCGTCCGCCTCGCAGGTCAGAACCGAGCGGATCGGCACCGCAGTGATGCCCGCCGCCTCGATCGCCTCAGCGTCCGCTTCTTCGATCAGGCGCCCTTTCGGAACCAAGACCGCCCCGCTTTGCGGATGGACTATGTCAAGCGCTGCAACCCGGCCAACGATGCGCTCGGCAAGGGTGGCCACAACCTGGCCATCACGCACCGCTGCGCGGGCGGTGATGTAACGCTCGGTGCCGCAATCGTCGATCCGGACGATACAGTCTTGCGCCACATCAACGAGCCTGCGTGTGAGATAGCCTGAGTTGGCCGTCTTCAAGGCGGTGTCGGCCAAACCTTTCCGTGCGCCGTGTGTTGAGTTGAAGTACTCAAGCACGGTCAGCCCTTCCTTGAAGTTCGAGATGATCGGGTTTTCGATAATCTCGCCCGAGGGCTTGGCCATGAGCCCGCGCATGCCGCCAAGCTGCTTCATCTGCGCCGGGCTGCCGCGCGCGCCGGAATGGCTCATCATATAAATCGAGTTGGGCTCAAGCTCGCGCCCTTCGACATCAAAACGCGGAGCGGACACTTCCTTCATCATCTCAGCCGCCACTTGGTCGGAGCATTTCGACCAAGCGTCAACGACCTTGTTGTATTTTTCCCCCTGCGTGATAAGGCCGTCGAGATATTGCTGCTCAAACTCTTTCACAAGCTCACGCGTCTTCTCGACAATTTCCCATTTTCGTGCCGGGATCAGCATATCATCCTTGCCAAAGCTGATGCCGGCCCGGAAGGCTTCGCGAAAGCCCGTGGCCATGATCCGGTCGCAAAAGATCACCGTTTCCTTCTGCCCGCAGTAGCGGAAAACGGTGTCGATGACCTCTTGCACTTCGCGTTTGCGTAAAACCCGGTTGACAAGGTCAAAGGGGGTTTTGGCGTTCAGAGGCAGCAAGCTACCAAGCCGAACACGACCCGGGGTGGTCACATAAAGCCGCGAAACGTCTTGCCCGTCCTCGTCGATCTGGGGAATCCGCGCCAGAATTTTGGCGTGCAAATGCACGCTGCCTGCATAAAGCGCCGCCTCAATCTCGTCTGCCGAGACAAAGATATGACCGTGCCGGTGGATCACCGCGCCTTCCGCCATTGCCTCGGCAACCCGCGCTTTGAGCTCATCGTAGGTCTCAAACTCGATCCGCCGGCGCACACCGTCTTTTTCCGCCTCGACAACATATTCCCCGGCCATCCCCTTGCGCATCAGCGACAGGTAATAAAGGCCGAGCACCATGTCTTGGCTTGGCACGATGATCGGTGCGCCGTTCGCGGGCGAGAGCACATTGTTGGTGCTCATCATCAAAACGCGCGCTTCAAGCTGCGCCTCAAGCGACAAAGGCACATGCACCGCCATTTGGTCGCCGTCGAAGTCGGCGTTAAAGGCCGCGCAGACCAAGGGGTGCAGCTGGATGGCCTTGCCTTCGATCAACACTGGCTCGAAGGCCTGGATGCCCAACCGGTGCAGGGTGGGCGCGCGGTTCAACAGCACCGGATGCTCGCGGATCACCTCGTCAAGAATATCCCAGACCTCGGGACGTTCTTTTTCAACAAGCTTTTTCGCTTGTTTGACCGTTGAGGAGAGCCCCTTGGCCTCAAGCCGCGAGTAAATGAAGGGTTTGAACAATTCGAGCGCCATTTTCTTTGGCAGCCCGCATTGGTGCAGCTTGAGTTCCGGGCCGGTCACAATCACCGAGCGGCCCGAAAAATCGACCCGTTTGCCAAGAAGGTTTTGCCGGAAACGCCCCTGCTTTCCTTTCAACATGTCAGAGAGCGACTTGAGCGGACGCTTATTGGTGCCGGTAATTGCCCGCCCCCTCCGACCATTGTCGAACAAAGCGTCAACCGCTTCTTGCAGCATGCGCTTTTCGTTGCGCACAATGATGTCAGGCGCGCGCAATTCGATGAGCCGCTTGAGGCGGTTGTTCCGGTTGATCACCCGCCGGTAGAGGTCGTTGAGGTCCGAGGTGGCAAACCGCCCGCCGTCAAGCGGCACAAGCGGGCGCAGCTCGGGAGGGATCACGGGCAAAACGGTCAGCACCATCCATTCCGGCCGATTGCCCGAGTCAATAAAGGCCTCAATCAGCTTCAGCCGCTTAATGATTTTCTTCTGTTTGAGATCGCTCGTGGTTTCTTTAAGCTCCTCGCGCAATTTCCGCGCTTCGGCTTCAAGATCAATCGCCGCCAGCATCTCGCGGATCGCTTCCGCCCCAATGCCGGCGGTAAAGGCGTCGGCGCCATAGCGATCTTGCGCCTCGAGATATTCCTCTTCACTCAAAAGCTGCTTATGGTTGAGCTCGGTCAAGCCGGGCTCAATGACCACATATTTTTCAAAATAAAGAATTTGCTCAAGCTCGCGCAGAGTCATGTCAAGCATAAGCCCAATGCGCGAGGGAAGCGATTTGAGAAACCAAATATGGGCGACAGGCGCAGCAAGCTCGATATGCCCCATGCGCTCGCGCCGCACCTTCGACAGAGTCACCTCCACACCGCATTTTTCACAAGTGATCCCGCGGTGTTTCATGCGCTTGTATTTGCCGCAAAGGCACTCGTAATCTTTAATTGGCCCGAAGATCCGCGCACAAAACAGGCCGTCCCTCTCGGGCTTGAAGGTGCGGTAATTGATGGTTTCGGGCTTTTTCACCTCGCCATAGGACCAGCTCAGAATTTGCTCTGGGCTGGCAATCGAGATCCGAATTTCCTTGATGGCCTGAGGTGACGTTAGAGGATTGTAGGGGCTGACGAGCAGATGACGATTCATGGGGTAATCCTGTCGATGAGCATTCACAGAGCGTTTCGGGGGACGAAGGTCTTGGGCCTCATTCTTCATCCTCCAGACCGATAAGCTCCATGTTCAGGCCCAGGCCGCGAACTTCCTTGACCAGAACGTTGAAGGATTCGGGGATGCCGGGTTCGAATTTGTCCTCGCCCTTGACAATCGCCTCGTAAACCTTGGTCCGGCCGATCACGTCATCTGATTTCACGGTGAGCATCTCTTGCAGAGTGTAAGCGGCGCCATAGGCTTCAAGCGCCCAAACTTCCATCTCTCCCAAGCGCTGGCCGCCGAATTGCGCCTTGCCGCCAAGCGGCTGCTGAGTGACCAAGCTGTAAGGTCCAGTTGAGCGCGCGTGCATCTTGTCGTCGACAAGATGGTGAAGCTTGAGCATGTATTTCATGCCCACCGTCACCGGCCGCGCAAAGGGCTCCCCGGTTCGACCATCGTAGATGATCATCTGGCCAGAGGTGTCAAAGCCCGCGCGACGCAGCGCCTCGTTGATGTCCTCTTCCTTGGCGCCGTCAAAAACCGGAGTCGCAACCGGGATGCCGTTTTTCACCCGTTCCGCATGCGCGATCAGGGTTTCTTCGTTTATTTCAGCAAAGGCCTGTTCATAGGCCTCTTCGCCATAACCATTCTTGAGCGCCTCGCGCACGGGCATGAGGTCGCCTACACGGCGGTATTCCTCAAGCGCTCGGTCGATGGCTTTGCCAAGGCCATGCAAGGCCCAGCCAAGATGCGTCTCCAAAATCTGGCCCACATTCATCCGGCTTGGGACCCCAAGCGGGTTGAGCACGATGTCAATCGGCGTACCATCAGGCAGAAAAGGCATGTCTTCTTCAGGAATAACCTTTGAGACCACGCCCTTGTTGCCGTGCCGGCCCGCCATTTTGTCGCCCGGCTGCAGTTTGCGCTTGACGGCAAGATAAACCTTAACCGTCTTCATCACGCCGGGGGGCAAATCATCGCCGCGGCGGACCTTCTCGACCTTTTCCTCATAGCGGTTTTGCAAGGCGCGCTTTTGCTGGTTGAACAACGCCTCAAGCGCTTCGACCTCGGCCGCCACCGCCTCCTCGGCAGGGGCAAGCTGCCACCATTGCCCGCGGGTGAGGCTGTCAAGCAGCTCTTCGGTAATCAGCGAATTTGGCTTGACGCCCTTTGGCCCCTTCGCTGCGACCTTGCCGAGAAGCAAGGTGCGAAGCCGCGCGTAGATGTTCCGCTCTAGGATCGCAAGCTCATCGTCGCGGTCACGTGACAGCCGCTCGATCTCTTCCCGCTCGATTTGAAGCGCACGTTCGTCTTTGTCCACCCCGTGGCGGTTGAAGACGCGCACCTCGACAACCGTGCCATAGGCGCCCGGTGGAAGCCTGAGCGAGCTGTCACGCACATCAGAGGCCTTTTCCCCAAAGATCGCACGGAGCAACTTTTCCTCGGGCGTCATGGGGCTTTCGCCTTTTGGCGTGACCTTGCCAACCAAGATGTCGCCCGCCTTCACCTCGGCACCAATGTAGACAATCCCACTTTCGTCAAGGTTGCGCAGCGCCTCCTCGCCAACATTGGGGATGTCACGGGTAATCTCCTCGGGCCCAAGCTTGGTGTCGCGCGCGGAGACCTCGTATTCCTCAATATGGATCGAGGTAAAGACGTCGTCCTTGAGCAAGCGCTCTGAAATCAGGATCGAGTCTTCGTAATTGTAGCCATTCCACGGCATGAAGGCGACAAGCACATTACGCCCAACCGCAAGCTCGCCCATATCCGTGCACGGACCATCGGCGATCACCTCGCCTTTAGCAACACGATCGCCTTTCTTCACCAGCGGGCGCTGGTTGATGCAGGAGGATTGGTTCGAGCGCTTGAATTTTTTGAGCCGGTAAATGTCGACCCCGGGTTCCCCAGGCTCGAGATCTTCGGTCGCGCGAATGACAATCCGCATCGCATCAACTTGGTCGACGATGCCGGCGCGCCGCGCCACCACCGCCGCACCCGAATCAATGGCAACTTTACTTTCGATGCCCGTGCCAACGAGCGGCGCCTCAGTTCGCACCAGCGGGACCGCTTGGCGCATCATGTTCGAGCCCATAAGCGCCCGGTTCGCGTCGTCGTTCTCCAAAAATGGGATCAGCGCCGCCGACACCGAGACGACTTGCTTTGGGCTCACGTCGATGAAATCAACCTTATCGCGCGGGGCCAGAATAAACTCCCCGGCCCGGCGTGCCTCGACCAGCTCCGAGACAAATCGCCCTTGTTCGTCAAGCGGGGCGTTGGCCTGGGCAATGACATGGCGTTGCTCCTCGGTGGCGGTCATGTAGACCACCGCATCGGTCACGCGGCCATCGATCACCTTGCGGTAGGGCGTTTCGATAAACCCGTATTTGTTGACCCGTGCATAGGTCGCAAGCGAGTTGATGAGCCCGATGTTTTGCCCCTCAGGCGTCTCGATCGGGCAGACGCGACCATAGTGAGTAGGATGAACGTCGCGCACCTCAAAGCCCGCGCGCTCGCGCGTGAGCCCCCCGGGGCCCAAGGCCGAGAGCCGCCGCTTGTGCGTGACCTCCGAGAGTGGGTTGGTCTGATCCATAAACTGGCTGAGCTGCGAGGAGCTGAAAAACTCTCGCACCGCCGCTGCCACGGCCTTTGCATTGATCAGATCCTGCGGCATGACGGTGTCGATCTGCACCTGGGTCATCAGCTCGCGGATGGCCCGCTCCATACGCAAAAGCCCAAGCCGGAACTGGTTTTCCATGAGCTCGCCGACTGACCGCACCCGGCGGTTGCCGAGGTGATCGATATCGTCAATATCGCCTTTGCCGTCGCGCAATTCCACCAAGGCCTTGATACAGGCAACAATATCGTCACGATCAAGCGTGCGCGCGGTGTCTGGCTTGTTGAGATTGAGGCGCATGTTCATCTTCACGCGCCCAACCGCGGAAAGATCGTAGCGCTCACGGTCCATAAAGAGCGATTCAAAGAGCGCTTCGGCGGCATCGAGGGTGGGCGGCTCACCTGGGCGCAAGACTTTGTAAATCTCCAAAAGGGCAAGCTCGCGGTTCCAGACCTTATCCGCCGCCATGGTGTTGCGGATATAGGGACCGACATTGACCCCATCGATATCGAGCACGTCGATCTCGGTCAGGCCCTTGTCGAGCAGAAGCTTGAGCGTGCCGCCTTTGACTTCGCCATCGCGGTCAAGCTCCCAGGTGAGCTCATCGCCTGCTTCAACCCAGATTTCGCCGGTCCGCTCATCGATGATATCATGCGCAACGTAGCGGCCGATAATTTGGTCAAAGGGAACCAAAAGCTCGGTGACCTTCGCCTCCTCGATCCACTTGCGCACAAGCCGTGGCGTCGCCTTTTCGCCCGCCTTCAAGATAACTTCACCCGTTGCCGCGTCAACCAAATCAAAGCTTGGCCGCGTGCCGCGTACACGCTCAGGGAAAAACTTTGTCACCCAGCCTTTGCCACGGACCAATTTGTAGGTGACTGTTTCGTAAAACGCCGCCATGATTGCATCTTGGTCCATCCCAAGCGCATAAAGCAGCGTCGTCACCGGCAATTTCCGCCGCCGGTCGATGCGGACATAGACAAGATCTTTCGGGTCGAATTCAAAATCGAGCCAGCTGCCGCGATAGGGAATAATCCGACACTGGAACAATAGCTTGCCCGATGAATGGGTTTTACCTTTGTCGTGGTCAAAGAACACCCCCGGCGAGCGGTGCATTTGGCTGACCACCACACGCTCGGTGCCGTTGACGATAAAGGTTCCATTGGGGGTCATCAGTGGCAGGTCGCCCATATAGACGTCCTGCTCTTTGATATCCTTGACCGAGCGTGCCCCCGTTTCGGCGTCGACATCAAAGACAATAAGCCTGAGCGTGACCTTGAGCGGTGCTGCATAGGTCATATCGCGATTTTGGCATTCTTCGATGTCAAATTTTGGCTTTTCCAGCTCGTATTTGACAAATTCCAAAATCGCGGTGTCATTGAAATCTCGAATCGGGAAAACCGATTGAAAGGCACCCATCAGGCCTTCGCCGTCTTGCGGGGTCTCCCCATCACCCGAACGCAGAAAATAGTCGTACGAAGTTTTTTGCACCTCGATCAGATTGGGCAGATCGAGCACCTCACGGATTTTGCCGTACAAGCGGCGGATCCGTTTTTGCCCGACGAAAGCTTTCCGCTTTGCGGTGTGCATGGCATCTTTGGCGGAGTGAAGCATGGCTGACGTCACCTTTCCTCAAGCCGTTGCGCTCTCTTGGGGCGAAGAAAGCGCAGGCCTCGTGACAGCGAGAGCCGATCCCATGCTTGCGGCCCGCCCCAAGGGGCCGCGTCCCGGATCGTGCCTGTCTCGGGGTGGGGCAGCGTCTGCCCCATCCGGAAACAGGAATGGCCGGGCCCTGGCAAGCCGAGGCCCGGTCCTCATTTCGTCACCCCTTCAGGCCTGGGTCTCCCCCATGCCCCTTAGCGCAATTCGACCTTCGCGCCCGCGGCCTCGAGCTTTTTCTTGATCTCTTCGGCCTCAGCCTTCGACACCTGCTCCTTCACAGCTTTGCCGCCGGCTTCGACCAGATCTTTCGCTTCTTTGAGCCCAAGGCCAGTAATGGCGCGAACCTCTTTGATGACGTTGATCTTATTGGCCCCAGCATCGACCAAGATCACGTCAAATTCCGTCTTTTCTTCCTCTGCCGGCGCTGCAGCAGCGGCCGACCCTGGGGCCGCAGCCACCATCACCGCCCCGCCGGCAGCAGGCTCGATTCCGTATTTGTCTTTGAGAATTTGCTTCAGCTGCTGGGCTTCAAGCAGCGTCAGATTGACGATTTGCTCTGCGAGCGCGTTCAAATCAGCCATTGTTGCTCTTCCATCTGTTCAGGGAATGGGTCCGCCAGGCGAAAATGCGTTCGCCTGAACGGGATGGTTTCGTCAAGCGGCCTGCCGCTCTTCGAGGGTCTTAAGGATGCCGGCAATCGCCGAGGCCGGCGCTGCCAATGCCGCTGCAAGCTGAGCGGCCGGCGCGCCGATGCAGGCCACAACCTCTGCGATCAACTCTTCGCGCGACGGCATTTGCGCCACCGCCCTGACGCCGTCTGCGGTCAGGATGGCGCGGCCCATCGCGCCGCCCAAGATCTCGATCTTTTTGTTGACCTTGGCGAATTCGTCGACGACCTTCGCCGCAGCAACCGGATCTTTGGAAAAGGCAAGCGCCGTCATGCCCGTCAAATATTGAGCAAGTCCAGCACAGGCCTTTCCCTCAAGCGCGATCTTGGCGAGCCTGTTCTTGGCCACACGCACAGCCCCTCCAGCCGCGCGCATGCGCGCCCGTAGGTCCTGCATTTCGGCAACCGTCAGACCCTCGTAGCGGCAGACAACCACCACGCCAGAGCTCTCGAAGATCTGGCCGAGTTCCTCGACGACCTTCTCTTTTTTCGCTCTATCCACAGTCTGCTCCAGTTTGGGGGTAACCCCCGACTCGGTTGAACCCATCCCAAGCGGGACGGGCGATGCGTCCGTGCGGGTTGCCAGGCCAGGCCTGCCCTCGGGCATCCACCCTCAGAAACCTGTGCCCTTCCCCGTCTCAGGCAGGACTTACGGGTTTCCCCAGCCCACCGTCTCGGACAGGACGGGGCGTTGCCGCCCCGCCACCCCGGTCACCCGGGGATTCCTGCGCGTCTCAGCCGCCGGTGGCCGAGGCGAGATCGACGCTCACCCCAGGACCCATCGTCGAGGACACCGACACCTTCTTCAGATAGGTGCCCTTGGCCCCCGAGGGCTTGGCCCGCACCACCGCCTCGACGAAGGCGCG
>FWWL01006872.1_pt1 | contig 16042 bp, 19 predicted proteins | sample 2228331 | NCBI WGS metagenome assembly FWWL01 (sample SAMEA103939775, study PRJEB20133) | metagenome
TTGGTAGAGCACGACCTTGCCAAGGTCGGGGTCGCGGGTTCAAGTCCCGTCTCCCGCTCCACACCCCCCCGGGAACACCCCGGGGGGTTTTTCATTGCAGGCTCTCGTCGGAAAGCCAGTCGGCCCAGGTCTCCAGGTGGGCGGCGTCTCCCACGGTGATCACCTCCCCTTCGGGGTGGAGGAGGCGGGTGATGGAGGTGTTTTGGATGTGAAACCGCCGCCAGGTTTCCCCAGGGAGGTCCAGGGCCAGCTTCAAGGCGGCCCGGATCACCCCCCCGTGGGTGACCAGGAGGTGCCGCCCTGGGGGGAGGTCTTCCACGAAGGTTAGGAAGCGCTCCGCCAACTCGGCCATGCTCTCCCCTCCGGGGCGGCGGGTGCCCCAGGGGTCGGCGGAGGCCTCGCGGAAGAAGCTGGGGAACTGGGCCTCCGCTTCCTTCCGGGTAAGGCCCGCCAGCGCCCCCACGTGGATTTCCCGCAGGAGGGGGCTGGTCGTTAGGGGGAGGTTCAGGACCTGGGCCAAGGGTTCCGCGGTCTCCCGGGCCCGGCGGAGGTCGGAGGCGTAGAGGCCGTCAAAGCTGAGGCGGCTTCGGGCCAGGCGCTCCGCCAGCCGGAAGGCCTGGCCGATGCCCCGAGGGGAAAGGGGCACGTCCAGGTGGCCCTGAAAGCGCTTTTGCACGTTCCAGTCCGTCTCCCCGTGCCGGATTAGCCAGAGCTCTTTCATAAAAGATGCACGCCCTGCCCCCGCACCACCCGGCCCACCCGGTGGGCGTTCACCAGCGTGAGGGCCCGCTCGGCCTCCCCTTCGGGCAGGATGAGGAGGAGGCCGAGGCCCATGTTGAAGACCCGGTACATCTCCTCCTCGGGGATGCCCCCCAGCCTTTGGAGGTAGGGGAAGATGGGGGGAACGGGCCAGGAGCCCTTTTGGATCTCCGCCCCCAGGCCCTCGGGGAGGGCCCGGGGTAGGTTCTCGTACACCCCGCCCCCGGTGATGTGGGCGATGGCGTGGAGTTCCACCCCCTGGGCCTTAAGGGTTCTAAACTCCTCCAGGTAGGCCCGGTGGGGCCGGAGGAGGGCTTCTTTCAGGCTTTCCCCCAGTTCGGGAAGGGGGGCCTCGAGGTCCAGCCCCTCCACCAGCCGGCGGATGAGGCTGTACCCGTTGGTGTGGGGGCCCGAGGAGGGGAGGGCCAGGATGGCGTCCCCTTCCCGCACCCGTTCGGGGCCCAGGACCTCCTTGTGCTCCACCACCCCCACCAGGGTGCCCACCACGTCCCAGGCCCCTTCCCGGTAGACCCCGGGCATCTCCGCGGTCTCCCCCCCCAGAAGGGGAATGCCCTGGGCCCGGCAGGCCTTGGCCAGGGAGCGGAGGAGGCCCGCGAGGACCTCGGGGTCTAGGCGGCTTGCCGCCAGGTAGTCCAGGAAGAAGAGGGGTTCGGCCCCCTGGCAGAGGAGGTCATTCACGGAGTGGTTCACCAGGTCAAAGCCCAGGCCGGAAACGTCCCCCACCTTTAGGGCAAGGAGGGTCTTGGTCCCCACCCCGTCGGTGGTGGCCACCAGAACCGGGTGCTCCATCCCCTTGAGCCTCGCGGCGTCCCAAAGCCCTCCGAAGGCCCCTATACCCCGGAGGACCTCCGGGGTATAGGTGGCCTCCAGGGCCTCCCGGGCCCCTTTTAGGGCCTTGGCCTTGGCCTCCAGGTGGACCCCTGTGTCCTCGTACCGCACGGCCCTATCCTACCCCAAGGGCCTCCTTTAGGAGGCGGCGCACCACCTCGGGCTGGGCCTGGCCCCGGGTTTTGCGCATCACGTAGCCCAAAAGGGCGTCCATGGCCTTGAGCTTGCCCTCCTGCACGCTCCTTGCCGCTTCGGGGAGGGCGCTTAGGGCCTCCTCTACCAGCCCCTTTAGGGCCTCCTCGTCTGCCACCACCCCAAGCCCCCGGGCCCGCACCAGGGCCTCGGGGTCGGCCCCTTCCAGGACCTCGGGGAGGAGGGCCTTGGCCACCCGGCTGGTGATCTCCCCCCGCTCAAAGAGGGCCAGGAGCCGGCTCAGGTTTTCCGGGGTGAGGCGGGTTTCCTCCAGGGTGAGGCCCCGTTCGTTCAAAAGCCCCGCCACGTCCGCCAGGAGCCAGTTGGCCAAGGTCGTGGGGGAGACGAGCCCCAGGGCCAGGGCCCGGTCCAGGAAGCGGGAAAAGGCGGGGGCGTAGGCCAGGGCCTCCGCGTCCTGGGCTTTTAGGCCCAGGGCCAGGTAGCGGGCCTCCTTGGCCCAGGGGAGCTCGGGCATGCGGGCTTTCACCGCAAGGAGCCGCTCCTCCCGGATGGGCACCGGAGGCAGGTCGGGCTCGGGGAAGTAGCGGTAGTCCGCCTCCTCCTCCTTGGTGCGCATGGGGTAGGTCTTGCCGCTGCCCTCCTCAAAGCCCATGGTGGCCTGCTTCACCCGCTCGCCCCGCCTTAGGATCTCCGTCTGGCGGCGGATCTCGTACTCCAGCGCCCTCTGGACGCTCTTGAAGGAGTTCAGGTTCTTGATCTCCACCTTGGTGCCCAAAGCCTCCCCAGAGCGGCGCAGGGAGACGTTCACGTCCGCCCGCATCTTGCCCTCCTCGGGGCTGGCCTCGGAAACCCCCAGGGTCTGGGCCAGGGCCTGGATCCTCTGGAGGAAAAGCCGGGCCTCCTCGGGGCTTTTGAGGTCGGGTTCGGTGACGAGCTCGATGAGGGGGCTTCCCGCCCGGTTGAGGTCCAGAAGGGTGCGGTCCTCCAGGTGGAGGCTTTTCCCCGCGTCCTCCTCCAGGTGGAGCCGTTTGATCCGCACCGCCCTTCCCCCCAGGGGAAGGGCCCCCCCTTGGCCCAGGGGCAGGGTGTACTGGCTGATCTGGTAGTTCTTGGGAAGGTCGGGGTAGAAGTAGTTCTTGCGGTGGAAGAGGAGCCGGTCGGGGATCTGGGCCCCCAGGGCCAGGGCCAGCATGAGGCCCAGGTCCAGGGCCTCCTCGTTCACCACCGGTAAGGCGCCCGGCAGGCCCAGGCAGACCGGGCAGACCTGGCTGTTGGGCGGGGCCCCGAAGGGGTCGGCGGGGCAGCCGCAGAAGATCTTGGTCCGGGTCTTGAGCTGGAGGTGCACCTCGAGGCCGATGACCGCCTCAAAGGGGCCGGTGGCCTGACCCAACATGGGCCCAGTTTACCGGATCACTTGGGCCGGCCCTCCTTTTCCCCTGCTCCCGCCAGGCGCATGAACTCCTTGGGGTCCACGGCCCGGGCCAGGCCCATCTCGTAGGTGATGAGCTTGCGCTTGTAGAGGTCCGCCAGGCAGGCGTCCATGGTGACCATCCCGTACTGCCCCCCGGTCTGGATCACGCTCCTTAGCTGGTGGCTCTTCCCCTCGCGGATGAGGGCCCGCACCGCGGGGGTGGCGATCATGAGCTCGTAGGCCAGGACCCTACCCCCGCCGAAGGCCTTGGGCAGGAGCTGCTGGGTGAGGACGGCCACCAGGTTGTTGGAAAGCTGCACCCGCACCTGCTCCTGTTGGTTCTCGGGGAAGACGTCGATGATGCGGTCGATGGTCTCGGGGGCGGAGTTGGTGTGCAGGGTGCCCATGACCAGGTGGCCGGTCTCCGCAGCGGTGATGGCCGCGGCGATGGTCTCGTAGTCCCGCATCTCCCCCACCAGGATCACGTCCGGGGCCTGGCGGAGGACGCTTCTTAGGGCCTTGTGGAAGCCGTGGGTGTCCGAACCGATCTCCCGCTGGTTGATGATGGCCTTCTTGTGGCGGTGGAAGAACTCGATGGGGTCCTCGATGGTCACGATGTGCACGGGCTTGCGTTCGTTGATGTAGTCGATCATGGAGGCCAGGGTGGTGCTCTTCCCGCTTCCCGTAGGCCCCGTGACCAGGACCAGGCCCCGGGGGCTCAGGGCGATCTCGGCGATGTTCTTGGGCAGGCCCAGCTCCTCAAAGCTCTTGATCTGGGCCGGCACCACCCGCAAGACCCCGCCCACGCTCCCCCGCTGGAGGAAGACGTTGACCCGGTAGCGCCCCTTGCCGGGGAGGCTGAAGGAGAAGTCCAGCTCCTTTTCCTCCTCAAAGACCCGCTGCTGCTTCTCGTCCATGAGGGCGTACATGAGGCGGCGGGTCTCCTGGGGGGTGAGGGGCTCGTACTCCGTGGGGTGGAACTCCCCGTCCACCTTGATCATGGGCGGAAGGCCCACGGTGATGACCAGGTCGCTGGCGCCCCGCTCCACGGCCAGGGAAAGCAGATCTACGATGTCCGGCGGTTTCGGCATAGCGCACCCCTTTACTCAATGGTACGGGCCAGGACCTCCTCGAGGGTGGTGATCCCCTGGAGGGCCTTGTAGATCCCGTCTTCCCGCAGGGTCTTCATGCCCTTCCTGCGGGCGATCTCCTTGATCTCCGTGGCCGACTTCCCCGCCACGATGGCGTGGCGGATCTCGTCGTCCACCACCAAAAGCTCGTGGATGGCGTAGCGGCCCTTGTACCCCGTGCCCCCGCACCGCTCGCACCCCAGGCCCTTGTAGAGCTTGGCCCCCCGGATCTCCTCTTCGCTAAGCCCCAGGCGCCTTAGGACCTCGGGGTCGGGCTTCACCTCCTGCTTGCACCCCTCGCAGATTTTCCGCACCAGCCTCTGGGAGAGCACCCCGATGAGGGCCGCGGAGATGTTGAAGAGCTCCACCCCCATCTCGTCCAGGCGGGTGATGGCCTGGGCGGCATCGTTGGTGTGCAGGGTGGCGATGACCAGGTGGCCGGTGAGGGCGGCCTCGGTGGCGATCTTGGCCGTTTCCGAGTCCCGGATCTCTCCCACCATGATGATGTCCGGGTCCTGCCGGAGGAAGGCCCTAAGCGCGCGGGCGAAGGTGAGCCCGGCCTGCGGGTTCACCTGGGTCTGGTTGATGCCCGGGATCTCGTACTCCACGGGGTCCTCGATGGTCTGGGTGTTCTTATCGGGGGTGGCGATGCGCTTCAGGATGGAGAAGGTGGTGAAGCTCTTCCCTGACCCTGTGGGCCCGGTGATGAGGAAGATGCCGTAGGGTTTTTCGATGACCTCCTTAAAGCGCTGGAAGACCTCAGGGGCGAACCCAAGCCCCTCAATCTCGGGGATGTCCGAGGCCTTTTTCAAAAGGCGCATGACGGCCTTCTCCCCGTAGACCGTGGGCAGGGTGGAGAGGCGGAGGTCCAGGTCCACCCCTCCTTCCCGGTAGCGCACGCGGCCGTCCTGGGGGAGACGCCTCTCCGCGATGTCCAGACCCCCCAGGATCTTGATCACGCTGATCACCGGCCCCAAGGCCCCTTTGGGCAGGGTGGTGTACTGGCGCAGGGTGCCGTCAACCCGGAGGCGCACCAGGACGTCGCCCTGGCGGGGTTCGATGTGGATGTCCGAGGCGTCTTGGAGGTAGGCCTCCCGGATCACCTGCTTGACGAAGCGCTGGGCGGCGCTCTCGTCCAGGTCCAGGCTGGGGGCCTCCTCCTCCTTGAAGCCCCGGGAGAGCTCCTTGGCGATCTCCCCCAGCTCCGCCTTGCCGTAGAAGCGCTCGATGAGCTTGGTGATGGCCGCCTCCGGGGCCACCGCGGGGGCCAGGGTGTAGTTCAGCCCCTTGCGCTTGAAGTACTGCTTGAGGTCGTCCAGAACGATGATGTTCCGGGGTTCCCGCATGAGGAGGACCAGGGTGTTCCCCTCCAGGTGGTGGGGGAAGACCCCGTAGCGCCGGGCCAGGTCCTCGGGGAGGAGGAGGGCCACCCCGGGGTCGGGGGGGCTTTCCTCGGGGTTGATGTAGGGGTAGCCCAGCTGGGCGGCCATGGCCTGGGCCAGGGCCTCGGGCTTGAGCTTGCCGGACTGGATCAGGGTGTCCTCTAGGCGCCCCCCACCCTGGCGCTGCTTCTTCAGGGCCTCCTCCACGTCCTCGGGGCGGACGAGGCCCAGCTCCACCAGGATTTCCCCCAGGGGCTTGGCCTTGGGGAGGGTTTCCTGCACCGCCAGGGCCTCCTTCAGGGCCTCCCGGGAGAGCTTCCCCTCCTGGACCAACACCTCCCCGAGCCGCCCCTTCTCCGGGTAGACCCGGTGGAAGAGCTCTTCCCAGGCCCTGGGCAGGGTGAGGTAGAAATGGGCCGGCTTGCCCAAAAGCTCCTCCACCTGGGCCTTGTGCCGGGGGTCGGAGAGGACCACCTCCACCTTCCCGTCCTTGAGGCCCACGGGCACCGCGCTGTAGCGGAGGGCATCCGAGCGGAGGAGGAGGCGGGTGGCCTCGAGGGCGGGGGTGAGCCCTGCGGTGTCCTCCAGGAACTCCAGGCCGTTCTGCTCCGCCAGGACCCGGTAAAGGGCCTTCTCGTCCAGCCCCTTTCGCACCAGGATCCGCCCCAAAAGGTCCCCCGTCTTTTCCTGCTCCACCAGGGCCTCCTCCAGGGTGTCCCGGCTTATGAGGCCCTTCTCTACCAGAAGCTCCCCCAGGCGCATCTCCGCCCCGCTGGGCCCGGAAGGGGGTGGGGGCACGGGGAGGCCCAGCTCGGGGTAGGCCTTGGCCAGGGTGTAGAGGAAGGCGCTCTTGGTGGTCTGGTAGGGTTCCACCACCAGCCCGGTGAGGTCCTCCACCTCTTCCAGGGCGAGGGTGTCCAGGGGGTTCACGAAGGCCACCCGCACCACCCCCGCCTCCTCGTCCAGGGCGAAGGGGATGGCCTGGAGCTCCTTGGCCTTCTCCGCGGGGAGAAGGGCCCGCACCTTGGGGGGGATCTCCAGGGTGTGGAGCTCCACCAGGGGGATGCCGAAGTGGTCCTCTATGGCCTGGGCGATGCGGCGCTCGGAGAGGAGGCCCATGTCCACCAGGACCTCGGCCAAGGACCCCCCCACCTCCCGGTGCCGCTCTAAGGCCATCTGGAGCTCCTCGTCCGTGAGGAGGCCCGCGTCCAAAAGGATGGCCCCAAGCCGCTTGTCGCCGATGGTCAGGACGCTCATGATCCCATGCCCTCCCAGGGTCTTCTAAACGGAGTTTCCAACAGCCGTATGAAACGCGTGTAAAAGAACTCCTGTTCCCTCAGGGGGGGGACCAGGACCGTGTAGGCCCCAAGGAGGTTCCCCCCCAGGATGTCCGTGAAGATCTGGTCCCCCACCACGGCCACCTCCCGTGGGGGGAGCCCCAGGGTCTTTAGGGCCTTCCGGAAGCCTGCCCAGGGCTTTAGGGCCGGGGCGTGGCCGGGCAGGCCGAGCTTTTCTTGGATGCGGGCGAAGCGCTCGGGCAGGGCGTTGGAGAGGAGGTAGACCGGCACCGCCTCCCTCAAGCCCTTAAGCCAGGCCAGGTGGGCCTCGGGCACCTCCTCCTCCCCGTAGGGGAGCAGGGTGTTGTCCAGGTCCAGGATGACCCCCTTAAGCCCCCGCTCCCAAAGCCACGCCGGGGTGAGGTGGAGGAGGGAGGGGAGGGTGGCCTTGGGCCAGAGCATGCCCCCATTGTGCCACGCCCCCCCTTAAAGGGGGCTTAAAAGGACCAGCCCCCACATCCGCCCCGTCTTCCCCCGGTCCCGGCGGTGGGAGAAGAGGGTGGGCTCGCAGTGGGTGCAAAGCCCCACCCGGTAGACCTGCCCCTTTGGGATGCCCGCTTGCCGGGCCTGGAGGAGGAGGGCGGCCTCGAGGTCCAGGAGGTACTTCCCGGGGGCGCTTGGGTCCTCGCGGAAGGTGGGAAGCCCCGCGCCCTCAAAGCGCTCCGCCACCTCCGGCCCCACCTGGTAGCACCCGCCCCCAATGCCGGGGCCGAGGGCGAGGTGGCTTTCCTTGGGGTCCAGCCCCGCCTCCTCCAGGAGGGCGAGGGCCTTAGGGAGGATCCCCCCCACCACCCCCCGCCAGCCCGCGTGGAGGGCCCCCACGGCCCCCTTGGGGTGCCAGAGGAGGACGGGGTAGCAGTCCGCCACCCCCACCCGGAGGAGGAGGCCCCTTTCCCGGGTGAGGAGGCCATCCCCCTCCCACACCCCGGGGCCTTCCGCCCAGTGGACCGCCGTGCCGTGCACCTGCTTGAGGGCCGCCACCTTGGGGTTCCCGAAGGCCTGGAGGACCCGGCGCTGGTTCTCGGCCACCTTTAGGGGATCGTCCCCGGTGGCGGGGGAGAGGTTGAGGCTCCAGAAGGGGCCTTCCGAAACCCCCCCGAGCCGGGTGGTGAAGCCGTGGGGGGTGGGGAGGGGGGTGGTGAGGAGGGGGACCATGCCCCTATTCTGCCAGGGGAGTGTGCCCAAATACCCCTTATTTCCACAGGCTTAGGTGTATGCTGGGGCCATGCGGACGGACCGGAACCAGCTCCGCTTCAACCAGGCCCTTTTGGTCATCCTCCTGCCCCTGGCGGCCCTTCTGGACTGGCCCTGGCTCGTCTACCTCCTCTTCCTCCTGATGGCCAGCCAGCACACCCCTTGGGATCTCCTGGTGGCCCTAAAGCGCCTCCTCCGGATTCCCCCAAGCCCCGTGGAGGAGGACCCCAGGCCCCACCGTTTCGCCCGTACCTTGGGGGCGCTCTTTTTGGGCCTGGCCTCCTTGGCCCTCCTCTTGGGCCTTGAGGGGCTCGGCTACGGCCTGGCCCTTCTCGTGGCCCTCCTGGCCTTCGTCAACCTGGCCTTCGGCTTCTGCCTGGGCTGCTTCCTCTACCTCCACCTGCGCTACGCCCGGGCCCTCATAACCGGGCGATAGCCTCCAGGAGCTTCACCATCTCGATGGCGGTGAAGACCGCCTCCGCCCCCTTGTTCCCCGCCTTGCCCCCGGCGCGCTCCTGGGCTTCCTCCGGGGTGTTGGTGGTGAGGACCCCGAAGACGATGGGCTTTTCCGTCTGCAGCATGGCCTGCATGAGCCCCCCCGCCGCCTGGGCGGCCACGTACTCGAAGTGGGGGGTTTCCCCCCGGATCACCGCCCCTAGGGCCACCACCGCGTCCACGTCGGGGCGCTGGGCCAGGCGCTTGGCCACCAGGGGAAGCTCAAAGGAGCCCGGCACCCAGACCACCAGGACCTCCTTGGGGTCCCCCCCGAGCCGGGCGTAGGCCTCCAGGGCCCCTTCCAGGAGGAGCTTGGTCACCCGTTCGTTGAAGCGGCCCACGGCCACCGCCAGCCGCACGCCCCGGGCCGTGAGGATGGGGGATAGGGTCTTGCCCTGCACAAGGACCACTATACTCCGGCCATGGAGCGCTACCTCCTGGTGGCCCTGGGGGGGGCTTTGGGCTCGGCCCTGCGCTACGGGCTTGGGGCCTGGGTGCAGGGGGTTTTGGGGCCCGCCTTCCCCTACAGCACCCTCCTCGTGAACCTGTTGGGGAGCTTTTTCATCGGCCTGGTCCTCCGGCTTTCCCTGGAAGGGGTCCTTTCCGGGGAAGGGCGGCTCTTCCTGGCGGTGGGGGTCTTGGGGGGGTTTACCACCTTCTCCACCTTCAGCTACGAGCTCCTGACCCTGGCCCAGGGGGGGGAGTGGGCCAAGGCCTTCCTCTATGCGGGCCTGAGCCTCCTCCTGGGCTTCCTCCTGGTCTTCCTGGGCTACCGGCTGGGCGGGGCGCTGGTAGGCTAGAGGCATGGGGCTCAAAGGGGAGGCCAAGCTTCTCCGGATCTTCATCGGGGAGTCGGACCGCCACGGGGGGCGGCCCCTGTACGAGGCCATCGTCCTCGAGGCCCGCCGGATGGGCCTCGCCGGGGCCACGGTCTTCAAGGGGTTCATGGGCTACGGGGCCCACTCCAAGATCCACACCGCCAAGATCCTCCAGCTCTCCGAGGACCTGCCGGTGATGATCGAGATCGTGGACGAGGAGGCCAAGATCCAGGCCTTTTTGCCCGTGCTGGAGGGGATGATGAAGGAGGGCCTGGTCACCTTGGAGAAGGTGGAGGTCATCCGCTACCAGGGGTGAGCTGGGCCCCACTTTCCCGGGCGGCCTCCCGCTAGGCTTGGGGTATGGAGAAGCGGGTCCCCCCTGGCCAGATCCTCACGGAGCGCTTTCCCATCCTCACCTACGGGGAGGAGCCCGAGGTTTCCCCGGAGGCCTGGGCCTTTGAGATCCGGGGCCTGGTGGAAAACCCCCTTCGCCTCACCTACCAGGACCTCCTGAAGGAGCCCCAGGTGGACCTCACCCGGGACTTCCACTGCGTGACCCGCTGGAGCCGCCTGGACGTGGCCTGGCGGGGGGTGCGGGTGAGGGACCTATTGGAAAGGGCCCGGCCCAGGCCCGAGGCGGTGGCCGCCTTGGTCCATTCCTACGGGGGCTACACCACCAACCTCCTCCTGGAAGACCTTCTGCGGGAGGACGTCCTCCTGGCCCACACCCTCTTCGGCAAGCCCCTGCCCCGGGAGCGGGGGGGGCCGGTGCGGCTTCTGGTGCCCCACCTCTACGCCTGGAAGAGCGCCAAATGGGTGCGGGCCATCGAGCTTCTGGACCACCTGGAGCTGGGCTTCTGGGAACGGTACGGCTACCACTGGCGGGGGGATCCCTGGCGGGAGGAGCGCTTCCAGGAGGGGCCGGTGCCCGGGCATCTCCTGCGGTTTAGGAGCAGAAAACCTTAGTACAATGTTATAAAGGAGGTGCCTATGGAGGCCTTGAAGCGGGTGGAAGAGGCCCTAAAGGCCTACCGGGAGTGCGTGGAACGGGAGGCCAGCGAGTACGGGCCCGAGTACGAGCGGGTGACCTTCATGGAGTGGGAGGCCCCGGCGCCAGACCCCTGCGCGGAGGCCTTCCAGGGCCTCGTGGACGCGGTGCGGGCCTACGAGGCCCAGGGGGGTAGCCGGGAAGACCTGGACCTGGGGGGCTACCGGGCGCGGGTCTACCGGGCGCTCTCCAAGGGGTAGGCCACGGGCTTCCCTTCCCGGAAGTAGTGGGCTTCCCGGTAGCCGGCCTGGAGGAGGAGGCGCTGGGCCTCCAGGAAGGCGTGGCCCACCTCCAGGGGGTCGTGGGCGTCCGAGCCCAGGACCACCCCGATGCCCAGCTCCCGGGCCCTCCCGAGGAGGGCCGGGGCGGGGTAGACCTCCCCCACGGGCTTCCTCAGGCCCGCGGTGTTCACGTCCAGGAAAAGCCCGGCCTCGGCCATGGCCTTGAGGGCGGGTTCCGCCAGCTCCAAAAGGGCCTCCTCGGGTAGGCGGTGGCCGAACTTCTTGGGCAGGTCCAGGTGGCCGATGGCGTGGAAGAGGCCGCTTTTTGCCGCCTGGGCCACCTCCTGGAAGTAGGCCCGGTAGATCTCCTTAAGGTCCCGCCAGCCGTACTCCTCCTGGTGGTCGGGGTGGTCCAGGGGCCAGGCCCCCAGGTAGTGCACGCTCCCGATGACGTAGTCAAAGGGGTAGCTCCCCAGGACGTGGCGCACGAAGGCCTCTGTCCCGGGGTGGAAGTCCGCCTCGAGGCCGATGCCCACGTAGAGGTCCGGGTTCCGCTCCCGCACCCGTTCCAGGGCCAGGAGGTAGAAGGGAAGCTCCGCAAGGCCCATGCGGCTTCCCGGGTCGTACCAGGAGGGCATGGGGCTGTGGTCGGTAAAGACCAGCCCTTCTAGCCCCTTTTTCCGGGCCTGGAAGAGGTACTCCTCCGGCGCACCCTCCGCGTGGCCGCAGAGGGGGGTGTGGACGTGGCTATCCACCATGCTCCCACTCTACCCGCACCAGCAGGCCCCGGTGGGCGAAGGCCACCACCTTTTCCCCCAGGGCCTGGAAGAGCTCCAGGGAAAGGAAGGGGTCTTCCTCCACCTCCCCCGCTTCCTGGACCAGATAAGGGGTAAAGGGGGGAAGGAGCTCAGGGTACCGGTCCAACACGGCCTCCACCTGAAAAGCCTCCGCCCAGAGGCGCTTCAGGGCGAAGAGGGCCTCCTGAGGGGTGGCGGCCAAAAGCCCCTCCCTACCCAGGGCCCGCACCACGAAAGGCCCCCGCCCCTTAAGGGCTTCCAGAAAGGCCTCCGCCCGCTCGGGCAGGAGGTAGCTTTCCCGGATGGCCCTCTTGGCCTCCTCCGCCGCCCAGAGGAGCCGTTCCTCGTCCACCCGCACCCCAAAGACCCCCGAAAAAAGCCGCGCGATCCGCTCGGGAAGGTTGTTCAGCCGGTAGAACTCCTCCTCCAGGGCCACCGCCCAGGTGGGGGCCAGGGGGAAGCCTAGGGCCTTGGCCCGTTGCAAAAGGGCCAGCTCCCCTAGGCTGGGGGCCCTTTCCAGGGGGGTTATTCCAGGGTCCGCCATAGGTACCAGGCCAGATGGCTGCGGTAGGGCCGGAAGGCCTCCCCCAAGGCCCTTAGGTCCCGGCCCTGCTCCCCGAAGAAGCGCAGCGCGGCCCGCGAGAGGCCCAGGTCGCCCACGGGCCAGACGTCGGGCCGTCTCAGGCCGAACATGAGGAACATCTCCGCGGTCCAGGGCCCCACCCCCCGGACCTGGAGGAGCCGGGCCTTCACCCCCTCGTCGTCCAAAGCCTCGAGGCCCACGAGAAGCCCCTCCAGGGCCTTCTCGGACAGGTGGCGCAGGGCCCGGGCCTTGGCCTGGGAGAGCCCCGCCCCCCGCAGGGCCTGAAGGGGCAGGGCGAGAAGGGCCTCAGGGCTAGGCTCCACCCGGCCCCAGAGCCGTCCCAGGATGGTCTTTGCGGCTTTGGTGGAAAGCTGCTGGCTCACGATGCTTTCCACCAGCACCCTAAAGGGGTCCTCCCGGGGGGCGGGGTTGGGGGCGAAGGGCGCCGGACCGAAGCGCCGGTGGAACACGCGGAGGAGGGGGTGCTCAAACAAACCGTACCCCTTCCGCCCGGGTGACCTTCCCCTGGTAGAGGAAGGCCACCTGGCGCAGGGCGGCCTGGAGGTCAAAGGGGGTGAGGGCGCTGGTGGCGTCCTCGGGGAGGACCACCTCGTACCAGCGCAGCGCCGCGGAGCCCGCGGTGTGCAGGACGCAGATGTTGGCCACGGTCCCCGTGACCACCACCCGCTTCACCCCCCAGAGGTGCAGGTAGTGGTCCAGGGGGGTGCCGTAGAAGGCGTCGTAGCGCACCTTTTGGATGATGAGGTCCCCCGGCGCCGGGCGGAGCTCTTCCAGGATCTCCGCCCCCCAGGTCCCGGCCACAGCGTGCCGGGGCCAGATCCTGAACTCGGGGTCGTCCTCCCGGTGCCAGTCCTGGGTGTAGACCACCCTGACCCCCTTGGCCCGGGCCTTCTCCAGGAGGTGGCGGATGGCGGGGACGCTTTTCGGGGCCTCGGGCACGAAGAGGGCCCCTTGGGGGTGGGCGAAGTCGTTTTGCATGTCCACCACGATGAGGGCGGTTTCCTGTGCGGGAAGCTCCAGGGCCTCCACCTTGGGGATTTCCGGCACTTCCACCATGCCCTCATTCTGCCACCCTTGACCGGGGGTGGGGGAGGGGCTACACTTTGGCGCATGAAAATACGGGACCTTCTCCGCCAGGGTCCCAGGCCCCTCTTTTCCTTTGAGTTCTTCCCCCCCAAGACGGAGGCGGGGGAGGAGGCCCTGTTCCGCACCATCGCCGAGCTCAAGGCCTTCCGCCCGGCCTTCGTCTCCATCACCTACGGGGCCATGGGGAGCACCCGCGCCCTAAGCGTGGCCTGGGCCCGGCGCCTTCTGGAGATGGGCCTCAACGCCCTAGCCCACCTCACCGTGGCCGGGCAGAGCCGGAAAGAGGTGGGGGAGGTGCTGGAGGGCCTGGTGGGGGCGGGGGTGGAGAACGTCCTGGCCCTCCGGGGGGACCCGCCCCAGGGGCAAAGGGTCTTCGTCCCCCACCCCGAGGGCTTCCGCTACGCCTCGGAGCTCGTGGCCTTCATCCGGGCCCGCTACGGGGAGGCCCTTTCGGTGGGGGGGGCGGCCTACCCCGAGGGCCATCCGGAAAGCCCGAGCCTCGAGGCCGACCTCCGCCACTTCAAGGCCAAGGTGGAGGCGGGGCTGGACTTCGCCATCACCCAGCTCTTCTTCAACAACGCCCACTACTTTGGCTTTTTGGAAAGGGCCAGGCGCCTGGGCATCGGGATCCCCATCCTGCCCGGGATCATGCCCATCACCAACTACCAGCAGCTCCGCCGCTTCACCGAGGTCTGCGGGGCTAGCATCCCGGGGCCCCTCCTTTCCCAGCTGGAGCGCCACCAGGACGACCCCAAGGCCATCCTGGAGATCGGGGTGGAGCACGCCACCCGCCAGGTGGCCGAGCTCCTGGAGGCGGGGGTGGAGGGCGTGCACTTCTATACCCTGAACAAGAGCCCCGCCACCCGCATGGTCCTGGAGCGGCTGGGCTTTAGACCGGAACCTCCTCCCCAAAGGACGCCAGGCTCACCGCCTGCCCCCTAAGGGCGAGGCGCTGCCCCAGGGCCAAAAGCTTTTCCTCTTCCCCGTGGACCAGGACCACCCGCTTCTGGCCGGAAAGCCAGTCTAAAAGTTCGTCCTGGCCCGCGTGCCCCGAGAAGCCGCCCAGGGTGTGGACCTCCGCCCTTAAGGGCACGGACTCCCCCAGGAGGGTGACCCGCTCTGGGCGGGCGATGATCTCCGCCCCCAGGCCCCCCCGGGGCTGGTAGCCCACGAAGACCAGGGCGTTTTTGGGGTCCCTGAGGCCCTGCTTCAGGTGGTGGAGGATCCGCCCCCCGTGGAGCATGCCGCTTCCCGCCAGGACCACCATGGGCCCGGGGCTTCGGGTCAGGGCCTTGGAGGCCTCCACGCCCTCCACCACCTCCAGGCCCCGGGGCCGAAAGGGGTTCTTCCCCTTGAGGAAGTGGGCCTGGACCTCCTCGCTGAAGTAGGGGACCAGCCGGGGGTAGAGCTCCAGCACCCGGCCCGCCATGGGGGAGTCCAGGTAGATGGGGGCCTTGGGCAGGAGGTGGCCGTTTTGGTAAAGGAGGTAGAGGATCTCCTGGGCCCTTTCCACGGCGAAGGTGGGGATGAAGACCTTTCCCCCCCGGCCCAGGACCCGCCCCAGGATCTCCAGAAACTCCGCCACCGTGGCGGCGAAGGGGCGGTGGGGCCGGTCGCCGTAGGTGCCCTCCGAGACCACCAGATCGGCTTTGGGGGGGAAGGAGGGGTCGGGGAGGACGGTCTTTTCCCGGTTGCCCAGGTCCCCGCTGTAGACCAGGGTCCGCCCCTCCCCTTCGGCCACCACGAAGGCGCTTCCCGGAAGGTGCCCCGCCTGGCCGAAGGAGAGGCTGAGGTCCCCCATCCGGAGCCACTCCCCGTACTCCAGGGGCCTTAGGTGGGCGTAGAGGGCCTCGAGGTCCTTCTCCTCAAAGAAAGGCTCCTCCATCACCCTTAAGGCGTCCTCCAGGACGATGCGCATGAGGAGGAGGGTGCCCCGGGTGGCGTAGACCGGCCCCCGGTAGCCCTCCCGAAAGAGGCGGGGGAGCCGGCCCACGTGGTCCAGATGGGCGTGGGTGAGGAGCACCGCCTCCAAGCTCCTCGGGTCAAAGCCCAGGGGCCCCCGGTTCCGCTCCTCCTTCTGCTGGAACATCCCGCAGTCCAGGAGGACCCGCCTCCCTTCCGCAAGGAGGAGGTGGCAGCTTCCCGTGACCTCCCGGGCGGCTCCAAAAGGTACGATGCGCACGCCCTTATCTTGACACTAAGGGGCCAGTGTGTTAGCCTATACCCTCGGACAGGGTCCCATCCCCGGTCCCGCCACCCTAGCTCAATCGGCAGAGCACCCGACTTGTAATCGGGGGGTTGGGGGTTCAACTCCCCTGGGTGGCTCCAAAAGGGCGCGTGGGCAGGTGCCCGAGCGGCCAAAGGGGACGGTCTGTAAAACCGTTGGCGCAAGCCTACGCTGGTTCGAATCCAGCCCTGCCCACCAAAAGGTGTGCCCGGCACACCGCCATGCGGGAGTAGCTCAGTTGGTAGAGCATCGGCTTCCCAAGCCGAGGGTCGCGGGTTCGAGTCCCGTCTCCCGCTCCACGAGCTCGCGTAGCTCAGCAGGTAGAGCACACCCTTGGTAAGGGTGAGGTCGCCGGTTCGAGCCCGGCCGCGAGCTCCATTTTTTTGACTGCCCTGGTGCCCCCAGGGCAGCTTTGGCGTGCAAGAAAGAAGGAGGACAGCGATGGCCAAGGGCGAGTTTATCCGCACGAAGCCTCACGTGAACGTGGGGACGATTGGGCACGTGGACCACGGGAAGACGACGTTGACGGCG
>FWWL01006873.1_pt1 | contig 16040 bp, 11 predicted proteins | sample 2228331 | NCBI WGS metagenome assembly FWWL01 (sample SAMEA103939775, study PRJEB20133) | metagenome
CGTGGTCAACGTGGCCTATGGTTCCAACGTTTACGTGTGGCTTTGTCCTTTCAAACTTTTGCTTTGCCATGGTTTACCTCCTTAAAATTTTAGCTTGCTGCTAATTTATACTCGCCCTGAGAGCGAGCAATTACCTGCTCTGCAATATTCTGCGGAACAACATCATAGTGGTCAAACTGCATTACGAAAACGCCGCGACCCTGCGTGAGAGATCTGAGTTGAGTTGCATAACCAAACATCTCTGCGAGTGGCACAAATGCTCTTATTACCTGTAGATTTGCCTTCTTCTCCATTCCCTCAAGTTTTGCTCTACGGCTGTTCAGGTCTCCAATCACATCACCCATATAGTCATCAGGGACTGTTACCTCAACCCTCATAACAGGCTCAAGAAGAACCGGCGAAGCTTTCTGTGCAGCGTCCTTGAATGCCATAGAACCAGCAATCTTGAATGCAATATCTGAGGAGTCAACAGGATGGAATGAACCATCAACGAGTGTGACTTTTACATCGACAACAGGATAGCCGGCAAGAACACCTGATTCCAGAGCTTCGCGAACACCTTTCTCTACTGACGGGATAAATTCTCGGGGAATAACTCCACCCACAATCTTATCTTCAAAAACAAATCCCTGACCTGGAGCAGGCTCGACATTGATAACGACATGGCCGTACTGACCGCGACCGCCTGTCTGTCTTACGTATTTAGCTTCGATATTGCTTACAGGCTTCGTTATTGTCTCCCTGTAAGCAACCTGCGGCCTACCGATGTTAGCACTGACGCCAAATTCTCTGGTTAAACGGTCAACAATGATTTCCAGGTGGAGCTCACCCATTCCCCAGATAAGCGTCTGGCCTGTTTCATTGTCGTAGCTTACCCTGAAAGTCGGGTCTTCCTCAGCAAGTCTTGCCAGTGCCTGGCTGAGCTTGTCCTGATCAGCCTTTGTCTTGGGTTCAATAGCAACATTAATTACAGGGTCAGGAAATTCCATTGATTCAAGGATTATTGGACTGTCCTTTGTGCAGAGAGTGTCTCCAGTGGTAGTATCCTTCAATCCAACAGCAGCAACAATTTCGCCTGCTGTAGCATCTTCTCTTTCCTCTCTCCTGTTTGCATGCATGAGAAGGATACGGCTAACCCTTTCGTCCTTTTCTTTGGTTGCATTGTAAACATAGGAGCCGGAAGTTATTTTTCCGGAATAAACACGGAAGAATGTGATCTTACCTACGTACGGATCAACCATCACCTTGAACGCAAGCGCGGTGAATGGTTCTTTTTCATCAGGCTTTCTTTCCACTTCCTCCCCAGTCTTCGGATTGATACCTTTTACAGGTGGAAGGTCAAGCGGTGAAGGAAGGTAATCTATAACAGCATCAAGGAGAGGCTGTACTCCTTTGTTCTTAAATGATGAACCGCAGAACACCGGAGTTATCTTTGCTGCAAGTGTGCCTTTTCTTATAGCAGCTTTGATTTCTTCTTCTGAGAGTTCCTGGCCCTCAAGGTATTTCTCCATGAGTTCGTCTGAAAACTCCGCTGCATGTTCTATAAGCTGCATCCGGTATTCTTCAGCCTGATCAACATAATCTGCAGGAATATCACGGTACTCATACTTGTTACCTTTATCGTCAACCCAGTAAATGGATTTCATTTTCACAAGATCGATAATTCCTTCAAACTGATCCTCTGCGCCAATCGGAAGTTGCATGATTACAGGGACTGTGTAGAGCCTGTCTTTCATCTGCTCAATAACAGCAAAGAAATCTGCTCCTATCCTGTCCATCTTGTTTACATAGGCAATTCTTGGTACACCATACTTATCAGCCTGACGCCAGACGGTCTCTGACTGAGGCTCCACACCACCGACAGCACAGAAAATTGCAATAGCGCCGTCAAGAACTCTTAAAGAGCGTTCTACCTCTACAGTGAAGTCCACGTGCCCGGGTGTATCTATAATATTAATTCGATGATCGCGCCAGAAACAGGTTGTTGCAGCAGAGGTAATAGTAATACCCCTTTCCTGCTCCTGTGGCATAAAGTCCATAGTTGCGGTTCCTTCGTGAACTTCACCAATCTTGTGTGTACGACCGGTATAAAAGAGAATTCTTTCAGTAGTCGTGGTCTTTCCGGCATCGATATGCGCCATAATACCGATATTTCTTATCATATTGAGAGGAACTCTCTTCACTTAGATAAACCTCCTACCAGCGATAGTGTGCAAAAGCTCTGTTTGCTTCTGCCATTCTGTGTAAATCTTCTTTCTTTTTAAAGGCAGTGCCTGTCTCGTTGTAAGCATCGAGGATTTCATCGGCAATCTTCAGATACATTGCCTTTCCAGTTTTATCTCTTGCTGCTTCAACAATCCATCTGATTGCAAGTGTGTAGCTGCGCCTGGGCTCCACTTCAACAGGAACCTGATAGGTTGCACCTCCAACTCTCCTTGGTCTAACCTCGAGCTGCGGCCTTACGTTTTCAATTGCTTTATGAAAAACTGCAAGGGGATCTTCGCCAGTTCTTCTTTTGATCTCATCAAAAGCGCTATAGACTATCCATTCGGCAACGCTTTTCTTGCCGTCCTGCATGATTTTATTTATAAGTTTGGTCACAAGAACATCACCATATATAAGATCCGGTTTCACTTCTCTTTTTGGTACAGGTCCTCTACGCGGCATTTCTACACTCCTTATGATTTAGGTCTACGTGCGCCGTATTTTGAACGTGACTGCTTTCTTCCTTCAACGCCGGCTGCATCGTAAACGTTTCTGATAATTTTGTATCTTATACCCGGCAGGTCTTTTACTCTTCCGCCCCTGATGAGCACAATTGAGTGTTCCTGAAGATTGTGTCCCTCGCCGGGAATGTAGCAGGTAACTTCCTGCCCGTTAACAAGTCTTACTCTCGCAACTTTTCTCAATGCCGAGTTTGGTTTCTTGGGCGTGGTCGTGTAAACACGCACGCACACTCCACGCTTCTGAGGATTGCCCTCAAGCGCTGGCGTCTTAGTTTTCCATTTTGTTTTTTCTCTTCCTACTCTGACTAACTGGTTAATCGTCGGCATACAAAAACTCCTTTACCTCTGATAAGACTGTTAAACAGCGAAAATGTGCCTCTTTTTGAAGAGACACAGCCAATAAGTATATTCAACTTCAAAGTACATGTCAACAAAAAAGGGCTCCAAATTTCTCACTCTGAAATCTGGAGCCCCAATCGCTTACTTATTAATTATCAGAAACTTCAATGTCGGCTGAATCTTCGCCGATGCTCTTTAAAGCATCGAGTTCAAGTGTTTCGGCACCCTTCTCCTTTATCTGGTACTTTTCTCGTATCTCCTCTGCTCTCTTTAAAAATTCAAGCTCTTCTTTTGTATGAAGAATTCTCGGTTCGATATTTGCATTTGAAGGAAAGCCTGTTCCTGCAGGTATGCACTTACCGATGATGACATTTTCTTTGAGTCCTCTGAGGTAATCGACTGCACCCTTGATTGCGGCTTCAGCAAGAACTCTTGTAGTCTCCTGGAATGAAGCAGCTGAGAGCCAGCTATCTGTCTTCCTTGCAGCATCCATAATGCCGAGGAGTGCGATTTCACCCTTGGCAGGTTTAAGGCCCTTCTTCTTGAGATTCAGGTTCTCATTTATGAACCTGATTCTATCCACATACTGACCGGGCAGGAAATCGCTATCGCCTGGATCAAGAACAATCACACGTTTAAGCATCTGCCTGATGATAATCTCAAAGTGCTTGTCATCAATATGCGCGCCTTCTGTTGTATAAACTGACTGGTTCTCTTTAATCATATGAAGAAGGGTTTCCTCAATTCCTCTGTATTTCAGGAACTCTCTTGCCTCAGGTTTTGTTGTTGAAAGCGGTGCGGCAACTTTCTCCATCTTGCTCACTGTTTCTGTTCTCAATTCAGTATCTTTTGGAATTTCAAACCTGTGCAATCTATCTTTTCTCTTAACAACGATGAAGTAAGCAGGATCAACTTTTTCTACTTTCACATTTACTTCTGCCGGTGCTTTAACTTCGATATCTCCTTGCTCTGTATCTACAAGAACATCGCCTTTGAAGACACCGCTTTCAGGAGCGACCGCAAGCTTTACGTCGGCAGGAAGAATATATGTTGTTGATTCGCCATCATCATTTATGATATCAATTCTCAGAGTATGCTTATCTTCGTGAACCTCAACAATACCGTCGTAATCGGCTTTAACCAGTTCAGGATCTAAGCGGGCAATGACCTCGCCTTTCTTAGCCTGTCCTTCGCTGATGAGCGTTTCAGAGCTCATAGGAAGTTTATACCTTATCTCGTTACCTTTCTTATCAGTCAGCACAACAACTTTACGAGCTCCGATCTTTTCAACCCAGGAAACTTTAGGCCTTAAGAAAGCATCCACGACCTCGACTGAGGCAACTTCACCGTTAGTGGCTCTATCCTCTCTTCTCACTTCGAGATCGACGGCTCCTAAGAGTCTGTATTTGAGCTCTGTAAATCTACCGCGAATAGAAATAACCTCTACGGTTGGATACGGTTCCATTCTTAATTTATCTATACCTTCTACCTTTAGATATCCTTCAAATCCTGCAGCAACCTCCAGCTTTTCTGCAGCAATTTTCACAAGTCGCTCATTCTTGAATACTTCATCGCCATCGCGCTTGGTAAGTTCGACAGCGCCTGGCAGCTCATACCTTACATTAATGTGTCTGCCTAAGATCTTAAGTATCTTTCTTGCAGGAACAACATCGATTTCGACTGTTCCATCAAAATCGGCAGCAATCTTTCTGCCTCCTGCCTCAGCCACTGTTTTACCTTTTTTAACCGCAGCACCTTCGCTGACTTTCAGATTGAGGCCGCCATAAACAAAATGTTCGACCTGCTTACGATCAGATTTGATTCTGATAATTGTTCTTTCAGGAACCTCAGTGACAGAAAGAACGCCGTCAATATCTGCGATTACACTTTCAGTATCGATTTCAGCAACAGCCTCAGCTTTATTTACAAATCTTCCTGATTTATAACCCTTGCGCAATTTTGCGCCTTTTGGCAGTTCATAAGTGGCTCTTATATCTTCACCTTTTCTGCGAACTCTGATTATCTTCTTGCCGCTTACGTTGTAAGTTTCAACATCCCCATCGGCTTTAGCTGTAATAACAACTTTCTTCGGCTTGGATATCAATCTCTCACCTGCAGCAACAAAATCGCCTGGCTTTATTCTGAGCTCAACATCAGAAGGAAGTTCGTACTTGACCTCTTCTTTTCCGTCCTCACTCGTAATTACGATTATTTTTCTGCCATCGGCCTCACGAATTTCGGCTGTGCCTGAGATGTCTGCTTCTATCTTATCTTTATCGATCTCTGCAATTACTGTTCCTCTTTCAACGCTTCCAGAATCAATTTTTAGCTCTGCTTTTCCGGAAATTTCATAACTTTCTTCGGTTCCATCATATCCTTTAAAGAGAATTACCGTTCTTCCACCTATTTCCTCAATCTCAGCAGTTCCATCGAAATCGCTTACCACGGACTCACTCATAAATTCTGCCAGCAGATCGTCTCTCATTACTTCCTGTCCATCAGCCACCATCAATCTGATGTCTGTGCTTCCAGGAAGAACATAAGTAATCTTTTTGCTGTCAGCTTTGAGAGTAAGAATGGTTCTCGGGTTAATATCGTCTATCTCAACGAATCCGGAAACGTCAGCAACGATCTTGTTCTTGCCAGATACAGCAAGCACTGTGCCGGCTTCAATAAACTCGCCGTTGGCAACTTTTATTTCTACATCAGAAAGCTCGTAGCGCGCCTTGGTTTCTTTATTTCTTATCCTGATAACCTTCTTTGCCGGCACTTCTTTAATGGATACAACTCCATCAAAATCTGCTTTAAGCTCAACCTCTGCAGGTCTCGAGACAAGTATCTGGCCCTTCTCAACTCTATCACAGTGCTTGGTAGTGAATTTGACATTTTCGGGAAGAATGTACTCTACTGTCTCTCCTTTCTCAATCTTTAAGTGCAGCCTTGCGCCAACGCTCTCTTTGATGCTCCCGAGCTTACCGCGTGAAAGGCCTTCAACTTTTGGAAGACCGTGTGTAATGTCTTTACCACCGGCTCCACCAACGTGGAAAGTTCTCATGACAAGCTGAGTTCCAGGCTCACCGATTGACTGGGCAGCAATGATACCGACAGCCTCACCAATCTCAACTGGTTTTCTCTCTGCCAGCGCCCAGCCGTAACACTTCTGGCATATACCGTGATCAGCAAAACAGTAGAACGGGCTTCTTACTTCAATCTCCTGAATGCCGGCAGCCCATATTGCCTCAGCTTTTTCTTCGTCAATGTAGTCATTCATCTCAACTATGACTTCACCGGTCTCAGGGTGAACAATCGGTTTTGAAGCAACACGTCCCACAATCCAGCGATTTGCTTTGCGCTCTCCAGTTTCAATCTCAAATGTGTACATTTTGCGTCCAAGTGTGGTGCCGCAGTCTTCCTGAGTAATAATGATGTCATGGCTGACATCGACAAACTGTCTTGTCAGGTATCCTGCTTTTGCGGTTCTTAAAGCGGTGTCTACAATACCCTTTCTTGCGCCGTGAGTGGATATGAAGTACTCAAGCACACTTAAGCCTTCACGAATGTTTGATGTAATCGGATGTTTGATATATTCACCTTTCGGGTTCTGGAAAAGTCCTCGCATTCCTGCAAGCTGATAAATCTGCTTGATATTGCCTCGAGCTCCCGAGTAAGCCATGATGTAGAGAGGATTAAACTTATTGAACGACTCGACCATCTTGTTTGTTACTTCGTCTACGGCTTTGTTCCAGATAGAAATTCTGTTTTCATCGAGCTCTTTCTGAGAAATCATACCGAGCTGGTAGTTAAGTCGCTGCCTCTTATCTTCTTCTTCTGCCCGCTGAATGATCTCCCACTTTTCTTTTGGAATAACCATATCGTCAATACCGATGGTAATTCCGGGCTTTGTTGCGTACTTAAATCCTAACTCTTTGATTGCATCGAGAACTTCTGCGACTTTAGCATTTGAGTACTTTCTGATGAGGTTTGCAATGAGAGCGTGAAGGTCGTTCTTTGTGAATTCGCGATTTTCGAAAGGCCAGTCATCCGGAAGAGCGTTATTAAAGATGATTCGGCCAATCGTTGTTCTTACCCTTTCGCCATTGTAACCATGGTTGAAAAGCCTTACCTCAATAGGCGCTCTAACAGAGATTTCCCCAACCTCATAAGCATAGAGTGCGTCCTCAAATGAATTAAAGTATTTGTTTGCGCCTTTCTCTTCTTCTGGGTTTTCAGATTCGGCGGTCAAATAGAAAACGCCAAGAATAATATCCTGCGAGGGCGCTGAAAGAGGTTTACCGTGCGCAGGCGAAAGAATGTTATTGGTTGAAAGCATAAGAAGCCTTGCTTCTGCCTGTGCTTTCTGTGAAAGCGGCAGATGAACTGCCATCTGGTCTCCGTCAAAGTCTGCGTTGAACGGCGGGCAGACAAGCGGATGAATCTGAATTGCTTTTCCTTCGATAAGCTTCGGTTCAAATGCCTGAATACTGAGTCTGTGAAGTGTGGGTGCTCTGTTCAAAAGAACCGTTTTGTCTGCAATTACATCTTCAAGAGCATCCCAGACAACCGGTTTTTCAGCATCGACAAGTTTTCTTGCCTGCTTAATGTTCTGAGCATGTCCGAGCTCAACAAGTCTTCTCAGCACAAATGGTTTAAACAGCTCAAGTGCCATTATCTTTGGAAGACCGCACTGGTGAAGCTTAAGCTCGGGACCAACAACAATTACTGAACGGCCGGAGTAGTCCACTCTTTTACCGAGAAGATTCTGACGGAAACGACCCTGCTTTCCTTTAAGAATATCAGAGAGGGATTTGAGCGGTCTGCCATTACCATCAGTAATTGGCCTCAGTGCTTTAGTATTATCAAAGAGAGCATTTACTGCTTCCTGAAGCATTCTTTTTTCGTTGTTAAGAATCAGTTCAGGAGCTCTTAGCTCAACAAGTCTTTTGAGTCGGTTGTTTCTGTTAATCACTCTTCTGTAAAGATCGTTCAAGTCAGAGGTTCCAAATCGACCGCCATCGAGCTGAACCATCGGTCTCAAATCAGGTGGAAGAACAGGAAGAACATCGAGAATCATGTATTCAGGCTTGGTCCCGCTCTTTAAGAAACCATTGATGATTTCGAGCCTCTTTACCTGCTTTGCAATATTCAAACTCTTGGATTCTGCAATTTCTCTTTTTAGCTTTTCTGCTTCTTCTTCAAGATTGAGTTTCTTAAGCATATATTTGATTGCTTCAGCACCTGTTCCGCTCCTAAAATAATCGCCAAATGTTTCTTTGAGTTCGCTGTAGATATCGTAGGTGGACTCATCAAAAAGCTCGCCCGGCTTTAAGTTTTTGAATCTCTCAAATGCTTCCCTGAGCCTGTCTTTTTCGCGTTCCGCCTCAGCTCTTATTTCTGCTACTCTCTGCTGTCTTTCTTTTAAGAGGTTTTTCTTCCTTGCTTTTATTTTCGCTTTCTCGGTTTTGCTCTCTACCGCCTCGATAGCCTCATCAAGCTTCTGAATTTCTTTCTGTATTTCTTCCTCTTCAATGGCAATTTCTCTTTCTTTTTCCTCATCGATTCGTTTGAGTTCATCGTGAAGCGCTTTTTCGAGTCCTGGAAGATCCTGAGCGCGGCGCTCCTCATCAACATCAAGAATTATGTACTTCGTAAATGAGATAATGTCATTTACAACACTCGTTTTTAAGTCAAGCAGACGAGCAATAATAGGTCTCACCTTTACGAACCAGATGTGAGCGACAGGAGCCGCAAGCTCGATGTGTCCCATGCGGTAGCGTCTGACTTCAGATTTTGTAACCTCAACGCCGCATCTTTCACAGACAATACCCTTATATCTGGGTTTTTTGTAATGACCGCAGGAACACTCGTAGTCCTTTACCGGTCCGAAGATCCTTTCGCAGAAAAGACCGTCTCTTTCTGGTTTAAAAGTTCTGTAGTTAATGGTTTCTGGTTTCTTGACTTCTCCATGAGACCAGGATCTGATGTCCTCAGGAGAAGCTAAAACTACTTTTACAGAACTTATTTTGTTGATGTCGGCCAAGATCTGACCCTCCTTTTAAATTCCTTAATATTGCTTTTCTCGTTAATTGTTAGGCGCTTTCGCCCTCGTAATTTTCGGTTGGAAGGATACCAGCTGTGCGAAGCTCCTCATCTGTATAAACTAATTCGCCGGGATATTCGTAGAACGGTTTTTCTCTCTTAAGTTCCTCTTCCTCGTCTATGACCACTGGCTTATTGTTCTGATCATAGACAATAACATTTATTGCAAGACTCTGAAGTTCCTTTACAAGAACCTTAAATGCTTCAGGAACGTCGGATTCCGGAATATTTTCACCCTGAACAATGGCTTCATACGCCTTGATTCTACCGGTGGTATCGTCAGACTTTATTGTAAGCATCTCCTGAAGAGTGTGTGCAGCTCCATGAGCTTCAAGCGCCCACACTTCCATTTCTCCGAATCTCTGTCCGCCAAACTGAGCTCTACCACCAAGCGGCTGACGCGTAACAAGCGAGTAAGGACCAACAGATCTGGCATGAATCTTATCATCAACCATATGGATAAGCTTGAGCATATAGATGTAACCGACTGTGACAGGCTGTTCAAAAGGTTCGCCTGTTCTACCATCGTAGAGTTTTACTTTTCCTGTTCTGGGAAGACCGGCTTTTTCAAGCGCGTCCTTGATTTCTTCCTCAGTTGCTCCCTCGAAAACAGGAGTCGCCACAAAATCGGGTCTTCCTTCTTTCTTTGCTTCCTCAGTAAACCCTTTAGCTGCAGCCCATCCCAGATGAGTTTCAAGAATCTGCCCCACGTTCATACGGGATGGAACGCCAAGGGGGTTGAGGATGATATCGACTGGAGTACCGTCTTCAAGGAAAGGCATGTCCTCTTCAGGAACAATTATCGAAATAACACCTTTGTTTCCGTGTCGACCGGCAAGCTTATCGCCAACTGAAATCTTTCTCCACTGAGCCACATAAACTCTTACGAGCTTTAAGACACCTGGATTTAAGTCATCGCCTTTTTCACGATCAAATATTCTGATATCAATTACCTTTCCACCTTCGCCGTGAGGAACCCTGAGCGAGGTGTCCCTTCTTTCTTTTGTCTTATCCTGGAAAATTGCTCTCAGAAGTCTCTCTTCAGGAGTAAGCTCGGTTTCCGCTTTCGGTGTGGCTTTTCCGACAAGAATATCATTTGGACCAACCACAGCACCGATTCGTACGATTCCGTTTTCATCAAGATTTCTCAAAGAATCTTCAGATGCGCCTGGTATTTCTCTTGTGATTTCTTCGGGCCCGAGCTTCGTGTCTCTTACTTCAACTTCATACTCTTCAATATGAATTGATGAAAGCAGGTCTTCTTTCACAAGCCTTTCACTGATGATGATAGCGTCCTCATAGTTGTATCCTTCCCACGGCATAAAAGCAACAAGAAGGTTTCTACCAAGAGCCAGTTCGCCTGAATCCGAGGCAGGCCCATCTGCAATTACATCGCCCTGTCTGACTTTATCTCCAACCCTCACATACGGACGCTGATTGAAGCAAGTTGCCTGATTGGTTCTTTCGAACTTCTCAAGTCTGTATTCAATTTCTTTGCCGCCATTGGATGGCTTTATCCGTATGAGATCTGAGGAAACATATGTTACAGTTCCTTCGACTGTCTCATCTCCATAAAGCGATTTTGGATCAAAGATAATTACGTCCTTTGCATCAACAACAGCTTTGTGCTCAACGCCTGTTCCGATATAGGGAGCCTCAGGCCTTATCAGCGGAACTGCCTGACGTTGCATATTTGCACCCATAAGCGCTCTGTTTGCGTCGTCGTGTTCAAGGAACGGAATTAAAGATGCAGATACAGAAACTATTTGCATAGGAGAAAGGTCAATGAAATCGATTTCTTCGGGCTTGTAAAGTTCAACCTCTCCTCTACTGCGGCAAAGCACTTCTTCCTCAAGAAACTCTCCGGTTTTCGGGTCGAATTTCGCATTTCCATGCGCAATAACCGCTTTCTCTTCTTCATCTGCAGTAAGCCATACTATCTTATCGGTTACTCTTCCGTTCTCTACTTTTCTGTATGGTGTCTCAATAAATCCATAATCGTTAATCTGAGCGAAGGTTGTAAGAGAAGTAATAAGTCCAGCATTCTGACCTTCTGGAGTCTCTATGGGACAAATTCTTCCATAGTGAGAGGGGTGAACATCTCGAACCTCAATTTTTGCACCCTCTCTCGTGAGTCCCCCTGGACCCAATGCTGAAAGTCTTCTTCTGTGCGTAAGAGAAGAAAGCGTGTTTGTCTGCTCCATGAGCTGGAAAAGCTGACCGGTGCCGAAGAATTCCTTTAGCGTTCCTGCGATGATTCTGTGGTTTATTAAGCTTCCGATTGAAGTTGTTTCGGGATCGATAACTTTTTTCTCTCTGATCTGCTTTATCATTCTCATAAGGCCGGTTCTGAACTGATTCTGAACAAGCTCTCCTGCGGTTCTTACGCGTTTGTTTGCAAGGCTGTCAATATCATCAAACATCAATTCAGGATTTCCATAAGAAAGCTTGAGCAGGTAATCAATCGCCTCAAGAATATCTTCTGGGGTTAGATGCACCACTTCCTCTGGAATATTCAGACCAAGTTTCTTGTTTATTTTGTATCTTCCAACGCTATCGAGGCTGTAACGCTCCGAAGAGAAGAAAGTGAGCTGGAAAAGCCTCATGGCATCGTCAGCTCTGAATACCTCACCTGGTTTTAAAACCTTATAGATTTCGCGCAGGGCATCTTCCTGTGCTCTTCTGTGAAATTCTGCCTCATTGCTCTTCAAAGCGAAATCGCCTTCAAGAACTTCATACTTTTCTATAAGTTCTTTAGCCCTATCCTTAAGGCGCTTGATACGATCTTTATCCTCGGGATCAACTGTAAGAACTTCGAGGTCGCCAAAGAGTCCTATTGCATACAGAATACTGACAATTGGAATTTTTCCTTTTTTATTGAGTCGTGCAAATAATTTTTCTTTTCGGTCGTAGACGATGTCTAACCAGGCACCTCGAGAAGGGATGATCGTGCAGATATTTTCATCAGGATTTTTTTCAGGTTCGTTTATGAAATATATTCCCGGAGACCTGATAAGCTGTGAAACTATTACTCTTTCAGTACCGTTAACAACGAAGGAACCTTTATCAGTCATCCATGGTATGTCAGCAATAAATATATCTCTTTCAGTGTGGCTTTCGCCCGTTTCTTTGTTTATGAGTTCGATATCTACGCGAAGAATTCTTGAGTAAGTCAGATCCTTTTCTTTGCACTCTTTTGGAGTGTGTTTGGGTTTTTCAAGTCTGTAATCGCGGAACCAGAGTTCATATTTTTCAGTATAGTCTCTGATAGGATTGGCTCCGTCAAGAACTTCCCATATTCCTTCTTTTTCAAACTTCTCCCAGGACTTCAGTTGAATGTCAAGAAAGTTCAGCGGCTCAATAAGCTGCGGAATTTTAGCAAAAGAATGCCTCTCACGTATATTTGAGGCTTTAGGCACATAAATCACTCCCTCTGATTTTTGTGGAAACGCAAAGGAACATTTTAAAATAGAAAATGCAAACAGTCAACGAAACACCTCTCGTGTCTCGTTGACTGCTCGCGGTATTCACTTTTCATAAATTTTATTATACTACTTAATTTCGACTGTTGCTCCAGCTTCTTCAAGAAGTTTTTTGGCCTCTTCAGCCTCTTCTTTATTAACGCCTTCTTTGACAGGTTTTGGAGCGTTATCAACAAGGTCTTTTGCCTCTTTAAGTCCGAGGTTTGTGAGCTGGCGTACAACTTTGATGACCTGGATCTTGTTGTTTCCTGCGGACTGAAGAATTACGTCAAAGCTTGTCTTTTCTTCTTCAGCGGCTGGTGCAGCTCCTCCGGCAGCTGGTGCTGCAGCAATAGCTACGGGTGCCGCAGCTGATACACCGAATTCTTCCTCGAGCTTCTTAACAAGCTCGGAAACTTCAATAACTGTGAGAGACTTGATAGCCTCAAAAATTTCGTCGACGGTAAGCTTCTTCTCTGTCATCTTTCCTCCCTTTCTTTTCTGCCCTTACTGGGCTTCTTTTTGTTTTGCAATTTCTGAAAGTGCTATCGCAAGACCTCTAACAGGTCCATTGATGACTGAAACAAGTCCGTAAAGCGGAGATTTGAGAGAACCAAGCAGTTTTGCAATAAGCTCTTCTTTCGGTGGAAGCATTGCAAGATCTTTGATTTTTCTGGCTTCGAACACGTGGCCGTCTACGATTCCGCATTTAAGAACGAGTTTATCGTTTTCCTTTGAAAAGTCATGAAGAACTTTTGCAGCTTTTACAGCATCTTCTTTGACATAAACAATTGCATTAGGTCCCGAAAGATACTCTTCAATGTTTGGCATCTCAAGGTTCTTAAGAGCAATCTCAAGAAGAGTGTTTTTGATTACCTTAAGTTCGGAGTCAGCTTCTTTAAGCTTCCTTCTCAAGTTGGTGATATCTGCTACAGTCAGTCCTTTGTACTCAACAATGAAGAAATGCTGATTGCTCTGAAGCTTTTCGACTATTTCGTTGTACAGCTCCAAATTCTTTGCGCTTGGCATATCTCCTCCAATAAAAAAGCCTCCCGCAGAACAGCAGGAGGCATATTACTCAGTATTATCCTCCAGCCTCGGCAGGATATTTAAGCTTGCTTTTCTAAGCAAGCACCTGCTGTCTGCGGCTTCTATTTAAACAGAGAAAAATTTTATCCTATAACAGAAATAAGTCAACAAAAATTTTTATTCTTCTCGCAAATCTCTCAGTGAGTTAGGATCAACTTTTATGCCGGGACCCATTGTCGATGATAGCGTACAGCTCTTAATATATTTGCCTTTTGCTGCAGCTGGCTTATTCTTGATGATTTCAGTAACCAGAGCCACAAAGTTATCGTACAGCTGTTTGAAGTCAAAACTTACTTTACCAATTGGAACGTGGATGTTACCGCTTTTATCAGTTCTGTACTCGACTTTACCTTTTTTGAACTCTTCGACTGCCTTCGCAACATCCTGAGTTACAGTTCCAACTTTAGGGTTTGGCATAAGACCGCGCGGACCAAGAATCTTACCGAGCCTCGAGACGATTTTCATCATATCAGGTGTGGCAATTGCGACATCAAAGTCGAGGAAACCTTCTTTTTCGATCTTATCTACAAGTTCCTCGGCACCTACGTAATCTGCGCCTGCGCTTTCGGCTTCTCTTGCCTTCTCTCCTTTTGCAAATACAAGCACTCTTGCAGACTTACCAGTTCCATGTGGAAGGCTTACTGTGCCCCTGAGCTGCTGATCTGCCTGGCGGACATCAAGTCCAAGATTCATGTGAACTTCTACAGTCTCGTCGAAATTTGCTGTTGCGGTCTCTTTTACAAGCTTTACAGCTTCTTCCGGCTCATAAAGCTTGTTTCTGTCAATTTTTTCAAGAGCCGCACGATACTTCTTTCCTCTTTTCATACTTCAAAACCTCCCGTGGTAAATTTCGAAGCTCTAAAAAAGCTTCTCCCACTTCAATCTCAAAAAATTAATCTACGACTTCAACGCCCATGCTGCGGGCAGTGCCCTCGATAATCTTCATCGCAGCTTCAATATCGTTGGCATTCAAATCCGGCATCTTTATCTCAGCTATTTCTCTTATTTGATCCCTGGTAATCTTTCCGACTTTATTTTTATTTGGCTCACCGCTACCTTTTTCAAGCCCAATCGCTTTCTTTATAAGTACTGCTGCAGGAGGCGTCTTTGTGATAAATGTAAAAGACCTATCCTCGTAAACTGTGATTTCAACAGGAATGATTAGGCCTTTCTGATCTTTTGTCTTTTCGTTGTATGCTTTGCAGAATTCCATAATGTTTACGCCATGCTGTCCGAGTGCGGGACCAACTGGTGGTGCGGGGTTTGCTTCACCAGCCGGTATCTGCAACTTGATAACAGCAATCACTTTCTTTGCCATCTAAAACATCCTCCTGTAATTTCCTAAATTTTCTCAACCTGATCGTAACTTAATTCTACAGGCGTTTCTCTTTCAAATATAGTTACAAGCACTTTTAGTTTCTGGTGCTCTGGATTCGACTCAATAACAGTTCCATGAAAGTCAGTGAGCGGACCTGAAATGATCCTTACAGTCTCACCTTCTTCAAACTGAATTTTTGGTTTCGGTTTTTCAGTTTTTATTCGAGAAAGAATCTTTGCCACTTCATGGTCGCTTAACGCGGGTGGCTTTGCACCACCGACAAATCCGGTCACACCTGGTGTATTTCTAACAACATACCAGGTATCATCGTCCATAACCATCTTTACAAGCAAATACCCGGGAAATACTTTTTTCTGAACCGTCTGCCTTCTTCCCTGTTTTACCTCAATCAAGGTCTCGGTGGGGATAAGAACCTCAAGGATCTTATCCTGCATGCCGAATTTTTCGATTCTTTTCTCGAGCAATTCTCTGGCTTTATTTTCCTGTCCTGAATAAACATGTATTACATACCATCTGGCTCTATTGCTCATTTACTGTCCTCCGGTTAACGCCGCAGTTACAACTTTAAGTAACTGGATAAGAATCTGATCAACAACTCCGACATAAACTATAAAGAAAGCAACGACAGCAAGAACAAGGGCTGTCGACGAGAAAACCTCATCTTTCGAGGGCCAGGTAACCCGCTTCATTTCAAGCCTTACATCTTTAAAGTAGGTTGTAAGGCTTGATGCGCCTGCCGTGCTCTTTCTCGAAGAATTCTTTTTTGCATTAGCCTTTTTAGCAGGAGACTTAACTTTAGTTTTTGCGCTCTTTCCGCTCTTTTTTGCTTCTGTCTTTTCCTTTGCCATTCCCTATCCCTCTTCTTAAAGCAATAAAAAAATGCTGGCAGGCCTGGAGGGACTCGAACCCCCAACCCCCGGATTTGGAGTCCGGTGCTCTAACCAAGTTCGAGCTACAGGCCTACGCTTTTCCCATTCTTAATGCTCTCTA
>FWWL01006874.1_pt1 | contig 16039 bp, 15 predicted proteins | sample 2228331 | NCBI WGS metagenome assembly FWWL01 (sample SAMEA103939775, study PRJEB20133) | metagenome
CGCCGCCCGCCCCAGCGTCGGCGTCGGCGTGGGAGCCGGCATCGTGGTCGCCCCGCGCGTCGTCCGCGCCTCGCGCACGAACGGCCAGCCGGGCGTCGATGAACCCGCCCGCGTGCCCTTTCCGCCGGCGAGCGCCCCCGCACCGGCCCTGCTGCGCCTGACGACCGCCGAAGCGCCGAAAGCCTGGTGTGCCGGCGAGACCGTGATCGGCGGTTTCTGCGTGGTGAACTGAGGCGTCAGCCTCAGCCCGTGCGCGCCACGCGCCCCTCAAGCGGATAGGCGGGGTCGCTGTAGCCCGGCGTCGAGGGATGGCCGGCCGGCACCAGCCCGTCCACCAGCGCCTCGTCCTCGGCCGAGAATGTGATGTCCAGCGCAGCCAGATAGGCCTGCCACTGCTCCAGCGTGCGCGGGCCGGCGATCGCCGCCGTCAGCAGCCGGTTGTTGAGCACCCAACCGACCGCGAACTGGATCGGCGTCATGCCGCGCGCCGCCGCATGCGCCTTGATCGTCTGCGCGATGACGAGGCTCTCCTGCCGCCATTCGGTCTGCATGATGCGCTTGTCGCCGCGCGCCGCGCGCGTACCCTGCTGCGGGGCCGCGCCGGGCTCGTATTTGCCGGTCAGCACGCCGCGCGCCAGCGGCGAATAGGAGGCGACGCCGAGCCCATAGAAGCCGCAGGCCGGCAGATGCTCGACCTCCGGCATGCGGTTCATCGCGTTGTAATAGGGCTGGCTGACCACCGGCCGGTCGATGCCGAGTTCGTCGCAGAACCGGCAGATCTCGGCGACGCGCCAGGCGCGGTAGTTGGAGACGCCGAAATAGCGGATCTTGCCTTGGCGCACGAGATCACTGAGGGCGCGCACGGTCTCGGCCAGTGGCGTGTCATGGTCCTCCTTGTGGAGGTAATAGATGTCGATGAAATCCGTGCCCAGCCGCCTCAGGCTGTCCTCGCAGGCCTGCATCACCCATTTGCGCGAGAGGCCGGCGCGGTTGGGCCCCTCGCCGATCGGGTTGGCCAGCTTGGTCGCCAGCACCCAGTCATGGCGATGGGCCGCGATGGCGCGGCCGGTGATCTCCTCCGAGCGGCCCTCGGTATAGGCGTCGGCCGTATCGATGAAATTGATCCCGGCCTCGCGCGCGTGATCGACGATCAGCCGCGATTCCGCTTCGCCGGTCGCGCCGCCAAACATCATGGTGCCGAGGCAGAGCGGCGAGACCCTGAGGCCCGAGCGGCCGAGCTGACGATAGTCCATGGGGATGCTCCTGCGAATGTGAGGTGTCGAGCCTGCCCCAGCCCGACCTGACGCGCCAGCGCCCCTGTGCATGCGCTCCATGCGGAGCGCCGGAGCGGCCGCGGCGAGTGCAAGGAAATGCTTAACCTTTCCTGTCACCCTGCTGCATCGCCTCGTTTGGCATCCCACCACGCAACCCATGACGCTCGCCGCGCTCGCCCAGAACCAGCTCCTGACCACGCTGCTGGACGCACTCCAGCCGGCGACGGCTCTGGTCGCCGGCAAGACGCTGGCTGCGACCCTGCTTTCGCTGGACGGCGAGGGACGCGCCACCGCTCAGGTCGGAGACGAGAAGTTCTCGCTCCTGCTCGCGGGGCCGCAGGCGAAGGGAGCGACGCTGCAGCCGGGTGCGACGCTTCTGCTACGGATCGATGCACCCGAGCAGCCCGGCGGCGCGTCGCGCGCGACCCTGCTGGAGGTTCGCCCACCGCAGCCCGGTGCGACGCCCGCGACCGCCTCGCAAGGCCAGCCCGACAGGCCAGCGCCACCTGCGCAAAACGGTCCCGCCGCCCTGCTGCAGCGCGTTCAGGCGTCGCTTGCGGCAAGCTCGCCAGCGGCCACTGCAAACCAGTCCGCGCTCGCGCCGGCCCAGGCGGCTGCTTCCTCCCCGCGCGCACTCGCCGGGCCTCTGCTGGGCCCGGCGCTGGTCAACCAGAACAGTCTCGCGCCGCTGCTGGCCAATCTGCGCGCCGTGGCCGGCGGCGAGGTTTCTCTGGTGGTTCCCAGGCCGCTGCTGACCCTGATCGAAAACGTGCTCGCCCAGACCGTCCCGGCCGAGCGTCGCGCTCCGGCCGCCGAGACGCTCAAGCAGGCGATCGCGCGTTCGGGCGTCTTCCTCGAAGCGCGGCAGGCGCAGGGCCAACCAGCGCCGCCGCAGGGCGATCTCAAGGCCGGTCTCCTGTCGCTGCGCGCAGCCCTTGCGCCTCTCGTCGGGGCGCTCACGGAAACGCCGTCTCTCAAAGCCGAAATCGCGGCGAGGCCCGCCGAGGCGCCGGCGGCCGTCGGCGCGACCGATTCCGCCATCCGCCCGCCCCCGCCGCGCCGCGACGGCCCTCTCGTCGCGCAGGCGGCGACGGAGCCGAGCCTCTCGGCCGGCGACAAGCCGCTGACCGTGACGCAAACGCTGCTGGAGCAGACGGAATCCGCGCTCGACCGGCTGACGCTGTCGCAATTCGCCTCGCTGCCACTCGAAGGCGCGCGGCAGGAGCCGCATCAGGGCCAGCGACTCCTCACCGAAATCCCGCTCGCCTTCCAGTCCGGCGTGACGATCATGCCGCTTCGGGTCGAGCGGGAGCCGGAGCGGCGGGAGGCCGGCATTGCCGAGGGACCGCTCTGGCGCGTGCGCTTCGCGCTCGACGTCGAGCCGATAGGGCCGCTGCAGGGCGTGGTGACGCTGCAGGGCCGCAAGGTCGGCGTCACGCTCTGGGCCGAACGCGAGGAGACCAGCCGCATGCTGCGCGGCGCGGCGCCCGAGCTTGAATCGGCGCTGGTCGAGGCGCGCTTCGAGCAGGGAACCGTCGACATCCACACCGGCCAGCCGCGCGTCATGCAGGCGACCGCCGGCCAGTTCCTGGACCGGATGTCGTGACGACTCCCTCCCCGGACAGGCGCTCTCCCCCGCGCATCGCCGTCGCGCTCGAATATGATGGGCAGGGCGCGCCGCGCGTCACTGCCAAGGGTCGGGGCGAACTCGCCGAGCGCATCGTCGAGACCGGCCGCGAGCATGGCGTCGCGATCGAGGAGAACGCGGTGCTGGCTCAGGCGCTCTCGGCAGTCGAATTGGACGACCAGATTCCCGAGGAGCTCTACCGCGCCACCGCGCAGGTCATCGCCTTCGTCCTGTCCATGCGGAGCGAGATGCGGCGGGGCGAGATGCGGCAAAATCCAACAAAGACCGACAATCGGGACGGCGGCGCGTCTTGAACCCCGGCATCGTCGTCAGACGCATCCGGCCGGCGGACTACGCCGCGCTCGGCCCGGCCTTCGCGGAGCTGAGCGCGCGCGCGCTCGAACCCAACCCGCACATGGCCCCTGCGGCCGTGACGGCTGCGCGGGACCTCGTCGAGGCGGGCGACATCGTCATCGTCGCGGTGTGGTTCAACGAGGCGCTGGGGTCCGAGCGGCTCGCCGGCATCTGGCCGTTGCGCCGCGCGCGCGGCTGGCGCAGCGGCTTCGCGCCCGTGCTGTGCGCGCCGCTGCTGCCGCTCTACGAGGTGTCTTCCATCCCGGTCATCGACCGGGACCATGCCGACGACGTCATGCAGGCGATGCTTCGGCATCTTTTGTCAGCGCGCGATCTGCCGCGTACGCTGGCGCTGCCGCTGATGCCGCTGGAAGGGCCGAGCCATACCGCGCTCGCGGAGGCCTGTCGCGTCACTGGCAGCCGGCTCGCGACCTTCGAGCGCTGGCAGCGGCCGATGCTGATCCCGCAGACCGGAGACAGCGCCGAGAGCTATCTCAGGCGTGCGCTGGGCTCGGGCTACAAGAAGCGCATGCAGCAGTTCCGCGCCATCTCGAAGCATGGCGTCGTCGGCTTCCAACGTCGTCGCGGCAAAGCGGCGCGCGAGGCGCTGGAGAGTTTTCTGACGCTCGAAGCCGCCGGCTGGAAGGGCAAGATCGGCACGGCGATCGCCTCCATCCCAGCGGACGCCGCCTATTTCCGCACGCTCGCCGACCGCTTTGCGGAAAGCGACGGCCTGCAGCTCGACGCGCTGACGCTAGACAATGCGCCGATCGCGATGGGTTTGCTGGTCGAGAGCGCCGGAACGCGACATTTCCTGAAGATCGCCTATGACGAGACGCACAGCCGCCATTCGCCGGGCCGCGCGCTGACCATCGCCATGCTGCAGGCCGATTTCGCCGGTACGCCGGCGGCCGTCTTCGACAGCGGCGCGGGCGACGGCGTCGATGCCGGCACTTATGTTTGGGGCGAGCGCCGCGCCATGGGCAATGTCGTGGTCGGGCTCGGTCGCCGGCGCCCTGCGCTGCCCGAACTGGCTGCAGGCGCGCGCCAGACCCTGCGCCGCCTGCGCGCCAAACTCCAGAAGTGAGCCCGTCGCCGGGCTGGCGCTCGGCGCGCGGATCGGCCACATCTGCCGCCAGCAATGCAAGGCAGGGCCACTATGAGCAACTCGATCAAAATCGGCATCGTCACGGTCTCCGACCGCGCCTCGGCCGGCATCTACGCCGATGAGGGCGGCCCGGCGATCGAGGCCTATCTGGCGAAAGCCCTGACCTCGCCATGGACGCCGGTCGCGCGCGTCATCCCCGACGACCGCGCGCTGATCGCCAACACGCTGATCGCGCTCGCCGACGAGGAAGGCTGCTCCCTGATCGTCACCACCGGCGGCACCGGCCCGGCCTCGCGCGACGTCACGCCCGAGGCGACGGAGGATGTGATCGAGAAGCCGATGCCTGGCTTCGGCGAACTGATGCGTCAGGTCAGTCTCGCCAAGGTGCCGACCGCGATCCTCTCGCGCCAGACTGCCGGCATCCGCGGCAGGTCGCTGATCGTCAACCTGCCTGGCCGGCCCCGCGCCATCGCGGAATGTCTCGACGCGGTGATGCCGGCGATCCCCTATTGCATCGACCTGATCGAGGGGCCGTTTTTGGAGACCGACCCCAACGTGATCGTCGCTTTCCGGCCGGGGCAAAAGCCAAAGGCCTGAGCGAGGCTTCCAGACCGCCTGCCGGGCGCAACCACCCCCAGCATAGCCGGGGCTGGCCAAGCCGGCCCGGTATCGTCCATCATCCTCCCAACAGGCCTATCGAGAGCCTATTCGGGAGGATGCATATGAAACGTCGCGATGTTCTCGCAGGATTGGGTGCGGTATCGGCAGGCTCGGCGCTGCCGCGCATCGCCAAGGCGCAGGAGCCCTGGCCCTCGCGCCCGATCACCATGGTCGTGCCTTTCCCGCCCGGCGGCCAGGCCGACCTCGCGGCGCGGCCGATCGCGCAGGCGCTGGAAAAGCTGCTGGGTCGGCCGGTCGTGGTCGACAATCGCGGCGGTGCCGGCGGCGCGCTCGGCAATGCGGCGGTCGCCCGCGCCGCGCCCGACGGCTACACGCTGCTCATGACGCTGTCCTCGCTCGCGGTGCTACCGGAATCGTCGAGGCTGTTCGGCCGCGCGCCGGCATACGAGGTGACGCAGCTTGCGCCCGTCGCGCGCGTACTGGCCGATCCGACCTTGCTCGCCGTACCTGCGGGATCGCCCTGGAAGACGCTGCCGGACTTCGTCGAGGACGCGAAATCCCGGCCTGGCATGATCCCCTATGGCTCTTCGGGGCCCTATGGCACGCTGCATGTGGCGATGGAGATGTTTGCCGTCGCTGCCGGCATCAAGCTGCTGCATGTGCCCTATCGCGGCGCAGGGCCGGCGCTGACCGATCTCTTGTCCGGCCAGTTACAGGCCATCGCCTCGGCGCCTGGCGTGCTCAAACCGCATGTCGATTCAGGCGCGCTGCGCGTGCTCGCCAACTGGGGCGCGCGCCGCATCCCCTCCTTCCCGGACCTGCCGACCTTCATCGAACTCGGCTACAAGGACGTCGAGTTCTACATCTGGGCCGGTTTGTTCACGCCGACGGGAATGCCCGATGCGATTGCGACGCGGCTTCAAGCCGCGATGAAGACCGCGATGGCCGACCCGGGCGTCGTCAAAATCTTCGAGCAGGCAGGCAGCCCCCCGGCCTATCAGGATGCGGCCGAGTTCGCCCGCTTCGTCGCGGCCGACAGCGCGCGGCTGATTACGGCGACGCAGAAGATCGGCAAGGTGGAGTAGCGGCTCAGCTCTTTTTCTCCGCCAGCCATTCCGCATAGGTTCCGCGCCTGAGGTCGAAGCGGTCGTTCTGGCGCGAATAGCCGTCGCCGAACATCCGGCCGACCGGCTTGTAGCCGTCCATGCTGACCCTGAGCGTCCCGGGATCGACCAGGCCCTCGCGGCCATGGATGCGCACGACCTCGCCGATCAGCAATTCGCGCGTCGGGCTGAAGCTCATGGCGCTGTGCTTGCGACATTCGAGCGCGAACGGCGCTTCCGCGATGCGCGGCACGGGGACCGTGACGCCCGGCAGCAGCGACAGGCCCGCCGCATCGATTTCGCTGACCTCCGGCGGAAAATCGATCGCGCAGATGTTCATCGCCTCGGCCAGCGCCTCGTCGACAAGATTGACGACGAAGGCTCCCGCGGCCGCGATGTTGCGCGAGGTGTCCTTGGGCGTGTTGCCCGGCCGGTGCTGCAGGCCCAGCACGATAAGCGCCGGGTCCTCCGAGAACACGTTGAAGAAGGAGAATGGCGCAGCGTTGACCACGCCCTCAGGCGAGACGCAGGTCACGAGCGCGATCGGGCGCGGCGTCACGCTGGCGCAGAGGAGCTTGTAGCGCTCCTTCGGCTCGAGATCGGCGAAGGCTGCAGTGAAGGCGACGGGCTGGCTCATTCCGGTTCGACCACGCCGACCTGGCCGGTGATGGGGCCGTAATGCTCGATGCGCCGATGGCGCTTGAAGTCGAAGATCGTCTCCTTGCCGAATTGGGTGTCGTCGAGATCGCAGGGATGGACGATGACGCCGTCCTCCTCGCCATCGACCATCGCGACGATCTCGCCATCGGGATTGACGATCATCGTGCCGCCCATCAGGTGGTGGCCGTCCTCGTCGCCGGCCTTGGCCACCGCCACGACCCAGGTCGAGTTCTGGTAGGCGCCGGCCGCCAGCGACAGCTTGTGGTGGAACATGCGCCGGTCGGCCGCTTCCTCGTTGCGCTGCGAATTGACCGATGGCGTGTTGAAGCCGAGCACCACCATCTCGACGCCCTGAAGGCCCATCACGCGGTAGGTCTCGGGCCAGCGCCGGTCGTTGCAGATGCACATGCCGATCAACCCGCCCATCGTCCGCCAGACCGGGAAGCCGAGGTCGCCGGGCTCGAAATAGCGCTTTTCGAGATGCTGGTGCGTCCGCTGCGGATCGTACTCGACATGGCCGGGCAGATGGATCTTGCGGTATTTGCCGACGATCGCGCCCTCCTTGTCGACAAGAATGGACGTGTTGAAATGCCGGCCCTCCGGCGTCAGCTCGGCATAGCCAAAGCTCATGCCCATCTTGTAATGGCGCGCCAGGTCGAACAGTGGCTGCACCGCCGGGTTGGGCATCGCCGCCTCGAACCAATGGTCGGCCTCGGCGCGATCCTCATGGTGCCAGCGAGGGAAGAAGGTCGTCAGCGCCAGTTCGGGATAGACGATCAGATCCGCGCTCTTGGCCTTGGCGAGGTCCATCAGCCTGATCATCCGCGTGATCACGGCCTCGCGCGTCTCGGATTTCTGGATCGGCCCGAGTTGGGCGGCGGCGACGTTCAGGATGCGGGACATTCAAACCTCGATCTGGCAGGGCAGTCGTCGTACAAAAACCGACGGATGGGCACTGGCGCAGAAATGCGTCAGCATCGCGGAGGCGCGCGCAATCTCGCTCCGATCCGCGCGCGCGCCAAGGGGGTGGCACGCATCGCGGCAAAGCGAGAAGCGCGCCAGCCGCCCTGCGCGGGAAGCATGGTGAGTGCTCATCGAGATGGATTGCTTGCCGCGACGGCCCTGTCAGCCGGTCTGCAACTCTTTTCCGATCGCCTGGATGAGCTGCGGGCCGATCGGATCGGCCGAAGTCGGAAATCCGCCGACGAGGTCGCCGTCGCGGCCGACCAGATACTTGTGGAAGTTCCAGCTTGGAGTCTCGCCGGGCTTTCGCATCGCCGCCCAGCGATAGAACGGATGCGCATTGGGGCCACGCACCCTGACTTTCTCGGTGAAGGCGTAGGTTGCGCCGTAAGCCGTGCGGGCGGAGTCGGCGATGGCCTGTCCCTCGAGCGGCTCCTGGCCGCCGAAATCATTGCTCGGCGTCGCGAGCAGCATCAACCCACGACGCGAATAGCGCTGCCAGAGCAGTTCCAGCATGGCGAGTTGGCCGGCGAAGCCGCAATTGGTCGCGGTGTTGACGATCAGGATCGGCCGGCCGGCATAGGCCGACAGCTCCGAGCGTCCGCCGCCGGGCCGGTCGAAGCCAAAATCATGCGCGGTGATGCGTCTTGCGGGAACGGGCGTCGCGGCGGAAGCGGGTGCGCCGTCTCCGGTCGTCGCCGACGGCAGCGCCGGCTGTGCCAGCACAGGCTTGACCAATGCCGGCGAGGCGACGACGCCTCCGAACAGGCCGACGAATTCGCGGCGCACCAGCCCCATCTTGTCACCCCTGTTCGAACGGCTGCTTCCCCAAGCTGTCCGTTCTACGTCGCATCCGCTCGCGCGGATGCGCTGTCATGCCGCCTCAGCAGGCGAGAACCTTCTTCACGCGCACCTCGAGATCGCGCAGTTCGTAGGGCTTCACGACATAATGGTCGGCGCCGTTGGTCGTCGCCTCGTCCATCTTGTCGACCGAGCGTTCCGAGGTCGCCATGATGATCTTGATCTGGTTCAGCTCCGGTACGGAACGGATGGCGCGCAGCAAGTCGATGCCGCTCATGCCGTCCATGTTCCAGTCGAGCAAGAGCAGGTCGTAGCGCTTGCCCTGCATCTTCATCAGGGCCTCGCGCGCATTCTCAGCCTCGTCGATGTCCTGAAACTCGATCTGCTTCAGAAAATACGTCGCGAGACCGCGCATGCTTTTCTGATCGTCGACCACGAGGATCCTGTAGTCGCTTCTCGCTTTCATCACGCTCTCCTCAAGCGGTGCGCAAATGGGGGCGCTCGCCGATCAGGTTGCCGACCGCCGCGCCGATCTGATCGAGCGCAACGACCCTGTCGGCCGCCCCGATCTCGAACGCCGCTTTCGGCATCCCGTTTACCACACAGGTTTCCCCACTTTGGATTAACGTCTCGGCGCCGGCTTTGCGCATGGCTAACAAACCGTCAGCGCCATCGCGTCCCATTCCCGTCAAAAGAATGCCGACGGCGTGGCTGCCGATGCTGCGCGCCACCGAATGGAACATCACGTCGACCGAAGGGCTGTGGCCGCTGACCAGCGGCCCTTCCCTGAGATTGCAAATGAATTCGCCACGCCGCTCCTCGATTTCGAGATGGCGCGGCCCTCCCGGCGCGACCACGCCCATGCCGGGCTTCAGCCGGTCGCCATCGGCGGCCTCCCTGACGTCGAGGCCGGTCGCGGTCGCAAGCCTCGCCGCGAACTTGGCCGTGTAGCCCGCCGGCATGTGCTGCACGACAACGATCGGAATGCGCAGATGCGCGAGGTCGCGCATCACGACCTGCACGGCTGGCACGCCGCCGGTCGAGGCGCCGATCGCGATCAGCGCGGCGCGTCCGGCGCCGCGTGCCGGCTCGCGGGCCATCACGGGCCGGGCTGGCGCGGCCTCACGCGCGGCGGCGAACATGCGCCGGCTCGACGAGGCGCGCGCCAGCGCCGCGACGAGATGCTTCATGAAGCCGTCGAGCGTATGCGTCGAGCCGTCGGGCTTCTCGATGAAGTCGATCGCGCCGAGCTCCAGCGCCTGGATTGTGTTGTCGGCGCCCGGCCCACCAAAGGCCGAGACGATCAGCACCGGCAGCGGGTCTTGCTTCAGCACGCGCGCCAGCAGCTTGAGGCCATGCCGGCCAGGCAGTTCGAGGTCGAGCGTCAGGATGTCGGGCCGCAGCGCCTGGATGGCGTCCCAGCCCTCCTCGGCGCTGCCGGCGACGCCGATGACCTGGAAGCCCGGCGCGCTGTTGATGATCTGCGTCATCAATTTCTGCATAAGCAGAGAGTCGTCGACGACGAGGACTTTCACGGGTGCGCTCGAGGAGGTCAGTGTGCTCATCACCAGATCTCCACCTCACAGGCCACGGGCTGGCTCTTGAGCCGGTTAAGATAGGCGATTTCCTGCTCGTGCTCGGGATCGCGTGCGGTCGACTGGACATGCTGCACCCAGGCCCGGCCGGTCGAGGGCTGGTAATGAATCCGCCGCGAGCGCGTGCCGCCGACATCCTTGGAAACGACCGGAATGCCCTCGACCCTGAGGAACTCGCTGACGAAGGCGATGTTGCCGTCGCCGATGGCGAGCATGGTCGCGCCGGACAGAACCCGCGCTCCGCCGAACACCTTGGCTTCGAGGTTGCCGCGCCGCGCCCCGCGCTTCAGCAGGCCGTTGATCAGCACCTCCATGGCGGTGTCGCCATAGCGTTCCCCGGCATTGGCGTCGGAGCCGCCATTGTTCTTGGGCAAGAGGAAATGATTCAGCCCACCGACGCCCGCGGTCGGATCGCGCATGCAGACCGAGATGCAGGAGCCCAGCACGGTCGCCACGATCTCGTCCCTGGCCGACGTGATCTCATGCTCGCCCGGCGCGACCGTGATGATCGTCGCCTCGAAGCGCGGATCGAAGTAGCGGCGAGACGACCTGGCGAGGCTCATGGGATTCTCTCGTAGATGGTGCGGCCGATCAACCTGAGTTGCGCGTGCGGTTGCGGGAGCGATTCCGAGTGGCCGAGATAGAGAAACCCGCCCGGCGCAAGCAGCGTGACGAAACGGTCGAGGATCGAGGCCTTGGTCTGCGTATCGAAATAGATAAAGACGTTGCGGCAGAAGATCACGTCGAACGGCCCACCCATCGGCCATTTCTCGATCAGGTTGAGCCGCTTGAAGGTGAGGAGCCGGCGCAGCTCGTCGCTGATGCGGACCTCGCCGGCCCGCGGCGCGCCGTCGAGCTTCAGCAGCGGCTTCACATCCGGCGGCAGCCGCTCGAACAGGTCGGTCGCATAGATGCCGGCATCGGCCCGGTCGAGGATGTCGGTGTCGATGTCGGTGGCGAGGATCTTGAGATCGACGTCGTTGCGCGACCCCAGCACGTCACGCGCGATCGCTGCGATGCTGTAGGGCTCCTCGCCCGAGGACGAGGCCGAGGACCAGATCCGGATCCGCCCGCGCCGGGCGCTGCGCTCGGCGATCAGCTTCGGCAGCACATCCTTGCGCAGATGGTCGAAATGGTGCCGCTCACGGAAGAACGCCGTGTGGTTGGTGGTCACCGCGTTTATCAGCTCGGGAATTTCGTCCGCCGCGGCGGGCGATTTCAGATAGGCGCAGTATTCGGCCACCGAGTTCAGGCCCAGCGCCTTGACGCGGCGCGCCAGCCTTCCGCGCGTCATCGCTTCCTTGTGCTCGCGGATCACGATCCCGGCCTGCTCGTAGACCAGCTTGGCGATGAAGCCCATGTCGTCGCGCGACAGCGTCGCGTCGGCGAGGCCTGGCTGGGAGGCAGGCATGAGGTTGGATCTGGACATCGCGATCAGAACTCCGCCCAGTCTTCGGCGCGACCGCCGCCAGCAGCGCGGCGACGCAGGCTGGGCCGGCTTGAGGCCGGCTCGTTGTGAAGGGGTTGCGGCCGGCGCAGGGCCGGCGCAGCGGCCGGAGCGGGGCGGGTCCTGTCGCTCAGAACGGTCTGAGCGAGGCGCTGCAGCCGGGCCGGCTCCATCATGGTGAGGCTCGGGCCGGCGGCATCCGTGCGGAAGAAGGCGACGAGCGAGCGCAGGCGCGAGATCTCGTCCGTCAGTTCGGTGGCGGATGTCGCGCTCTGCTCGGCCAGCGCCGAGTTCGCCTGGGTCGTCTCGTCCATATGGGCGACGGTCTGGCTCATCTCCTCGATGCCATGGGCCTGCTCGGCCGTAGCCGACGAAATCTCGGCGACGGTGGCAGAGACCTTGCCGGCCGCGGCCACGATCCGCTCCAGCGCGGTTCCGGTCGAGCGCACGAAACGGACGCCCTCGCCGACCTGTTCGTTCGAGGTGACGATCAACCCCTTGATGTCCTTCGCCGCCTGGCCCGAGCGCTGCGCGAGCGCGCGCACCTCGGAAGCGACGACGGCGAAACCCTTGCCGGCGTCGCCGGCGCGGGCGGCTTCCACCGCCGCGTTCAGCGCCAGCAAATTGGTCTGGAAGGCGATCTCGTCGATGACGCCGACGATCTCGGAGATCCGGCCCGACGAGGTCTCGATCCGCTCGATCGCGCCGACCGCCTGCACCACGACCGCCTGACCTTCGGTCGCCACGCCCATCGCCTCGCCGGCGAGTTCCGTCGCCTCACGCGAACGGGCGGCGCTGTGCTTGACCGAGGCGGCGAGCTGTTCGGTGGTCGCGGCGGTCTCTTCGAGATTGGTCGCGGTTTCCTCGGTGCGCGCGGCGAGGTCGCCCGCGCCCTGGCTGATCTCGCCGGCGGCGCGCGCGACATTGCCGGCGCTCGACTGGATCGTCGTCACGGTCTCGGCCAGATGGCTCAGCGTGGCGTTGAGGTTCTGTTTCAGCTCGGCGAAGAGCCCGCGATACTCGCCCTGCATGCGCCGGGTCAGATCGCCTTCGCTGAGCCCGCCGAGCGCGCCGGCGAATTCGCCGAGCGCCTGCTCGACCAGCCCGTTGATGCGGTTCATGCCGTCGGCGATCCGGGCCAGGGCCTCGGGCTTGCCGGCAAGCGGCACGCGAGCCGAGAAATCGCCCTCGACGGCCGCACTCACCATCGCGGCGACTTCGGCGGCGGCGGCGAGTTCGTCGGTCAGTTCGAGCCATTCGACCGCCATGCCCAACCGCTCACCGGCTGGACCCGTGACCGGACACAGCGAGAGCGAGACCGTACGGCGTCCAAGCGCGAAACGGACGGAGCGCGCCCCGCCGCCGGCGGCGGCAGGTTCGCGCTGGACGGTGTCGATCACCTTGCCGAGCATGTCCTTGGCAGAGCAGCCCGGAAAGGCGAGGCGGAAATCGTCCTGCGCCTCGGCGAAGAACTTCAGCAGCGACTTGTTGACGTAAACGACTCGATTTTGCGCGTCGCAGACCATCACATTGGTGCGGCAATCGTCGAGCGCGGCGCGGATCCGGGCGGCCTCGACCCCCGTCTCGTGGACGCTCTTGAGGGCGCGCGCGAGATCGCCGATCTCGTCGCCACGCGTCAGGCCCGGAATATCGCACTGCTCGCCCTGGGCGAGACGCCCGACGGCATCGCGCATCGCGCCCACGGGCTTGTGGATGGAGCGTGCCGCGAACCAGCCGATCGCCGCGATGGCGGCAAGCGCACCGCCGCCCACGCTCAGCACCTGCGGCAGGGCGGAGCCGAGCAACGCATCAGCCTCCGCGGCATTGAGCTTGCCTTGCGCCACGAGCCCGCCTAGCCGGCTGGAGGCAACCGTATAGGCGACCGCTGCAACGGTCCCGCCCGCCGCCAGAGCCGCGCCGGTGAACATGAGCGGCAGCCTGACCGACAATCTGGCTAATGGACCCTGGCTGCGCATGTCGTTGGCGTTTCTTTCTTCGCGCGAAATGATCCTGACGCGGGCCGAGGGGCAGCGTTTCCCCGCGGCGGCCTCAGTTCGCCCGTGCCGTCTTGGCCATGGTCGCCGGATCGACGCCGCCGTCGCGGATCACCGCGCCGAGGTCGAGCAGGGCGACGATGTCGGTGTCGAGCAGAACGAGGCCCTCGATCAGGCCGTGCTCGTCGCGCTCCAGATCGGGGGCCGGACGAACGGCGCTGACCGGCACGTCGACAATGTCCGACACCGAATCGACCAGCAGCCCGGCGACCTTGTCCTCGATGTCGACGACGACGATGACATGGGTCGCGGTCGCCTCGGTCTGGCCGAGCCCGATTGAGGTGCGCAGGTCGTAGACCGCGAGGATGACGCCGCGCAGGTTGAGCACGCCGCGAACATGCGGGGCAGCGTGGGGCAGCGGCGTCGTCGTCTGCCAGCCCTTGATCTCGCGGACCATGCCGACATCGATGCCGAAGGTCCGGTCGCCGACCTTGAAGGTCACGATGCGGCGGACCGTGGATTCCGGCTGGGCCGAGGAGAAGTGCTTTTCGCCGAGTTGAAGGGTCATGGTCATCCAGCCATTTTCAGTGCGGGAACAGGGGAACGGCCGCTGGACGCGGCGAGGCGAAGCATGGAATCGACGTCGAGGATCAGCGCGACGAGGCCGTCGCCCAGGATCGTCGCGGCGGATGCGCCGGCGACAGTGCCGTAATTGCCTTCGAGGCTCTTCACCACGACCTGCTGCTGGCCGACGATCTCGTCGACGGCGATGCCGACATTGTCGCCGCGCTCGGTCTCGGCGATGATGATGATGTTCTCGTTGCGCGTGCCGGTGGAGCCCATCACCGCGCCGAGCCGATGCAGTGGCGTGACCTCGCCGCGCCAGCGCAGAACCTCCTGCCCGAAGGTCAGATGCTCGATCGGCGTCGAGGCGAGATGCTGCGTCTCGATCACCGATGCGATCGGGATGACGTAGCGGTCGTCGCCGCAGCGGATGACCATGCCTTCCAGCACCGCCAGCGTCAGCGGCAGGGCGAGCGTGAACTTGCAGCCCCGGCCGGGTTCGGAATCGACCGAGATGCGGCCGCCCAGCGATTCGACGTTGCGGCGGACCACGTCCATGCCAACGCCGCGGCCCGAGACGTCGCTGATCACCTCGGCCGTCGAGAGGCCGGCGGCGAAGATGAGCTGGTCGATCTCCTCGGGCGCGAGCTTCTCGTCCTGGCCGACGAGGCCGCGCGAGCGCGCCTTGGCGAGCAGCCTGTCGCGGCCGATGCCGCGCCCGTCATCGGTGACGGAGATGACGATGCGGCCGGCGCGGTGCTCGGCGACGAGCTTGATGACGCCCTCGGGCGGCTTGCCGGCGGCAACGCGTTCGTCGGGGGTCTCCAGGCCGTGATCCATCGAATTGCGGATCATATGGGTCAGCGGATCGGCGAGTTCCTCGATGATCGTCTTGTCGACCTCGGTGTTCTCGCCCTCGAGCACGAGGCGCACTTCCTTGCCGAGCGTCTGGGCGAGTTCGCGCACGAGGCGCGGCATACGCTGGAACACGGCCTTCACCGGCTGCGCGCGCACCGCCATGACATGGTCCTGCAGCTCGCGCGTCTGGCGCGACAGCGTCAGGATGCCCTCGGCCGTCTTGGCATAGATGTCGTAGGGCAGCGAGCGGACGCATTCGACCAGCATCGACTGGGTGATGACGATCTCGCCGACGAGGTTCATCAGCTTGTCGATGCGGTCGAGATCGACGCGCACGCTAACCGCCTGGCGCTGGCGCGCGGCGGCCGCATCGTTCGCAGGTGCGCGGGCCGGCATGCGCGCCGGCGGGGCGGCTTCGACAGGAGCGACCGCCACAGGGACGGGAGCAGGCGCGACCGCGACGGGCTTCGGCGCGATGTCGGGCTCCGGGGCGGCATCCGTCGCGGGGCCGAGCCGGGCGAGGATCGCCGACAGGTCGGCGGCGACATTGGCCGAAACCTCCGGCGACGCGGCCTGAGCAGCCGGAGGCGCGGCGGCCGAAGCAGGCGCATCGTCGTTGGCGGCATTGGCCGCAACCGTCTCGATCTCGAATTCCTCGGCCGCGAGCGTAAAGTCGAAGCGGCTGTAGATCTCCTCGACCGACAATTCGGTGCGCAGCATCACGGTGAAGCGCATGTAGCAGTCGCTGACGTCGAGCGTCTCCAGCGACGGCACCTGGCTCAGATCGCAGGTCACCGACACGATATCGTCGACCGGGAGAGAGCCGAGCACGACGCGCGGCTCGATCACGCGGCGGAACAGGTCGCTTTCGGGCCGGATCTTCAGACAGATGTCATGGCCTGCCTTGGCAGGCGCGGCAGCGACCGGGGCGGCCTTGGGCGCGGCTGGCTCGTCGTCCCAGCCGGCATCGGCCTTCCCGGCCGACGCGGCGGTCTTGGCCTCGACCATGGCGAGAAGATTGCCGAGCGCGGCGATGCCGGGAGGGGCGTCGCTGGCGGCAGCCGCCGGGG